>SWCA01008726.1_pt1 | contig 61595 bp, 60 predicted proteins | sample 4692961 | NCBI WGS metagenome assembly SWCA01 (sample SAMN10267275, study PRJNA491770) | bioreactor metagenome | isolation source: DHS bioreactor inoculated with | place: Japan: off Shimokita Peninsula | reverse complement strand
AAAAAAAATACACATAAAGCTTTTACCCTCTACGTGTATTTTAAAGTTTTATTCTTCTTCTTTAATCACCACATGGCATTTTCTACATCTTGCTTCATAACTTTCTGTTGCTCCTACCAAAATAATCGGATCATCATATTTAGCAGGCTTTCCATTGATTAATCTTTGGGTTCTATGGGCAGGATTTCCACAAACCATGCAAACGGCTTGAAGCTTATCCACAAATTCTGCTACTGCTAAAAGATTTGGTGTAGGTCCAAAGGGCTCTCCTTTGAAATCCATATCTAGTCCTGCAGCGATCACTCTAATTCCTTGATCTGCAAGTTCCATGGCAATAGATACTACCTCCTCTGAAAAAAACTGCACTTCATCGATTCCTACTACCTGTGTATTTTCATCTATGTATTTATAAATTTCCTTTGCTTCATGGATAGGAATTGCATCTATACTAATTCCGCTGTGGGAAACTACATCTTCATCGCTATATCTTTTATCTATAAAAGGTTTAAAAGCCACTACATTTTGTTTTGCAATTTTTGCTCTCTTTAATCTTCTAATAAGCTCTTCACTTTTTCCACTATACATAGGACCTATAACTACTTCAATATAGCCATGGTGAATAGGTCTATACATGGTCATACCTCCTTAAAAGAAAATAGAGGTTGGAAATTCCAACCTCCTATTAGTCCATCTTAAATCTTTTCTTAAATTTGTCGATTCTTCCACCTTTTTCAATATTCTTTTGCTTTCCAGTGAAGAAAGGATGGCACTCAGAACAAATCTCTACTCTGATCTCTTCATTTGTAGATCCTGCTTTAAATGTGTTTCCACATGCACAGTGTACAGTTACTTCTTCATATTGTGGATGTATATCTTTTTTCATCGGTTTCACCTCTTTCAATATTTTTAATATATTCATTTTTATTTATCCCAAATATTCAACTCTTATATTGTATCATAATCTTTTTTTTACATCAAGGCTAAATATTCTTATTTATTAATTCAACAAATTCTTTATTCGTCTTTGTTTGTACTAAAAACTGTATTACTTTTTCTGCCACTTCTTGTATGCTATTATTACTCATAGCTTTTCTTACTCTCCAAAGGGCTCCCATTTCCTCTTGAGAAAGCAATAAATCTTCTCTTCTTGTCCCAGATTTATAGATATCCACAGCAGGGAATACCCTCTTCTCTGCAAGTTTTCTATCTAGATGAAGCTCCATATTTCCAGTTCCTTTAAATTCTTCAAATATTACATCATCCATTCTCGAACCTGTATCTACAAGTGCAGTAGCCAATATGGTTAAAGAACCACCTTCTCTTATGTTTCTTGCTGCTCCAAAAAATCTTTTTGGTCCATGAAGCGCTCCTGGATCTAGTCCTCCTGATAAAGTTCTTCCTGTTGGAGGAATAGTAAGATTATACGCTCTAGCAAGCCTTGTTATACTGTCTAAAAGAATAACAACATCTTTTCCATGCTCCACGAGTCTTTGCGCTCTATTTAAAACCATTTCAGCTACCTTTACATGATGGCTTGGAAGTTCATCAAAGGTAGAATAAATAACATCTCCTTTTATGGATTCCTGCATATCCGTTACTTCTTCTGGTCTTTCATCTATTAAAAGCACAATAAGCTCTATACCCGGATAATTTTGAACAATACTATTGGCAACATTTTTAAGAAGTACTGTTTTCCCTGCTTTTGGAGGTGCAACAATCAGTCCTCTTTGTCCCATTCCTATTGGGGCAATTAAATCTATTAGTCTTGTTGCAATTTCACTAGAACCTTTTTCAAGATTTAATCGAGTATCGGGATATATAGGTGTTAGATTTTCAAAGGAAGGTCTTTTGATCGCTGTTTCAGGATTTTCATTGTTGATCTTTTGAACATATAGAAGTGCTCTAAATTTTTCTCCACTTTTTGGAGGTCTTGTAATTCCTCTAATCTTATCTCCTGTTTTCATATTAAATCTTCTTATTTGAGATGGTGATATGTAAACATCTTGATCTGTTGAAAGGTAATTTGAGCCTCTTAAAAATCCATATCCATCGGGAAGTATTTCTAGCACGCCATCTGCTATATTTACCTCTTCTTCATCTTTTATTTCTTCTATTAATTTTTCTGGAATAGGCTTTTGTTTTTCTTTTATTTCTTCTTGTTTTTCTGTTTTTACTATTTCTTGCAGTTTTGGTTTTAATTCTTTTTGGATGTTTAACAACATATTGATAAGTTCCTCTTTTTTATATTTCGTAGGAGACTTTATGCCCTTTTCCTTTGCAATTTCCCTAAGCTGTAATAGGGTTTTACTACTTAAATCGTGATTCAAAAATATCCCCTCCATATTTAAAGTTCATATTGGGAAAACGAGAAAAGAAAAGAAGTGAGATCTAATACAGTAATATTATCACCTGTATAGAATAAGGTCAAGAAAAAAAGATTGACAATTTTTCTCTTTCATTATTTCCAAAATACACAATATTTATACCTTTATATAGATAAAGGGAAAGCCCTATATTATCCTTAAGAATGATATAGGACTTTGCTTTATCTATTATTTTGCATATTTGGGTTTCTTCTCTAATTTATGAATTGCTTCTACAAATCGTATGGTTCCTGTTTCAGATCGCATTACAAGAGAATGGGTTAACGCAGTTTTATTTCCTTTATAGATTACTCCCTTTAAAAAGTCTCCATCTGATATCCCTGTAGCTGCAAAATATACTTCATTTCCTTTTACTAGATCTTCCATTGTAAGAAGGGCATTGATATCAATTCCCATCTTTTCACATCTTTTTCTTTCTTCTTCTTCATAGGCAACGAGTCTTCCTTGAAAGTCTCCTCCCATGCATTTTAAAGCTGCAGCCGCTAAAACTCCTTCTGGAGCGCCTCCTATTCCTACCATCATATCAATTCCAGTAGGTTCAAAGCAGGTTGCCATGGCAGCGCCTACATCGCCATCATTAAATAACTTAATTCTAACCCCTGCTTCTCTACATTCTTTTATTAACTTTTCATGTCTTTCTCTATCTAGCATAGTAACCGTTAAATCATCCATGCTTTTATCTAAAACATGAGATAATGTTTTTAAATTTTCCATTAAAGGTAAATCGAGGCTTATACGTCCTTTTGCTTTTGGACCTACCGCAATTTTATCCATATACATATCTGGTGCATGAAGAAGGCATCCTCTAGGGGCTAGGGCAACCACCGCAATAGCATTTGGAAGCCCTTTTGCAACGCAGTTTGTTCCATCAAGAGGATCTACTGCAATATCTACCTTAATGGCCCCATCACAACCATTTCCTATTTTTTCTCCAATGTAGAGCATTGGTGCTTCATCCATCTCTCCTTCTCCAATTACAACCACTCCATCAATATCTATGGTATCAAACATCTTTCTCATTCCATCTACAGCGGCTTGATCTGCAATGTTCTTATCTCCTCTACCTAAGAACTTGGATGCACCAAGTGCAGCCGCTTCTGTTACTCTCACTAAATTAATCGCTAAATTTCTATCCATAAAAAATCCCCCTATCAAAAGTATATCACATTTATATATTATGATATGCTATTTCAAAAGTCAATATGAGAAACTCATTTTTCACCATGGCTTGTTCTTTTTAAAATCCTTTTGTTTTGGATAAATTCACTTGGGGAATAAATAGATATAAGTATCCAAAATATCTACTGATGAATATTTTGACCATATGGGTTCGATTATTTGGAAACAAAACATAGGGGAGGAATGGTTATGCAATTGATCAAATGGGATGATAAATTTGTGATGGGATTAAAAGAAGTGGATGATCAACATGAACATCTAATCAATATTGTAAATAAGCTATATGATGCTATGCTACTGGGAAAAGGAAAATCCATTTTAAAAGATATCCTAAAAGAGCTTGTGGATTATGCCAACTATCATTTCGAAACAGAAGAAAAAATATTCAAAAAATACAACTATCCAAAATCAGCAGAACACACACAAATTCATTCTGAATTTAAAAAACAAGTCTATGAAATAAAAGAAAATTTTGATCAAAGTAATTTTGCCAACAGTACAAAAGTATTTAATTTTGTAAAGGTGTGGGTTTCTGATCATATCTTACAAAGTGATAAAGAATATTTTAATTTTATAAAAGATCAATTATAAAATTCTTATTTTATCCTTTAAATTTTTCTTGTATAGAGGACTTTAAACCCTTAAGTCCTCTATACAAGAAAAACATCATTATTTTCCGTACTTTTCCATCAAATCTTCTATTACTTGATTTTTATCTAATCGGTGAATTGCCTCTACAAATCTTATGGTTCCTGTTTTTGCCCGCATCACTACAGAATGAGTTTTTGCCCTGTTTTTATCATAAGAAACTATGCCTTTTAGAAGATCTCCATCTGTAATTCCCGTAGCTGCAAAGAATATTTCATCTCCTTTTGCTAAATCCTCTAAATGTAGTATTTTTTCTATTTCTTCTTCACTCCAGCCAAGCTCATGACATCTTCCTCTTTCTTCTTCACTCATAGGATAAAGTTGACACTGCATATCTCCACCCATACATTTTATAGCTGCAGCAGTAATAACCCCTTCAGGAGCACCGCCTATTCCCATTAATATATCTACGCCTGTATCTTCAAAGCAAGTTGCAATTCCAGCTGCAACATCTCCATCACCAAACATTTTAATTCTTGCCCCAACCTCTCTTATTTCTCTTATCATTTCCCCATGTCTTTCTCTATCTTGAATAATTACCGTTAAATCTGCTATATCTTTCTCTAAAGCCTTTGCAACATTTTCGATATTTTCCTTCACAGAAGCATTTATGTCAATACATCCTTTTGCTTTTGGTCCTACAGCGATTTTTTTCATATAGGTATCTGGTGCATGAAGAAGAGATCCTTTTTTTCCCATTGCAATAACGGAAATCACATTTGGAAGTCCCTTTGCGATAAGACTTGTTCCATCTAATGGATCTACAGCAATGTCTACCTCCATATCTTCCCCACATCCGCATCCTACTTTTTCTCCTATATAAAGCATAGGCGCTTCATCTAACTCCCCTTCTCCAATAACCACTTCTCCTTCTACTTTTATACTTGCGAAAGCCTTTCTCATTCCTTCTACAGCGGCTCCATCTGCTCCATTTTTATCTCCTCTACCCATAAATCTTGCAGAAGCAAGGGCAGCCGTCTCTGTAACCCTAACAAGCTCTAACGCTAAATTTCTATCCATATCCTTTTCCTCCTTTATGTAACCTTCTATTTTTAATTATATGTTACATTTGAAGGTTTTGTAAAGATATATGTTATATTTTTTAAATTTATATTATACAATTATTTTATTTTTTTTTATATTTATGCCATTTTATATCCTATACTACAAAAAAATAGAGCTAAATTTAGCTCTATTTTTTTGCTACCCCTTCCCAATCCTTTAAAAATCTTTCTATTCCAGAATCAGTCATAGGATGATTTACCATTTGTTTAAAGATCTTATATGGAATAGTAGAGATATGCGCACCCGCAAGAGCCGATCCGATAACATGCTGCGGATGTCTAATGCTTGCTGAAATAATTTCCGTTTCTATGCCATGGATTGTGAATATGTCTGCAATTTCTCTAATTAAAGCCATTCCTTCTTGTCCTATATCATCTAGCCTTCCTACAAATGGACTTACAAAAGTTGCTCCCGCCTTTGCAGCAAGTAATGCTTGATTTGAAGAAAATACTAATGTAACATTTGTTTTGATTCCTTTTTTAGAAAGTTCTTTTGTCGCTTTTAATCCTTCTGCGGTCATCGGTATTTTAATCACGATATTTGGATGAATTTTAGAAAGCGCCTCTCCTTCTTCTACCATTTCTTTTGCATTTAAAGAAATTACTTCTGCTGAAATAGGACCGTCTACTATAGATGTGATTTCTTTTACTACTTCTTTAAAATCTCTTCCTTCTTTTGCAATTAATGAAGGGTTAGTCGTTACCCCTTCTATTACTCCCCAATCATTTATATCTCTTATTTCCTGTACATTGGCTGTGTCTATGAATAATTTCATTTTTTTCACTCCTTCACAATTGTTTTCCTTGTATATTTTATCATATTCAAACTTACAATTAAACCAAGTTTTTCTATCTATAGATATAGTATACTCTTTTCAGATATTTCTATGTTTCATACTATTTAAACTGCACTTTGGTTATACTATACAGATAAGTGAATTTGAAAATAAAAAAACTAACTAGGAGGTATTTATAGGATGAAAAAATTCATATCTATTCTATTCGCTATACTTCTTTTTTCTACCCTCTTTGGATGTAACATGAAAAAAGATAAGGTTGTTTATGAAGAGCCTGCTCCACCACAAAAAGAAATTGAAGCGAAAAAAAGACCAGAGAAAAAGCAAGATGTCCTTCAAATGGAAGGCTTAGAGGAAAAAATGAATTTTATATTATATGATGATCCTAATTTAGAATTTACGACTTATATTCCAGAAGATATGATCGCAGAATCAAAGGAAGGAGATTTTTTAACAATTTATTCAAATTTTAACAATGTAGAAAATAAGGATGCAAAGCTTCTTTTCTTTTCTCCTCCTAAAACCGTAGCCTCTACTACAGAAAATATGAAAAATCTTGCTGTAAAGAATTTAATAGAAGAAGGCTTTGAAGTAACCAAAGAAAAGAAAAAAGAAGAATATGAATTTGATTTTTCAACCATTGAAATGAATATTTTTAATAAAGAAAAAAATATAGCCGGAACGCTATCTGTATTTAACCATAATGAAAGAATCTATTATCTTATCCTTCAGTATCCAGTATCTCTTGAGGAAGGATTTGTTCCTCGTGCTGAAAAAATAATAAACCATATCATGTATTATGATGAAAGAATGGAGGAAAATAAATAATGAAAAAGGTGAATCAGTTACTTTTTAATAACTGATCCACCTTTTCACTTAGTAAGCGCCTATATCATTTAAATATTTATCTCTTGCTAAATTATAGTTAAATATAACCTCTATCACCTTTTCTTCTATATCTGTAAGTCTTTCTTGTGCTGCAATGACCTCTACTATCGTCCCTGCAACATCTTCAAGACTAGCAGATTTAATGACGCTTGTTTCAAATCCATATCCTTCGTTGTATCTATATTCTGCTATTTCTAAAGATTCTTTTGCATTTTTCACTACATTATCGGTGTAGGATAGCATATCTTCTGTTGCCATTATTGCTTCATAAGATTGTCTTATACTTGCTTCTACTTCTGCATATTGGCTTTCTAAAGTTACTTTTGATTTTTCCATCTTCACTTTTGTTTCTTTATATTGATAGGTATTGTCTGGATATTGATTGGATGTCAGCTCAAAATTTAATTTATCTACTAAATATTGTGCCTGTGCTTTTCTTATTTCTATTCTCTTTTCTAATCCTTGTTTTATTCCTTCTTCTAAATTAACTTCCATTTTTTTCGTAGTAAAATCTTCTACTAAGTTCACTTGGGTTTTAAGATCTATATTGATTACTTTTTTAAGCTCTATTTCTGCATTTTTTCGCTCCATAATCGCTTTTCTATAATCTACATTCATGAGCTTTACCTGCGCCTCGGATAAAAGAACATCATCTTTTGCCTTCATTCCTTGTTCAAAAGCATTTTTTGCCATTTCATACTGCTTAGTAGCTCTATCTAAGGCTACTTTTTTTAACTCCTCTATTTTTTTATCTTTTATTACTTCATAATATTTTTGTCTTGTAAGAAGAGCGATTTGTTTTTGTGCAATTTGATATCCAGATTTGGTTACTTCATTTTGAAGATCTGCCATGGTAGTCATCAGCTCTGTTGTGGAATTTACTGCCAAAACTCGATCTACATCTATATTGAGTTTTTGTGCTATAACGGAATTTGCCTCCTCTATCCCTGAATCTAATCTTTCTTCTCCTTCACCAAGGGCTTCTTTTATTTGACTGATCTGCCCTTCTATTACCTTACGCTGCTCTGAGTCTTCTGGTAATGTAGAAGCCATTTGTTCTAAATAATCTATTTTAGGAATGTACTCTTTTTTTGCATCACTTAATTTATCTTTTCCTTTTTTTATTTTTCTCTCATTATACGTTGCTTTGTCTAGAGAAAGCCCAGCAGATGCTATATCTACTTCTAAAGATTTTAATATCATATTCTTTTCCATGGCAATTTCTATGGCACTTTCTAAAGTTAAATTTACGGTTTTATTTTCATTTGGATTTTCTACTGCATATACCTTATTTTCAACCATAAAAGTAGGAGATCCCATAATTAAAGAGATTGCTACTGCTACGGAAACAAATTTTTTCTTCATGATCTATTCCTCCTCGCTAAAGCATTTCACTACGTCATATTGAAGCTTTTCTAGTAAATTATTTAAAATCTGTTTCTCCTCTACACTTAATATTCTTGTCATTCGATGGCTAAAGTCGATGTGGCCTCCTTTCACATCATCAAATAGGTTTCTTCCTTTTTCTGTTAAATAAGCTTTGATAGATCTCCTGTCCTTTGGATTTACTTTTTTTTCTACTAATCCTTCTTTTTCCATTCTATCAATGAGTCCTGTCATATTCGCCCTTGTAACAAACATTTTTTCTCCAATTTCAGAAAGAGGCATCCCATCTTCTTCATTATAAAGAAGAAGCAAAACAGAGAACTTCGGTTCTGATATTCCATGTTGGGCAAATAAACTATTATACACAAGTCGCATTATATCAATAGTCTTTAATAAATTAATAACGGTTTTTCCAGATACATCTTCAATAAATTTATAGCTTCCTAAATAATCATGCAGTTCCTTTTTGTTCATTCCCTTTTTTCCCTCCCTCTATTTTGAAAGTATGCTTAAATAAAATATATCCTATTATAAACCAAATGCCTCCAAATACCATAAGCCCTATAATTTCCCTTCTAAACATCCTCAAGGGAGCATTTTTTATAAGTAAATCTCTTACTGGGCATATAGCATAGATAAGAGGCCAAATACTTTTTATTATATATAAAAGGGGCTTTGGAATCTGCTCAATAGGCCAAGCATAGCCTGCTGTTAAAAAGGTTGGCATGGATAAAAGCATGGTAAACTGGGTAACCTTTAATCTATCTTTAAATAAGGACGCAATTACCATGGCAGGACCTACTAATGCTAATATAAATAAGTATACATAAATTCCAGGAAGGAAAAGTTCTCCCTTAAAAGTAAGTTTTAAAAAATATTTTAAAACCAGTGCACAAAGGACATAAGAAATTGCGCCAAAGGTTGCATATACATAGGATTTTATCAATATATTCTCCCTATCCTCTATTATTTTAGGAATAAATGCAGATAAAAATAACTGCTGAACAAATACGAGTATGATTCCCGGCATAACATATCCTTTGTACGTTAGCTTTGGATCATATAGAATTCTCGATTCAAAATTAAATATTTTCGCCATCTTATAAGAGGTAGTAGGATCTATCCCCTTTCCCTGTAATACTTTCATGTTTACACCTGCGTTTAAAGTTCCTAATATTTCTGTTGCAGGAGCAAGAGCTGTATTTCCAATGGTTATATTTGATCCATCTATGAGTATTCCTACAGTAGAAGATTTTTGCTTTTTTATATCTTTATTAAATCCCTTCGGTATGTATACACCAAGATAAGCTTTCTTTGTATCTATGGCCTTTCTTAATTGTTCTAAAGAACTTGCTTGATAAGCAATATAATATCTTTCATTGTTTTCAAATTCTTTTATAATCATTCTAGAGGTAGAGGTGTTGTCTAGATCTAAAGTTACAATAGGGATATCCTTTAAAGAATCCTTTGCATAAACACCACCAAATAAAAAGGTAAAAAATAAGGGACCTACTATGAGGAGCATGATATTTTTAGGTTCTTTTAGAAAATTTATTATTTCTTTAAATAGTCTCAACAGCTTCACCCTCCTTTTTCTTTTTTAGCTTTAATATACCTCTTTCTCTTAAGGTTTCTACTCCTATAGCAATAATAAAGAAAAGAATGGCTACCTTTATTAAAAAAATAATAGAATGTTTTAAATCTACCGTATATCCTTTAATCATCATATCCCTTAAAGGATCTGCATAATGATAAAAAGGAATATATTTTGCTATCACTTTATACCCCTTTGGCATTCCCATAACTGGCCATGTATATCCTGCCATTACCGTATTCGGTAAAAATAACATTGCCGCAGCTTGAGATGCTTTTACCTTATCCCAAATGATAGCAGACAAGGATATGCCAATGGCTGCTATAGTAAATGTAAATATAAGTGTTAAAAATAATAATTCCTTTATATCTCCTCTAAAAGGAATCTGAAAAATATAAATCTGAAGATAAATATTAAGTAATAAAGAAGTAAATCCTAATACAGTATACGCAAATATTTTAGAAATCAAATAAGTAAACATATTTTTTCTTTTTTCCCTATTCACCCCACATGCTGCAGCAATACCAAGTCCTACTTGTACCATGGATGCCATAAATCCTGGCATTAAAAAGTTTAAATAATTTCTAGTGGGGTTAAAAAGTATTCTATTTTGTATTCCAATGGATAATACAACCTTTTTTGCCTGTTCATAAGGTAAATTCAATTTTCCTTGTAACACTTTAATCAAAGCGCCCATCTTTAAAGTTAAAAGGGTTTCTCCTGCCTGAATTTTTGCAAAAGAAGTACTAGCAAGCTGGCTTCCATCATATACGGTCAAAATAGTAGGAGATTTATATTCCTTCAGATCTTTATAAAAATCCATTGGAATAAGCATTCCAAATCGCACTTTTCCTTCCCGGATCAATTTTTCTATATCATAAGGATTCTCTACATAATAAACAACATGAAAGGTTTCACTTTCATCAAAATAATTTACAATACTTCTAGAAAACTGACTATCATCTCCAAGGTAAACAGCAGTGGGAATTTCTTTTATTTGATGATCCGAAAACATATAGCAAAGCATAGTATTTACAACAAAAGGAATGACAAAAATTAAAACAAAAGGCATGATATATTTTTTTATTTTTTCCACATCATCACCTACTTTATAAACTCTACAAAAGCAGTCATTCCCGGTCTTAATATGCCTTCCTTATTTTCTATTTTGATTTTCACGCCATAAGATACAATATCGTAATTTCCATTATCATTGGTTGCTTTTTTCACTGCAAAATCTGGTTTTCTATTTACCCTTACCACCTTTCCTTCAAAGGTTTTATCTTTAAATGCTGGAATGCTTATTTTTGCTTGTTGTCCTTCATACACTTCATTCAGCTTTGTTTCATCCAAATTTACTTCCATCCAAATATTATTAAGGTCTGAAACCGTTGCAAGACTCATTCCTGTAGATACTAGTTCTCCTTTATCTACATTGATCAAGGTAATTACTCCATTCATAGGAGATTTGATAAAAGTATCTGCAATGTAAGCATTCACTTCATCTAGTCCTCCTTTTGCCTGTTCATACTTTCCTTTTGCTGCCTGTGCCATATTCATAGCGGAGGCAACCATGGCCTGTGCCCCAGATATATCTTCACTTCTTGCTCCTTCATTTGCCATGTTTAATTTTTGCTGTGCAATATCTAACTGGGCTTTTACTTCGTCTTTCTTTTGAGCAGAAACCGCTCCTTTTTCATATAAATTCTCTACTCTTTCATAGGTTTTTACCATTAAATCATAATAAGCCTGTGCCTGGGCTATTTCCTCACTTCTTGCTCCATTTTGCGCTTTTTGAAGTTGAGAGTTAGCAGCAGTGACTTGAGATTGTGCTGCTTCATATTGGGCCTTTGCCGCATCTACTAAAGCTATGGTTTGCTCTTTTTTTGCACTTAGCTCCTTTGAATCAATTATAGCAAGAAGGTCTCCTTCTTTTACTTCTTGGCCTTCTTCAAATTTTATTTCTCCTATTTTGCCCGGTATTTTAGAATTAATATCTACCTCTGTTGCTTCTATCATTCCCTGATATCCTTTATTTTCTTTTACTTCTTTTTCTTGGGTAGAAGCACAACCCGATAATAAAATACTGAATAATAGCATAGAAGAAAGTAATATCCTATTTTTCTTTTTCATCGTTTAGATCCTCCTTTATAGTTAACATATTGATTATTTAGTTTATATATTAATTATATTCACTTTAAGGTTTTTTGTAAATATGTTTACAAGAATAAGTATAACAAAAAAATCCTGCATTATTTTGTAAAATAATGCAGGATTTTCAATCATCGTAAAACTGTATCTACTTTTTCTTTTAACTCAAAAATATCAAAAGGCTTTTGAAGAATTCCTTCTATCCCAAGTTCATATAACTTATCTACTTTTTTGGGATCTGCAAAAGCAGTTAATATAAACACCTTCATCTCTTTATTATATTTTCTTATATTCTCTAAAATTTCAAGTCCATCCATGTTCTTTAGTCGCATATCTAAAAGAGCTAAATCCACTTTATTCTTTTTTACAATCTCTACAGTAGTTTCTCCATCTTCTGCTAGATGCACCTGATAATCCTGACTAAATATACTATTCAAAAGAGACCTTAATCCATATTCATCATCTACAATCAGTATATTCTTCATCTCTTCCTATCTCCCCAATATTTTATTTATCTTCAATTATTGTAATCATAGTTGCATCTATAGATCCTAATTTATCTTCTCCTACAACAGATATAATATCGTCTTCGTCGAGATATTTATCTGGTTTGCTACTGCCTTTCTTATCTCCATCACTATCCAAAATAGGCGTGCTGCTCTCATAGCGTACATATATTTTCTTTCCATCTACATTATTTTCAAGTTCTATTGTTTTGTCCTTTGTGCTTATATTTAATATTTTTCCTGTATAGCTTCCTAACGTTGCTTTTTGATCCGATTCTATTTTTTTCACTTCTCCGCTTTCTAATTGAAGCTCCACCTTATGGTTTACTCTTAAATCATATAATCCTGCAGGATCATCATCTATTTCTACTTCAAATCCAGATACAAGCTTATAGGTTTGTGTTTTGTTATCTTTATCTAATATGGTTATTTCTGGATTTTGAGACATTTTAATTTCTTTTAATGTTCCTTCTATTTTTTTTGTAACACTTTCTGCATCAATTTTTTGAACTACTTCATACTCTATCTCCAGTTCTACTTCGTCTCCCTCTCGAATATCTTCTATATCTGCACTTTTGTTGTTTCTCTTTACCGTTACATCTTTATCCAATTCATATTTATAGGTTTTATCATCCTTTTTATCGTCTTTCTTTATGGTAATTTTAGAGCTAGATATATCTTTTACAATTCCTTTTATCTCTACCTCTTTAGAAATAGCATCTACTTCCTTCAAATTATCCTTTACTACTTTAATTGTAACTTTATCCTCTTTACTCAATTTATAGATACTGCTTTCCATTTCATCTAACTTCACTTTCGTATCACTACTTGCTATATAATCTACATACTTATCGTTTATTTTAAAAGTCACTTTATGCTTTCCATTTGCATCAAAAGTAGCATTATAAAAATAGCCTTCTTTTTCTTCTTCTTTTTCTTTCTCCTCTACAGAAGTATTTGTATCTGGTTTAGTTTCTGGTTTCACCTGGGTATCCGTTTGTGTATTATTTCCTTTATTTAAAAGGGTATATCCTACAGATAGCATTTTAGCAAATTCTGCTCTTGTTACAGGATTATTAGGATTAAACTCTCCTTTATAATCTCCCTTTCCATCTATGATTCCTTTTTTAATTAATATGTCTATGTAAGGTATTGCATTTTTTGATATTTTATCTGCATCCTTAAAACTTAAAACAGCTACTTTATTAAGTTCACTTTCAAATCCTAATCCTCTCGCTAAATATACTGCAACTTCATATCGTAAGGCATTCTCTGGTGTTCCATTTTTCAAGAATCCTTCTAATGCATTTTCATTTAAAAAGTTTTTTTCTAAGGCAAACACAATTTCTTCTTTTGCCCACGATGCATAATTTAAAATTTCAGATTCCTTTAATTTTTTCTCATATTTCCAATTGTTTTTTTCATATACATCTTGTACCTCTTTTTCATCAAACAATCTAGTGATCATTACGATAGCTTCAATCCTAGATACAGATTTATCTGGTTTAAAGGTTGCATCACTATATCCGGTTATGACTTTTTTAGAAGCCATATTTTCTATATACTGTTGTCCCCAATGCTTATTCGTCACATCTGTAAACATCTGGGCTCCAAAGGAATACATTACGGTTGTTAAAACTAGGAATATGATAACCACTATGGCCAGTGTACTTTTGACCCATCTTTTCATTCGAATTTTTTTCATTTAAAGCCCCCCGTTCGTAAAATTTTAATTTATTAAGTAAGTTAGATTCCTCTATTTAATTTTATTTTTATTTTATCATATAAATGCCCTATTTTGAAATATAAATCAATAAGTCTTTTTAAAAATGTTTCTTACATAAAAAAACCTGTAAAGTTTTTTAACTCTACAGGTTTTTCTATTTAATAGTCTATGTTTTATTGAACGGTTCCAATATTTACAGCTTTGTTGTATTCTAGTATGGCTAAGTTATAACTGGATACGCTATTGGATAAATTAACTTCTGCGCTATACAATTGATTTGCAGATTCTTTTACTTCCAATAAAGTTCCCATTCCTGCATTATAAGAAAGTTCTCTTAGTCGTAATCCTTCTTTTGCTCTCTCTACATTTGCCTTAGATAGTTCGATTTGCTTTTTTGCACTTACAATAGCATCATATTTGTTTCTGATATCAAATTCTACATTTTGTTTAGAATTATGAAGAAGTTGTTCCATTTTTGCTATGCTGCTTTTCTTATACTTATATACATAAGTATTTTCAGGATACATGATAGAGTTTGTATCAAAATCAAGCTTTACTAAATCATAATTGTGATTTAGTTGAATCATATCAAATCTATCTTTATATGCTTTTTCTACATCGTTACTTAAGTCTGCAGTAAAGCTTTCTTCTTTAAAGTTAGAAGTAAGCGCTAGTTTTGTATCTAATGGATAATTTAAAGTCATATTTAAAGCTCTTAAAGATTTTTCTACATCTTCCTTTGCTTTTTCTACATTTACTTTTGCTTCATCTAAAGCAATCTCTGCCATTAAAAGATCTGATTTTGAAGCGATTCCAAGATCAAATTTTTTCTTTACAATGTCTCTATTTCTTTGAATATTTTCCAAATTACTGCTTACTACAGCTGCATAATCTCTTGCTTGAAGGGCTCCATAATAAGCACGAGTAACATTATATTCTGTATCTTCTGCTATATAATCCTTCTTTATTTTTTCTTCCTCAAGAGCATATTCTGCTTTTTTAGATAACATGTTTGCATCTAGTTGAAATCCTTGTACGGTTCCAAGAGAATAATCACTATCTTTATATTTTTTCTCATCATATCTTGCTTCACTTAGTTCTACTTCCTTTACCTGAATATCTAAATCACTGATTTTTAATTGAGAAGAATTTTTTATTCCTTCCTGAATAGCTGCCTCTAAAGATAATTTCTTTACATCTGTTTCTTGAGGCGTATCTGCATAGGATAATATGGAGGTAACTAAGGTCATAAATACTAATAATATACTAACAACTGCCTTCTTCATTCGCTATCCCCTCTTTCTTTTGTTTTCTGAATTTCTTTTTAAATTTAATAATAAAATCATCAAATATAGTATATACAACTGGTATAAAGGCTAGAGTTAACAAGGTAGATAAAGTAAGTCCTCCTATAACAACGGTTGCCATTGGTGCTTGTGTAGAAGATCCTTCTCCTATACCAAGGGCTAATGGGATCAGTCCAAGTACTGTTGTTAAAGTTGTCATAAGAATTGGTCTAAATCTTGTAAATCCAGCTTTTATCACTGCTTCTTTTCTTTCCATTCCACTTGCTCTTAATTGATTGATATAGTCAACGAGTACGATAGCATTGTTTACAACGATACCAGAGAGCATAATTACCCCAATAAGGGCTGGTACAGATAAGGCTCTTCTTGTAATAAACAATCCTATAAATCCTCCTGATAACGCAAATGGTACAGAAAGCATTACGGTAAATGGATGTATTAAGGATTCAAATTGAGATGCAAGCACCATATATACAATGACTACAGAAAGAATAAGGGCAAGCCCAAGACTTGAAAAAGCCTCTGCCATTTGTTCCTGCTGTCCTGTAAAGTTATAGTTATATCCTGATGGAAGCGGATAATCCTCTATTTTCTTCTTAATATCATTCGTTACAGATTGTAAATCCCTTCCATTAAGTTGAGATCCTACAGTTACCGTTCTAATTTGATTAATTCTTGCAATCTGTGTTGGAGAATTTCCATACTCTATATTTGCAATCTGACCAAGGGGAACCATCTCTCCTGAAGGAGCTTTTATTAATATTTGTTTCATATCTTCAATGGAATTTTTCACTTTATCATCAAGGGATACATTTACATCAATTTCATCTCCCTCGGTTTTAAAGGTAGTCGCTTTTGCTCCATCAATAGATGATTTTATTGTGTTAGCAACATCATTTGCAGTAATTCCATAAAGAGAAGCCACTTTTCTGTTTAAAATTACCCTTGCTTCAGGATCTCCTTCTTCTGTATCCGAGGTAACTTCTGCAGTACCCGGAACAGATTTAACTATATTTACAAAGTCATCTCCTATTTCTTTTAGGGTATCTAAATCATCTCCCTTTATTTGAATTTGTATGGCGGAACCACCACCACCGCCTCCTCCCATAGAAGAGGATTCTGTTACCGTTATTTTCGCTCCAGGTATATTTTCAACCTGCTTTCTTACCTCATTTACAATTTTTTCTGTTGATTTATTTCTATCTTTTTGATCTATCAGCATTACATCAACAGTTGATTTATTAGATGCGCTTGTTGAAAACCCTGAAGATCCCCCTACTTTTGAAAATACTTTATCTTTTTCTTTAATCTTTCCTACAATCCCTTCTACTTCTTTTACTATTTTATCACTTTCTTCAAGGGTTGTGCCAAACGGTGTCTCTATACTTACAGTAAAGCTTCCTTCATCTTCTTTTGGGAAAAACTCTCCTCCTACAGCACCCACTAATCCTATAGAAGATATAAATATAACAATGGCTATAAATACGGTTGTTTTTCTATGACCTAATACAAAGTTTAATATTTTTTCATATATTTTATCTAAAAAGTCGATAAAATTACTGAATAAATCTAATATTCTTCCTATAGAAATTCCTTTATGCTTTCTCTTTTTCACTTCTCCAACTTTTAGTATTTGAGAAGAAAGCATGGGAACTACTGTAATAGCAACAAGTAGTGATGCAAGTAGAGAAAAGACTACGGCGAAAGATAGTTGTTTAAATACAATAGCCGTAAATCCTTTTACGAATACAATAGGTAAGAATACGGCAATGGTAGTCATAGTAGAAGCAAATACCGCCATGGCAACCTCTTTTGCTCCTTCTATTGCAGCTTCTTTTCTAGAATATCCATTTTCTCTATATCGATAAATATTTTCCAGTACAACGATAGAGTTATCCACCAGCATTCCTACTCCAAGAGCAAGCCCTCCAAGAGAAATAAGATTTATGGTTAATCCACCAAAATACATTAGAGCAAAAGTAGCAATAATAGAAATAGGAATAGCAATGCCTACAATAAAAGTAGATCGTATATTTCTAAGAAATAAAAATAATACAATTACCGCAAGAATCCCTCCTGTTATAGCACTACTTGTAACATTATTGATAGACTGCTTAATAAATTTAGATTGATCTGATCCTACTACTATTTCAAGGGTAGGATAATCTTTTTTCACCTTTTCTACTTCTTCAAGTACCTTTTGTGCAACCTTTACTGTATTGGATGCAGATTGCTTTGTAATGGAAATACCAATACTATTTTTACCATTTACTCTAGATATAGCATCCTTATCCTTATACCCAAGATTTACAGTTGCTATATCAGAAAGTCTTATTACGTCACCCTTTTTCAGTACTAAAGGAATATCTTTTATATCCTCTAGTGTTTTAAATTCTCCCGTCGTTCTAACCAGTAATTCTTTTTCTCCTTTGTTTACATTTCCTCCAGGTAAATTTAAATTCTCTGCTCTTAATATATTCTGTAGCTGACCTAGAGATAAATCATATCCAGCTAATTTTTCTGGATCTACCTTAATTTTTACTTCTTTCTCCTCTCCCCCATTTAAATCAACAGAGGCTACCCCTTCTATTCTTTCAAAGCGAGACTGTAACTCATCTTCTACAATGGTTTGAAGTTTTCCAATCTCCATTTTAGCAGAAACACCAAGCTGAATTACAGGCTCTGAATTTGGATCTATTTTAAGTACCATAGGAGCAGACGCATCATCTGGAAGTGCTCCTTTTACTAAATCTACTTTTTCCCTCATTTCAAGGGCTGCAAAATCCATATCGGTGCCATATTCAAATTCTACAACAATAATAGCGCTTCCTTCTCTTGAATAAGAAGTAACATCCTTTAAATTACTTACTGTAGATACGGATTTTTCTATTGGTTTTGTTATTAATGTTTCTATTTCCTGCGGTGCCACCCCGCTATAATTTACCGAAACAATAGCCACTGGAATTTCCATTTCTGGATAAAGATCTGTTGGAAGAAGGCTTAAGGAAACCATTCCAATTAATATGGCTATAAACATGAGCATCAGGGTGCTAACCGGTCTATTTACGGATGTTTTTGATATATTCATGGTATCCCCCCTTATTTTTTCACTTTTACCTTACTTCCTTCATCTAAATAATTTTGTCCTTTTGTCACTGCTATTTCTCCTTCATTTAATCCTTTTGTAATTTCTACATATTCTCCATTATCTATCCCAAGGGATACAGTTTTCATTTTTGCTTTATCTTTTTCTACAACAAATATTACATTATTTCCTTCTTTTACAATAATCGCCTCTGATGGAACCGTAATTACTTTCTCTTTTTTCTCTGTAACAATATTTACTTCCGCAAACATTCCTGGTTTTATTATTTTATCTTTATTCTCTATCTCAATTTTGATAGGATACGTCATGGCTTCTCCTGCTGTTGCTGGAGATAATGCAGTAATTTTTCCTTTAAAGTCTTTTTTTTCTGCTGATTTGATAGAGATATCTACTGTATCTCCTACTTTTACCTTATTAATGAGATACTCCGAAACATTTGTTTCGATTACTACTTTATCTAAATTCGCAATAGTTACTGCTGCTACAGCACTAGAAGCCATTTCTCCTTGACTAATGTTTACCGCTGTAACGATTCCTGAAATAGGAGAAGTAACCGTTGTGTCGGCAAGATTCGCTCTTGCATTTTCAAGTGCAACTCTAGATTGCTCTGCTTGAGCTCTTACTACTTCTACACTTGTAGTAGATGCGCTAAGCTCTGCTTGCTCAAATTGCTGCTTGGAGATAGCCCCTTCATTATATAAAGATTTCATTCTTTCATAATTTACTTTCGCATTTTCTACCTGCTCTTCTGTTTTTCTTAGATTTGCAAGGGCAGAATTATATCCAGCCTCTGCCGTTTTCACTGCATTTAATAAATCTGTTTGATCTAAATTAAACAGTACTTGCCCTTTACTTATCTTTTGCCCTATTTCTAGGTTTACACTAGTGACCTTCCCTGGAACTTTAGGAACAACATTTACTTCCTCTACCGGTGTTATTTTCCCTGATAGAGTCGTTTTTAGTGCTATATCCTTTTTTTCTACTTTTTTTGTTTCTACAGAAAATACTTTTTCTTCCACTTTTCCTACTTCTTCTTTTTTCTTACATCCTGCTAAAGCCATGGTAAGAACTAAAGAAAGGATAAGTAATATGCTTATTTTTTTTCTCATTCTCCAACCCTCCAAATATGATTTATTCCATTAAAAAAGACGTCTATCACCATGTCTATTTCTTCTTCTATAGGAATATAAGCTTCTTTTATCAACTCATTTTTTCTTTGAAAAAAGGCTCCTGTCAACATGCTTTTAAAAATTCTAACGGCGACTTGATATCTGGTATCTTCATATACTTCTTTATCTATTCCAATCTCTTCAAATAGAAATTTTACGATATCCGATTCCTTTTCTATAATTTTATCGCAATAAATCTTTTTTATATCTTCATGAAATTGAATTTCATAAAAAATGACTTTATTCATGGGATAATATTTTTCAAATATTTTATATCGGTTTAGTGCCATTAATTTCAAAATCTTTTCTATGGGTTCATTCTTATGTTCTTTTATTATTTTCTTCATGGATTCTGTATCTGCAAATTCTTCAACACGATTTACATATTCTAACATTACCCCTCTTAGAATATCTTTTTTTGTCTTATAATATCTAAATATACTTCCTTCTGCAACACCAGCTTCTCTTGCTATTTCACTTGTAGTTGCTCCAGAAAATCCTTTTTCTGAGAATACCTTGAGTGCTGCATTGAATATTTTATCCTTTGTATGTAAGGATTTATCCTGTGCCAATTTCTATCCCCCTCTCTGAATGAGTACTCACTCATTTTTTTGTCATACCTATAATTATACTCGTTTATAATAAAATTTCAATGAAAATTAGATTAAAATTAGATTAAAAAAAGTCTTCCTTAATATATAGAAGACTTTTTTATCTTTATATTTCATAATCTACAGCTGCACTGCCCTTTGCAACAGAGGCAATATAGTTTTTTACAGGAACATGCACTGGATGATCTGCATAAGTTTTAAGATCTTCTTTTGAATCAAAATGGGTCACAAGACAAAGATCATAATTCCTCTCACTTTCTAAAAAGTTTGTTCCAACTTCTATGTGCTTTAAAACATCTATTTTTCCATCCATTTGAAGAAGTCTTCTTTTTACCTCATCTCGCTCTTTTACCTTCTCAAATTTAAAAAATACAACGTGTTTTATCATTTATACCCCTCTTTTCTTATTTCATCTTCAATCCTGCCTCATAGTTTTTTACTACTTTATTTAAATATTTTATAAAATCACCTTGTAGTTCCTCACGTTTTAATGCAAAATCCACGGTTGCTTCTAAAAATCCTAGCTTATCTCCAACATCATATCTTCTTCCTTCAAAATGATAAGCATACATGGCTTCTTTTTTGGAAAGTTCCTTTAGTCCATCTGTAAGCTGTATTTCTCCTCCTTTACCAGGGGTGGTGTTTTCTAATATTTCAAATATATTTGGTGTGATGATATATCTTCCAAGAATGGCAATACTCGATGGTGCTTTCTCTGGATCTGGTTTTTCCACTAAATCTTTCACCTTATATATTCTATCTTCTATATGCTTTCCATTGATAATACCATATTTATTTGTATCTTCTTTTGCGACTTCTTGTACCCCTAATATGGTTGTTTTATATTCATCATAGGCGTCCATTAGTTGCTTTAAACAAGGAACCTTTGAATCGACGATATCATCTCCTAGCATAACAGCAAAAGGCTCATCTCCAATGAAATGCTTTGCACAATATATAGCATGACCTAATCCTTTTGGTTCTTTTTGCCTAATGTAATGGATATTAATCATATTAGAAATATTTCTAACGATTTCAAGAAGATCTTCTTTTCCTTTGCTTTCAAGCTCTAATTCCAGCTCTACAGATTTATCAAAATGATCTTCTATGGATTTTTTATTTCTTCCTGTAATGATTAATATTTCTTCTATTCCCGATGCCACTGCTTCTTCTATAATATATTGAAGGGTTGGTTTGTCTACAATTGGAAGCATTTCCTTTGGCTGTGCTTTTGTGGCTGGTAAAAATCTAGTTCCAAGACCAGCAGCAGGGATAATCGCCTTTTTTACTTTATTCATGCCTCATCCTCCTAAAGAATAAAATCCGCTCTTTATTATTTGTATTCTATTCTTTTTTTAAATATCCTTTTTTACTTCATTTCATCTAGGGTTTTACACCAATGCTTTCTACAAGGCTTCATACAGCAGCTTTTCTTTTCTAAACAGGCAACCTTTTCCGATGCACAATCAGGACAAATATGATGAGATTTTTCAAAGGGTTTATCAAATTCTTTTCCACATTCTACACATTTATACTTACAAATATTAAAGGTGTAGTTTCCTCCTTGAATATTGATTGCCTTTCCCATGGTTAGTGCTTGTGTTACCTTTTTTCTTGCTCCATCTATAATAATCTGAAAAGTTTGTCTAGATACATGCATTCTTTCAGCACATTCTTCTTGTGAAAGATTCTCTAAATCTTTTAATCTCATGGCTTCTACTTCTTCTAATTTTAATACTACTTCTTCCAATTCACACTCTTTTTTACCATTTGGCATAAAGTATCTATTTTCAGGAACAAAAGAAATTCGTCTAAGCTTTACTGGTCTTGCCAAAACTCCACCTCCTATATTTTTTATTTATTATACCATTAATCCTCCTTTATATGAATGAAATAAAAATAAGCACTATCTTCTTATTGAATTTCAATAAACCTAGATAGTGCTTTTTCTTCTTTATTTCCTTCTATCTTTTAATGTCCTCCACAGCTTCCTTCATGTTCATGCTCTGTACATACACTACCTGTAGATTCAAGTCCTCCTTTAAGATAGCTTTTTATTACAGCTTCTAAAGGTCCCTGAGCACCTACGATAACCTCTATATTATTTTCATTAAAAAGCATTTGTGCTCTTTCTCCCATACCCCCTGCAATAATTATATTTATATTTTTTTCTCCTAAAAATTTTGGTAAAAATCCTGGTATATGTCCTGGATTTTCTATAAATTCTCTACTTTCTACTGTATTATCCCTTACATTAAAAACCTCAAATCCTTCACAGTGTCCAAAATGTGCAGATACATTATTTCCTTCCTTTGCTATTGCTACTTTCATAGGAATAACCCTCCTCTAATATTTTATTTAATTCTTTCCACATATTCATTATTTCTTTTGAAGCAATACTTTCTTCATAGGTTACAATAGGCTTTAATTCATTAATGGATTTTTTTACGGTCTCGTCAAAAGGAATTCTTCCAATAATTTTTATTTTTTCTTTTTCACAAAATACTTCAATTTCCCTTGTCATCTCTTCATTTAAATCATATTTATTGATACAAATAAAAGATGGGATATCAAACATCCTCGTTATACATAAAACCCTAAAAAAATCCTCTAATCCAGATTGGGTAGGCTCTACCACAATAAGAGCAGCATCACATCCTGTCACAGATGCCATCACTGCACATCCTACACCTGGAGATCCATCTAATATAATGATTTCATCTTCTTTCTTATACTCCATTATGTTTTTTCTTACCTTGGTAACAAGCTTTCCAGAGCCTTCTGCTCCTGCTTTCATTTCTGCTCTAGATAAAATGCCTTTATCTGTATTGGTAATCAAGGTTTTTCCTGTTATTTCATCCTTTAAGGTGATTGCTTTGTTTGGACAAACAACAGTACAGGCGCCACATCCTTCACATTTCAAATCTACTACTTTATATTCTTTTATTGCATCAAATCTACATACGTTCTCACATGCACCGCATTTTATGCATCTTTCTTCATGAATGAATGCAACTTTTGCTCCGATAAAATGCTCTCCTGCTATATCTTCTCCCCCTAATAGTATGTGCAAATTAGACGCATCTACATCACAATCCACCTTTAAACTTTCTTGACTTAAATAAGAAAAGGAACCTGCAATAGTTGTTTTTCCTGTCCCCCCCTTTCCGCTAATTACAACTAATTCCATTTTATCTCCTCCTCAAGATTATTTTTAATAGATTGAAATAACTTTTCATATTCCACATCTTCTATTAATAGTTTTCCTTGAGAATATAAAAGAGCAGCTTTTTTATAAAAGGGGATGGTTCCTATAATTTTTATATTTTCTTTTTTACAATAATCCGTGATCATATTTTCATATTCATCGCTTCTATTGATAATTACTCCAAAAGGAATGTTCATATCCCTTACAAGCTCTACAGCAATTTTTAAATCGTGTAATCCAAAAGCAGTAGGCTCGGTTACTAAAAGGGCATAATCACTATCAATAAGGGCTTTTACTACATTACAAGAACTTCCTGGAGCGCAATCGATTAAAGTCATTTTTTCATCTATTTTCTTTTTTAATTCACTGATAATCGGTCCTGCCATAGGCTCTCCTGGATTGAGTATCCCCATGGCAAAATCTATGTCCTCACTTTTTCCTATTTTGATTTTTCCAATGCTTCTTTCTTTTTCTGTAATGGCATTCTCTGGGCAAATGAGAAGACAGGCCCCGCAGCCATGGCATAACTTCTCAAATAAGAGGATTTCCTCTCCTACATTTGCTAGGGCATTAAATTCACATATATCCACACAGGCTTTGCAAGTAATACATTTTTCTTTCTTTACAGAAGGAACAGGAATAAAAACATCTTTTGTTTCGGTGATTTCTGGTTTTAGGAAAATAAATCCATTTGGTTCTTCTACATCACAATCTACATAAGCATACTTCATGATTTTTGCAAGATTGGTAGAAATGGTGGTTTTTCCTGTTCCTCCTTTTCCACTTAAAACAGCAATTTGCATCCTACCATCCCTTTCTATTTTGCATCCCAAAATGAGAAGGTGCTGGTGCATCAATGCTATTTAATTTTTCCTCCTTAAAAAGAGCAATGGCTTCTTTTACACTTTCACTTTTTATTTCATATATTTTTATGTTTGCTGCATTTAAAAGCTTCATGGCATTAGGCCCCATATTTCCTGTAATTACTGCATCTACCTTTTCATCAATAACCTGCTGCGCTGCTGCAATTCCTGCTCCTTGAGAAGAGGTTACTCCTGCATTTTCAAGGAAGCTATATCTATCTTTTTCTGTATCATATATTGCAAAATAAGGACATCTACCAAATCGAAAATCTGCTTGCACACTTTCTAATTTTCCAGTACTCGATACACATATTTTCATTATACAAGCCCTCCTATTTTTTCTTTTATTGTCCTTGAAAAGCTTTCTTCTAAATCTAAATTGATTTTTTCATAAAGCTCTATTCTTCCTTCATCACATAAGGATACAAACTGAGGATCAATAGGAAGCTTTGCAAGAATATCTATATTCATATCCTTCACGATTTCTTCTAGTTTACTTTCTCCAAATATATTTATCTTTTTATTACAATCAGGACATTCAAAATAACTCATGTTTTCTACGATTCCAAGAATAGGAATTTCCATCATTTTTGCCATATTAATGGATTTTGTTACAATAAGGCTTACTAAATCCTGTGGAGAAGTTACTACAACAATTCCATCCAGGGGTAAAGATTGCATAATCGTTAAAGGAACATCTCCTGTTCCTGGAGGAAGATCAATGAGTAAGTAATCTAATTCACCCCATGCTGTATCCGTATAAAACTGTTTTACTCCATTTGCAATGGCTGGTCCTCTCCATACAATAGGAGAATCTTCTTTTTCTATAAGTAAATTAATAGACATAACCTTAATTCCTGTAGTCGTACTTACGGGATACATATGTACTCCATCTGAATCCGCTCTTTTTCCATTAATTCCAAATACCTTGGGAATACTTGGTCCTGTAATATCTGCATCTAAAATTCCTACTTTATATCCTTTATTTTGTAAACTAGTAGCCATAAGAGAAGTTACAGAGGATTTCCCAACCCCTCCCTTACCACTCATTATTCCTATTACTTTTTTAATATCCGTAAGATCATTTGTTTTTTCTTTTTCGAAATTCATTTGTTCCCCTCCTGTATCTTTTGTGTAATTAGCATATGCTAATTTAAATTATAATATTCATTTTTGTTTTTGTCAAATGCTAATTACATTTTTTTCTAAAAAAACAAAAACTTAAAATCAAGTAATTTCAAAAATTTTAAGTTTGCTTTGCCTCTGGTGATACAGGTACTAGTAATTATTAAAAATCTCAGATAAATAATTTTTCCATTATAGGTTTACATTTTAAGAAATAAAAGCGTCTTTATTAAGTGTAAGGCAAAACAAACTGGCCAGTAAGTTGAGTTTTATAGAATAAAAAATAATTTAAAAGGAGAGGATTTTTATGCCATCAGTAGGAGATACAAAGAGTCCAGATAAGGATTTTACTTTAGAGGAACTTCTAGATATAGAAGACCGTTTAGAGGAAGCTATAGAAGAAACTAATTTTGATATAAAATTAACTGCATTATCATCAATTTATGCAATTTATTCAAAATCTCTTGGGGGAGTAGTAGTGAGTGCTACACTATTAGGCCTTGATTTAACAGAGTATGCTTTAGAGTCCATTATAAAAAAAGAAAGAGATTTTTATAAAGAATGTAGAAAAAAATTGAAGAAGACTACTTATGAAAAAATCGTAATATGTCAAAAATATGAATACAGAATGTGGAGATTTTATGGTGATAGATTCTTTGCATGGTATCCTGTGGGTAGCCCTGAAGCAACTGGATATAAATAAGAACATCTAAATTAAATAAAAATCAGATAAAAAATTTTTTATCTGATTTTTATTTTTTATTATTTCTATAATGTCATTTAAAGAAAACATATGTTACTAAAAATAAAGAAAAGTATAAAAAATATAATAAATTAAATTTAGAACATCCTATAACAGCTTTTGATATGGATAAATTTATCTGTTCCTTAAATTTATTATTAAACTATAGATTGAACTTCTTTTTCACCTTGTACATACTGCCCTATTAACTTTCCAACTTCTATTGCCTTCTCAAATACTTCTTGATTTTCAACTTCTACACAGTAATCAGGACTAGCTTTTATACCTTCTCCAAAAACAAGAGTAACAGCACTATTCTTACAATTATCTCCCTTACCACAAGTAAGGCAAGGTACATTCCCATTTATATTTAAAGATGCAACATGGTTCATCTTCTCCATAGAAAACTCTGTTGCTAAAGAATTTTGAGCCATTTCTATAGCTTGTGGAATCAGACCAGAAATCACTGATACAGCATATTTCCCTTCGTTTAAGCTGTGTACATGTCTCATTGACCAAAGTCTTTCTAAAAATGCTTTAGTAAACCCATCTATCATCCCATATGGAGTATATCCCCCTACAACTACTGCATCTGCCTGTCTAAGTTTTTGTGAAAGTTTTGGAAAGTCATCGTTTACCTTGCATATATTATCTTCTACACAAGCTTTACATCCTAAACATGGTTTTACATTTATATCTGACAATTTTATAAATTCATATTCTAATTCGCTAGATTTTAAAATTTGTTGTACTAGCCTGTCAGTATTGCTGTTTTTAATTGGACTTCCAGATATTCCTAATATCTTCATAAAAATTCCCCCTAATTTATACTTTTAATTTCATATAAGATTACTACTTTTCTGCAAATATTTAGTATAATCTTATCATATATTCCTTTTATATCAATCAGGATTTTTTTCAGTACTTAGTACTGAAAAAAGTACTTAAGGAGGTAAATTTATGGGTGGTAAAAAAGAAGCTGCAATATATGAATGTACGTGTTGCGATCAACCTTATGAATTAAAACTTCAGTTGTGTCCTATATGTATAACTCAAAAAATTATTCGTGGTAAATGGAAATTAGTAATACTATGGCTACTAAAAGATGGAGAAAAAAGATTCTCCTATCTTCAAAAGTCTATTACTCAAGTAAAACAAGGTTACCTCACAAATCAACTTAGAGAACTTGAAAATGATGGACTCATAAACAGGACATCGTATAACACTGTTCCTCCGAGAGTAGAGTATAGTTTAAGTAAAGCTGGTATTGATTTTCTTTCTGTTATGAAATCTATGAATATGTGGGGGAAAAAGTATATAGATAGTAGTACAGAAAGTAATAATGTATAGTTGTCTAAAAATAATCTATGAGTAGGGGTGTACCAGCGAAGATGCAGCCAGAGACAAAGTGACTTCCAGTTAATGGTTATCCCCTATTTCATTTATACACCAAATATTCTTTCTTGCTAATTCTGGTTGCTTCAAACGCTTAAGTAAACCCTTTCTTAAATGATATCTTGCATCTTTTGGTAGCACAAATCTCTCTTTCTCCTTTACAGGATAGCTAGGAAACCGTTCAGAAATACTGGTAATATAAATTCCCAGATTGATAGAGCAAGAACATGTTGTACAACCTACTGATTCTGCTAAATAAGAATTAGAGAACTGAAAATTAACTATTTCTATCGACTCTTGATTAAATTGCCATGGAAAAAATCGATGAAATATTTGGAATAAAAGCTGTGATAAATGATAAAAAAGGAGAGAAAAGACCAGCGTTTTTAAGTGAACAGGTTACAAAGCCACACCACTAGTAAACTTGGATAGAGAAGCTATTTCAAAAATGATTTTTAAAATTATATGGAAAATAGCTTCTTTGTTTTTAGATATAAAACTTTATTTTAAGCATGCTTATATTTTTCTAACTCCTCTAAAAACACATCATTAAGTATTCTAATATAGGTTCCCTTCACTCCTAAAGATTTAGACTCTATTACACCAGCGCATTCTAGTTTTCTTAAGGCATTTACAATAGAAGATTTTGTAATCCCTACTTTTAAAGCGATTTTACTGCCTACAAGAGATCCTTCATTTGCTCCTAGGGCTTCAAATACATATCCGGTTGCATCCAGTTCAGAATAAGAAAGGGTTTCAATGGCTACTTTAACTACATTTCTTTTTCTCATTTTTTCTTTATTTTCTTCCCATTTTCCCTTCATGATCTCCATCCCTACAACCGTAGCGCTATATTCTCCTAAAATTAAATCCTTTTCTGTAAATTTATTTTCATATCTTGAGAAAAGGAAAGTGCCTACTCTTTTAGATCCTACAATAATAGGAATGATGGTAATATATTTATTGTAGCTATTTATATCATATTTAAATATCTCTAAAATTTTATCTTGGGTAATATTTTCTAGGGTATCCTCAATGTCCATAATACTTTGAACATATTCCTTTGGAAGCTTCTTCTCTCCTGTTTTTTCGTCTAATATTGCACAGCTATCTTTCTCATCAAGTAATTCTAGACCTAATATTTTTCCTTTGCTGCTCATAATATAGGTATTAGCATGAAGAAGTTTGCTCAATGTTTCGCACAAATCTTTAAAAGATATAGTGCTATTGGGGGCATTTTTGACCATATTGGTTATCTTTCTTGTTTTTTCTAATAATTCATTTTTCATAAGTATTCTCCTTTTCTCGGAAGGTTTTACTTTCCCTATTTAGGCAGGTCTCCTGACTTATGGATCATCATTTTCTTTCCCCCTTCCCAGAAAACATCCAGTGGCATATTGAAAGAATTTTCCCCAATTACAGTGGCCGGACCGCTCTGGATTTTCACCAGATTCCCTTTTCATCTTTGACAAAATCAAAGAACCTAAATAGAACCGCTCCTTTTATTTTATTAATAATGGATATAATTTATATAGCATTACTGTAGCCTTTGCTAAAGATAATAAAAAGCCTTTTCCTAAAAGGAAAAGGCTTAAGATATATACTGATTTTGAATTTATGTTAAAATATTGACTTATATCAAAAATATAACACAAATCTTATATATATCTTCCCTTCCTCTAAGTCGGAGGAGTGAAGAAGAGTGCAAAAACAGGTCTTCTGGCTCTCGGATCTCCTTTAGACTAAACCTTCCCAGATTTTTTATCTAGTGGCTAATTTTAGTCCTCATCCCCGATTACAGCTGCGACTACAGCAAGGGTTTTTCACCCTTTTCCCTAAATTTTTACACTATTTTTAATTGTTTTTCATTCTAATTATACCATTTTGTTCCTCAAAGTCAATTAATTACCAAATTTAAAATTGTATTTTATTTCTCCTTTTTTTCACTTCCTATGCGAATTACATCTCCCATTTTAGACATGATATGCTCATATCCCCCCTTGCTATGGGGTATAATGCAGCTGCTACAGTCTTTGATGTCATTCGTATACTTGAAATTTCCTCCACATTGATCCTTTAGCATATATAATGGACAAAAGCAAAATAAACAATTATATTCTTCCTTATTTACTCCTTTGTGGCATGGGAAATATTCACATTTAGTATTTTGAACAAATTTATAGTTTTCACTCATCCCTTACACCTCCCATTAAGAGTGTATCATACTCTTACCACAGGGACAATTTACTTTATGTGAAAATAATAATTTGCTTCTATTTCATCATCTAATAAAGCATCCCTTTTAACTATAGCAATCCTTACAATTTAAATTTAGCAATCAAAAGCTGAAGTTCTTGTGATAATTGAGATAATCCTTTACTAGAATTTGAAATTTCTTCCATAGAAGCAGTTTGTTCTTCCATTGCTGCAGAAGCTTCTTGTGTGGCTGCTGCATTTTCTTCCGCTACTGCTGAAAGAGCTTGGATGGTGTCTAATACTTCATCTTTCTTTTTCTCCATCATGCTTCCTGCTTCATTAATTGTTTCCACCGCTTCACCTGCTTTCTGAATTGCATGAGAAATTTCCTTATATTTTCCTTCTGTAAGATTTACACTGTCAATTTGCTCTTTTAATATTGCTTCTACTTCTCCCATTGTTTTCACTGCATCCGTAGAATCTTGTTGTAAATTTTTTACCATATCATCAATAATTATCGTTGATTCAGTAGATTGTTCTGCAAGCTTTCGAATTTCATCTGCTACAACTGCAAAGCCTTTTCCATACTCTCCTGCTCTTGCTGCTTCTATTGCTGCATTTAAAGCCAATAGATTCGTTTGCTGCGCAATAGAGGCGATAAGACTACTTGCTTCACTGATCTTTTCCGCACTTTCATTTGTTCTTTTTATGCTATCATAAACACTACTCGTTGCGTCACTGCTTTCTTTTGTTTTAATGGATAATTTATTCATAATATCTATCCCTTGTCCTACCAGATCATTCACTTTATTTGAAGATGTTGTGAGAACTTCAATATGACCTTTATCTTTTTCAATGAATCTTCCAAGTTCTATTAGTTTTTGCGCTCCTTCTGTTGTACTCTCTGCCTGATCTGTAGCGCCTTTAGCAATCTCTTGTATTGTCTTTGCAACTTCTTCTCCTGTATTTGCTACCTGGTGAAAAGTAGTCGTCAATGCCTCAGAAGAAGTAGCAACTTGATCTGCTGTACTTCCAATATTTTTTAATAAACTTCTTAAATTCTCTTCAATTTTTTGTACAGCTTTTGCTAAATCGCCTATCTCATCTTTTCTTTTCATAAATGCGGGTGGCACATCTCTTGTAATATTGTATTGAGCTACTTCACTAATATGTTCAATGGCTAGTTTCACGGGAGTGCTAATTGCTTTTGATATAAACCATGTGGCGCCAATTGAAAATATAAGGGCTACAGCAAATATACTCCTAAAAATCTTCATTGAATTAGCATATCCTATATTGTTTTGTTCATTTAGTTTTTTTGCGGCTTGAACATTATAGTCCGCTAACGCTATTAAATTTTGTTGAAAATCCTCTGCGACTCCTTCAATTGTCTTGTAAGCTTCATAGGCTTCTTCTCGTTTGCCTTCCATGGCAAGACGGAGAACTACTTCCCTTTGATCTCTATATAGTGCTAAATTATTATCCATTGTTTGAATTGTTTCTACTTCAAAGGGCTCTAATTTTCTATTTTTGTACTTTTCAACATTATCATTAAAAATTTTTACTCTTTTTTTAATATCTTGTAATAGAACTTCCTGCTTTTTAGGCTCATCTGTATGTAATATAATATTATAAATATCTGCTTCTATGGCTCTGGCGTGGGCTCTATTTTCATTTAACTGTTGAACCGTTAATAATCTGTCATTGTACATCATCGTCATATCCTTATTGGCTTTTGTAAGGTCAAAGTATCCTACCCCTCCAATTAAGAGAATAAAAATCATCATAATTCCTGCCAAAATACTAATTTTGGTTCTGATTTTTAAATTATCAAACATATATGCCCCTCTTTTCAAATTATATTTTTTCCTAAATACATTTTCTTTTATACCCTTTAAAAGGATTTCTCACACATTATCAAAAAATTAATATGCACAAGTATTTTTTTAAGACGAATCATCCCATAAAATAAGTCTCCCTTTACATCTCCTTTATTTATATGTTTTTTGTTAATTTTTATAAAATTTTAACATATTTTGAATATTATGTCGATAATAGATAAAAAAGCCTATTAAAGGGATGAAACATCCCTTTAATAGGCTTTTAAATTAAGATTTTTTTATTTTATATTTCCAAGGGCTTTGTAAATAGATATTGCCATTTCAAGCATGGTCGCATTATCTTTTGGTCTAAAGCTTCCATTTTCTCCTTGAATGATTCCAAATCCTTTACATAAAGCTACTGCCCCCATGTTTTCTTGGCTTATATTATTTGCATCTTTGAAAGGCACGGTATATATGCCTTGTAGTTTTGCAACCTTTTCATATCCAATAAGCTCTACTAACATTTTTGCCATTTCTTCTCTTGTTATTTTGCTGTTTTCACTAAAGTTTGCATCTTTGTTCTCTATGATTCCATATACTACAGCCATTTGGATATATTTATAGTTTTCATTATCCTTTGAAATATCCTTGAATTTAAGATCATGTTCTTTTTCAATTCTATAGGTGTCAAATCCTCTTGCATTTACAAGCATTTTTACTGCTTCTAATTTTGTTATTTCTTTATTCATATCAAAAGTTTTTGAATCTACAACCCCTTTTGCAGCAAGAATACTCAATTCTTTTTCTGCCCAATGGCCTTTTATTTTATTACTTAAATCTTCGCTTCCTTCTTTTATTTCTTTTACTTCATTTCCTTGAAAATCCAAAGGCTTTCCGCTTAGGGCATCTATACTACTCATGAAATCTATCTCTTCTATTGGTTTTAATTCATATACCAAAGATATTTTTCTATCCATCTTTTCATTTTCTTTTTCTTCTTCTATTAAAGTATATGCAAGCTCTGTTTCATGAAGCTTCATATAGATTTCTTTTGCCTTCTCTTTACTCATGGCCTTTTCTTTACTTGGGAAATTCTTTTCTTCATCCCAACTGCACTCTATAGATTCTATTTCCCCTGTTTTTGCATCAAATGCAATATGGATGCTATTATCATCATAATATACTCCATCTACCATTCTTGGGAATTGATAATAATAGGTTCTCTCTTTTATTTTTTTTCCATTTTCATAATAATAGTTTTCTTCATACTCCTCTTTTGTATCAATATCCATAATCTTGCTTGGATAGTAATTCTTGATTATATCTATCGCTTTATCATATCCTTCTTCCCAAGTGATTTTTGGATCAAATTCTTCGTTTTCTTCAAAATTATAATTATCAATGCTGATCAGTTCCTTTGTACAAGCATCAATGATAATCCTTCCTTCTGGTCCATATCTAAGGCTTGAATCCTTTTTATTAAAGCGTGCTTCCCATGCTTTTCTTCCTTTTGTAAGCCATCTATCGTTTTCTTCTGTATATCTTATGCTTTCTATCTCAAATTCTCCTTGGAAAAATTCTTTTAAATACGTGGTCATTACCTTAGTGGCTTCTTCTTTGCTGATTTCTATATTTGACTTTAAAGGCTTATTTCCACCATTTTTTATTTTTTCTTTTTCTTCTTTCGTAATATCCTTCGTTTTTACATTCTCTTCTTTTTTCTCTTTTCCTCTGTAATCTACTAGTACTCCTTTTTTTGCATCTACCATGCTTTCTCTTGAATAATCAGGACGATATACTAACTTTATATCCTTTTCTTCATCTATATTATAGTCCCAACCACCAGAATAAGAAAGCTCCATCTCTACCGCATTATTTAATAATTCCTGTGCCTTTTCCTTTTCTATAATACCATCTTTAGAAGGAATACCTTCCTCTTCCCAATCAAATCCATAATTTGTCACCTGCCCAGTTACTCCATCTACGGTGATATTGATTCCATTGTCATTAAATTCTACACCATTTGCGATTCTGCTATATCTAAAATAGTATTCCGTTCCATCATTTCTTCTGTATGGATCGTTACTTTCTTCTAATTTTACTTCCTTCATTTCTTGCGGATTCATCTTTTGAAGAAAATCCTGAGTTATTTTTTTTGCTTCCTCTTGAGTAATTTTTGCAATTCTTGGGGTATCATTGTGGTCATATTCATATTTATCCATTCCAATAATTCTTCCATTCTTTGCATCCACTTCTACATCAATATCCAGATTTTTTTCTCCCTCATACATACTCCAGCTCATTCGCCATACAGATTTTCCCCTATAGTTTTCTTCTGCATAACGTATTCCTGTTTCAAATTTTTTATCCGTTACATCTGCATTAAAGCATTCTTTTACTATTTTAACAGCTATTTCTTTTGCTTTGTCTTTTGATATACTCGCATTTTCTCCTTGTGCAAAAGCCATGGAGAAAGACCCTAAAATAAGTACAAATGCCACCAATATGAAAGATATTTTTTTCAGTCGCACCATAAAACCTCCTTAAATTTTTTTATGGAAGAGATTTCTATTCTCTTACAATACCATTATACACAATTTTTTCCATAGTTTCATCTCTATGAAAAAATTATTTTTCTCTTTCAATAGGAAGATAAATATCTATATCCTCCTTTATTTCAATTTCTTTGCTTTTCATGATGCCTTTAGAAGATTGTTTTTGCACATACATTTTCATTCCTTGCTCTAATGAAATCGGTCCAAATTCTCTTACCTGTCCAATACGCATTCCTGTGTTTTTTCCATTCACATATAGCATTGCATCTTTCATATTAGAATAAGGATAGACATATCTTCCTTTTAGCATGATGTCTTTATAGATCTTATCGTTGTATAAATTAAAAATTTTCACTTCTTCTTTTTTTTCTATTTTGGTGTATGGATTCTTATAGCAAGCTTTTATATCATAAAGTCCGGGCATAAGGGGTCCATATTTTATGTAGAAATCTTCTTTATCAGATTTTCCAATTTCTTTATCATCGATATATAGGATTGTATTTTTATAATTGGTATGAAGGGTTATATAGTAAGGTTTTATCTCAATGACATAGCGGTCAAATAAACCCCATTTTCTTTCTTGTTTTTTTAATAAAAAAGTATAGCTTTCATTACATCCTCCATATCGTGCTTGCTCATAAAGAGAATCTATTAAGGACTTTATATGAAAGGCATTTTTCTCCATACAATTGAGAAAATTTTTAATCTCTTCTTCATTTATTTTTACTTTAGGATTAGACAGAACGACACATTTTTTAAATTGATGAACATTTTTATGTATGATTGCTTTATGAAAATCAGAAATAACTTTATCCTTATTATTCATTCCTCCAAGGATCATTCCACTTATAAAAAATACGCTCATTAATATAAAAATTCCAAGTATTATTTTTTTTCCTTCTCCCCAATCATAGGTATCTTCCTTTTTATTTTCTTTGTCTTCTTCTTTTGAACCCTCCTCTTCTTCCTCTTCTCCTTTGCTTATTTTTTCTTTTGCTTTTACAATAATTTTTTCAAGCCATGGCAAACTTTTCAACCTATCACCCCCCTCATCTTTAACAATATATGTAAAGAGAGAGGGAAATATTATATTTCTTCCTCCTTATAATTACTTTCTATTAAATTCATAAAATTTATATGACAGGGAAAAATATAACTAGCAATCTCTTAAGTGAGCTGTGATTTATTAAGGTACTTTTAGATATACCGATTGGTTTGGAATTTAAAATGTTAATAGAAAAGAAAAAACAACAAAAGCAATGAAAATAAAATATTAAGATATAAAAAGTGGTGCGCATGTAAATATAAAACTTATCTACGTGCACACCCTTTTAATGCAAGGCTTAATCCGTTCCTTTAATTATCTGTTATTCTAAAAAATTATAATCATAGATATGCTCTATTTCATTTATAGGTAGCGGTTTGCTAAAAAGATACCCTTGAATATAATCGCATTTGGCGCTTTTAAGTTTTTCATATTGTCTTATATCTTCTATTCCTTCTGCTGTCACTTCTAAGTTCAAGCTATGGGCAAGTAAAATTAGACTCTTTATAACGTTAAGGCTTCCTATTTCTAAAAATTTATCATTTAAAGATTTATCTAATTTAATTTTATCAACAGGGACAAAGGTTAAGTAACTAAGAGAAGAATATCCTGTTCCAAAATCATCTAATGCGATTTTGACCCCTAAATTTTTTAACTTTTTAAGATTTTTTATGGACGCTTCCGTTCGCTCTAATAATACATTTTCTGTTATTTCAATTTCTAAATATTTAGGTTCTACCTTTTTTTCTTTTAATATCTCCCCTAGCTTTAAAATATATTTTTCATCATTTAGCTGTTTTGGTGAAATATTAATAGCGATAGGCTTCAGATCAAAACCCTTTGTTTTCCATAAATCAATTTGAGTGACTACATCTTTTGTTATCCATTCCCCAATTTCGTTTATAACGCCTACCTCTTCTGCGATAGGAATAAATATTCCTGGAGATATAGGATGATTCTTTAATCTGAGAAGGGCTTCAAAACCTATGATTTCCCCTGTTAGTACATGAACTTGCGGCTGATAGACAAGCTTAAAGCCATCTTCTTTTATTGCTTTTCTTAAAATATTTTCTACCTCTATTTTTTCTTTTAGTCTTTCTGTCATGTCTTTATTAAAGAACATATAGTTGTTTTTTCCTGAATATTTTACTTTATACATGGCTGTATCTGCGTTCATGATTAATTCATTTACATCTTTACTATCTCCTGGATATTGGGTTATCCCCATGCTAAAAGATAAATAAAGATCGGTATCTTCCATAGCAATTTTTTCCTCAAATAGATTTGTTAGATGCCTTGCATATTCTTCAATTTTATTTCTATTTTCTTCTTTTATTAAAAATAAAAATTCATCTCCTCCAAATCTGGATATAAATACTTTTTCATTTATCCTTTCCATGAATACTTTTGCTATTTTTTTCAAAACCTTATCTCCATAAGTATGTCCTAAGGTGTCATTGATTCCTTTAAAATTATCCAAATCTAAAAGCATAACCGCTCCTTTTTTTTCTTTAACGATCTCTTCTTTAAGTTCTCTTTCAAACATTCTTCTATTTGGAAGATCTGTTAAAGGATCATGATAGGCAAGATGCGCTATATACTCCTCCTGGGCTTTTATTTGGGTTATATCAAGAGCTATCCCATTAATTAAATTTAAATTTCCTTTCGAATCATAAACGCCCTTCCCTCTTATCAATAGCCATTTTATACCTCCTGTATTATCTTTTATCTTCAATTGATTATAGATCTCCTCTATCTCACCTTTTTTATATTGATAATAATCCTTTTTTAAAATCTCTTTATCTTCAGGAAGTAATAGCTCGTCTAATACTTTGTAGATATCTTTCTCCCCATCAAAATTTGAACTTACAATATTTTTAAATTCGTCTGAAATATAAATGGTATTCGTGTTTACATTAATTTCCCACACAGCACTATTGCTTCCTTTAATGGCAATATTGTATTTTTGTTTTAGATCTTCTAATCTTTGTGCATATGTTTGTATTTCATCATATTGAGCCCTTAATTCTTCTTCCGATGCTACAATTTGTTGAAAAGCACTTCCTAATTCTTGATTAGATGCTTTTAGCTCTTCTTCATTTTCTTTAAGATTACAAAAATAAGTATAGGTTTTATCTAATATGGTATTAATGGAATGAGATATTCCCCAAAATGTATCTTCTTTTATCAAAGGCATTCTATACTTTAAATTATTTTCTATATCAATTTGATTTATATTTTGATTTAATCGCTTCACAGGAATTATTATATTTTTATTTTGTATCCATAAGAATATAAAAACCATGATGACTGCTATAATGGATGAAACCATGGCATTATGATATAAAGAAGAATGTACGCTTTCCATGGAAAGCCCAATTGCCACTGCTCCAGTAATCTTTCCATTTATGATAAGGGGTACTGTAATATCATATACTTTGATTCCATCCTTTTTTTGATACCATTCTTGTGTATAAGGCTTTCCTTTTAATACTGCTGTTTTACTTCCATTATCCTCATATATCACGCCTATATCTTCTTTATTACTATCCGCTACTACTTTTAAATTTTTATCCATAATAACAGCATAGATTACATTTTTTTCTTTACCTATTTTTTCAACCGTATTTTGATAATTAAATTGATCTGTTAATTTTTTTATTTTATGAGCTAAAATACCTACTTGAACAAAACTTCCCTCTGTATTTTTAAAAGCACCATATTTCATAAAAATACCGTACTTTGCATCTGGTCTTATCTTCTCTATCAATTCAGTCTTTTTACTTTGTACAAAACCAGACAAAGGATGTTCTTTATAGGGAACCCAATTTAAATATCCTTTTACACTGGAATAAATAATTTTTCCATTTTTATTCATCCAATGAAGTTCATCCACATCTAATTGATTGGCTAATTTGCTCAAATATTCACTGCTCAAATGATGTTGATTTTCTATCACCATGTTTCCTGCTATTTTAATTTTATCTTCTAAAAGTTCATTTACCGTTTCCAAAGACATATAATTATCTACAATTTGCCTTTTAGCTTGCCTTGCAAGACTTAATCCATTTTGCTCTATCTCCTTCATCAATAATGTTTTATTGATATAAAAAGTGATCATGCTAACCCCTAAAATAGAAACCACCGCAAGGAGTAATGGCATATGTATTAATTTGAATTTATTCACTAAATTTATTTTATTTTTCATCTTTATCGGGTTCATCTTCTCCTCCCCTTCGCACACAAATAACCTATCCCTTGACAATTTCGATAGCATAGTATACAGAATTTTTCATTTTCAATATCTATACCCTTATCTATAGCATTCATTCAAATTTTCATATTTATTATAAAATGCACAGGAGGAAAAGTTACTTAAAATACAAAAGACCAACTCCTTTATAAAATCTATAAAGGAGTTGGTCTTTATCCATCCTATGAGTTTTTATTTTATTATATAGTGTATCCAAGCGCTAGGTCCTAAAGGAATATTGAATATCATGAAGACTAAGAGAATAATAATCCATGTTATTGCAAAAATTAAGGAATAAGGAAGCATATTGGCAATAATAGTACCCATTCCTGCTTTCTTATCATACCTACGAGTAAAAGCAAGAATCATTGGAAAATAAGGAAACAGTGGGCTAATTGGATTCGTAAGAGAGTCTCCTATACGATAAGCCATCTGGGTTAATGCTGGATTATATCCTACGAGTAAAAACATAGGCACAAACACAGGTGCCATAATGGCCCATTTTGCTGAAGCACTTCCAACAAATAAATTGATAAAAGAAGATAAAATAATAAATCCAATGATTAAACCATATCCTGTAAATCCCATATTTTTTAATAGGTCTGCACCTTTTACGGAAATAATAATTCCTAAGTTACTTAGTTTAAATAAAGCAAGAAACTGAGAAGCGGCAAAAGCTAAAACAATATATAGTCCCATCTCACTCATGGACTGCCCCATCATGGTTACTGCATCCTTATCATTTTTTATACTTCCTGTTACTTTTCCATAAACAAGCCCTGGTATAAAAAACAATGCAGTTATAATAGGAACAATGCCCTGCATCAAAGGTGCTTTGTAAGCTAAAAGCGAGTGGGTTTGCGGATCTGCCATAAAGGGATTTTTCCCTACACATAATCCTATAATAATTGCAATAACCAACGCTACAGATATCCCTGCCCATTTTAATCCTTTTTTTTCTTCATCACTTAACGAAGAATGAACATCTTCTTCAACCTCTCCTTCATATGCATCAAAACGAGGGGCAATTATTTTTTCTGTAACGAATACAGCTACAATAAGCAAAAATACGGTAGATATAATTAGAAAATAAAAGTTCATAGCTGGTGTTCCTTGATAATTTGGATCAATCATTTGTGCCGCGGGTAAAGTAAAGCTTGCAAGCAAAACGTCGATCATACTTACCATAAGATTTGCAGAAAATCCTCCAGCCACACCAGCATAGGCAGCAAACATTCCTACAAGAGGATGTCTTCCAATTCCTAAAAAGACGATAGCCGCTAGTGGCGGTAACACAATAAATCCTGCATCTCCTGCAGCATTAGCAAGTATTCCTGCTAGAATGATCATCCCTGTCACTAAGTTTCTTGGTACTCTTTGAATAGAATGCTTCATTGCTGACTTCATCAGTCCTGACTTTTCTGCTATACCAGCGCCTAGCATAACAACAAGAACAAGCCCTAAAGGAGGAAATCCTTGGAAATTATTCACTATATTGCTTAAAATATTTCTCATTCCCTCGACACTCATTAAATTTACTACACTTACAGTTTCCTTGGTAAGGGGATGAATAACAGATACTGCTTTGCTAGATGCTATACCCGATATTAAAATAATAAGAATACATAAAATTGCAAATAAGGTTACTGGATCTGGAAGCTTATTTCCAACGACTTCAATTCCATTTAACATTCTGTCAAAAAAATTACTTTTCTTATTTTCACTTATCTCTTTTCCCACCATAAGATAACCCCCTTTTAAGATTTTAAATAGTCTAATGCAATCTGTGATAATCCCCTAGCAATAATTAATAAATTTTTATCCTCCCATTGAAACTTGGGATGATGATGAGAAACAAGATGCTCCTCATCTTTTGCTATCCCAATAAAGAAAAAAGAAGATGGAACCTTTTGAGTAAAAAATGCAAAATCTTCTCCTCCCATAGTAGGCTCAGGAAGTTCAAAAACATGATCTTCTCCAAGAATTTTAGATAAAGAAGAAGAAACAAGATTTGTCATTTCATGATCATTAATGAGGGCTGGAAATTTTTCTTCATATTTGTAGACATAACTTGCACCTTGACTTTCTGTCACCCCCTTTAATATACTCTCCATGGCATTTGGTATCCATTTTCTTAAATCCCCATCAAAAGTACGAATGGTTCCTACTACTTCTACTTCATTTGGAATCACATTATGATTATCTCCTCCATGAATAGAGCAATAAGAAATGACAGCTGGTTCTAGTGGATTAATTCTACGACTAATAATAGACTGCATATTATTAATTGCTTGCACTGCAATGATAACAGGATCTATGGATAAATGAGGTATTGCTGCATGCCCTCCCTTTCCAATGACCTTAAATCTGAATATATCTGGTGCTGCCATCATCGCTCCATGTTTTATGTGCACATCCCCCTCGGGTATGCTTCCCCATAAATGGCATCCAAAGGCTGCATCCACTTTAGGATCTTCTAAAACCCCTTCCTCTATCATGGGCTTTGCTCCTCCTTGCTCTTCTTCTGCAGGTTGAAATACAAATTTAATATTTCCATGAAGTTCATCCTTTAATTCATTTAAAATCATGGCAGCTCCCAATAGTCCTGCACTATGTCCATCGTGGCCACAAGCATGCATACGATTTGGAATTTTTGATTTATAAGGTACATTTGCTTCCTCTTGAATAATCAAAGCATCCATGTCGGCACGAAGAAGCACTGTTTTTCCTGGATACTTTCCTTCTATTAGCCCTACTACTCCCGTTTTAGCCACATTGGTTTTCACCTTCATGCCTAATTCTTTTAATACCTTTGCAATGGTTTTTGAAGTTTTCACCTCTTGAAATCCAGTTTCTGGATGCATGTGAAATTCATGTCTTAAGGCAACCATCTCCTCATAATATTTTTCCCCTAGCTGTTTAATGCGTTCTGTATACATGTCATTACCCCCCTGATTCTGTAATTATAGTATTTTTTTACATATTATATAAGAAAATAGAAACCATTATAATAATATGATTTTAATTGTTTGTATTTATTATGTTGCTCATATGAATGAAAGGAAATAAAAAAAAATTCCCATATGAAATATATGGGAATTTTTATAAAATAAAGTATTTTTACTCTGGTAATAATATAAATCGAAGAACAAATAAAATAGCAAGGACATACATGATTGGATGTACTTCTTTTCCTTTTCCTGTGGTTACTTTCATCACTGGATAAAATATGATTCCTGCTGCAATTCCATTGGCTATACTATAAGTAAAAGGCATAAATGCAATGGTGAAAAATGCGGGTAATGCTTCTGTGAAATCACTAAAATCCACATCCTTTATGGATTCCATCATCAAAACCCCAATGATAATAAGTGCAGGAGCGGTAGCCTGTGCTGGAACAATTCCTACTACCCCACCAAGAAATAAGGAAAAAACAAATAAAATTCCTACCACAAAACTTGTTAGTCCCGTTCTTCCTCCTTCTGCTATTCCAGCAGTAGACTCTATGTAAGTGGCGGTGGTCGCTCCTCCAAACATAGCACTCATGGTGGTAGCGATGGCATCTGCCAAAAGGGCTTTTTTCATATTTTTAATCTTTCCATCTGGCAAAATCATATCTGCTTTTTGAGCTGTTCCCACTAAGGTTCCTATGGTATCAAATAAATCCACTAAACTAAAGGTTAAAACAACCATGATCACACTGGTTAGAGCTCCTATTATTCCAGCACCGCCATGGCCTAAAAGACCTTTAAAATCCATTGCCATAAAAGTAGGTGCTACGGATGGAGGCATACTAATTAATTTTAACCCACTTACATTGGTTATTCCCATAGGAATACCAATTAAGGTGGTTAAGAGAATAGAAATGAGCATGGCTCCCTTTACTTTTCTTGCCATCAAAATACCCATAAGGGTTATCCCAATTATTGTCAATACCACATTTTTATCTGTGAAATCTCCAAAGCTAACAAGGGTTCCTGAATTAGAAATTACAACTCCTCCACTTTTTAATCCAATTAGCGTGATAAAAAGCCCAATACCAGAAGTAATGGCAACTTTAATATTTTGAGGAAGGCAGTCCACAATCTTTTCTCGTATAGAAGTTACCGTAATTAAAATGAAAAGTATTCCAGAAATCATTACTGCTGCAAGTCCTTGCTGCCATGTATATCCTAAGGTTAAGCACACACTAAAGGAAAAGAAAGCAGTAAGTCCTATACCCGGCGCTACAGCAAAAGGTAAATTGGCATAAAGTGCCATAACTAAGGTTCCAATAGCTGCTATAATGCAAGTTCCTGAAAAGGCGGAAGCTACTACTGCGTCATTTAAAGTAGAAAGGGCGGCCGCTCCATCTCCTTGCAATCCTCCTGCATTCATTCCGGAGAATTTTAATACATTGGGAATGACTAATAAGGCATAGGCCATGGTAATGAATGTAGTAAATCCTGCTAAAACTTCTGTTTTTACATTGGTTTTGTTTTCTCTTAATTTAAAAAATGATTCCAAAAATGATGTTGTTTCTGCTTCTTTCATTATGTCCTCCTTCATTGCCATTTCTACGAAAATTTCCGAAAAAAAACTACTATTAGGATACGGATTGAATCCAATAGCAGTTTTTATATACATTTAAAGGCGTATTTTTTGCCTATTTGTTGGATCCACCATAGGGAGAATTTTTTGGGCTCTCGTAGAAACTTCTGAACCATATTATCAGAATTATATGGATGGCTTATTTTCAATTTTTCATATTTTAGTATCTTATCATTATCTTGTATACAAGTCAATAGGAAAAAGTTTTCTTCTTTTTCTTTCCTTTTTTTCTTCTTCTTTTCATATATAAAGATGAAAGGAGGAGATACCATGGCGATAATGGCTACAAAATTAGGAACAAACCTAAAATTAAAGTATTCCTTAGGGGTAGATGGAAATGGAGTGGAGAAATTTAAAACCACTACTTTAAAAAATCTAAAAATAGAAGCTTCGAATGAAGATCTATTTGCCTTAACCAATAAGATCAAAGAAATGCAAAACAATACTTTAATTGAAGTGAGCAAAGTAGAAGATACAAAATTAAGCGAGTAGTGAGATGCAGCTTCCTCTAGGATAATCCTTCTCTCTTAGGTTAAATCATTGTTTTCATGATTTTAATCCTGGATGAGGTTAAATGGTTTTAAGTTAGAAAATATAAAAATAAGGAGGGATTAGATATGAAAAGAGTATTGCATATGAAATTTTTAAAATCAGATGGAAAGAAAGTCACCATCCAAATAGACGATATCAAAGAAGATGTATTAGAAAAGGATGTAAATGATTTGATGGACTATATCTTATCAAAGGATTTATTTACCTTTAAAGGTGCTTCTTTATCCAAAAAAGAAGCTGCTGAGATTGTAAACATCTCTGAAGAAGAAATTTCTCTAACCTAAGTAAATAGAAAAGGAGAAAAACAATGCAAGATTTATTAAGCTTAATTTCTAATGTAGGCTTTCCTATCGTTTTATCTCTTTATCTTTTAACAAGGATAGAAGAAAAACTAGAAAGGCTCACAGAAAGCATTAATAACTTAAATAGCATTATCTCTAGGTTATAATCAAATGAGGATACTACTAAAAAGTAGTATCCTCATTTTCTATATTGGGTGTTTTTGCCTATTCCCCCGAAAAGGGGGAATAAGAAAACTACTAATTTGATATTATTTGAAGTTTATCTAATTCTAAAATAATTTTATTCATATTAATAGATTCTACATGTGTGTTAAACTTATAGCGACCATGAAAATTTATATGTTGCCATGCAACTGAAAAAATATGTTTCAATACATCAGAGTCTTTACCATTAGCTCTATTCATAATTAATACCCCTAAACTTTATTTAATGATTGAAGTATATAAAATCCATTCGTAAATATCTTGTTGTACTTTATAAATTCATATTTCTATCTATTTACAATACTACGTAAAGGTATACCTTTATGACTATAGGTGCAAACTATAGATATCTTATAAATGAATATAAATTTCGCAAATTGAAATAAAAAATATTTCCTATGCTACTCGATATTATATTAGTTTTTATAACATCTTGAATCTTTGGAATATATTTATATAGAAAAAGCCTAAAAATTATAATAATGAGGGATTATATGAAGAATTCTAAATTTAATTTTGAGAATAAAAATAAACAAAATGAAAAAATATCTGCATCAATTGAAGAAAATATTATATATATAAAAGCTGTTCTTAATGAAACAAATGATTTGATCGTGAAAGAGATAGAAATAAAAAATACGATAGGTAGTCTTATATATTTAGAAAGCATTTCAGACATTGAAAAAATACAAACAAATTTTTTGAAAGTTATACAAGAATCAGAAGAAAAATATTTAGATACCATCTTGAAAAGTATGGAAGTAGAAATTTTTGATGATTTAGACAAAGGGATTGAAAATATTTTATTAGGGAAATGCTTGTTAATATTAAATAACTATACTCAAATTTTCTTATTACCAACTGTAAAAGTATTTAATCGCACTATCACAGAACCAACAAACGAGAAAGTTATCAGAGGTTCTCACGAAGGATTTGTTGAAGATATAATGATTAATTTATCTTTGATTCGAAAATATATTAATAATCCAAACTTAACTATTAAATACTTAGTAGTTGGTAATGAATCTAAAACAAAAGTAGCTATTGTATATTTAAGAAATTTAGCTAATTCCACTATTCTAAAAGAAGTGGAAAGAAGGATAAATTCTATTTCAAGTGATATGGTTACAAGCCCAGGGTATATGGAAGAATTTATTGAAGATACACCTTCTTCTATCTTTCCACAACTTTTGAATACAGAAAAACCAAGCAGGGTAATGGCAAATCTATTGGAGGGAAGAATTGCTGTTTTTGCGCACGGAAGTCCAACTGCTTTGATTCTACCAATTACTTTTTTTGCATTTTATCAATCACCTGATGATTATAATAGTAGGTGGATGATTGGAACTTTTTATAGAATTATTCGACTAATAAGCTTCATTATTGCCATCATTTTACCAGCATTCTATATTGCTGTAACAGCATTCCACTTTGAAGTAATCCCACCAGATTTAGTACTAATAGTAAAAGGATCTATTGATAGAATTCCGTACCCACCTTTGATAGAAGCTTTTATTTTGGAAATTATAATTGAATTAATTAGGGAAGCAGGAATAAGATTACCAACATCAATCGGACAAACAATTGCAATTGTAGGGGGATTAGTTATTGGAGATGCAATTGTTAAAGCTGGTTTAGTATCTAACATTATGATTATCGTCGTTGCCTTAACTTCTATTGCTTCTTTTGTTGTACCTTCAAATGAAATGAATGCTTCCATTACATTATTACGATTTCCTTTCATGATTTTAGCTTCTTTTTTAGGATTTATTGGTATTACGTTCGGAATGGTAGTTTTAGGAGTTCATTTATGTAAATTAGAGTCATTTGGTATCCCATATTTTGCACCTTTGGCACCACTTAAGATAAGTGATTTAAAAGATACCTTCGTAAGATTACCTGTGTGGAAATTTAATACAAGACCATTAGATTCTCATGCTAAAAAAATAAAACAGCAGGGTATTTCAAGGAAGTGGAAAAATGAAAAAAAATGAAAAAAATAAGATTACGCAAATACAACTATTTTTCTTTATTATCCAAACTCAAATCGGTGTTGGATTTATATCTTTGCCTTTTGATATGAATAAAGTAGCAAAGCAGGATGGATGGATTTCTATTTTACTGGCAGGTCTTCTTATTGAATTGTTTTTTCTCATTGCTTTTCTACTTTTCAAGAAATATCCTAATTTAAATATATATGAAATAGCGATATATTTAGCTAAACCATTAGGTGGTAAAATTATAATTAGTACATATATTGCATTTTTTATAGCTATAGATTCACTTGTTCTAATGAAATATTACCAAACAATAAATGCTTGGATATTACCTCATACACCAAAATTTATTTTATTAAGCTTAATAGCTATAACAAGTATTTATTTAGCAAAAGAGAATATTGTAATCATTGCAAGGTTTTTTGAATTGGCTTCTATTGTTATCTGTTTAATTATTTTTTTTACTCTTTATTCTATAAAAGATGCAGACTTTTATTATATTATGCCTATAGCAGATTCAGGATTTAGACCTATATTAAATGGATCTAAAGAAGCTATTATTGCAATGTTAGGATTTGAAATGATATTTGTTATTTCTCCTAATATTATAGGTAGTCAGAAGCAGCACATGAAAACCTTTACTTATGCAAATTTATTTGTCACATTATTTTATGGGGTTATTGTATTTGTTGCATTTTCTGTTTTTAATCCTGATGAAATAAAAATGCTTCCACAGCCCATTTTATGTATGGTGAAAGCACAAACTTTTAGAGTTTTTGAAAGAACAGATATACTCTTTATTTGTAGTTGGATTGTCCTGGCTATCACTAGTTTTGTAAGTTATTTATATGCATCATCCATTGGCATTAAGAATTTATTTTCATTAAAAACACATAGTAAGCCTTGTTATTATCTTGCAACTACATGTGTTATTATTTCTATTCTTTCTAGGAACCGTCAGCAGATTGATTATTTTACAAAATATGTTTCATTATCTAGTTATATAGTGGTGGGATTCATTCCTCTGTTACTGCTAATACTGTCTCTATTTGACAAAAAGAGTGGTGAAATGAATTGAAAAAATTTGTAATATTTATAATAAATTTCACAATGATTTTTTTAGGGGGGTGTTGGGACCAAAAATTATTAAAAGATACACAGCTTATTATGACTGTAGGATTTGATTTAGTAAATAACGAAAATGTGAAAGTTTTTGTAACTATCCCAACAATTACTCCTCAAGGAAAAGAAAAATTACAAATCACCTCTGCTGTAGGCAATACACCAAGAGAATGCATAATGAAAATCAATAGAAAGATCAGCGAAAATACAACAATTACAGAAAATAGAATTGTTGTATTCACTGAAAAAGCAGCTTCAGAAAATATATATCCCTTTTTAGATGCAATGTATCGAGAGCCAGTAACAGCAATAAATGCAAGAGTAGCTATTGTAGAAGACAAATTAAGCGATTTTATACAATTAAGTTCTAGACAGCAAGAATTTCCTAGTGAATTTTTAAATAAACTTGTTTTAGCAGCAGAGGAAAATTCTCAAGTTGAAAAAGCAACATTACAATCTATTTGTTCCTCTATGAATGATAAAGGCAAGGATTTTATACTTCCAATATTAAATGAAATAAATTCTGAAATACAAGTTAAAGGATCAGCATTATTTCATGGTAAAGTTATGACTGGAAAGTTGGACATAGAGGAAGGAACCATGTATTTAATATTAAATAATAAAATAGGAAAAAATGCACGATTAAATGAAAAAATAAGCAGAGGACATGAAAAATTGAGTGATTATGTAACAATTAATGTTGAAAATGTAAAACGTAAAATGCATATTATAGAAAATAAAGATGGGCAGATAGAGGTAGATATTGATCTAAAATTAAACATTGAAGTAGAAGAATATCCCAAAGACCATTTATTTGCAGAAAAAGAAATTCAAAAACTAAATAATATATTATCTAAAAAACTTACTGATTTAGCATATCAGACATTAAAAAAATTACAAGAAGCAAATTGTGATGCCTTAGGAATTAAGAGAAGACTAATGGCATTTAAATATGACGTAGATGAAACGACCTATAAAAATATTAAATTTAAAACTAATATTAGTGTAAATATAGTAAATCATGGAATTATAAACTAAAGCTGTATAAAAAAGTTTTGAATAGGGGCAACACTATAATTCTGACACGAATCAAGATTTCTAGATAATTTGCTTATTCCCCCTTTTCGGGGGATAGGCAAAAACACCCATATTCAAATTGATTTTATCTATGTCCTTAGGTTTTTGCAATTTTCCCGTTGGGGAGCATATCATCACTAGGAGAATATCCATTTTTCTTTTTGAAGGATTTTCTTTTACATGCTTTCTTTTTTTCTCCTTCACAATATTCTTTTATTAAGCCTTGATAGGAAGGAGCATTTTTGTATTTATGAATGAACCCACAATGCTTAAATCTAGAACATTTTTTCATAAAAATACACCTCCTTATTTTTTACTATAGAATACGCAGTAAAAGTAAGAAGGTGTCTTCTTTTCTAGGCCATCACTAAATTTTTAGAGGATTTGTATATTAAAGAAACAATAGCAACAGATATTATAAATTCGGGCAATAAATAAGAACCATTATAAATAGCGGAATACACCCAAGGATTCATTCCTTTTGGAGCATAAGACGCAAATATAATCGCACCTGAAATAACATGAGATACAAATCTTCCAAATACCCCTAAAAAGGTTCCAAGAAAAATCCCTTTTACATTTTTTCTAGCCAGCCCTGCAAGTCCTAACAGACCAAAAGCCACTATATAATCAAATAAGATAGACAAAATATGATACGAATACTTTGGCCCTAGTATGAATTGAAGAATTCCATAAACACTTCCAGCAAATAATCCAGGTCCTACCCCCCATCTTACTGCATAAAATATGATGGGAATCATGCTTCCTGCCGTAATCGATCCTCCATAAGGTGCTTCTAATATCTTAACATAACTTAATATCTGAGCAAGCCCTATCATTATTCCTGCTTCTACCATCATTTTAGTAGACATTTTTTTCATCCTAACCCCTCCTTTTGGGTAAAAAATAAAAAATGCTGCACTTATTTATGCAGCATACGAATGATTTAAAATATTCCTACGCTGGCATTACCCAGATCAGGTATATGGGTCGAAGTCTTATTCTAACTTCCTCTCAGCCGGATTTATCTAGCTCCCCTTTTTCTTATTCATTTACCTTTATCATAACAGATCTATTCTTAAAATTCAATTTTATTTTCTACAGTCTCTTTCTTCTCTTTTTCATGGCAATACGAATATAATATCCAAGCCCTCCATATAAAAGAAGGATTCCAAATATAAGCATCCCTAAAGCACTAGGCGTTAAAGCATCTCTCATTTTATCTCCTCCTTATTTTTTCGCCATGGCATTTTACCTAAAATATTTGCAATAATAAATATCCCAATGGCAATACTTCCTCCAAATGCAAGGAGTGCACTTACTGGATAGCCTCCATAAGGAGTTTTAAATTCTGTAATGATATTTTGTATAAAAAGATAAGTAAGGGCAATAGGGGTTAAATATTTTATACAGAAGATCCACCATCCTCCTGCTTTTACATCGGAAAATTCATTTACTTCTTCTTTCATCTTTTCTGCGTTGTAAACATATCCAATTACAAGAGTTTCTACCAATCCAATAAGGGCAATTCCATAATTCCCTACAAAATGATCTACGATATCCAGTAAAAACACACCTGATCCCGTTGCAAATAATGCGCTTCCAAAGAATCCAAAGATGGAAATAATTTTAATAAGCTTTTCTCTTTTTATATCATATTTATCCAGCACTGCCGATGCAAAGGCTTCTACCATGGAAACACTAGAGGATATCCCTGCAATAATCAATGCGAAAAAGAATATAAATCCAAATATTCCTTTCAAAACACCATTCATGGGAAGACTATTAATGGCTGTAGGAAAAGCAACAAAGGCAAGCCCCGCTCCATTTTGAATGACCTTTTCAAAGGGAATATTGGAAGATACTGCATAATATCCAAGTAAAGAAAATACACAAAGCCCTGCTAAAAAATCAAAACTAGCATTGGAAAAAACAGTAATATGCGCATTGTTTACAATATCCGATTTCTCGGGAAGATAGCTTGAATAGGCAATCATTACCCCAACCGCTAAAGTTGTAGAAAAAAATACTTGACTGTATGCAGAGATCCATACCCTTGGGTCCAGTATTTTTTGAAAATTAGGCTCTAAAAGAAAATTTAGTCCATATTTTGCTCCAGGTAAGGTCATTCCTCTTATGGTCATGATGATCATTAAAAGTGCAAGCAGGGGCATAATGAACTTACAAGCCTTTTCTATTCCCTTTGCAATTCCTTTTTTAACAATGGTATAATTCATAAACCATATGATAGCAACGCCCATTAATATGTTCATTCTTAATCCACCGAAGGCCCATGGAGAAGCAGAAAGCTTTAAAAAATCTTCTATAAAAAACTTTCCTGGATTTTCTGTCCATCCTAAAGAAAAAGACATAAAAAGATAATTTAAACTCCATGCAATAATGCAAGAATAAAAGGTCATTACAATAAGTGGAATCATTACTTGCCACCAACCTAAAAATTCCCATTTTTTACCTAACTTTCTAAAAGCAAGCGGTGCTGCACCTCTCATCTTATTTCCAAATCCAAGCTCCATGATCATTAAAGGAATTCCTGCTGTAAGTAGTGCGAAAAAATATGGAATTAAAAATGCTCCTCCTCCATTAGAATATGCTTGAAATGGAAATCTCCACAAATTACCGAGTCCTATGGCAGCGCCTACTGCTCCCATTAAAAAACCCATCCTAGAATTCCATTGATCTCTTTTTTCCAAAGCCTTCCCCTCCTTTTTTGTACAAAAAAAGCGTTTCATCCCGCTATAGGGACGAAGCGCTTTGCGTTCCGTGGTACCACCCAAATTAAATAGTAACAACTATCTCACTTTGTAAATACAGAGTTTTCCTCCATATCTTGTTTCTATAACGGGAAACCACCGGCTATAAACACTGCTTCTCCCAGGTCCCATTCATTAGATCCTTAATAATGGGCTTTCACCAACTCCCACTCGCTATATATTAAACATTCTAATTACTACTCCTGTTCTTCGAATTTTCACCTATTATTTTTCTTTATTATATTTATATTTTCTTAAGATTTCAACTACTTTGTTTTATTTTTACATGCAGTTTTAATTATATATTTTATATTTCTAGTTCAGAAGTAATATTATATATTGCATGCCTTGGCAAATGATGGGTTAAACGACCTACCGTAAGTTTAATAATAGGCGTTGTCTCATTTTTAAACCATTTTAAAATTTCTTTTGATTCTTCTATAGATAATTCTGTTTTTCTAAACTCTAAAGCCTTTCCATCAATAAAATTTATTTTCACCATATCTAATAAATCCCTCCCCATTTAATATTTTGTTTTTTTATACAAAATAGGGCTTTAGTTATTATTTTATTGTTTTCTGCTGTTTTTTATGCACTCATTTTCAATGAAAAATTATGTAGTATATCTTTATTATATTAAAAACTTTATTTTTTGCTCTACAATTATTATAATACATTATTTTGAAAAAAATAATTATTTTTATGCTTTTTGTTCTTATAATTATTCTTTTTTTTTATAAAAAATCCTTCTTTTCTTTTCTTAAAACCTCTCATCCACTCCTTTTTTTTACATTTATTCCTTTTTATTATATTTTGTATTGCCCTTTTTAATCAGAATTTTCATATTATTCTTTAAACAATTCTTTTTTAAAAAATTTTATTTTTCTTATTATAAGGGGGGTATTTTTTTGAACACATATGAAAAAATAAACACTTTGGTTTCATCTTCTCAAAAAGGAAATAAGAAATCTCTTGAAGTTCTTCTTGAAATTCTTCATCCACTCCTTTGTTCAAAATGTAAGCATTATTTTGGATATGTAGATGATGACTTATATCAAAATGGGGTCATGCGAACGCTGGAGCTTATTTATGCTTTTGATTTTGATAAGAATACCAGATTTTTAGGATATATGAAATTTATGCTCAGCTGCTTTTATTGGGAACTCAAAAAAGAAGAATTAAAAGGAAAAGAAAAAGAGCGTTTAACGGATGCGATACATGAAGAAAAAGAATATGTAGAAGACTTTGAAGACCTTGAAATGAAGGAGATATTCTCTGTCTTAAATGAAAAAGAACTAAAGGTAATACAAAAACATATTCTTTATGGACACACCCTTATTGAGGTTTCTAAATCCATGAATATTTCTTATAATTGGGCAAAACAATTAAAGTACAATGGGCTAAAAAAGCTCAAAAACTTTTATGCTGATTTATCTTATAAAAAGTAAAAACAAAGCCATGGCACTATTTTCTTGCCATGGCCCCTATTCATTTCATCCATTGTATAAAATTTTTTATTCCTTCTTCAAAATCCATTTTGGGATTATATCCTAATATTTCTTTTGCTTTGTTGATATCTGCATGAGTAGAAAGTACATCCCCAGGCTGCATGGGAAGTATTTTTTTATGTGCTTTTTTTTCTAAAACTTTTTCGATAATTTGAACCATTTCCCCTAGGGATATGGTTTTTGATTCTCCTAAGTTAAAAATTTCATATCTTTTTTTGTTTTCTTTTATCCAGTCCATGGCTTTTAGGATTCCCTGTATAATATCTTCTATATAAGTATAATCTCTTTTTGTGCTTCCATCTCCATAAAAGGGTATTTCTTGTTTTTCTACTATGGATTTTGCAAATTTATGTATGGCAAGATCAGGTCTTTGTCTTGGTCCATATACGGTAAAAAAGCGAAGAGCAGCAATGCTTATATCATATAAATGATGATAGGTGTAGCATAAAAGCTCTCCTCCTCTTTTCGTTGCACCATAAGGAGATATGGGATAATCTACTGGATCTTTTTCCTCAAAGGGTACTTTTGTATTGTTTCCATATACAGAAGAACTGGATGCAAATATAAATTTTTTTATCTTCTCCTTTTTACATGCCTCTAGCAAATTTAAGGTTCCATTTATATTTACATCATAATAAAGCGCTGGATTTTCAATAGAATAGCGCACTCCTGCCATGGCAGCTAAGTGAATTACCATCTCTATTTCATGGTTTTCGAATATGCTTTTTATTTTTTCTTTATTTCGTATATCTTCTCTGTATAAAAGTAGATTTTCTCTGGGGATATCCTCTTTACCCATCCGTTCCTTTATTTCTTTTATATTTCTTTCTTTTATTTTTGGATCATAATAATCATTAAAATTATCTAGGAGGATTATTTTTTTCTTTTTTAATAGAAGGTTTTCTGCAAGAGTAGATCCTATAAAACCTGCTCCACCTGTAATGAGTATGCTCTTCACAACATATCATCCTTCCTTAAATTTTTCCTTTATAATCCATCCTATGCTTTATCCTTTATAGTGTGAAAAAATTTTCACCCCTAAATCCATTAATATATTTTCTACAAAATCTATTTCTTCTCTTATATCTTCTGCTAAAAACTGTGCATCCCTTATTTCTATTTCCTTTAACCCATTATTTTTTACTGCATTTTTAATATAATCTGTTTTAAGCTTTTTCATCTTTATATCCTTGATCTGAATTTGACCTATATTTTCTGGAATAACAATATTTATACCTGGCTTGTTTTCTATTGAATCTCCTCTTTTCACTTTTATTCCATTTTCCTTTGCAAAGGTAAGCTGAGGCATTGGATGTTTTCCTGCTCCTGTATATTCTGTTTCTTGTACTACAATAATTTCCTTCTCATCCATTTCCTTTGCAAGGGCCATGGCTGCTGCAAGAGAAGTATTTCCAGCAGGACCTCGTTCAATTCCCTCTAATTGTGCGAGCGCTTCTGTTACATAAAATACATCTCCTTGCGTTACTGTGATATATCGGTCCATATAGCGAAGTACTCTTGCTGCATTTCTTGGAACATCGGATCGATCTGGCCAAGTTGCAAAAGGAACCCCAAAGCCCGTATGTCCTGTTGTAAAGGATTTTCTATTAAAATCCTTATCTGATGCCATATGAAGTCCTGTTAAATCAACAGAAGCTCCTACAATTTTGGTGTTTACTGCTCCTGCTAATTTTAATCCTCTTGCGGTTCCTGTTAGATTCCCTCCTCCAGCATGGGTCGCTACCACTACATCTGGATATCGTCCTTGCATTTGCATCATCTGATTTGCCAGTTCATATCCAAGACTTTCTACTCCTGCTATGCCAAAAGGGGTATATAAGGATGCATTAAAGTATCCGGTTTCTTCTAAAAGTCTTAAAAAAGTATAAAAAAGTTCTGGTCCTACGGTAAGCTGTACCACTTCCGCTCCATAAGCTTCACATTTTCTTGCTTTTTCTAAAATTTCTGGCTGCCCTATTTTTTTAGAGTCATATACCTCTTGAACAATAATACACTTTAGTCCTCTTTGGGCTGCTTGAGAAGCAACTGCTGCACCATAATTCCCACTCGTTGCAGCAATTACTCCTTTATATCCCATTTTTTGTGCATGATATACAGAAATAGCTGCTCTTCTTGCCTTATACGATCCTGATGCATTCGCTGCTTCATCTTTTATGAATATGCTTGCTCCTTTTCCTTTTGAAGCATATTTTTTAACTAAAGCATTAATATTTTTCACTTCAAATAAAGGAGTATCTCCAACCTTTACTTCTTTTTGAATTTTTATGATTTCTTCAATTTCATACCCTACTTCTTTCATCATTTTTTCATAGTCAAAAGAAATTTTTCCCCATTCAAAATGGCTATAATCTATTCCTACTGCTTTTTTCATGATTTCATTTTTTCTTCCCATTACTCCTAAATAAGACATATCCTTCATTTCACATCTTTCCCTTCCTTTTAATGTTTCGTCTCTTTTAATTCTTTTCTTATTTCTATTCCCACATCTATAAGTTCTTTCACAGGCTTTCCAAAATCGTGAACATGTCTTGGAGATACATCACAAAGCTTTCCTTTTACTTTTCTTCCAATTAAAGTTTCTATGGTAACCATTTCTCCAAGAGATCCTTCCTCTTCCAAAAGATATCCTCTCATCCACTGGACCAAAGGGACCCTCTTTGTATCTTCTGGTACTTGTGGTGCTCTTTCTTCTGGTTTTAAAATAATCTCTTCAATTTCTACCCAATCTCCTTTTTTTGCTTTTTCCACTTAAATCATCTCCTCTTCTTTCATTAAAGTTTTTACAGGCTCTCCATTTAGACCAATATAGGTTCTTCCCCACCCTGTCACTACGGCAAATATCATAACAGCAAGCATTGCCCAGCAATAAATAATCCATGGAGACATTTGTGTGGTGGTGAGCATTGGCACTAAGCTTCCAAACTCTTTATGTGCCTGCTCTGATAAAGATTTTGTGAGTAAAAGAGCTGGAGTCCAAGGCAGTGAATATACTAAGGTACATGCTGTTGCATCTAATAAGTTTGCTCTTCTATAAGGATGAATTTTGTACTGCTCTCCTAAAGGTCTTGCAAAAGAAGTTCCCACCGCAAGAATAGGAGGTGCATTTAATCCCATAATAGCAGACATGGCAATAATAAGCCCAGATATAGACATTTCTACGCCTCGTACTGTTTTTACAAATTTTTGTGCAAAATCAATTAAAGCTTTATCTCCCCCACCACATTGCATGATCTTCACACAAGCTAATACAAGTAAAGCAAGAATGCATATTTCCACCATTCCCGCAACACCACTCACTAAAAGACCTTGTACAGCCCCTTCTTTTACATAAAGAAGATCCGTTACTTTAATTAACCCAAATCCACATCCAAAAATGGCAGCAGTAATACTTCCTATTGTAGTTGCGGAAATAATGTGTGCACCTCTTATGGCTAATGTAATGGTAATAATAGCAGGAATCATCATCACAAGACCTTTTGCATTCATATATTTAGAAACGATTTCATAAGGCACCTGATGAGACTGTCCTCCTCCTCCAAATATTCCAAGAATAATAACAGTTACTCCTCCAGCTAAAAGAGAATATCTTAAACGAGATTTTACAACGCCTCCTACATCTGCTCCTTGACTTGCAGCAGAACAAATTGTGGTATCAGAAACTGGCGCTAAATTATCTCCAAAAGCACCGCCTCCTACAATAGCCCCTGCCATAACAACAGGATTAGCGCCTAATAATACCCCTGCAGGATATAAAACAGACATTCCTGCAACAATAGTTCCAAATCCTGTTCCAGAAGCTGTTGCAAATACAGCACTTGCAATAAAGGTTACAATAACAAAGAGTGTTCCACTTGCCCCTACATGATAAGCAAGCCATATAATCCCTTGAACCAGTCCTGAGGCTCTTAATATAGAAGCAAAAACTCCAGCGAATATCCAACAAGCTACAGGAATAATGGCAATAGGATCTGCCATCCCACTAATTACCGTTTCACAATACTTTTGCTTATCCTTTGAAAGAAAAAAGGTGAGCATAATTCCTCCTAATGCCCCAATCCACATCCCTTTTACATCTGGTGCTTTTAATACGGATATATAAATTGCTACTGCTACAAACACACCAAAAGGTAAAAAAGAAGTCCATCCTCCTCCATAAAATTCTAGCTTCTTATTTTCTTCCATATCCCTTCCTCCTTTAATTTTTTATTTTATAGTGAAGCAAGTACTGTTCCAAATGACCGCTGCAATATAAAAAAATCCTAGAATTACTTTAACTCTTGTATAAGTTAAAATCATTCTAGGATTTTTTCTTTTCAAAAATAAACTTTTCCTTCAGCAGGTGGAAAAAAACTTCCTGGTATGTGGAAAAAAATTTCATGCCTTTTGTGTAATTTTTTTCACATCATATTCTACAATTTTATTAAAAAGCTGTCTTCTACTGATTTCTAGATATTGGGCAGCCTTTGTCACATTTCCATTACACTGATCTAGTACCTTTTGTATATATTTTGCTTCTGCTTCTTTTTTTATTTCCTTTAAGGGCTTGATTTGATCTAAATGATCAATTTCTTCTTCTCCATAAAGGGGAAATCCTTTGTTTTTATATTCTGGAAGAACATATTTGTTCAAAATCACTCCATTTTCTGATAAAACAACTAATCTTTCAATCATATTTTTGAGTTCTCTTATATTCCCAGGATACGCATATTGAAGAAGAAAGTCCCTCACCCCATCTTCCAAAATTAGCTTCTTTTTTTTAAACTGATTTTCACATTTTCTTAAGAAAAAATCAATGAGCATAGGAAGATCTTCTTTTCTTTCTCTTAAAGGCAAAAGATGCAGGGAAATAGTATTAATTCTATAATATAAATCTTCCCTAAAGCTTCCTTTTACAATATCTTCTTTTAGATTCCGATTGGTTGCACAAAGAAGGCGAAAATCAATGGGGGTAATTTTATTGCTTCCTATTTTTTCAATGGCTTTGTTTTCAAGTATTCTTAAAAGCTTTACCTGAATACTTAAATTCATTTCTCCTATTTCATCTAAAAATAAACTTCCTTTATTGGCTTCTTCAAATCGCCCTTTTCTTTCTTTGATGGCTCCTGTAAAAGATCCTTTTTCATGACCAAAGAGTTCTGATTCCAATAAATTTTCTGAAAAAGCCTGACAGTTTACAGGTACAAAATTTTCTTTCTTTCGATGGCTATTTTCATGAATATATCTTGCTAAAACTTCTTTTCCTGTTCCTGATTCTCCTGTGATTAAAATGTTAACATCGCTATTTGCTGCTTTTTTAGATATGTTTAATATATTCTTAAATTTTTCATTTTTCGTTTCCAGTAAAAAATGATCTTGTTTTTTTAAAGTCATATTTTTTATTTTTTCTATTTCTTTCAAAAGTCCTTCTGGATCATGGGATTTTACAAAATAGGTAAAAGCTCCTTTTTTCATTGCCTCTACTGCATTTTCTATGGTTCCATATCCAGTTATTAAAATCACCTTCATCTGGGGATAGCTATCCATTATTTTTTCTAAAAGATTCATCCCATCCATTCCCTTCATCTTAAGATCTGTTAGGATGAGATGAAAAGGCTCTTTTTTTAATAAATTTAATGCTTCTTCTCCACTACTTACCGCTTTTGCACTATATCCCTGCTCCTTAATCAAAAAAGTGAGCACCTCTTGATATGCGATTTCATCATCTACAATTAAAATCTTAAAATCTATGCTTTTCATATGTCTTCCTCCTTTAGCGGTAAAATAATCGTAAAAATGGTTCCTCCTTCTCCTGTACTATACACCTTTATATCTCCACCAAGCTTTTCCACCTCATTATAAACAATATAAAGCCCTAATCCCGTTCCCTTTCCAGCAGGCTTTGTTGTAAAGAAAGGATGAAAGATATGCTCCATATTCTCCTTTTCAATTCCTTTTCCTGTATCCATACATTCTATAAAGAGAAGACTTTCTTTTTTTTCACATCTTATGGTAAGGTCCCCGCCTTCTTCCATGGCATCTATGCTATTAGAAATCAAATTAATGAGAATATGCTTTAATGCTTCTTCATTACTATAGCAAATAAGGCTTTTTTCACATTCTACAAAGGCTTTTATTGTAGCATCCTTTATCACCTTTTCTTCTAACTTCAATATACTCTCTATAAGGGCTTTTAGATTTACCCAAGTATTTTTATCTCCTGATATTCTAGAAAAATTTAATAAATTATCAATGATATTGCCCGCTCTTTCTACCGATTCTTCAATAGAAGAAATTGCTTTTATCCCCATTTCATTTAAAGTTATCTTGCTTTTTTTCAACAAATAACTGTAATTTCGAATAATACCAAGGGGATTTCTAATTTCATGGGCAACTCCTGCTGCAAGCTGACCAATGGCTGCCATTTTATTGCCTTGAAGAAGCTGTTTTTCCTTTATTTTCTCCTTTGTTATATCTTGAATCATCAAAAGGGTGTTTTGTCCATGTTTCACGTGATCTTCAAAAGAAATAACGGTTATTTCAAATATCTTTTCTTTATACAAAAGTTCTTTATATTCTTTTATTCCTTCTTCCCAAAGTACTTTTAAAATATCTCCCATTTCCTCCATTCTTTTTCCGACAATTTCTTCTCTTTCCATTTGAATATACAAACAAAAAGATTCATTTACATTCAATATATAAAAATCTTTATCTACTACAATCATAAAATGGTTCATTCCATCAAAGGTAGCTTGTAATTCATTTTTACTATTGGCTAGTTCCTTGGTCCTTTTCTCTACCTCTATTTTTAGTGTTTTATTCCAAGAATAAAAAAGATAAAATAAAAGAGAAAAAATTCCCATCAAAGCAAATACAATTTTTCCTGCTAATTTATAATTTTCATCATTTTTTGAAATAGGCACAGAAATTCCAAACCACTTTTGCTGAAGTTTTTCTACAAAGTTTCTCTTTTTCAAATTATAAATTCCTTTATTTACAATGGAAAGAAGGGCTGGTTTTGATTTTGGAATAGCCAAAACTACATCTTCTTCATAAATAGGATACTCTACCAATTTCACCTTATCTTTTAAATTATATTTTTCTATAAAATAACTTACTACAGGCTCATCTCCCACCACTGCATCTACTTTATTCTTTTCTAAAAAAAACAAGGCTTCTTTTATGTTTCTTGTAAAAATATACTGGCAATCTTTCACATTCACCTTCAAAAATTCTTGGGAATAGTCCCCTTTTTGAATTCCTACCCTTTTTCCATTTAAATTTCTATAATTATATATAGTATCCTCTTTCTTTGATACAGCAATAACCCCTCTTAGTTTATAGATAGGATCAGAAAACAAATAATTTTCTTTTCTCTTTGGGCTTTTAAACATATCACAAATATCTGTATTTCCATTAGAAAGGGCTCTTAAGGCATCTTCCCAAACCAAAGGCTTAAATTCTATTTCACTTCCTATTTCTACAGAAAGAGCGTTCATATAATCTACCACTAAGCCTTTATACTGCTTACTTTTTTCATCTACATATCGAAGGGGCGGAGCATTTTCATCTGCCCCATAAATGATTTTCCCATGGTCTTTTAGCCACTGCTTTTCCTTCACCGTTAAAGGTTTTGCATTTTTTAAATAGTCCATTATGTTCATGCTATATTTATTTTCAAGAAATTCATGAAAAGCATAAACAAAAATAAAGAGTATTCCGAGGATGATCAATAGTATCTTTTTTTTCATACATTTCTCCTACATGATAATTTTTACACTATATTCTTATATTATCATGCAAGTTTTCCTTCTAAAAGGCTTATCTTTTTTTAAAATTACAAATTGTGGCTAAAAAGGGATTGTATTCTTTTTCATGAAATGTTATACTTTTTGTATATTACAAAATATCATCAACTGAGCAAATGTAACATAGGAGGAATTCAATGGCAAATTCTACATCTCGAGAAATCATCAAAGTAGCATACTATTATTACAAAAAAGGACTAACCCAAGGAGAAATAGCCAAAAAAATGACTATATCTAGACAAAAAGTAAATCGATTATTAAAAAAAGCCTTAGACGAAAATATTGTCCAAATTCAAATTGTAGATATAGACAAATATAATTTGGACCTAGAAACAAAGTTAGAAGAAAAATTTAATTTAACCCAAAGTGTGGTTATTTCTTCTATTCATGAAAATAGCCTCACCAGTAGTCTAGGGATAGCAGGGGCAGAATACTTAGAAAAGCGCCTCATAAAAGGGGATCAGGTTGGGGTAACTTGGGGGAAAACCTTGTCCGCAGTAGCCAATACCTTATCCCAAAATCCTAAGCTAGAAATTCCTGTTGTTCAGCTAATAGGGGGATTAAATATTGCCTTTACCGCTCTAAGACCTGATGAAGTCACTAGAACCATTGCAGAAAAGCTTGGAGGAAAACCTTATCTACTCTATGCTCCTGCTATTGTAGAGAATAAAGAAACTCAATCTGCAATCCTTTCTGATGAGAGCTTTAAAACCACTTTTCAGAATATGGAAAAATGTAACATCATCCTTGCTGGTATAGGAGAATTACATCCAGACAGTACCTTATATGCGCAAAACTATTTCAATGCCCAATATACAGAGCACCTTCTCTCTCGTGGATGTGTTGGGGATATTGGTCTTAGATGGTATGACAAGGATGGAAGCGCAGTAGAGCATGATTATAAAGAAAAGACCATTGGATATGACATTCTTGAAAACAAAAAAAA
>SWCA01008752.1_pt1 | contig 61986 bp, 46 predicted proteins | sample 4692961 | NCBI WGS metagenome assembly SWCA01 (sample SAMN10267275, study PRJNA491770) | bioreactor metagenome | isolation source: DHS bioreactor inoculated with | place: Japan: off Shimokita Peninsula | reverse complement strand
TCAAGTGAATTATCAAAGCGATTTTTACTTGATTTAGCAACAAAGTCAGATAAATCTTCTAAAGATGAATCGATAATATCATCAATGGTTTTATAATCTAATAAGAGATCAACAGCAGTTGATCCAAAGTTATTAGAAAATATAGTTTCAAAGTTAGAAAACTTTATAAACACGTTATTAAGGGCATAAACCTTCTCATTGGATAGTTTTTCAGCAATATGAAATCTATGTCTTGTGAGTCTTTCTAAAGCAAGTCTTTGACCACCTTTAAAGGGAGTTAACTCATCGGTTCTTCCAACTCTAGCAATATCAGCTAAGATGTAAGCATCTTTAGGATCAGTTTTATCCATATCAGCAAAACTTTTTCTATAATTTTTAGAAATTTTAGGATTGATGAGATAAACTTTGATATCGAAAACACTCAAAAACTTAGAAGCTGATAAGTAGGTCGCAAGATGACCGGAGTAAACACCAGTTGACTCTAAGATGACAATGACTTTAGATAGATGATGTATATCAAGAAGTTTTAAAATATGCGTTTCAATTAAGTTCGCACCATCTTGGGTATTAGGAATATTGACAGATAAAAGTTTATCACGATTAAAGTTAAGTGCATAAACGTGATTGGACAGTTTAGCAACGTCAATACCAACACATAAAGTATGATTCAAAAGAACACCTTCTTTCAAGGGAAAATAGATATAAGAGAAGTCCTAGCCTTGAAAGACAACTGCAGCCTCGCCAATAAGAAACCACCGTTAGACATAGAAGTTGAGTGAAATCTAACGGGTAACAACAACCGGTTAGCAGATAAGCCAATCAAGCAGGTTTGCACGCTTAAATAGCACCATGATGTGCAAGGAGTGGAAGCAGATTCTTCTGGTTACATCTTGATTTAATTATAACACTAGGACTTCAAACTTATAAATAATGATATGTAGTAAGGCATCAACCTAAATCTACACTACATATTATATGAGGAGTGATTACTTGATCCATATAATGAGTTTTAATATACGCGTAGATGTCAAAGGTGATGGTATTTATCAGTGGTCTAACAGAAGAGATAAGGTGATATGTTTTATTAATGAACAATCACCAGATATTTTAGCACTTCAAGAAGCCAATCCAAATATGCTTGAATATTTAAAAATGAATCTACATACATATGATTTCTTTGTAAAACCTAGAGATGAAGGTGGAGAATCTATACCTTTGCTAATCAAAAAAGGGTTTGGAAAACTTATTGAAACCAAAACAGTATGGTTAACTGATACCCCTCATCAAAAATCAAAGGTAGATGGGAGTTATTATCCAAGAATAGCAACGTATGCAATTATAGAGACGAACACACAAGGAAAGTTGGGTGTGTTTAACATACATTTAGATAACTCTGGTGATTTAACTACACATGTTCAAGTTAAGAAACTTCACACATATATCAATAAACTTCAGAAAAAAATAGGTTTTAAATCTGTTATATTAGGGGATTTTAATGCTACACCATCATCAAACACGATAGAATATATGAAAAAGTATTACTTTCAAAGCTATCGTGAACCTTCAAATGAACAATTAACTTTTCACAATTATAGAGTTAACAAAATAGGAGAACCGATAGATTATATCTTTCTAGATAAAACATTACCACAAAAATCTTCTCATATCATTCGCTATGATAAGGAGTCTATGTTATCTGACCATTATCCAATCGAGGTCAAATTATGACAAATATTAAAATATCTGGTTATGCTGATGAAATATCAAGTGATTTTGAAACACAACTCAAAGCACTAAAAAAAATAAATATGAATCATATAGCATTAAGAACTATCAATGGAGTAAGTGTCTTTGATTACGCATATGATCAATTTAAAGAAGAAATATATCCATTATTAAAGTCATATAATATTTCAGTTTCTGAGATTGGATCACCGATAGGTAAAGTGCATGTTGACGATGAAATCTCAAAAAAGAAACAAATCGATAAAATCGATAATCTCATTAAAATTATGAAACTCTTAGATACAAAATACCTAAGAGTATTTAGTCTTTATGTAAAAGAACACAATGATCAAACTTTCCATAAAGTCATAACTTTTTTAAATGAAGTGATTGCAAAGGTTGAAGGACATGATTTGATTGTACTTCATGAAAATGAAAAAGACATTTATGGTGATCAAGCTGTCTTTTGCAAACAAATTCATGAACATATAAAACATAAACAGTTTAAAGCGATTTTTGATTTTGCAAATTTTGTACAAGTTTATGATGATACCAAACAAGCATATAGTTTACTACAGCCCTATATTCATGGATTTCATATTAAAGATGCTGACGAAACAGGAAGAAACGTTTTAATTGGAGAAGGAGAAGGCTATCTTTCTGATATACTTTCTCAAATAGATTTTCATAGATTTAAAGGGTATGTTACTTTGGAACCTCACTTAGTTGATTTTGATTCACTTAAGGCATTAGAAAAAAAGCATAAGGGAAACAAATCTACTTTAAGTCCTTATCAGGCCTTTCTTAAAACATTAGATGCACTATATAAAATGCTGAACTTAGATAAATAGGTTGAAATAATACTTCACTTGAAGTATAATGAACTTATAAATTTTGTAAGCGTTTTATATTTTTTTCAGACGAAGATGAAACGTTTCACTTAAAGAGGTTCATTATGATTAAAATAGGTATTGTTGGTGTTGGCCATATGGGATCTTTTCATGCAACATCTTTATTAGAAAACAAGATTGAGCAAGCCGAACTGGTTGCAGTCATGGATATAGATCCTTCAAAACTCGAGCCATATCAAGCTATTGATGAGGTTAAGTGTTATCAGACATTTCAAGAATTTATTGAAGATAAAAATATAGATGCGGTGATTATTGCGACACCTCATTATGATCATCCTACTTTAGGAAAAGAAGTTTTACTGCATCATAAACATTTGCTTATTGAAAAACCTGTAGGTGTGTACACAAAAAATGTAGTTGAACTTAATGAGGTTGCGAAACAATTTAATCTTTCTTTTTCAATCATGTATAATCAACGAACAAATCCTCTTTACATAAAATTGAAATCCATGATTGACAATCATGAAATTGGACAAATAAAAAGAATCATTTGGATAGTGACTGATTGGTATAGATCAACTGCTTATTATCAAAGTAGTCCTTGGAGAGCGACTTGGGAAAAAGAAGGTGGAGGTGTACTATTAAATCAGGCACCACATCAACTTGACTTATTGCAGTGGATGTTCGGTATGCCTAATAAGATTCGTGCATACATGAAATTCGGTGCTTATAGAAATATTAGTGTAGAAAATGATGTCACATCTTATTTGGAATATGATTCTGGATGTTCTGGGGTTTTTATAACAAGCACTATAGATGCACCCGGGACAAACCGTTTAGAAGTTGTGGGATCAAAAGGGAAAGTTATTATAGAAAAAGGAAAAATGACTTTTTATAGATTAAAAATAGAAGAAACTGAGTTTGATAAAATAAAGCATTCAAATCTTTTTGCTCAACCACCATATGAAATGATTGAGTTTGATGAGTTTAAAGAAAATGCATGGGGGGTTCAACATCAAATCGTTTTAAATAATTTTGTAAATCATATCATAGAAATTAAACCTTTAATCGCTCCGGGTGTTGAAGGTGTTTTTGGTTTGACAATTTCTAATGCAATGCATTTATCAGCATTTACTGATAAAACTATTCAATTAAAAGATTTTAATCATGACCAGTTTTTAAGAGAACTTGAAAAACGAATCAATGAGGAAAAAAAACATGCGTAAGCTTAAGGTTGGTATCATCGGATGTGGTGCCATTTCAGATACACATATAAAACATATTTTGACCTATAAACATGCGGATTTAGTCGTATTGTATGACACAAATATAGAAAGATCAGTAAATAAATCTGAACTCTACAATATTCCATATGTTGAAACTTTAGATGAGTTACTTCAAATGAATTTAGATGTGGTTCATGTGCTTACTCCGCACGATTCACATTATAAAATTGCTAAGACACTTATTTTAAATCATATACATGTGCTTGTTGAAAAACCATTAACGATTAAGTACCAAGACGCAATTGATCTTGTGCATCTAGCACACGAACATCAAGTTACTTTAAGTGTATGTATGCAACATAGAACAAATAAAACAACTAAAAAAATGATAGCTTTAAGCAATCCGAATGCATATGGGAAAGTGCTTGCTGTGACAGGGAAAGTTCATTGGCATAGAGATATGAACTATTACCTAAATGATTCATGGAGAGGTACAATCAAGCAAGAAGGCGGAGGTGTACTCATCAACCAAGCTATTCATACACTTGATATCATGAATATCTTAGGTGGTGAAGTATCTCACGTTTCTGGGTCTATAGATCAAGTTAAACTCAAAGATATCGAAGTAGAAGATACAGCACATCTTCATATCAATTATAAGAGCGGCACTATAGGATTTTTAGATGCGACAAATGCTTATCCAAAAGATATGCCAGTTGAACTTGATGTACTATATGCAAAAGGTAGAGTTAAGTTAATCGGACATCAACTTTATGATATTACCGAAGGTTTTCTAAATCTGATTGAAGAGGATCAAAGTATAACTGGTAATAAGTTTTACTTTGGTGCGGGACACGAAAAACTAATCCATGATTTATATGATTATTTATTATTTAAGATGGACACATATGTCGAAGCTATTGATACAATTGTCAATTTGGAAATTATAGAAAAAATATATGCTGCTAAATCGAATGAAGCTGTATCAATTGATAGAGATTACTGGAAAGAGGATTAAAGCATGGGACCAATAAGATTATACGGAGATCAAACCAAACCAGGTATTTTATTGTTACACGGTTTTCACGGTAATGTCGTAGAAATGAAAGAACTTGCACATAAGCTACATGATAAAAACTATACAGTTTTTGTACCTTTATATCCTGGGCATGGAAAAGTATCTTTTGAAACATTTTTAAGTACAGGTATTCAGGAATGGTATGCACATGTCTTATCGTTTTATAATGAGTTGCGTACTCAATACAATCAAGTTATTGTAGCTGGTTTATCATTAGGTGGAGCATTAACACTCAAAATAGGCATAGACATGAATCCATATAAAATGATTACGATTGCAGCTCCAGTTTTAGAATTTAATGAGGAGCAATTATATAAACATACAAGTATAGAGATTAAAAATCATCCAGAAATATCATATGAAGAGGGATATCAACAGTTATTAAAGATGAAGTTAGATATCAATAATTTTTATCGATCAATAAGAGAAAATCTTGACAAAATTAATTCATCTATTTTTATCTGTCAGGGTCTTAGCGATCATGAGCGATTCATTAATAGTTCTACAATCATCCACGATCGCGTTAGTAGCATTCATAAAAAGATAAAAACTTATGAAAATGTAGAACATGTGATGACTATGAGTCAGAAAAAAGAAGAAATAATGCAGGATATTATGAATTATATAGAGGATAAATAAATGGATAGATGGTACAAACAGTCGGTTGTATATCAGATATACCCTATGAGTTTTTGTGATAGTAATCACGATGGGATTGGGGATATTCAGGGTATCATTAGCAAACTTGATTATTTAAAAAACTTAGGTGTTGATATTATTTGGTTAAGTCCTATTTATCAATCACCTATGGATGATAATGGATATGATATATCAAATTATCATGAGATTAATCCAATGTTTGGAGTTATGGATGATTTTAAAGAGCTACTAGAAAAAATTCATCAAAGAGATATGTATTTAATTATGGATTTGGTAGTTAATCATACATCTGATGAACATGAATGGTTTAAAAATGCATTAGAACATGAGGATAGTCCATATAGAGATTACTACGTTTTTAGAAAAGAACGCAACATAAAAAAACCATTACATAGTTTTTTTGGTGGTAGTGCTTGGGAACAAGTCAAAAACAGTGATACATATTATTTGCACATGTTTTCAAAAAAACAACCTGATTTAAACTGGAAAAATCCCAAATTAAGACAAGAAATTTATAAAATGATGAATACTTGGTTAGATATGGGTGTCGATGGATTTAGAATGGATGTTATCGATCTTATTGGTAAGGATATTGACCAACAAATCATTGGTAATGGCCCTTATCTGCATCAGTATCTAAAAGAAATGTATCAACAATGTTTTAAAGGAAGAAAAGTGTTAACAGTTGGTGAAACTGGTGGGGCAACTCCTGAGATTGCGATATTATATACATCCATTGACTCATATGAGTTGGATATGGTTTTTCAGTTTCAACATATTGGATTAGATCAAATCAAAGGGAAAGATAAATGGCATTTAAAACCTTTAGATTTGGTAGAATTAAAAGCTGTATTATCCAATTGGCAAGTCAAGTTGTATCATCAAGGTTGGAATAGTTTATATTGGAATAATCATGATCAAACGAGAATTGTATCAAGATGGGGCAATGATAAAGAATATCGTGTTGAAAGTGCAAAAATGCTTGGGGCAATCCTTCACTTTATGCAAGGAACACCGTATATATATCAGGGTGAAGAAATTGGTATGACCAATGCATATTTCAATCGCATAGAACAACTTAGAGATATAGAAACGTTAAATATGATTAAAGAAAAAGAACTTGTATGGGATCAATCTAGAATATGGGAAGCGATTGATAAAAAAGGAAGAGATAATTCTAGAACACCGATGCAATGGAACGAGCAAGCTTATGCAGGCTTTAGTGATGTAAAACCATGGATTGATGTGAATCAGAATTATCATACAATTAACGTTGAAAACGATCTGATGGATAAAGATTCAATCTTGCACTTTTATCAAAAGCTTATTAGATTAAGAAAAGAGATTAAGTGTATTTATGAAGGTAAGTATGAACTGATTAATCCAACAGATCATCAGTTCTTTCATTACACTAGAAGCACAGAAGATGAACTTATTCATGTCATCGCCAATTTCACTGATCAGTATTTATCAAGTAATGATGAAGTAGAAGGGCGTATGATTTTGTCTAATTATGCTGAAAATGAAAAACTGTATAAACCATACGAAGTTAGAGTTTATTATCAAAATAAGGTAGGCGATCATGATGCTCAGCTATCATAATGAAAATTTTATTGTCGATCAAAAAGAAACATTTATTTGGGGTGGAGAATTCCATTATTTTCGCGTAAGAAAATGTGAGTGGAAGGATAGATTACAAAAAATAAAAGATATGGGCTTTAATCTTGTTAGTACATATATTCCTTGGATATGGCATGAAAAAGAAGAAGGCCAAATTGATCTTGAAGGAAAAACCAGTGCAGAAAGAGATTTAAAAGCTTTTTTAGAAGCAGTTAAAGATATAGGGTTGTGGTTGTTGGTTAGACCAGGTCCATATGTTATGGCTGAAACAGTAAACTCAGGTATCCCAGAATGGTTAATTGAAAAACATCCAGACATAAGAGCACAAAAGGAAGATGGGTCATATCACCAATCTACAGGATTAGTGAGCTACATGCACAAAACATATTTACGCTACGTTGATTATTGGTATAAAGCAGTTTTTGGTTTGCTTAGTCAATATGAGTACAATCAAGGTGGCCCAATCATCATGATTCAGTACGATAATGAAGTTGGTATGTTTCATTGGGTTACTGGACAAGGTGATTATAGTCCTGTTACACTCAGTTACTTTAAAGCATACATAGTAGAAACATATAGAAAAGAAATATTTACTGATGTATTAAACACGTATAAAGATTTTGATCATTACATGAGCGCATATTGTAAGCAAGAAACAGGGCAACAAGCATCTATTGAAATCAATCAAGCTTATAAAACTTTTTTTAGAACATATATTAAAACATATTTAGAAAAACTTATCGAAATAGCAAAATCATACGGTGCTAAATCATTACCGGTTGTGAATGTACATGGTTTTTCTCAAATTGATTATTCAAAACGAGGGAATCGCTATCCTGTTGGTCTATCCCAACTATATGAAACAAGTAAAATCAAAGATGTTGTCATTGCTGGAGATTATTATGTAGGAAACATCGTTTCTGAAAACTTTTTTGATGTGGTTATTGCTAATGCATTTACAAGAGCAATCCAACCAAAAGATCAACCTTTGTTTAGTGCTGAATTTCAAGGTGGATTTCAAAATGGTGTTCCTAGATTACAACCAACTACTCATGATTTGAAAACTAGATTAACAATTGCAACAGGTATGAATGCAATTAATTACTATATGTTTGTAGGTGGAGAAAACTATCAAGAAATAGGTATTATTTCAAGAAGACATGATTGGCAATCTGCAATCGGTTATGATGGTAGTTTACGTAGACACTATCATGTGATTAAACACATCGTTGATGTGGTTTCATCATATGAGAAGGCTTTATTGAAAGCTAAATTAAAAACACATACAACATTAGCATTTGATGCTGATTATTATATGACAGAATATCAAAATCAATATAACCGCCATATCGCAAATCATTTAACCAACGCAAGACAAAATTATTTATATAATGGTATTGGCAAAAGCTTAGTTATGAACAACATATCTTTTGATTCTATCGACATGATTGGATGTCATCATATAGATCCAAAGCAACATCCTACTTTGATTACATTTTCATTAGAGTGGATGAGAGAAGATGCTCAAAAAACTTTGAAAAAATATGTTGAAGATGGTGGGAAATTATTTCTGTTTCCAGAAATACCAACTAAAGATTTAAACGATAAACCGTGCACAGTGTTAAAGGATTTCATCAACGTTGAAATTTTAGATAAAACTTATGGGAAACGAGTTAATTTAAATGGACATGATTCTGTAAACTGTCATTATGCACAAGTTTACGATGTTAAAGAAGGATTTGCGTCATTGGATTTAGATCATCAAAAAATAACAGGTTTTAAAAAAGCACTTCATAAAGGTATGATTTATGTTTTTGGTATGGCAATTAAAAGCGATTGGGATTATATTGATCAATTCACTTATGAAATTTTAAAAGATATGAATATATCAAAGATTGAAACATCGCCTGAGTGGTTAAATGTATATATTAGAAGTGGTATGTTAGGATCATTTGTTTTTATTCATAATTTTGAAGAATTTGATAAACAGAGTCAGATTGTAGTGGATCAAGAAATCTTGTTTGATGGTTTTGAGTTCTCTATTCCCATGAGAAGAGGATTGATTTTACCTATGGATTGGAAGGTTACTAAAGATTTTATGATCAAGTATTCAACTTGTGAGGTAACACATGTCGATCTAAATTCAAATGAAATTACTATATCGTTTAAACCGAACTCAGACCACGATGAAGTTTTATTTGAAGGTGATTATCAAATCAAAAACCATGAGGATATAAACGTAAAAGAGCATAAAATAGTATTTAATCACAAACAACAAAAAACTATTACATGGACGAAAGCGAGTGCAAAATGAATATTAAAGAACTTATAGAAAAAGAAATAAAAGGGTGTTTTGACTTTTTTTGGCATGAGGCAAATCAAGATGAAACATCAAAAGGATATGGTCTTATTCTAGATTCAACTAGAAGAGATGATATGGCATCGATTGCAGCAGTCGGATTTGCTTTAAGTAGTTATGTTATTGGTGTAAAAAGAGGATACATTACATTTGAAGAAGGATACCTTAGAACATATCAAACATTAAAGCATGTTTATGAAAATGTAGATAAGAAAAACGGATTTTACATACATTTTTTAAACATTAGAACAGCTGAAAATTATGGAAAAGCTACTGGGCGCTTATCTGAATACTCGACTATTGATACAGCTATTTTGCTGATGGGAGCTATCAGTGCAGCAGAGTTTTTTAAAGGAGAAGTTAAAAAAATTACAGATAAGATGCTTGAAGAAGCAGATTGGGCATGGTTGATTCATCCTGATTATCCAGTATTTAGAATGTCTTATCATGAACCTTCAGAAAGATTTATTGATGGTTGGAACAAGGCAAGTTGGAATCATTATGCAGAACAACTCATGATGTATTTCCTTTATGCTGGACAAGATAAAACAGACGAAGTTGATGCAAGAAAGTTATATTTTGGATTCCAGAGAAATATTGGCTCATATGAAGGTAAGCCATATATTTATTGTCATACAAATGCATTATTTATACATCAATTTTCTCATGCATTTATCGACTTTAGTAAATATGTTGATCCTAAAAATTTTAATTGGTTTAATAACTCTATAGATGCGACTTTAGCAAACTACAAATGGTGTAAAGATCATGATGAGTTTGAAACATTTAAAAAAGGATATTGGGGATTGACAGCAATGCATTCTAAAAAAGGATATATGGTTGTTGGTGGCCCACCTTGGGGATTTTACGACATAGACTATCGTCCTAAAATTGATGGAACTGTTGCACCATATGCATCATTGTCATCTATTATGTTTACACCAAAGATTTCAATGGATGCGTTAAATCACTTTGCAAAAGATCCTCATATGTGGGGTAAATATGGATTGTATGATTCCTTTAACTTTGAAGAAGAACCTTGGTATTCAAACACATATATAGGTATTGATAAAGGACCTACAATTATAATGCTTGATAATTATGAACAGCAAACTATATTAAGTTTAGTAACCCAAAGTGAATTCATTCAAAAAGCTATAAAAAAACTAGGATTTAAAAAATTATAAAGGAAGAGGGAGAAAAATGAGAATTATATACATTGACATCGATACAATGAGACCAGATCATTTGGGATGCTATGGATATCAAAAAAACACATCACCACATATTGACCAAATCGCAAATGAGGGGATTGTTTTTGAAAACTATTACACATCTGATGCACCTTGTTTACCATCACGTACAGCACTTTTTTCTGGTCAATTTGGTATACACACAGGCGTAACAAATCACGGAAATACAGCTTCTCAATTAAAAATTGATCCTAAACGTGATTTTAAACACAGATTTGAGAGAGATAGTCTTTTTGGGATGTTAAGAACGCATGGTTACTACACTTGTGGAATAACACCCTTCGCTTCTAGGCATTCAGCGTGGTATTTTTATGCAGGGTTTAATGAAATACATGATACTGGAAAATTTGGTGACGAGTCAGCACATGACATCCTACCCATTGCAAAAAAATGGTTAGATGAAAAAGCAAAAGACAATGATTGGTATCTACACATTAATTTTTGGGATCCACATACACCTTATAGAGTGCCTATGGATTATGAAGGTAAAATAGAAGACGAACAACTACCAGAGTGGTTAAATGAAGAAGTGTTTAAAAAACATTATAAAATGGCAGGTCCACATTGCGCACAAGAAATTGGTATGTACTCAGATTATGAAAATCGTGATAAATTCCCTAGACAAATGGGAAGACTTGATAGTTTAGAAGATGTAAAGAAACTTTATGAAGGATATGATTTAGGTATAAAATATGCGGATGATGCAGTCGGTGAAATCGTAAAAATCCTTAAAGAAAAAGGCGTTTACGAAGATACTGTTATTATGATTTCATCTGATCACGGTGAAACGTTAGGTGAAATGGGTATTTATGCAGAACACGGTCTTGCTGATCAAATGACATGTCATATTCCGATGATTATTAAGTGGCCAGGAGGTATGTCTGGTTCAAGAGTTTCAGGGTTCCATTATAATCTTGATTTAGTACCAACTGTAGCAGAACTTATTGGATATAAACATAAATCACCATATTGGGATGGAAAGAGTTATGCAAAAACAATCATGGAAGGGAAACCTAATCATCATGAACATTTAATTATATCGCAAATGTCTCATGTTGTGCAGCGTTCTGTTAGATTTCAAAACTTCCTTTATGTTCGTACATATCATGATGGATTCCATTTTTTTCCAAAACATATGTTGTTTGATTTAAAAAATGATCCATATGAACAAACGAATATTGCTGAGAAACATCCTGAAATTATGAGAATCGCCGAAAGCATATTATTTGATTGGGTTGATGAGCAAATGATGAAATCAGAAGACAAAGTAGATCCGCTTTGGACAGTTTTAAAAGAAGGCGGACCATTTCATGCGAATGGAAATCTACAACGATATTGTGAAACACATTTAGTTAAAACAAACCGTACAAAATACATCGATTTATACAAAAAGATTCATCCTAAAGAATTTCAAAAATAGGAGGCTACAATGAAAATTGCATTACAGTTATATTCATTAAGAAATTATCTAAAAACAGAAGAAGATATCTTAGAAACATTAACCAAAGTAAAAGATATAGGATATAAAAATGTACAGTTATCCGGGATTGGAAAATTTACAAAAGAAAAAGTGGAAATATTTAGCAGAATAACAAAAGCACTAGGACTAGATGTTGTAGCAACACATGTCGATTTTAATCAACTCGAAAGTTCATTTGATGAAATTGTAGCTTATCATCAAATGTTAGGATGTAAGTATTTAGGTATAGGTGCTTTGCCAGAAGGCTATGATCGCAAGAATTTAAATGATTATCAAAAATTTATATTTAAGGCAAACCACTATGCAAACTTGCTTAAAGAACATGGAATCAAATTAGTGTATCATCATCATGCCTTTGAGTTTGCAAAAATAAATCAATTTCTACCGATGCAAGTTATCATCCAAAACATGATGAGTTCTAACTTTACTATTGAACCTGATTTGTATTGGCTGCAATTTGCCGGTGTACCACCTATTCATTTCATTGAAACTTATCAAAATAAAATTGATATTGTCCATATCAAAGATATGAAAGTAAAAATGTTAGACCATTGGACAACGATTGCGCAGTTTGCTGCAATTGGTGACGGTAATATGAATTATAAAAACATACTAAGTGCTATGAAAGGTTTCAATATTGACTACATTATAGTTGAACAAGATGAGTTTTATGGTGAAGATCCATTTGTTGAAATCAAAAGAAGTCTTGATGCAATATTGTCATATAGATTAAACGTTTCACTATGATATTGAAAAATGAAATGTAATTCATTGTATTCTTTCATGAAAATGCAAAAAAATGATATATATTTATATATTATTTATAATATATAAAGTTATTCAGTTTACTGAAACGTTTAATATAATCGTGTTTTTTTGTTGACAGTCGGTTTTTCATTTGATAAAATCAAAGTATAAGAAAGCGATTACATTTCGCTTAAAAAAAATTATAAGGAGAAAAATAATGAAGAAGATCTTAGTTTTAGTTTTAGTTTTGTTTACAGCATTCGGTTTATTTGCATGTCAAGATGAAGAAGAACCAATCGTAGATGAAGCTCCTGTTATTGAAGGTCTAGACCCAATCACAATCAAGATTGGTGAGTCTTATGATCTTATGGATGGTGTAACAGCAACTGATGCTGAGGATGGGGACTTAACAGATGAAATTTCAACTCAAGGGACAGTAGATAACCAAACTCAAGGCACTTATACGATTACATATATTGTTATGGATAGTGCAAAAAACGTAACTGAAGAAGAAAGAACTGTTTCCGTTACCGTTGGTGAAGCACCTGTGTTCTCAGGTGTAGCAGATCGTACAGTAACTTTTGAAGTACCTTTCAATCCATTAAATGGTGTTAGTGCTACAGATGAAGAAGATGGCAATCTTACTGCTATGATTACAGTAACAGGTACAGTCAATGTTGCAGTTGTTGGAACTTATACATTAACTTACTCAGTAGAAGATAGTGCAGGTAATGTTACTACAGTAACTAGAGAAATCACAGTTGAATATGGGGATAAAACTGTTGTTACTTTCGCTTCTTGGAACTTAGGTACAGAAGAGCAAAACAACTTATATCGTAGAAGAATTGATGCATTTAACGAACAAAGTGAAACTATCGAAATTCAAATCGTTGAATACACTGGAAACTATGATGAATTCTTAGCAACTCAAGCTGCTGCAGGTACTTTCCCAGATGTATTTATGTCAGGTAACGTTCCTAACCATATTATCTTAGGTTACGCAGGTGAAATTACTGATGTAGCTGAAAACGATCCAGAATGGCAAAATATTCCAGTATCATTAAGAGAAGCGATTACTTATAACGGTAGTATTTATGCTGTTCCAGCGGCATTAAATTACTTAGGATATTATGCTAACCTTGACCTAATTGAAAATACAGGTACATTAACTGATTTCACACAATTAGGTTATACATATGCAGATTGGATTGAAGCAGTAGAAAACGCAACTGACACTACTAAACTTGATGGTACATCAACTGCTGGTTTAAATCATCCAGCTGATCTATTTAACTGGTTACCATCAATTCTAGATTCAGAATCAGAATCACCTCTTGGCATTGGTCATGCAGGTTTAGCTGGTAATGAATTCTTATACAATAGCCAACCTGTAAAAGATGCTTTAGCTCAAGCTAAATTAATCATGGATAATGGTTGGGCCTCTGAATCATTTGATAACACTGATCCAGATGGAGAAGGTCCACTTGTATCTGATAGAGTTGCAAGATTTGGTGCAAATCACTGGGTAGCATTTAATAACGGTTCACTTGCTTTCCAATGGGATGGTACATGGAGTGCTCAATCAAGAGCTGATAATGCTGTTACAGCAGGATTTGATGTACAATTTATCGGTGTTCCTGGTAATAAAGTTGTTGGTGTTTCAGATTTCTATGGTATTAGTAAAACTGCTGCTGATGTAGAAGCTGCTTATGAAGTTGCTAAATGGATGACATTTGGTACTGATGGATTAAATGAAATGTTTGATATTATTGAAAACGCAGTTCCAGATACTGAAAATGGTGAAGTTTCACTTGGCGTTTCAGGCCTTCCTATTAGCACAGTACAAAGTATTATTGATTTATGGTTCAAAGATTATCCAGTATATGGCGTTCAAGAAATATTTGAAGCTGCAGCTGCTGGTGATGTAGAAGTATTAGTCGAAGGTAATAAATTCGTTCCAGGTTTTATTACTGCAAGATTTACTTATAACACAGGTATTGATGCAACTATATCAAGACCAAATGCAAATCCAGGATCAACATTATCAATCGGAGACCTATTATGGGATTCTCAATTTGGTTCAATAGTATATGCAGATTATATGACTCAAGAATTACAAAACTTAATCAATTACGAATTTGTTAAAGCACAATTAGAATTAAACGAAGCAATGCAAGATTAATAACGGAGGATATATATGATGGTTGGTAACATACTTAAAAAAACTTTGATTCTATTGATTGGATCAATCGTTGGTGTGTTAACTCTACTATTCGTATTATCTCAATTTATTAATGTAAATGTAGATAATATGGGGGGTAACACGATTTACCCCCCATATCCTTTTATTCAGGAAACAAGTTTAATGACAGAAGATTATCGTTTTTCTGCTGAAGAGATAACAGAAAATGGTAGTCTGTTTCCTTTATATTACGATGATAAAGGGTATGACAGTAGAGTCATCTTTTGGGAAGAAGATATTTCAAATGAAATAGAATTTACCATTGATATTGAACAAAGTGACACGTATTATATATCATTAGATTTTTTATCAGAAGATGACTCTGTCAAACCTGATGAAATATCGATTTCAATTAATGGTATAAAAGAAGATAAGCACCAAAACATAAGATTATTAACTTCTTGGGCTAGAGATGAACAAGAGTTGGTGTTTGACGCTTATAAAAATCAAGTATATGAACAAAACGAACCTTTCCTTATTTGGAAAGAAATGCTTTTGAGAGATCAATTATTCTTAGATGCATATCCGATTGCATTCACATTTGATGAAGGGTTAAATACTATAAAAATTACAAGAGAACAAGGCGAATTTTATATTGGAGACATAAGATTATATAAAGCTAGTTCATATCGTAGTTATGATAGTTATCTAGATGTAACAAACAGTGAAGATGTATCAGATGAGTTGATTACATTAGAAGCAGAGCAGTACACATTTAAAAACAGTATATCCATGATTCCAGAGATGGTGAAGTCTCCTTCAGTCTCTCCTTTTGCTAGCGAAAAAAATTACTTAAATATCATGGGAAATACATTTAATGAAGTAGGTGACCAATTAACCTACTATTTTAACGTCGAAAAAAGTGGTTATTATTATATAACCTTTAAATATAGAAATAGTTTTTTTGAAAACAGAGATTCATTTAGAAATATATACATTAATAACACCATACCATTTGAAGATATGAATGGGTATGCTTTTTCATATGCAAGTGGATGGGAAAATGAGACGCTAAGAAACGAAGATCAATTATACAAGTTTTATTTTAATCAAGGGTTAAATAGTTTGACAATAGAAGCGGATATCAGTGCATATAAAGAGGATTACTTAAAGATTCAAGAAATTATTGATCAAATATCTGCATATAGCATTGATTTAAAGAAATTAACTGGTGGTGAGACAGATCAAAATCGCGAATGGGATATTGCATCTTTTATGCCAGAAACTCAAGGTTTATTTGACGGTTGGTATGAAGAGCTTTCTAACATTTATAATAGATTGACCATGATGTCTTCAAATCAAAGACAATCGACTGAAATGTTAAAACAACTTGAACTTGGATTGAATAAGCTTGAAGTATTAAAATCTGATATTGATAAGATTCCTCACCGTACATTCATGCTATCGACGGGATCAAATTCATTATCTCAGATCTTAAGTTTAGTTAATGCACAAATCATCAATCAGCCATTATCACTTGATAAGATATATATCCATTCTGCAGATGAAAAAGTACCTAAAGCTAATGCTTCACTTATTAAAGAATGGATCGCCGATTTCCAAATATATCAAACGGCAAGTTCTTTTGAATTAGATGACGATTATGATATTGAAGTATGGGTGAATCGATCTAGATATTATATCAGTATGATGCAACAAATGACTGATGCAACCTTTACAGAAGAAACTGGCATCAAAGTAAAATATGCAGTGATGCCAAATGAACAAAAACTTATTTTAGCAAATGCAGCTAACACTCAACCTGATATGGCTTTAGGTGTAAGTGCATGGTTACCTTATGAGTTGGGACTAAGAGGAGCTGCTACTGATCTTAGACAATTTGAAGGGTTTGAAGATGTCATTGGAAACTTGATGCCTGGATCATTTTTGAATATGATTCACGATCAAAAAGTTTTTGGTTTACCAGAGACCCAGGATTTTACAGTGACTTATTATCGCAAGGATATCATGAGTGCTTTAAATTTAGACGTTCCACAAACATATGATGAAATTAAGCAAATCTTACCAACATTACAAAGATATGGCATGAATTATTATTTACCGTTATCATCAGATAGTGCTTTAAAATCATTTGCGACAACAGCGCCATTTATTTATCAGTTTGGTAGTAATTTATATTCTCAAGATGGATATGATGTGCTCATTGATAATGAAGCATCTTTAGAAGGCATTAATACAATGGTTGACTTATATACAATATACAGTCTACCTTTGCAAACACCTAATTTTTATAATGCTTTTAGAGAAGCATCTATTCCAATTGGAGTAAGTAATTTTAATACGTATGTTCAATTGACATTTGCTGCACCTGAAATATCTACACAGTGGGACTTAGCACTTGCGCCAGGATATGAAATTGAACCAGGTGTTATTAATCGTGATTATACAGGTGCTGCCCAAGCAAGCTTAGTATTTGAAAAGAGCGATAAAAAAGAAGAAGCATGGGAACTTTTAAAATGGTGGATGAGTACCGAAACACAAACAGAGTTCATTTATAATTTATTGGTTACATATGGTGATGGGTTCTTATGGAATTCAGCAAACATAAATGCTTTTAGAACATTACCAATTCCTGATGAACATATTGATATTATCTTAGAACAGTGGCAACACTTAAGAGAAGTTCCAAAAGTTCCAGGTGGATATAAGCTAGAACGTGAACTATCTAATGTTTGGAATAGAGCAGTTTTCGACGGTGTTGATGTCAGAAGTGCTGTTGATGATGCAATTGTATTAATTGATCGTGAACTCGAAAGAAAATACAAAGAGTTCGGATATATCGATCAAGATGGCAACAAAATCAGACCTTATATCATCACAACCAAAGAAGATGTAATATCTTGGATGGAGGATGATTGATATGAAAGCGATGCAAAGAAAATTACAAAATATATATACAAAAGTTTTCCATTTTTTCGATATGTTGTTGACAAAGTTCATCAATTTCATGGAAAGAAAAAATAGAACGACAGTTATCTTTTTAGCACCATATGTTTTATTATTTGTCACGTTTATTGTCATTCCGGTTCTATTAGCATTTTTATTGAGTTTCACATATTTTAATGGCATTCAGTTTCCCGAATTCAATGGTATAGATAATTATATATATATCATTACTGAAGATGATATATTCATGAAAACCATCTTACCTAATACATTGTTATTTAGTTTTGTTGTTGGACCAGGCGGATACGCTTTAAGCTTTATGTTAGCTTGGGCACTCTCCCAAATTACTCCAAAAATGAGAACATTATTAGCATTAATCATTTATTCACCATCAATGACTGCTGGTGTTGCGATTGCAGTTGTTTGGAGAATTATTTTCTCTGGTGATGAACAAGGGTTAATCAACTCATTTTTATTAAGAATTAGTTTTCTTAATGAACCCATGCAGTTTTTACAAAATCCAGATTACTTAATGCCAATCATGATTTTAGTAACATTATGGAGTTCAATGGGTGTAGGTTTCTTAGCTATATTAGCAGGGTTACTAAATGTCAATAAAGAGCTTTATGAAGCTGCATATATTGATGGTTTAAGAAATAGATTTCAAGAGATCTTTTATATTACGATTCCAGCAATTAAAAAACAAATGATGTTTTCTGCAGTCATGAGTATTGTAGGTACTTTTTCTGCTGGTGCAATTGGGGTAGCATTATCGGGGGCAAATCCTACACCTCAAAATTCAGGACAGATGATCATTAACCATATAGAAGATTATGGTATTTTGCGTTCTGAAATGGGTGTGGCTGCTGCTTTATCAGTATTATTGTTATTGCTTATTTTAGGATTTAGTAAATTTTTCCAAAAAATCCTAAAAGAAGACGATTAAGGAGGGGTCATATATGTTAGGTATTAATTTTAATCCTAGAAAATATCATAAATCACAATTAAAGTTTTATGCGTTTTTACTACCATTTGCTGTATTTATGGCACTTCCAATTTTATATATTTTTGCAACTGCATTTAAGCCAATTGATGAGCTATTTGCGTTCCCACCAAGGCTTTATGTACAAAGACCAACCATAAAGAATTTTAGAGATTTGTTTGTGTTTGTTGGATATGGACTACCTGTAGTGAAGTTTATTGTCAATTCTCTTATTGTGACATTTTTAGTGGTCGCATCGAGTGTATTGTTTAGTTCAATGGCAGGATACATTTTATCTAAAAAGAATTTCAAAGGTAAAAAATTTATATTTGAAGTGAATAAACTTGCACTTATGTTTGTACCTATTGCGGTTATGATTCCGAGATTTTTAGTCATTACTGAAATTGGCATTGTCGATACAATGGCAGCTCATGTTTTACCAATGATTGCCATACCTGTTGGGTTATTTTTAGTCAAACAATTTATAGATCAAATACCAAATGAGTTGATTGATGCTGCTAAAGTTGACGGAGCTGGTGATTTTTACATTTACATTAAAATCATTTTACCTTTATCAATGCCAGCTATTGCAACCGTTGCAATCTTAAGTTTTCAAGCAACTTGGAATAACACAGAAACATCAAATTTATTTGTTAACGATGAAATCAAACAAACGTTTGCATTTTATATGGCAACACTAACCAATATATCAAATAGTGTGGCTGCTGCAGGTATTGGAGCTGCTGCAACTTTAATAATGTTTTTACCTAACTTAATCATCTTTATACTTATGCAAAGTCGAGTGATGAATACGATGAGTCACTCAGGATTGAAGTAGGTGATCATATGAGATGGATAAAAAGATTGATTGCTTTAACACTTATAATAAGTATGTTAGGTTTCAACATTGAATCACACGCAGAAACACCGATTACAAATGTACCTTACCAAACATATACAATAGGTTTTGATGGTAATTATGTTAGAACAGCTAATGCGTATGAAGGGACATTTGTTTTAAACAAAGGATTTTCTAATCCACAAGATATTTTTATCTTAGATGACGAAGTTTATGTAGCGGATACGGGTAATTCTAGAATTTATATTTATCATATCGAGACAACAAATGAAAGAGAAATCACGCATGAACTATTAAAAGAACCTACGGGTATTTTCGTCACTGCTGATAAACATTTATATGTTGCTGATGCAACCAGTAATATGATTTTAGTGTTTGATGAAGACGGTGTACTTATCAACCAATTTGGTAGACCAACAGAACCGCTTTTTGGTGAAAATTCAATCTATGAACCAAGAAAAGTTGTTGTTGATTTAAGAGGCAATATATATGTCGTTAGTGAATCTGGTATCAATGGTATCATACAACTTGATGAAACAGGATCATTCTTAGGTTTCTTTGGTGTCAATCAGGTAAATATAACTATTGAGTTGTTAATTAGAAGAGCATTAATGAGTGCAGAACAAAAAGAACAATTTGCATCATTAACACCTAAATCAACAACAAATATTTCTATTGATCATCAAGGTATTGTGTATACGGTTATAAAAAATGAATATGTAACACCTTTAAAAAAGCTTAATATCGAAGGAAACAACATATTAGAAGGAATCAATATTGTGGATCCTCAATATGAAGATATCACAGTAGATGCCTATGGTAATATATATACTGTCAGTCAAGGCATAGATACTAGAGGTATCATTGGTGTTCACGATAGTTTTGGGAATCTATTATTTAAGTTTGGTAGACAAGAAATAAATAGTATGAGAGTCGGAGAATTTGCTGGAGCAACCGGAATCGCTGTAGATAAGTATGGTGATATTTGGGCTTTAGACGGCAATGGTAATAATGTGCAAGTTTTTTCTAAAACTGAGTTTGCTTCATCAGTATTAATGGGTATTGAACTATATAGAGTTGGCCGATATGATGAAAGTGCTGTCTATTTTCAAGAGATTATTCGTCAAAACAGTTTATTTGCATTAGCCCATTCAAGACTCGGTAAATTTTATGAACGTAATGAAGATTTTGAGCTTGCACTTAGTAGTTATCGAGTTGCAAATAATAAGCAAGGTTATTCTGATGCTTATTGGGAAGTTAGAGATCAATGGATTAGTACAAATATATTATGGATAGGTATAACCATTGGTGTGCTTTTTGTAAGTCATAAAATCTTTACAAAAACAAAGGCTTATGACTCTTATGTGGGATATAAAGAAGGCGTTTATCGCAAATTAAACCAGAAGAAATGGATTCAAGAGATTAAACTCATGCTTAATTTGATTAAGCATCCTGTCGATACGGTATATGATATTAAGTTTAAACAAAAGATTAGGGTTAGAACAGCTGCAGTTATGTATGTTATTTTTATTGCTATTAACATCTTGAGCAATTATTATATCAGAGGATTTTTGTTTAGAAATAATGTTGAAGATATGGTGCTCTATTACGAGATATTAAAGTGGTCAGTACCGCTATTACTATTTAGTGTTGGTAATTATCTAGTGAGTACTTTACAAAATGGTGAAGCATTCTATAGAGATATTTTCATTGGAACGATAGTAGCATTTGTTCCTGTATTCCTATTTAAGATTCCTGCAGATGTATTAAGTAATTTCTTAACATATAATGAAGCATTCATTTATAATTTTGCATATATCATTATGGTCACTTGGTCGGTTTTACTGTTGCTTATTATTCTAAAAGATTTAAATAACTTTAAGCTTTCTGAACTCATCATTAATATATTATTAACCTTCTTCATCATGATTATCATGATTATTCTATATTTGATCATAAGTATTTTATCGACACAACTCTATGAGTTTGTTATAAATATCATAAAGGAGCTGATGAACTGATGAAAAAAGTACTCATATTTCTATTAATTGGTTTAATCACTTTTTCGCTTAGTCATCAAGTACGTGCTGATGAAGAGCCTTATGAATTTTTAGAAAGTGGAACTGCTACTTTATTAGAATCCAATTTGTTTACAAAAAAAGAAAGTTATGAAGTGTACACACAACCATCTCCAGATATGACCGATTTTGTTAATGTATTAGAAAATGAATCACTTATTGTTTATATGAACCCTGTAGGATTAGCACTTAGAGTTTATAATAAAACATCAGGTTTTTATTGGGCTAGTGATTTAATCAACATTAATGATTATCCTCTAACAGGAGCTATTCAGCGTAGAATTCAATCAGCTATTACCATAGATTATTTGAATAAAAGCAATATCTCAATCTCGTCATCGATTTTAAAAAGAAGAACTCCAGAGAATGCTGAAACTTCTTATGAAATCGTTGATGGAAAAGTGATTGCATACGTTGATTTTGTTGAAGAAGCAATTGCTTTAGCTTTTACAATTGAACTTGATCAAAGTGATATTGTCATTGAAGTATTAAGAGATTCTATTGAAGAATATGGGGATAATAGATTAACGAAATTATATCTATATGAATCATTTGGATCAACTTATAGCAATGAAATACCAGGTTATTATTTCATTCCATCTGGGAATGGTGCACTGATTCGTTTTGAAGATACATCAGCAATTAATAATGTATATAGAGCAAGATTTTATGGTCAAGATAAATATCGAGTGATTAGTAATAGGGATTCTGCATTAAATTATCCTGTTTTTGGGGCAGTTCATGGCGTTGATCAAAATGCATTGTTCACTGAAATTGAAGAAGGTGCTGAATTCGCAGAATATGTTTATACACCACCGACTTATCAAACTGAATTTCATAGTCAGGGTGTCGTCTTTTTGATGCGTGAAAATCATACACAACCATTATCAGGTTCAGAAAATATTACGATATATGAGTCTGAAATTAAAGGATACAATCCAAAAGTTAGATATACGGTATTAGATGGAGAAGATGCAAATTATGTAGGATTTGCCTTAACTTTAAAAGAAAGATTGCTTGAAAATGATATTTTAGATTTAGCTAATGGACCAGAACAAGTTAATTTACAACTGGATGTATTAATGAAAGAGTATGAGAAAGGGTTGCTATTTAAAAACAACTACAATATGACAACTGTTGGACAACTTCTAGATATTAATCAGAAACTATTAAATCAAAATGTTACTGATATTTCATATACATTACGTGGATATAATGATGGTGGATATTCTGATCGAAGTTATGATAACTACGGTGTCGATGGTCGTTTAGGTAGTTTTTCACGGTTAGATGATTTGAATGTTTCTTATTATTATGATCCAACCATTATGTATAGTTACTCTACCAACATTCCTGGATCGACATTAAAGATGGTCAATAAGAGGCAATATGTCATCACACATGCACGTGGAGATTATTATAGTTATCTTGTTGATATAGATGTCATTAAAGATGAATTTAGTGATGCTTATGAATCTTTAATGAGTCGTGGTGGTATTGCATTAGATGGATTATCTAATGAACTTAACTCAAATGACATATATAAAAGAAACGAAATATACGACATTTATCAGGAACTTTTTACAGATAAAATGCCGATGTATAGACCTCAATATTATAATTTGAAATATACTCAAGCCTATTTTATGAGTAATCTATATCATGATCGTTCTAAGTTTTTTACAGATAGTGTTCCTTTCGAGCAAATTTTACTCAGTGGTACAATGCCTATATACACTCAATTTTTGAACTTCTCATCAAATATACATATTGATGCACTTAAGATGATTGAGTTTGGTATGATGCCATCATATTTAATAACAGCTGAGCCATCGTATTTACTTAACCAGACAATTAGTAGTGATTTATATGCCACTTATTACGATAATCTAGAAGTTTATATTGTAAATACATATCAAGAAACAAAAGAGGCTTTAGAATTAGTTATTGGACATCAGATTATAGATAGAGAGGTTTTAGATGTTGGTGTAGTCAGAATTGGTTATGATCATGGATATAGTGTTTATGTAAACTACTCAAATGATATATATAACAATGGTTCAATAAGTATTCCTGCGTTAGGATATTTAGTGAGTGAGGTAAGCCTATGAAAAAGAAATTTAAAGTGACTTATCGTCAACGTGAAGCATTGTTAGGATATATGTTTATCAGTTTGTGGATTGTAGGATTCTTTTTATTCACCTTTTACCCAATCATATACTCATTCTTTTTATCACTTAATCAAGTTAGAATACCATCTTCAGGTATTGAATTAACATACATAGGATTTGCAAACTATCAGTATGCTTTCGCAGTGGATAGAGTAATGATCTTAGAGTTGTGGACATTTGTGAAAGACTCTGTTTTAATGATGGTCATCATTAATGTGTTTGCGATGATTTTTGCAATTATCTTGAATATGGATATAAAAGCAAAAGGTTTTTTTAGAACTATATTCTTTTTACCAGTTGTTATTGTATCAGGGCCAGTTATCCAAGAATTGATAAACAATGAAGCAATTATTTTGCCAGGTATCAATAATTATAATGTGATCCGTGTCTTTACTGCTATTTTTGGTGAAGGTTTTGGTGATGTTATCATCAAAGTTTTTAATAACTTGATTTATATGTTTTGGTTTAGTGGTGTTCAGATTATTGTTTATCTTGTGATGTTACAAAAAATGAACAAAGAAGTTTATGAAGCATCAGAAATTGATGGTGCCAGTCCTTGGGAACAATTTTGGAAGGTTACCTTACCATTTTTAAAACCAATCATTTTAATCAATATGATTTATACCCTTGTAATGTTGGCTGGTTTCTCAAATAATCAAATCATCATTTTGATTAAAGATTATATGTTTAAGGCAGGTGGAGAAGGTTCAGGCTTTGGCTTTTCTGCAGCGTTGGTTTGGATATATTTTGTTGTAATTGCTGTTATTGTGGGTATATTATTCTTGTTATTCTCCATAAATAGAGATAAAGGCAAAATCGTTATTGATAGAAACAAATATTTTTATGACATGACAAGATATCAAGAAAAAGAAACAATATTTTCAAAATATCCAAAAGCTAAACGCATAAAGAAAAAACTTATGGGTAGAAAAGGTACTGATGGATGGTTATTTAGAGGACTTATTTATATTTTAATTGCGTCAGTGGGATTCACTTTTATATATCCATTTATTTACTTAGCTTTAACATCTTTACAATCACCAGCTGATGTTATCGATACGACTGTTGGTTTGATACCATCTTCATTATATTTAGACAATTTTTCAAAAGCTTATCAAACCATAGGATTCTTTGATGCATTAGTTGATAGTATAAGAATATCGTTGTTACCATCATTGGCACAGGTATTTTCAACAGCACTTATTGGTTATGGATTGGCAAGATTTGAGTTTAAAATGAAAAAAACAGTTATCGTTTTAATCCTAATTACATTTATTATTCCTGCACCGGTATTGATGATACCAACGTATTTAATGTATCGTGATTTAGGTATTTTAGGAAATGTTGGTGCATTTATTTATCCTGCATTATTTGGTCAAGGATTAAAGAGTACAATATTTATCATGATTTTTTATCAGTTTTTCAATACAATTCCAAAAGTATTAGATGAAGCAGCAAGAGTTGATGGTGCTGGACCTATTCGTGTATTTTTACGAGTAACCCTTCCTTTAGCTGTACCTGCTGTTGTTGTTGTCTTCTTATTTAGTTTTGTATGGTATTGGAATGAGACATATTTAACAGGTATTTACATTGAAAATGCACAAACCATACCATTGCAATTATCTAGGTTTGCTGCAAGCTTTAGAGAACAGTTTGGAAATGTAGATCCTAATGCTGAAGATTTTACTGATCGATTAAATGAAGCCATTTATATGGCCGGAACATTGATAAGTATTTTACCTTTATTGGTCTTATATTTTGGATTACAAAAATGGTTTGTAGAAAGTGTAGACAGATCAGGAATTACAGGAGAGTAGTTATGAAAAAAATATTAATTATACTTTTATTTGCATTTATATTATTTGGATGTGAAAAAGAACAAGAAGAACCTAGAGTTTATGATGAAGCTGAATTAGCTATGTTAGAAGAAATGGAAAAAAGTTTCGATTTCTTTTATGAACTAGCAAATACAGATGAGTCAAGTGGTGGATATGGACTGATTAATGATCGCTATGATTCTAATGCCTCTTTATCAAGTATTGCGAGTGTCGGTTTCGGACTTGCAGGATTGATTGTCGGGGTTGAATATGAATGGATTACTGAAGAAGAGGGTTATGAAAGAGCAAGTAAAACTTTAGATACATTTTTGGAACTTGATCATTATGAAGGTTTTTACTATCATTTTTTGAACAAAACAACAGGTGAAAGAGCTGGTCAAAGTGAGGTATCAGTTATAGATACAGCGCTATTTATTGCTGGTGCGATTGCTGCTGGTGAATATTTTGGTGATGAAGTTAAATCAAAAGCAGACGAGTTATACGAACGCATTGATTGGACTTGGTATGTCAATCCTTCAACAAACCGTTTTTATATGAGTTATCGTCCTGAAAGTGGATTTGCAGGTGCTTGGGATTGGTATGGAGAACAGCTGTTGTTATATGTATTAGGCGCTGGTTCACCAGATGAAACACATCGAACTGGAAAAGTTGAATATAATTCATTTAATAGAAGAACCGCAAGTTATAAAGGGGAACCATTCATTAGTAGTTGGTTTGGAAGTCTTTTTACTTATCAATATTCACATGCGTTCATAGATTTTAGAAATACAGAAGATGAACAAGGTGTTAATTGGTTTGAAAATAGTGTTCATGCAACGATTGCAAATCGTCAATATGCGATTGATTCAAATGATACTTTTCGAACATTTACAGGTGTCTCATGGGGAATGACAGCTTCAGATGGACCTAATGGATATGATGGATACTATGGTTCAAAGCCTTCAGGTATGACTGATGATGCTCACAGAAATGATGGAACCATTCCACCAAGTGGAGCATTAGGAAGTGTTGTGTTTACTCCAGATATTGTTAAAAATGCAGTATTATATTTTGAATCTATTGGTGGACTTAAAGGCAAGTACGGATATTATGATGCTTATAATTTTGAGTTAGAGACTCCTTGGATTGCAGGCGATGTCATAGGTATAAATAAAGGAATTACACTTTTGATGATTAGTAATTATTTTGATGAATATATATGGACATATTTCATGCAAAGTGAGTATGTTCAAGATGGTTTAGATCGTATTGGCATTACAGAAGTAGAACCAGAGTAACTTAAGGAGACATAGCATGAAAAACAACAAGATCATACAAAATCAGTTTGTTATTGACTTGATGAAGCAAATGACAATTGAAGAAAAAATTGGACAATTATATCAAACAGCTATTATGGGCGAGTTTGATTATGGACCAGCATTTGAGCAAAACGATTTAACTAAATTAATTAAAGAAGGTAAAGTGGGTTCGTTAGTTGGCCCATACGATAATCATGTAACTCTAAAGTTGCAAAAGCTTGCTGTTGAAAAATCAAGACTTGGTATACCTTTAATGTTTGATAATGATATTATCCACGGTTGTAGAACAGGATTTCCAGTCAATTTAGCATTAGCTGGTTCTTTTGATATGGATTTAGTTGAAAAAGCAGCTCGAGTGATGGCATATGAAACAAGCCATTCAGGTACGCATGTGACATTATCACCGATGCTAGATATTGTTAGAGATCCAAGATGGGGAAGAGTAGTAGAAAGTCCTGGCGAAGATCCTTATTTAGCAAGCCAATTGGCAGAAAGTTATGTCAAAGGTTGGACAGGTAACGATATTAAACATGAGAATCATGTAGGCGTTTGTTTGAAACACTTTGTGGGGTATGGTGCAAGCGAAGCTGGTAGAGATTATAATCATGTTGATATAAGTGAACGGATGTTAAAACAAGTCTATCTAAAACCTTTTGAAGCAGGTGTTAATGCAGGTGCTTCTATGGTGATGAGTGCGTTTAACGTGTATCAAGATATACCAGTTACTGCAAATAAGTATTTGTTAAGAGATGTATTAAGAGGTCAATTAGGATTTAAAGGTGTTACAATCTCAGATTATACGTCTTCAGAAGAAATTATCAATCATAAGATTGTTGAAACAGATGAAGAAGTTGCAAGTATGTGCCTTGAAGCTGGTTTGGATATTGAACTCATATCTAAAACATATATGAATGAGCTTAAAAGCTTAAGTAAAAAAAATCAACATATAGCAACTTTAATAGATGAGGCTTGTTATCGTGTTTTAGATTTGAAATATCAACTTGGTTTATTTGAAAAACCATATAAAAACATATATGTGGATTTTGAAAAATATTGGTTACTTCCTGAACATCGAAAAATAAGTTTAGATGTTTCTAGACAATCCATAGTGATGTTGAAGAACCTAGAAGTACTTCCTATAGATCAACATAAAAAATTATGTCTTGTTGGACCATTTGCAAAAACGAATCATTTAGTTGGTCCATGGGGTGGAAAAGTTCGCAATGAAGATTGCATTACTTTTGAAGAAGGTATGAAAAAGGTCTATAGTAAGCTAGATGTTTTTGAAGGTGCTCATATAAAAGCAATCAATCAAAAAGATTTAAATGATGCATTAGAAGCTGCACAAGATGCTGATGTAATTGTTGTTGCTGTTGGTGAAGATCAATGGGAATCAGGAGAAGCACATAGCAAGACTGATCCTTCTATTCATCAAGCTCAAATAAAACTCATCAAAGCATTAAGAAAGTTAAATAAACCTATGGTGGGTGTCATCTTTTCAGGAAGACCTTTAATCATAACAGATGTGGTTGACGATTTTGATGCCTTGCTTTATGCATGGTTCTTAGGTACGGAAACTGGCGATGCACTTGCAGATGTGATCTCTGGTATAACAAACCCTTCTGCAAGATTAGCTATGACTTTTCCAAGATCAGTAGGTCAAATTCCAATTTATTACAATCACATGAAAACCGGAAGACCATATGATCAAGTAAATCATCCAAACAATCATTATACATCTAGATATTTAGATAGTGTGAATGAACCACTATATCCATTTGGATATGGATTAAGCTACAGCAATTATCAATACAACAATTTCAGCATTGACGTGAAAGATCATCAAGTTCTTGTTCAAGTAGATATTGATAATCTATCAGAAGTTGATGGTTATGAAATCGTTCAAGTATATATTGAGGCTTTAAGTTTCTCAGTCACAAGACCAGTTAATGAACTTAAAGGATTTAAGAAGGTTATGGTTCCTAAAAAAACTTCAGTTCATGTAACCATGACTTTAAAAGAAGATGATTTTGCATACTATAATAAAGACATGATCTCGACGCATGAAAATAAAAAATATTTTGTTAAGGTAGCTAGAAACGCTATAGATATTATTTATCAAGAAATCGTAGATTTAGGAAAGAAGGTGACTTTATGATTGTTAATCACAAAATAGATACAATAACTATTGGAGAAGACAAGTTAAAATTTCATATGTTACCATCAGGAAAAATTCATCAAATCACATATGAAGATAAGATGATTAATCAACTAAGAATGCTAAACCATGAAGATATGTTTACAAATATATATCTAAGAATTAAAAAAAATGGTTCATATAAATATGTGAAGATTATTGGTAACTCTGCTGTTTCTTATGATCAAACTCATATATATTATCATGGAAAATTTGAAGATATCACTTATCACATGATCATTCACATATTAGATAATAAGTGGTTCATTGATCTTGGTTTAGTATCTGAAAAACTACAAGAACAAGTCGATGTGTTTTATGTTCAAGATATTGGTATAAAGCATGGTGGAGCGATTAGAAACAATGAAGCTTATAATGCACAGTACATCGATCATAAAGTGTTTAAGAATAATGATTGTTATGTTATTTGTTCAAAACAAAACCAAGGAAATGATGAATACTTACAAATAGGATCACTTACTAAAACCATAGGTTATGCAACTGATGGTTATCAGTTTTTTGGTTTATCATCAAAATTCGATGGCAAACCAGCGGCTTTAAATTCTGATATGTTGCCAAATGAAATTTATCAATATGAGTTTGCTTGTGCTTCACTACAAAGTGAAGTATTAACCATCCATCAAGACATGACACATATCATATTTTATGGTCACTTTGTTCCTAAGTTTAATGATTCTGTTGATAAACTACATTTTATGAATGAGGTACAAAATTCATATAAACAGCTAAGCATAGAAAACAATGAAGTTAAACATTTGAAACATCATCCGTTAAGATTTTATGCAAAGGATATATTTGAAAGTAAAGCAATTAACACAAGTATGCTAGATGAGTTATATCCTAATCGTTATTTTGAAGAAAAAGATAAACATCATCTATTATCATTTTTTACAAAAAACCATGAACATGTTGTCTTAAAAGAAAAAGAAAGACATGTCGAAAGAATGCATGGACATATTATATTGAGTGAAAACAATAACTTTGTTGGTAAACAAACGCTTGCTTCAACAAGTTTTATGCCTGGTGTATTTAATGCGCAGTTAGTTATTGGTAATACCTCATTTCATAAATTTATTTCAAATTCCAGAAACATGTTAAATTTACAAAGAGCAAACGGTCAAAGAATATATATCTATATTGATGGTAAATATCAACTATTAGGTATGCCAGCAGTTTATGAAATGGGATTTAATTATGCTAAATGGTTATATGTAATCAATGATGATGTGTTAGAGATAAAAACTTATACAAGTTTTACACAACCACAACTTAACTTAGAGATTAAGAGTCATCATCATATTGACTATGATATGCTGATTACACAACAAGTTGTCATGGGACATGAAGAACTTGCTTTAGATTATGAAGTGCATAAAGATAATCATACTTTTATATTTGAACCAAGTCAAACTTCAATGATGTCCGAACATTTTCCAGATTCAAAAATGTATATGCACATAGAAAAAGGAAAGCTTATTGATCAGCCTTTTGAGCAGATGTTTGAAGAATCATTATTTATTTTAAATATTGTGGATCATAAAGCTGTCATAAATATATATGGTGAAATCGATAGAAAAGTTTCACACAAATCATTGGTGTTTGAAGATGAAAAGGTACTATTTCAAGAGTATTATCAAGAAAATATAAACCATTTTAGTTTATCAATAGATCAAGATAATAGGCGACATGATGAAGTAGATAAATTTAATACAATTATGTATTGGTATACGCATGATGCACTTATCCATTATGCATCGCCTCATGGATTAGAACAGTTTGGTGGAGCTGCATGGGGAACAAGAGATGTGTGTCAAGGACCATTTGAATATTTCTTATCGCTCAGAAAATATGATGTAGCAAAAGCAATTCTAATTAAAGTCTTTAGACAACAATTCTTTGAAAATGGTGATTGGCCACAATGGTTTATGTTTGATGCTTATCGCCATATTCAAGCTAAAGAAAGCCACGGAGACATTATTGTGTGGCCAATAAGAAGTTTAGCACTCTATTTGAAAGCTACTGCAGATGATAGCATTTTAGATGAAATGGTTTCTTATACGCATTATGACACATCAAAATTTACTGAAGAAAAAGAAACAATACTTGATCATGTAAAAAAAACCATACAAACCATTTTGATGCATTACATACCGAACACACATTTATCAAGTTATGGAGATGGAGACTGGGATGATACATTACAACCAGCAAATCCTGAACTTAGAAAAAGTATGGTAAGTGGATGGACAACTGCTTTAACTTATGAAACATTTCTTATGTTAGGTCATTTATTAGAGCATAAAGATCAGGTATTAGCTACTTTTTTAAAAGAAGAAGCAGCATTGATCAAAAATGATTATCAAAAGTATGTCATTAAAGATAAAATACCTGCTGGGTTCTTACATTTTGGAGATCACGGTATAAGATATATCATACATCCTAATGATGATGTCACACATATGAAGTATAGACTTTTACCAATGAATAGAGGTCTTATTTCTGAACTCTTTGATCAAAAACAAGCTTCCTATTTATATGATGTAATCAAAAAACATTTATATCATCCAGATGGTGTAAGATTAATGGATAAAACAGTTCCATATCATGGCGGTAGAAATACTTATTTTAAACGTGCTGAAACATCAGCCAATTTTGGACGCGAAATTAGTTTGCAATATGTTCATGCACATATTCGATTTGTAGAAGCGATGGCAGCTTTAGGTAAGAAAGAAGAAACATGGGATGGTTTGTTGAAAATTAACCCTATACAGATACAAGATGTTGTTAAACATGCAGACTATAGACAAGCAAATGCTTATTTCTCAAGTAGCGATGGTGCATTTTTAAATCGATATGAAGCGATGAAACATTTTGATAAATTGCTTACTGAAGATATTAAAGTTAAAGGTGGATGGCGTGTTTATTCAAGTGGTCCAGGTATTTACATCAATCAATTAATATCTAAAGTTTTAGGAGTAGATTTTCAAGGGAAGCATTTAGTACTTGATCCACAACTTCCAAAAGAATTAGATGGATTAAAGCTCAATATGAAGATAGATCAAACTCATGTTACAATTATTTATCATTTAAATCATAATGGAAGATTAGTTAAAATAAACGGTAAATCTATACCATTTGATGTACTAAGTCAATCTTATCGTCCAGGTGGTATAAAAATAGATTCATCATTATGTCTTCAATCTGATTTCGTGACACTTGAATATTTTGAATAACTAGGTTATCATAAGATAGATACACAAGGAGATGATATTATGGTCACTATCAAAGATGTAGCTAAAGCTTCAGGGTATAGTATTTCGACAGTATCATATGCACTTAATGATTCAGGAAACATTCCGCAATCAACAAAAGATAAAATATGGGCTGTTGCAAAAAAAATGAAATATTATCCTAATGCAGCTGCAAGAAACTTAAAAAACAAGAAAACATATAATATAGGTTTTTTTGTCTCGGGTTTTAGTGGACCAGTTTATCATAAAATCTATGATGGGGTTGCTACTGGACTAGAAGGTAGTGAGTATAACTTATTAGTATCATTTTCGAGAAATGCAAAAAAAATGATTACTGAAAGACAAATTGATGCAGCAATCATTTTATGTCCGATTGTAGATGAAAAAGTGATTACTATTGCAGAAAGTTTAAATATACCAACTATATTATTAGATCGAGCAAATCCAGGTGGAGACTTAATTTTTTCACATGTCGTAAACTCTTATGAAGGCGCAAAGATTGCAACACAATACTTAGTAGACAAAGGCAGAAGAAAGATTGCATATTTATCAGGTGTTGTTGGAAGTTATGATGACAAAGAAAGATATCAAGGATATTTAGATATCATGAAAAACCAAAACATGGATCCAATTGTTTACTTTGGGGATTTCACAGAAAAAAGTGGAAAAGCTATTGTTGATATGCTTAATGATGAATTACCATTTGATGCTATTTTTTCTGCAAATGATGAAATGGCAATAGGGATGATTAAAGCTCTAGAAGATAAAGGCATATCTATTCCAAAAGATTTAAATGTAATAGGATTTGATGATGTTGATGTATCAACATATATCGCTGGTGGTTTATCTACAATTCATATAGATCATCATGCATGGGGAGTTCAAGTTGCTAAGGATATGCTTAGTATCTTAAAAGGAGAACAGGTAGATAAAGAAAAGAAGGTACCTGTGGCGTTAGTAGTTAGGAACACATAATATAATAAGACGGCTATCACTAATGATAGCCGTCTTTTTTTACTTAATAGGAAATTCTATTTTCAAATCTAAAAATCAAAATAGACAAAAACCCCACAGTTATGTGGGTGAGTAAGATATAAGTCAAAACAATTATCTAAAAACCTTTAAGGTTTGTTTATGATAAACATCAAGTGGTACAGAAGATTCTTTCCCACAGTTTTCACAGTATATTTTAGGATAATCAGAAATAGATTCATCCCAAATTTCTAGTAAGATATCATATTCCTCAACATGTTCAGTGCCACAAACAAGACATTTAAAACGAACGAATTCATCAAAGATATCTTTATTCATAAAATCGTGGATATCAACAGGTGGTCCAAAGTAAAAGCCGTTTTGAAGGGCATAGCGATAGTCTTCTAAGCGAAGTTTTTTCTCTTCATCAGAAATTTTCAATTTGATGGTATTAAAATATTTTGGCATAGGTTTAACCTCCGGGGTCTCTTAGTAAAGAATAATCTAGATTAAGTTTCATGATGTGGCCACATGAACATAAGATGGGATGATACTTATAAATTGATTTTAGCATATGTATCCAATTTGAGCGAGAACGTTTGAGTTTAATAGAAGCATTTGAAAGTAGTTTTTTGAAAGTAGCGACCGATTTCTTTGATTTATTTGCATAGAAACCAAAATAGCGAATGGTGTGAAAGTGCTCATCTGGAATGTGAACGATGAGTTTGGCAATAAACCTAAAGACATGTTCAGTGATGGTTTGTCTACCAAGAAATGAAGGATCATCTTCTGATTTATCATCATCTTCATGAGGATCATAGGTCCAAGTGATCATATGGGTAGAAGTATCGAGATTCAAAATACGTTCTTCAGAAATTGCAGGACGTGAAGCATAACGTGTGATATAATCAGAAACTTTTTTCGCAGCATTCAGAAAACCATAATCTTTAAGTTTTGGACCATGTGCATAAAAGCCTTTCTTATATTTTGAGATGAGAGAAGATCTCAAACGATTGAAGCGGTTATAGATGTCCTTACTCGCGTGGACCTTTAAGTAATTTGAGATATTTCTAAGTAAAGCAAGTTGGAAGTAAAGTCTAAGTTTTTCAAAATGAAAGTAAGAAAACTTTCGCAAGTTTTGATTGAGATCGAGCGTTCTTTCAGCAACCAAAACGTGAATATGAGGATTAAACTTAAGATCACGCCCAAAGGTATGAAGAAAAGCAATGAGACCAAGTCTACGATCTTCTTTAACTGCAATCTTTGATGAAAAGACAAGTGCTTGAAGCGCTTCATTAACAGATGAGAAAAAGACATCAAAAAGCCCCCGATAAATTCTAAAGTAATCTCTAAGTTCTCTAGCGATAGAAAAGACGAAGTGACGGTGAGGGACATCTAAAAGTTTTGATTGAACAGCAATCGTTCTTTTCTCACGATAGTTCTGGTTACAAGAAACACAAAATCTAGAATGACAAGATAAACCTTGGAGATGAAAGTTATCACAAGAAGGACACTCGAAAAAAAGATGTCCTTTAGATAAATTTTTACAGTCAATCATTTTTTCAACATTAGAAATGATGGCAGGTCTTAGTCTATCGATAAACAAAGGTTTAAATATGGGCCAGTATGTTTGAAAGATGGATTGAATGGTTAGTTTTGGCTTTCGATAGGCTTTCAAATTTGAAAGTTTATTCAGTTCATTTTCATAGACATCCTTACCCTGCATCGCAGCGAAGGCTAAGAGATCTCTAAACTTATATTTGAGTAAGATAGGGTCCATGATTCTATTATAAAAAGAAAGATAAAAAAAGAAAAGGCGATTTTATCGCCCTGAGTGAATTTATTCACTTTTGTTCATTAACTAGGAAATTCTAATTGATAATTTAAATAAAAACAAACAGAAAAAACTCATCTAAAATGAGTCTGTAAAACGAGTCAACAAATTAATCAATAAGTTTATGATAAATATCTAAAGGCACAAACTGCAACTTACCACAATGACTACAAACATCAACGGGAAAAGCAGCACCTTCAGTCTCCATAAAGTGAGCATAACCAGAAAAATTGACAGTAAGTTCAAATCCACAGTGCAGACATTTCATATCAACCATGATATCAAAATTAGGCATCGATATAAATGCATTAAATGAAGCGGCAGGGCCAGCAATGAATCCCTGCTTAACAGCTGATTTATATTCAGCATACAAATTCTTTTTTTGAACAAAAGACATATGCACAGATTTAGTTTTAAATAGTTTAGGCATCGCTAAATAACCTCTCTTTTCTGTGATTTGGTAGATATGAAGCATCAAGATTTAAAACCATAGTAGAACCACACTGACATTTAAAGATGTCATAGTGATAAGTCTTAAGCAACAAAGTTCGAAAGTGAAGTTGATGTTTAAGATAAGTCAAAGATTTAGGGTTAACTAACTTTAACTCAGAGGCAATTTTTCGTTTTGTCCGATTTGAATAAAAACCGTAATAACGAATCAGATGAAATCCTTTATCAGGGATGTGTTTAATGAGACGTGCAATAAATTTAAAGACATGATCAGTGATGATTTGAGTACCTCGTTTATGATGTTTATCTGAAATTTGATCATCTTCATGAGGATCAAAATGCCAAGTGACTTGGTGATTGATATCATCGAAGTCATCAATTCTAGATTCAGAGATGGCTGGATGAGAAGCATATCTGGCGATGTATTTAGCAATCTTTTTGGCTGTAGACAAGCTAGATTTTCTCTTTAATTGAGGCCCGTAAGTGTAAAAGCCTTTTTTATACTTATGAATGAGATAACTTCTTAAGCGATTAAACTCATTATAGATAGAATTTGTCGCATGGGTTTTCAAATAGGCTGAGATGTTACTTAAGAGTCTATATTGCCAAAACATACGCAGTCTCTCAAAAGGAAAGAAAGACATGTTGGATAGATGACCATGAGCATCAATAAAGCGTTCAGCAACTAAAGCATGGATATGAGGATTGGTCTTCATATCTCTGCCATAGGTGTGAAGAAAACAAATGATGCCAAGTCTTCTATCTAATTGGTGGTCAGCCTTCGTTTTCTTAACAGCTTTATGAAGAACTTCATTTACAGTTTGAAATAAGATATCAAATAAGTCTCTATAAAGCCAAAAGAATTTACGCATCTCTTTAGCAACTGAAAAGACAAAATGTCTATGAGGGCACTTAAGTAATTTGGATTCAATCGCAAGTGTTCGAGCTTCTCGATATCTTTGATTACAAGAAGGACAAAACCTTGAATGACAAGAAAGACCTTGGATATGAAAGTTATCACAAGTTGGGCATTCATAGAAGAAGTAACCATATTTGAAATCACGACAATGTATCATTTTTTCAACATTTTCGATAATTGAGGGACGTAGTTTATCTTCAAAATGAAGTTTAAATGAATCCCAATAGGTAGCAAATATAGATTGAATGGAAATGGAGTTATCTCTATATACTTTTAAATTAGATAGTTTAACAAGCTCATTGTTAAAGACATGTTCACCATGTTTAAGAGCAAGTTCTAATTGATCTTTAAATTTATACTTAATCACTATAGGTTCCATAAATCTATTATACAATGTGACTTTAAAAAGAAAAAGGCGATTTTTATCGCCCCTAGTGAATTTATTCACTTTTGTTCTAAGTTATTTTATGAGTAATTCCGTTGTCTTTTCGCCATAATAACGTTTTGATTTTCTGATGAATATAGAAGTTTCATTTCTTACGATTTCTACAGTTGGATCATTTGAAAGGATTTCTTTATGAGTGTCTATCATACATTCAAAAGTTGGTCCATTTAAAGAAATGATAATTTTTTCTTCATCAAAATATTGGATTTCATTACTAGAATAACGGATGGTTAAGCCGTTTACAATTTCTAAATTGATTGGTAACATTAAAGCTGATCTTTGTTCTATATATAAGGATTTGTTTTGTATTGTAGGTGTTGATATATCAAATGTCTTATCAAAGTCATCTAAGTTTATGAGGTGTAAATAACCCTCACCCAATTCATTTTTTGTTTCAATTGCAAACAATCCGTGATATAAATTTTCAGTTATATGAATTCGTTTTTCTATTCCAAATAACTTGATGATTTGATCAAACATATCGAGATCGCTTCGATATTCTGCTGTGATCAATGCTGCATGTTTTTTAGGTTCATTAAAGAAAAACCCACACGCTTCATTTAAATGATAAACTGAAAATAAAACATCTTTTTCCTCTTTTGATTTCCATGTTTGATAATAAGGTCTATGCAGTTCAGGACAATCACTTATAAATTGATGAGCAACAATTGATGTTCTAAAAGGGTGTCGTTTATGTTCTTCATTACGTATAAACTCAAGATTGAAATAATCTACCAATAATGTACAAGAATCACCTTCTAAATCAAATCTTGGAAGTTCGCCATATAGTAGTAATTTCCCATCTTTTTTTAAGAAATCTACAAGTTTTTGTTGAACATCTTTTGGCATATATGATGCAGATGGCAGTATACATAATTTATTTGGATCTAATTCCTTTTTTTGTAAGTCTGTAGCATCAAAGTTATAGTTAAGTAGTAATAATGATTTTACAACGACGTCCCAGAATGAACCAGCTCGGTATTTAGTTAAGTTTTGATGAATTTCATTTTTAATATCAGGATAATGAAATTCTGTCATAAAATAATCAGGGATAAATCCATAAGTGATATTATCTAATATAGGCATTTGGGTTGCTAAAAAGTTACCATGATTTTTTATGAGATGGATAACTTCTTTAGTTTTTTGATAGACATAACTTTTTTGACCAGATGGATCAATAGGCGCTGCATATCCATGTGTTTCACCGGTTGTTGCAATTCGATCATTTCCATCGCCTAAAGAGGAATCAAATCTATAATTTCTACCACCTACAAATGTGTAATAGTTAAGAAGTCGATTTCCTAATGCAATAAATGATCGTGTTAAAAAATCGATTCTTGAAGTTGAGTATCTTTGTGAGAAGTTATTACCATAATCACCTGTACCCGCGCTAAACTCTAAACTTGTTAATGGCTGATCTTCATCATTTGTTGCATCTGTAAGTATATTTGCCATATAAGTATCTTGTAAGTTAGGAACAGTAAAATCATTGATATATACATCACTACCTGAAATCATATTAGATTTTTTATAATAAGTCCCATAAAGTTGAGATATTCCAATGGGATATGTCATGGTTCTGCCTTGACTACAGCCATGAATATTAATAATCATTAATTGATTAGAAAAACCCAACTCATTAGCTATTGTCTTTAAAATATCAATGTAATCACTTAATCTTTTTCTAAAAAAATAGCCAATATCTACATGAAGTTTGTCAAGATAGGACTCTTCAGGTTTTCTAACTTTTTCTGCAATAACATCTAAACTTGAATCAATGAAATCATAACGCTGATTAACATCTTTATAGGTTGTTTTTAGATAGGATATAAAAGATTTTAAAACAGAATCATTTAGTTCAGGGTTATTACTCACCCATGAAAGCATGCCAACTTCATTATCTAATTGCATAGCTACAATATTACCATTTGGATATAGATATTTAGATAATAAAGGAATGATTTGTTCATAGTATTTTTTAGAAGTAGACAAAAAATTTTCATTCATGTAATCAACAGTAACAGTAGTGCCTTGTTTGTGATTCCATGTAATTGGTTTTATATCAGGGTATTTTTCATATACCCAAAATGGAATGCCATCATTTTTCATTTCAGCCATAATGAATGGGCCAGGTCTTGGTATAAAAAAGAGATGATGACTTTTTAGTAATTCAATAAAAGAAACTAAATCATGCTCACCACGATATTTCCCTGTGAAATCAAAATCATTTTCTTTTGTTTCATGAATAAGCCATGGGATATATGAAGCTATACCATCAAATCCAGCTTCTATAATGAGTTCCAATCGCTTTTCCCACAAATGCTTAGGTGTTCTATAATAATGGAATTCAGCAAATAACAATGTTTTTGGTTTACCATCTAGAAGTAATTGTTTTTTAAAGGTTTTTAAAGCCATAATAACACCTCGTTTTATATTTATACAATAAATATAACATGTGAAATAGATTAAAACAAGTTGATTTATAGAATAAATAAATATTGGAAGGGAATTTTTGTGTCTCTCGATATTTCTTCATTTTCTACCAATGTCTAAAAAATAAAAGACCAAGAGATAACTCAAAGTCTCAGTATACGAAAAAGCGATAAGGATTTTTACCTTTACCGCTTTTGATGTAATTATTTGTTATCTTTAATAACTTTTACCAGTTCAGACAACTGATTTTGGTTTTTAGATTCAAAATATCTTAGAATTTCAACAGGCATTGCAAATACAATAGTGTTTGACTGATCTGATGATAAATCATTTAATGTAGCAAGTGTTCTTAAATGCATAGCACCTGGAGTTTCTGCCATGGTTCTTGCAGCTTCTGAAAGTTTCAGTGCAGCTTCAACTTCACCAGCTGATTTAACAATGATTGCACGTTTTTCTCTTTCAGCTTCAGCAACTTTAGCGATGACTCGTTCCATATCTTCAGGCAGTTTAATGTCTTTGATTTCAACGCGTTCAACTTTAATGCCCCATGGATCTGTTTCTAAATCAATAATTTCCTTGATATCTTTAGAAATTTTCTTTAAATTAGATAAAAGTTCATCTAGTTCAACGCCACCTATGGAGTTTCTTAAGGTGGTTTGTGCGAGTTGTGTGACCGCAAAATATGAATCTTTGACTTCTAAAACAGCTTTTTCAGCGTCGAAAACTCTAAAGTAAACAACTGCATTAATTGTAATGGTTACGTTATCTTTGGTGATTGTTTTTTGTTGAGGTACATCTTGAGTGATTGTTCTTAAATCGATTTTTCTAATCTCATGTATCACTGGGATGACTAATCTTAATCCTGGCTTTAGTTTTTTGATATATTTACCAAATCTAAATTTTACCCCGCTTTCGTATTCTCTAATGATTCTAAACATAGTAATGCCCCCTTATAGGTATTTTGATTATAGTATAGCATGTATAATCCATATGAAGTCTTTTAAAAAGCAATTTATTGAGATATAATTAGAATAATAAATCAAATCAGGGGAGTATGTGAATGAAAAAGATCAGTGTTTTTTTGATGGCTATAAGTTTGTCTATAGTTTTATTTGGCTGTAAAGATTCGACTGGAGATTATGATCCCAATGGACGAGCCTATGATTTTATTTATGAGTTGAATATGGATAATTATGAAGATTATATGGACATTTCTTTAGATAATATTGATGGAAAGTTCTATGTTAAATATGAACTTGATGAAGAAGGATATATAGGTGAGTTATCTTTAACTATTTTAGTTTTTCCAAATCATCATGACGACGCTGTTGAAAAAGACATTGTTTTAACTAAAGAGAACAAATACTATGAGATTAAAGTTGGAAGTTCAGGTATTGAAACTCATGGAAATGTCATCGAGTGTGAAGGCACTCTTTATTCAAACCAATTTGAATATATTTATGGTTTAAGAATCAATAAAAGTCAAAATGATATGAATAGTTTAAATGAAGCTTTGGAAGTATTTGAAGGTAAAACGATGTATACAGCTGAGTATACATTAGATGTTTTAGATATTAAAATACGTTCTAAGATGGGATTTAGAACTGATCCATTTTATTTTTATAACTGGACTCCATTTGACCTGACAGTTTATGCTTATGAGGAAGATCATCATAGATACATCAAACGCTATAAGGATAATAATGAAACAACTTTTGAAGTATTAAGTATAGATGAGATTATGGAAGAGATAGGTATATCTACCTCAGTATCATTTTTATTCTCTGAAACACTTTTTGCGCATCATCGAGATGATCATTATTATATATTTGGTACATTAAATGATTTAATAGAAGGTTTTCTTCCAGATGATACTTTTGAAGATTTAAACATGAATTCAGAGTTCAAAATGAGTATTAAGATTATAGATGAAAACAAGCTTATATTTAATTTTCATGTTTTAGATGATGATATCGACTATGATTTCCAGTTCGTTTATGATTTTGCTGATTTTGAGACGGTAGACTATCATTTTGAAACAGAATATTAAAAAATAACTACACAAAGAAACATAAAGACATGTATACGATTTTCCTTTTTAAAAGTAAAGATAAGATGTTAGTGGAATAAAAATCTACTAACATCTTTTTTTATGATTATGAATATGTATAGAAAGGTTTTTAAAGCGGAAAGACTAAAAGACAAGACATGAAGGATAGAGATACTAACGATATGGCTTTACGACTACATTTCTTTATTTTTTTATTATCCATATTGTATTTTCATCTTAAGCGTGTTATAACATATATAGAAACATAACGATTGTTATTTTTATAAAACTAAAGGAGATGTATAAGATGTTTGTTTTTACGCATGGCGCGTGGATTGCTATTTTAGCATGGGTGCTTGTCCTAGTGGGTTTATTTGGATTAAATGAAGTCACTAGAAGATTTAAATGGATTGGTTTTTCGATGTTTGTAGTGGTTCCAGTGATTTTAACAGTATTGTGGTTTACAGTTTTATCTGATAAAACCTATACAGATTGGTTTCATTTACTTAAAGTTTATTCATCTTTAGCAGGATGTATTGGCTTTTGGTTTATACGTTTTTATGAAAAGAAGGATAAAGCAACTGGGAAAGTTTTATGGAGACTCAGAGATAAGAAATGGGCTTTGGCATTTCCACCACTGATTTTAGCGATTAATATCCTAGAAGCTGTCATCAGAGATTTTGAAATCGGAATCACTTACTTTAATCAGTTTTCTGGTCAAATTGCCGGTGACGTTACTGGGGTTATTGGGGGTTCTTGGAATTACATGAATGGGATTGCAGGTATTTTAAATATAGTTGCGATTACCGGTTGGGTAGGTATTGTCATTAGAAAGCAAACGAAAAAGGACAAATCTCAAGACATGCTATGGCCTGATATGTTGTGGTTTTGGATCATTGCTTATGATTTATGGAATTTCACATATACATATAATGCAATTCCAACACATTCTTTCTATGCTGGTTTAGCCTTATTGGCTGCACCGACACTTTGTGCATTTACAGTTGGTAAGGGTGCATGGCTTCAACATCGTGCGCAAACACTTGCCATTTGGTGTATGTTTGCACAAACATTTCCGCTTTTCCAAGATGAAGGTAGATTTGTTGTAGAGAGTACATATAACGAGACGATTTATACGATTTTTGGGGTCTTATCATTACTTGTAAATATCGCTGTTGTAGCATATATGATTTACAAAGTTGTTAAGACAAAGAGAAATCCATATAAAGATGAACTATATATAGATTTAAAAGCTTATCAAGAGATTAAAGCTTTAGCTTAAAACATATAAAATATGTTATGATATGTATAGGAAGTGAGTTTATGGAACAAATCAATCAAAGAAAACAGCATATCATAAACGCTGCACTTGAGACTTTAAAAGAGTTACCTCTTGATCAAGTGTCGGTAAGAAAAATCGCTAAAAAAGCTGGATTAACAACAGGAGCAATCTATCATTTTTATCAAAGTAAGGATGACTTGATTTTTGATGCGATGCAACAATCATTATATTTTACAAATGCTTTATATAAGGAAGTAGAAAAAGGACAACATCAACTAAAGGGTAAGCCTTTAATCGAAGAAATCAATAAGCATGTAGAACAAAGAATTAAAAAAACAGAAGAACAAAAACTTCATATTCAAATTTTAAGCGAAATAGTTAAGAAAGATGACGCTTTAAAAGAAGAGTATCGTAAATATTATGAGCTTATGATTGATGTTGTCTCAAAACTTTTTAAAGATGCGTTTGAGATCGATGAAAGTCTATGTCAAAAGAGTGTTGCATCTATCCTTATAGCTGCGATAGATGGTATTGCCCTCCAACAAGCTTTGGGTGTCCTACCAGAATCTTTAGAGAATATTACAAAAACGTTTATTACATTTTTCAATGAAAGCATACCGCTTTATCTTGAAAAACATAAAGAGTGCAAACTAAAATGAAAAAACCTTGTCGTAAAATATTTTATGACAAGGTTCTTTTTTTCATTTGTGATTTATCAAGTATCAATTACTTATTTAAGTTTATATTTCATCAGTTAAGTTATTTTCGTTTGTGCTAAAAGATCTAATAAAAGTATCTACAATAACGGCCGTGAAAGCTGCAGCAAATCCGTTTGTATAAAGTAAAAGTCCTCCATGTATGTCCTTAAAACTTAATAATATGGGTAAATGAACGATACCCGAGATTAAACCAATGATTATACCATGTGTTCCAGCAAGAGGTGCTAAAGCAGTTGAAAACAATACCGCTAAAATAATACCAACTTCTAATTCAACATTAAACAATACAATGGTTACCAAAACACCAATCATCGGTGGCCAGGTATTTCTAATATGTTTACCATAAGCGCTGAACCCTAAGATGGTAAATAATCCACCCATAACAGGTCCACTAAATGTAATTTCAAAAGCGAAAAGAATGAATAGAACAATTAAACCGTTTAACCCAACATTGATTTTTGCAATGGCAAGTGAATAGTTTTCTTTATAACAGACAGTGTTTTCTTGGTTTTTTTCTGATAGTTCTTTAATACCAGAAAAAGAAAAGCTGTTTAGTACAAAGCCAGAAATCAAGTAAAATAGACAGAAAACTAAATAAATAGAAAACAAGAACCAGTGTGCTTCTGAAGAAAAAGCATTGTTTTTAACACTTTCTAGACCAAACAAATCAAAGATACTCGTAAAGAAAATTGCTAAAATCCCACAAGCAAATCCCACATTGTACAAATTGTATCCTTTGTGAAATGTATGAACATGAAAAGATAGTTCCACCAGCAAAAATCCTGAAGCTATACCTAAAAAGATGCCTAATGGGATCCCAATGACATAAGGTAATCCAAAACCAAACATCATGACGCTAGAAATCGGACTGATACCTGTTGCAAACAAAAAAATGATTAATATTTCACGTATATCCTTTTTTCTTAGATAGGCATATAAGAATACACCTAGATAGATTAAAGAAACGTTGAGTAAGTTTTTTCCAAAAAAAGCGAAGCCACCGATAGTAAATACACCAGCAAATAAGGGACCATTAATTTCTAACTTTAGAGCACGAATGATTAAGTAAGAGAGAAGCATTAAAGATCCAACATTAAACAAAGTTGGTCCGAGCCCTCCAATGGTTATATAATCACTTAGGAGAACACTAGAAGAAAAAAGTATTGAGAAGTACCCTTTAAAAAAGCCTCCGTCCTGAAAGCCTATAAAAACACCAGTCAACATCAGTAGAGATGATATTAATGCTAAATACATATTTTTCTTAAGTTTGAGTAAATTCATAAATAATATCTCCTTTTTCCAAAATTTTATTATACATGAATTTTATGAACTTTTGAACGTAATCTTTATAAAAACGAGGAAAATATGCAATTTCTTAAGTAAAAGAGTAAGATTTATTCCTTGCTGTATATATTCCTTTGTTTATTTTATGTTTATAATTAATATAAATAAATGTCTCTTGTTTATACTAACCGAGAAAAAAAGTAATATATTTACGTAAAAAAATATGATTTTCCTCTTTTAAATTATAAAAAAAGTGATATAATACACTTAAAGACATGATCATATACCGTTTAGAGAAATAGAGAAAAAACGTTGAACTGACAATAATCATACCAGTGTTTTTCCTTTTCACAATAGAAGTCAGAGGAATTTTGGCTTTATTTTTTTAACACAATGAAGAAAGCGGTTACATTAAAATGAACGAACGATTAGAGAAACTTAAAGCAAAGAATAAATCACTTGAATTACTTGAAATCAGCAATAAATCATTTAAAAATTACGGTAACATCCTTGACTCTAATGAGTTTTTAGAATATTTTGATTATCTTGACCAACATACGCACATACCTGAACAAAATAATGTTTATGTAGCCCATGAAGAAAATATCTTAAAAGAATTAAAAGATACATATATATTATCCCGCGTATTTGGGTTTGTCGATGTTCAGACAGGTTATGTGAATGGCCACAATACAAAGTTAAATGCTCTAGAATATCATAAATCTTCAGAAGTCATTGTAGCTTTATCACCTATTGTGTTGCTATTAGGATTACACAAAGATATAAATAATCATTCCATTGATTCAAAAAGTCTTAAAGCCTTTTATATACCAGAGCGTACTGTTCTTGAATTACACCCTAGGGTGCTTCATTTTTCTCCATGTAAGACAATGTCCACAGGATTTAAGTGTGGCATTGTCTTACCTATGGGTACGAACACAGAGTTCATTAAACTTGATGACAATAAAACAGAAGAAGACGTATTGCTCTTCAAAACGAATAAATGGTTGTTAGTTCACAATGAACATCAAAAAATGATTGATCTAGGTGCTCATATAGGCATTACTGGAGAAAATATAGAGATAAAATTTTAAATATATAGAGGTTACCATGATAGAGATAAAGCAACACGACAATCAATTAAATGTCTATTTTAAAGAGCAACTTGTAATTAAACACACAGATCAACAACCTGCGTTTTTTGTTGGTCAAGGAAATGAAACAATCGAACATTATCGTGGTAATTTTGAAATCCATGATGATATAGAAAGCAAAATACCATTGGTAGATGCTAAAGTTAATGATACTCAAATTGTTTTTAGTTATTTCCTAAATGAGTTAAGAGTTACATTTACTGAAGAAGAACAAAGGCTAGTTATAAAGATTGATTCTAGTCAACCATATAATCGATTTTGGATAAGATTTTATGCCGAAAAACAGGAAAAGGTTTATGGTTGTGGAGAACAGGCATCATATTTTAATTTAAGACATAGAAGTTATCCACTTTGGACATCTGAACCAGGTGTAGGTAGAGATAAGAAGTCTTTAACCACATTTTATGCAGATCTTTATGATAAAGCTGGTGGAGATTACTATACAACCTATTATCCAGAGCCAACATTTGTATCTACTAGAAAATATTGGTTGCATGCAGATACTTATGCATATTCAGTTTTTAATTTTAAAAATGATAACTATCATGAACTTTTCTTTTGGGAAGTTCCAAAGCAAATCATGATTTCCTATCAAGAAACCTTTTTGGATCTTATTGAGAACCTTACAAAGTATACAAAAAGACCACCCAAACTACCTGAGTTTTTACATAACGGCATGATCCTAGGCGTTCAAGGTGGCATGGATCAAGTTTTGAAATATTTAGATCAAGCAAAAAAACATGATGTTTTAGTTTCTGGCCTTTGGTGTCAAGATTGGGCTGGAATTAATTATACATCTTTTGGGAAAAGACTTTATTGGAACTGGACAGTCAGCCATGAGTTGTATCCAAATTTAAAACAAGAAATCAAAAAGCTAGATGAAAAAAATATAGCTTTCTTGACATATATTTGTCCGTTTTTATTAGAAAACGAATCACTGTTTAATCGTGCGAAAGAACAAGGACATTTAGTTCTTAATCAAGATGATCAAGTATATAAAGAAGATTTTGGTGAGTTCTATTGTGGTATTGTTGATTTAACAAATCCTAAAGCATTCCATTGGTACAAAGAAGTCATTAAAACCAACATTATCGATTTAGGCATCAAAGGATGGATGGCAGATTTTGGTGAGTATTTACCAGTAGATTGTAAGCTGCATAATGGAAAAGACGCAAAGCTGATGCATAATGAGTGGCCGGTGCTATGGGCAAAATGTAATTATGAAGCAGTCAAAGAAACTGATAATTTAGGTAAAATTTTCTACTTCATGCGCGCAGGTGGTCATGGGTCACAACAGTATGCGACATCATTATGGGCTGGAGATCAAAGCGTTAATTGGGAATTACATGATGGTATCGCATCAGTGATTCCATCAGCATTATCTACAGGCATTATTGGTAATCCATATACACATAGTGATATCGGCGGATATACAAGTTTACATGGAAATATTAGAACTAAAGAGCTTTTTGATCGTTGGTTAGAAATGAATGTATTTACATCATATATGAGAACACATGAGGGCAATAGACCACTTCAAAACTTTCAATTCTATAATGATGAAGATACGTTAAGTTTAATGGCAAGAATGACACATATAAGATATGACTTAAAGCCATATATCCTTGAGTTAGTTGATGAAGCACATGCATTTGGATATCCTTTACAAAGAGCATTGTTTCTACATTATCCAAATGATGAAAAAACTTATGATTTGCAGTATGAATATTTATTTGGAAAAGATATTCTAATCAAACCAGTAGTTCATCCAGAGCAAACACATCAAGAAGTATATTTGCCAAATGATACTTGGGTTCATATGTGGACTGGCAAACATTTTGAAGGTAATCAAACTGTTACAGTTTCTTGTCCGATAGGATACCCACCAGTTTTTTATAGAGCATTAAGTAAACACAAAACACTTTTTGAAAATATAACACACAAAAATCTTATGCAGGAGGAAAATGTATGAGGCGTAAAACACAAAGCTATCAATCATTCATATTGAAACAAAAGATAGTACCGTATTTGTTTTTACTACCTAACTTATTAATTTTTTCGATTTTCATTATTTTACCAGCACTGATAGGGATATATTATTCCTTTACAGATATGTCATTATTTACTTTTGGTAGTCCTGATTGGATAGGACTTGCCAATTATAAGGAAATTTTTGCAGATCCAGATTTTCTTGCTGCAATGTGGAATACGATAAAATTAGTTTTAGTAACTGTTCCTCTGATGTTTGTAGCTTCTCTTTTAATTGCAACTTTAATCGTACAACCGATTAAAGCTAAAGGATTTTTTAGAGCTGTTTATTATTGGCCGGTAATGATTTCTGCTATTGTTGTAGGGATTATATGGCAATGGATTTTAGCAGGTGATTTTGGATTGTTTAATACAACACTTAAAGCACTTGGATTAAATCCAATGCAAACATTTATCAATCCTGATTTTGCTTGGTGGTCTGTTGTGTTTGCGATACTATGGTCACGTTCAGGATATTATATGATTATATTTGTTGCAGCATTGCTCAGTATCCCTGAATCATTATATGAAGCAGCAGAAGTTGATGGTGCCACAAAAGTTCAAAAGTTTCTTTTTGTGACATATCCTTCATTAAGAGCTGCTAGACTTATGGTTTTCATCTTAGTAACTATGGAGATATTTAAAACTTATCCACTTGTTGTAACCTTAACAGGTGGTGGACCATTTGATGCAACAACATTTACTGTTCAATATATCTATGAGACAGCATTCCAAAGTTATCATGTTGGACTTGCAAGTGCAATGTCAGTTGTTATGCTTTTAATAGTTACAATTTTCACAGCATTTAATTTCTTTATGTCGAGAAGAGGTGAGAATAAATGAAAAAAGCAACCATACCTCAGTATACAATTGCAAGTATTTTAGTTTTAGTATTTTTAATTCCAGTTTTATACATTATATTCTCATCATTTAAACCAATTAATGAACTCTTTTCAACAAATCCGACATTTTTCCCAAATCAGTGGACGACAAATAATTATGTTGAAGCATTACAAGGTGGAAATTTTGGACGATATATATTTAACTCATTTATTGTAGCGGTATCTTCAACAGTATTAGCTGTTGTCATTAATTCAATGTCAGGATATGCGCTTGCTAAGTTTAGATTTAAAGGGGATTCTGTGATCATGCTTATCATTTTATCAACGATCATGCTTCCACTTGAAATCATTATGGTTCCAATATTTTCAGTTTTAAAATTCTTTGGATTATATAATTCTTTATGGGCTTTGATTATTCCACCAGCTGCGACACCTACAGGTATATTCTTAATGAGACAATATTTACTCACTATACCAGATGAGATCATTCAGTCAGCGCGTATTGATGGTGCATCAGAGTGGAAGATATTCTATAGCATTATTCTACCAAACGCAAAACCAGCGATTGCAACACTGGCAATCTTCTCATTTATGTGGCGTTGGAATGATTATGTATGGCCGTTAATCGCAATTAATTCACCTAAAAAATATACATTACAATTAGCAATTGCAAATTTCACTGGTGAGTTTAATACGGATTATAATTCGATTTTAGCTGTATCTGCAATCTCAATGATTCCGATGTTAATCATCTTTATCATTTTCCAAAAGCAATTTGTTCAAGGTACAGTTCAATCAGGTATGAAAGGGTAATCACTGTGTTTTTCACAGGTAATTATAAAAAAATTTTAGGAGGAAAGTATGAAGAAAGTATTAGGTTTTATGTTTGTCATCATGTCAATTGTAGTGCTTGTTGGTTGTAACCAAGAAGAAAAAACACTTCAAATGCTATGGTGGAGTGATGGTACTGAAGGTGAAGTTATGCAAGGTTTACTGGATGACTATGAAGAGGAAACAGGTATTGTTATTGAATTAGTTAGTATTCCATATAATGACTATGAAACAAGACTTGCGACAATGATCAGTGGTGGAGAAGCACCTGCATTAGCACGTGTTACTGAAGGTCACTTAAACAACTTTAAAGAACAAATTATACCTTTAGATGATGTTTATGATACTTCAAAATTCACAAATTTATTCTACAACGCTGATGGTGAAGTTATTTCATTACCAATGGATATCACTGCAAATGGTTTATTTGTAAATCTAGATTTACTAGAAGCTCATGGTGTTAATTATCCAGAACTTGGTGAAACAGTTTGGACTTGGGCAGAATTCGAAACTGAAATGAACAAACTTAAAGGTAAAGATGGCGTATTAGCTCCTGGTCTATTTGACCATCAAGCTCACCGTTTCATGCCAGTGCTTTATCAACATGGTGTTGAACTATGGGAAACTCCATACACAGAAAGCAATTTAACTTCAACTGCTGCAGTTAATGCATTACAAATGTTAATGGATTTCTATACTGAAGGTTTCTTAAGTGAAGATACTTATGTAACTAAAAATTCAGCTTCACTATTCCGCACAGGTGCTTATGGTTTCCATGTATCAGGTAACTGGAATGTAAGTGGCTATCAAGATCTAGAATTTGATTGGACAGTAGTTCCAATGCCTCAAGGCACAAATCGTGCAACAATTTTAGGTGGTAAATCACTAGCTGCATTTAGAGACAGTGGTACTGAAAAGAGAGCTCAAGACTTCATCGAATGGATGGCAGAAGGCGAACAACACGATGCTTATACTGGTGGCGTTCCTTATTTAACTCCAAGACTTGGTGCTGAAGTTGATTATGGTAATTTTGCTGACCAATATGCAGTATTCTTAGATGAAATCGCTGCAACTGATGAAAAATATGTACAAGACTGGTTAACTCAAGTTATGATTCCAGGTATGTATCCAATCATCAACCAATTAGTTGAAGATGCTGCTAACCCAGAAAACGATAAAACAGCTCTACAATTATTACAAGATTTAGAAACAGCTTTAAAGAACGCTGCACCTTAATCGATAAGATGTAGTCAAGGTCATAGGGTGTTACACATCGTAACACCCAATGACTTAATTTTTTGGAGTATTTGCTTAGCTAAGAGGGTTTTAGTTAATCAAATAACCCGAAAAGAAAAGGAGAATATATGAGAAAAATAAATGTCTGTTATTTACCAATAGGTGTTGGGACATTCCACTTGGAGTCTGCACAAAAACTGTTTGAAGCATCAATAGAACTGTTAAAGAGTGTTGATGATTCGATCCATTGTCCAGATGAAATGTTACTATCACTTGATTTATTAAAATCGTTTTTAGATCAACATGAACCAGATTTGGTGATTGTTCAAAATATCACATTTGCAAATAGTGCCTATATGACAGAAATCTTAAAACTTACACATGCTGATGTCCTTTTATGGACATTAAGAGAACCAGTGATTGATGGTGGAAGATTAAGATTGAATTCGTTAACTGGAGCATTTTCTGCAGGATATGCTTTTCATCAGATTAGAAATCAGCATATTCAATATGTGTTTGGGATGCCTTCAGAAGATGATGTTCAAAAAACCATTCGTGATGTTTATGAAGTTGCTAAACTCAAATTTGAGTTAAGACAAACAAATTTACTCGTGATCGGTGACACACCTCAAGGCTTTGGATTTGGTAGAGCAAATGATGTTGAACTTATGAAAACATTTGGCGTTAATTTAATGACGATTGAGTCTAGAGAACTGACTCAAAAAGCAAAAGCTCTTGCTTTAGAAGAGGCTAAAGAAGCTTCAGATGAAGCCCATCAAAAAATGGTAGGGTTGGAGCAAACTTTAAAGAAAAACAAAGATGATTTTGTAAGATTATATCAAGTCTATAAAGATTATATATTAAAGAATAATATCAAAGCAGTAGCTTCAAGATGTTGGCCAGATTTCTTTACTGATTATGGAACACCTGTTTGTGGTGTGTTAGGACTTCTTAATGATCAAAAGATTGCTGCTGCATGTGAAGCTGATGCTTATGGTGCATTATCAATGTATATTGGTGGACAGTTATCTCAAGAACCAACATTCTTAGGTGATCCAGTATCCCTAGATGAAAAAGATAACACAATCACTTTTTGGCATTGTGGAACAGCTGCTTGTTCACTAGCTAGAGCAGACCTAGGTGCAACGACTGGCGTTCATCCAAATCGAAAAATTGGACCAACGATGGAGTTTGGACTAAAACCAAGTCAAGAAGCATCACTATTTAGAATTGGTAAGAATTCAGATGGTTCATTTAGATTCTTTATTGCAAAAGCTGAGATTTTAGATAAACCACAACAATTTTTAGGTACATCTGTTGTTGTTAAAGTCAAACAACCTGTTAAACCAATGATTACGCAAATGGTTAAAGAAGGATGGGAACCACACTTTGTTGTATTATATAAAGATGTTGTTAAAAAATTAGAAATGCTTGCAGAAATGCTAAACATAGAAATTGTTCAATATTAGGAGGAGAACATGGAAAAACGCATATTTTTAGAACAAAAAGCAAAAGAAATAAGAAAATTAACGATTGGGTGTATCGCAACACTTGGCGTGGGTCATATCGGCGGAAGTTTATCGATTGCAGATATACTTGCAGTTTTATATTTTGATCAAATGCATATTGATCCTAAGCAACCTAAACTACCGAATAGAGATCGTTTCGTTTTATCAAAAGGACATGGTGGACCTGCTGTATATGCAACACTAGCATTAAAAGAATATTTCCCAATGGAATTACTTGATACACTTAATATTTCAAATACAGACCTACCATCGCATACAGATATGAATAAAACAGTTGGTGTTGATATGACAACAGGATCTTTAGGACAAGGGTTCTCAGCAGCTGTTGGTATGGCAACTGCTGCACAAATGGATCAAGCACCATTTCATGTTTATGCAATTATTGGAGATGGTGAGTCTCAAGAAGGCCAAATTTGGGAAGCAGCAATGTTTGCTGGCAGTAGAAAGTTAGATCATCTAATCGCATTTACGGATTATAACAAATTCCAAATTGATGGATCAGTAGATCAAGTTAATGATGTGTCACCACTTGATAAAAAATGGGAAGCATTTAACTGGCATGTGCAAGTGATTGACGGACATGATGTCATAGCTATTCAAGAAGCCATCTTAAATGCGAAAGCAACTAAAGGTAAGCCATCTATGATTATATGCAATACCATTAAAGGTAAAGGCGCAAACTTCTGTGAAAACCAAGCTGGATCTCATAATATGCCAGTGACAAAAGAATTAGCAAAACAAGCAATTGAGGGGTTAGAAAAATGATCGAATTAAGAAATAGACAATTAAGAGATATATATGTTGATTTACTCATCAAATATGCAAAAGAGTATCCAGAATTAGTCATCGTTGAAGCTGATTTAATGAAAGCCTTAAAATCAACAGCTTTCTTCGATGTTTATCCAGAACGCGCTATCAATGTTGGTGTTCAAGAAGCCAATATGATTGGGGTTGCTGCAGGTCTTGCTAATATGGGTAAATTACCATTTACACATACGTTTACACCATTTGCGACACGTCGTGTTTTTGACCAAGTGACGCTTTCAGTTTGCTATGCAAAAATGAATGTAAAAATGGTTGGTTCGGATCCAGGTGTTATGGCTCAGTTAAACGGTGGAACACACATGTCATTAGAAGATGTTGGACTGATGAGAAACTTACCTGGTATGGTTATATTTGAACCAGTTGATGGCGTACAACTTGCAGCAATGATGCCGCAAATCATTAAACATCATGGTCCAGTTTATATTAGATTATTACGTCAAGAGTTTGACGCGATTTTTGAAGATGATCAAACCTTTGAACTAGGAAAAGCTACTAGAATCGTAGAAGGTAGAGATGTATCTATCTTTGCTTCAGGTATTATGGTCAAAGAAGCTCTTGATGCCCAAAAGATTCTAAGTGAGCAAGGTATTTCTGCAAGTGTGGTAAATATCCATACAATTAAACCAATTGATCAAGATATGATTATTGAAGAAGCTAAAAAAACAAAAGCAGTTGTCACAGCTGAAAACCATAACATCATTAATGGTTTAGGTAGTGCTGTTGCAGAAGTATTAGCTGAAAACTGTCCAACTCCAATGAGAAGAGTTGGTGTTAAAGATCATTTTGGTGAAGTTGGTAAAAAAGATTTCTTAATGGAAAAATTTGGTCTAAAAGCACATCACATCGTTGATGCAGTTTTAGATGTGATTAAACAAAAATAAAGGAGTAAGCATATGGAAAAATTATTTATAGGTTCAGATAAATCAGGATTTCAATTGAAAGAAGCTGTAAAAAGCTATTTATTAGAAAATAACTATGAAGTTGAGGATATTGGTACACTAGATGAAGAAAAACCATTTCCATTCTTTGAGGTTGCTGAAAAGGGTGCAAAACTGATCCAAAATAAAGTCTATGAAAAAGGCATTTTAATTTGTGGCACTGGTATGGGTATGTCTATTGTTGCAAATAAACATGAAGGTGTTTATGGAGCAGCTTGTGAATCAGTTTATGCAGCAGAAAAATGTAGAGCAATCAATGACGCAAACGTCTTATGTATGGGTGGATGGATTATTGCACCAATCATGGGCGTTGAGATGGCAAAAGCATTCTTAAATACAGGTTTTACACAGAACTTAGAAGATTGGCGTGCTAAGAACTTAGAAAAAGCACGTGTCATCGTAAAAGATATCGAAAAAAGAAGTTTTCAAAAGTAAGTCATCACATATGAGAGGGTCGATATAAAATGATTGAAATTATTTCACTACTTGCTATTGTCGTAGCAATCATTATTGGGTTTTGGAAAGATGTAAATGTTGGTTTAATTGCCTTAGTTTTCGCCTTATTTATAGGCTATTACGGTGGTGGCATACCAATATCTGAAATCATTTCATATTGGCCAATGACTTTATTTTTCACAACATTTGGGATTACTTTATTATTTAGTATCGCAAAATTAAATGGGACATTAGAAAGATTGTCCAATACCATCATTTACCAGAGTAAAGGCAAAAAAGTATTAATTCCGATTATATTTTACTTTTTAGCACTTATTATTGCATCGTTAGGACCTGGAAATATATCTACAAGTGCACTATTATTACCCATTGGACTCATCATTGCTTTTCAAGCAAATATATCTGTTTTAATGGTTAGTATTTTGATTATATTAGGTTCAATTGCAGGCGGATTATCACCACTTGCTCCTAATGGTATAGTAGCGTTAGAATTGGCTAGATTACATGGTGTAGGTGAATTAGGATTTCATATCTATTTTAATAACGTCTTAGCTATGACATTATTTTCTGGACTAGTATTTATTGCTTTAGGTGGGCTAAAACTTAGAGGCGATAAAATAGAAATCAAAAAACCAGGACGATTTAACAAACAACAAATATTTACATTACTTATGGTACTTGTGTTGGTTTTATGGGTTATGATTGGCAAAGTAAATGTTGGGTTTGCAGCATTTGTTTTATCTGCAATACTATTTATATTTAAATCAGCTGATCAACATAAAGCAATTTCTAATGTGCCTTGGTCTACCATACTATTAATTTGTGGAACTGCAGTTTTAATTAGAGTTGCCGATGAAGTTGGTGGTGTTTCACTTCTAACAACATTTTTAGCAACACTGATGAACGAGCATACTGCTATTCCAATCATGTCTATATTATCAGGTGTGATGTCGATATTTTCATCAGCTGTAGGTGTTGTTATGCCAACTTTAATCCCAACAACAGTTGAATTATCTCAAGAATTAGGAAGTGTTGTGACACCAACGGTTTTAACAATTTCAATCGCAGTAGCATCTCATATTGTTACAGTGAGTCCATTTTCAACCATGGGAGCATTAGCACTTGCTAGTTCTCCAGAAGAAGTCAATAAAAAATTATTATTTAAAAATTTATTTATAGCTTCATTTTTGGCACTCATATTTATAGCTTTTTTGCTATGGTTTATGAATGCATTAAATATCATATTATAAGGAGGAAGATTCATGGAAACATCAAAAGAAATTATAGCTAGTTATATTGAAAAAGCTAGAATTGCTCAAGAAAAAATCAGCAACTATACACAAGAAGAAATTGATCGTGTGTGTGTTGCAATTGGTTGGGAAGTTTATAATGACGAAAACATCCAAAAGCTTGCTGAAAAAGCAGTTGAAGAAACCAAGATGGGTAATGTTAAAGATAAGGTTTTAAAACATAAGAATAAAGTTTTAGGGGTGCTTGCTGATGTTAAGGGTAAGAAATCTGTAGGACTTATTGAAGAAGATAAAGATAAGAAGATTAGAAAATATGCTAAACCTGTAGGTGTCGTTGGTGCACTCACACCAGTTACCAATCCAACAGCAACGCCTTCGAGCAATGCAGTTACGATATTAAAGGGTAGAAACGCAGTTATTTTCGCTCCACATCCAAAAGCTAAAGTAGCATCTAAAATGGCTGTTGATTTTATGAGAGACGGCTTAAGAAAAGTTGGTGCTCCTCTAGATTTGATTCAAATCATTGAAGAACCTTCAATTGAACTTACCAATGAACTTATGAAACAGGTTGATGTTGTTTTAGCTACTGGTGGTTCAGCAATGGTCAAAGCAGCTTATTCATCAGGAAGACCTGCCTATGGAGTAGGACCTGGAAACACAGTTCAAATTGTTGCAGAAGATGCAGATGTTAAAGATGCAGCAGCTAAAATCTTTTTAAGCAAAAAATTTGATCATGCGACATCTTGTTCAAGTGAAAACTCTATTATTATTCATGAATCTATATATGATGATTTAATTCAAGAATTACAAACACTAGGAAGCTATTTAATCAAGCCTGAAGAAAGAAATCAATTAGAAGCTTATATGTGGCCAGTAAATGCTAAAGGCTATCGTTCAATTCATGGTGGTATTGTTGCACAATCTGCTAAAAAAATTGCGCATGATGCTGGTATAGATGTCGGTGATCACATACAAGTGTTGCTCGTTGAGGGTGCTAAAGATATTGAAAATGATTTCTTCTCACAAGAAAAACTTTCTCCAGTACTTACTGTTTTTAAATATGACACATTTGAAAAAGGTTTCGAAATATTAGTAAGACTTACAGATAATTATGGTACTGGACATTCTTGCGGAATCCATACGAAAAACCAAACATATATCAACCATTTAGGCGAGTTTATGAGAACCAGTCGAATCATGGTTAACCAAGCTCAAGCACCTGCAAATGGTGGTGCCTTCTTTAATGGTATGCCATCAACTGTATCATTAGGATGTGGTACTTGGGGTGGAAATATTACAACTGAAAATATTAATTATAAACATTTCTTAAATGTTACTTGGTTATCAGAATATTTTGATCCAATCAGACCATCAGATGATGATATCTTTGGTGATTATTTAGAAAGTATAAAGTAGGTATTGATATGAAATTATATGAGTATCAAGCAAAGGAAGTATTTAAGGAAATTGGAATCAAAATTCCACAAAGCAAAATCATAGAAAATGTAGAATCATTAATAGATGCAACTCAAGAAATCGGCTTTCCATGTGTGATAAAATCACAGGTGTTAAGTGGCGGTCGTGGTAAAGCTGGACTTATTTCTTTTGTAAAGACACAAGAGAAAGCTTTAGAAGAGACAAAAAGGTTGTTTGATCATCCGCTTAAGATTAAAAAGTTATTAGTTGAAGAAGCAGTAGACATTGATAAAGAGATTTATGTATCTATCACTGTTGATCCAGAAAAAGCAACTGCTTTATTAATCGCAAGCAGTGAAGGTGGTATTGATATTGAAACCCTTGCTGTAGAACAACCAGACAAAATTATTAAAGAACCAATTGATATGAGATATGGATTAATGCCTTTTCAAGCATTATCTGTAGCATATGCATTAAATTTAGATCATACACTTGCAAAATCGATGGCGAAACTTTTAATAAAACTATATGAAGCATTTAAGACATATGATGCAGAACTAGTGGAAATAAATCCGTTATTCGTTAATAAAAATCAAGAACTCATTGCTGGTGACGGCAAGTTAATGATCGATGATAATTCTTTACACAGACAAAAACGTTTTGAAAAAGTATATGATGACTATAAAAGCGAAGCTGAATATGATGCTATGTTAGAAGGTATCCCTTTCATTGAGTTTGATGGAGATATTGGCTTAATGTGTGCAGGTGCTGGACTTACAACTACCGTATATGATTTAATTCATTACGAGGGTGGAAGTGTAGCGAACTATTTAGAGTTTGGTGGACCTAATTATAAAAAAGCTGTCAAGGCTATGGAAATATGTTTAAAAGTAGATTCTAAAGTCATATTGGTTGTAACTTTTGGAACGATTGCGAGAGCTGATGTTATGGCTCAAGGTGTAGTAGATGCAATCGAAAAGCTTAAACCAAATCGTCCAATTGTTACATGCATTAGAGGTACGAATGAAGTTGAAGCCAATAAGATTTTAACAGCTGCTGGATTAGAACCAATATATGACACTGAAGAAGCTGTCAGAAAAGCAGTTAGACTTTCTAAGGGAGAACAATCATGAGTATTTTTATAGATGATAAAACAAAAGTTCTTGTTCAAGGGATTACCGGAAGTGAAGGTAGTTTTTGGACAAAGCACATGATCGATCTGGGTACGAAAGTTGTTTGTGGTGTAACACCAGGTAAAGAAGGACAAGAAATAGAAGGGAAACCCGTCTATCACACAATTAAAAATGCCCTTAAACACCATGAAGTTGATGCTTCAATGGTCTTTGTCCCACCACTGCTTACGAAAGATGCAGTCATGGAAGCACTAAATGCAGGGATCAAAAAAATTGTAACGATTGCCGATGGTATACCTTTGCACGATATGGTATTAATTAGACAAGCAGCAAAAGAACATCAAGCAATGGTTGTTGGTGGAAATACATCTGGTGTGATTTCACCTGAAGTTGCGATGATGGGTAGTTTCCCTCATTGGATAAAAAGAGTTTATAAAAAAGGAAATATTGGAGTCATGACTAGAAGTGGTTCACTGACAAATGAAGTGACTTCAATGATCGTAGAAGCTGGATACGGCGTATCTACACTCATTGGTGTTGGTGGAGATCCAGTACCAGGAACACGTTTCGCAGAGATGTTACCTTTTTATGAAAAGGATGAACAAACACATGCAGTTGTCATTATTGGTGAACTGGGTGGAACCATGGAAGAAGAAGTTGCTGAAGCCATTGAAAAAGGAATTTTTACAAAACCTTTGGTTGCCTTTTTAGGCGGTAGAACTGCGCCTAAGGGACAAAAAATGGGACATGCAGGTGCAATCATCACCGGTGGTAAAGGCTCAGTAGAAGATAAAATTCAGGCATTAACTGCTGTTGGTGCCCTTGTTGCAGAACGTCCACGAATGGTCGGTAGACTACTTGAGAAATTGAAAGTTCAAAAGAGCTAATTGTTTTTATGTTATAATCAAAGAGATTAGAACATTACGTAAACAGAAATCGGGGAATCAATATGGATTATATTTTTGTTGATAAAACATTGAAAGTGTCTATTTATAAGCAAATTGCACAATCAATCACAGAAGCAATCAAATCAGGTATTTTAAAATATGATGATCGCTTGCCAACAGAAAAAGAAATATGTCGTATGTTTTCTATTAGTCCTACGGTTGTTAAAATGGCATATGAAACTTTGATACAAGAACATATGATCAAAAGAATTAAAGGCAAAGGTACTTTTGTGACCAATAGATTTCATTTATTCACACCAGTGAATGAATTTTATCAATTTGAAAGTCATTTAAATGATAATGACCTTAAGTATGCATATCAAATGATCATGATTGATTTAGTTGATCACGATATATTAGCATATCGGATGTTAGAACTTAAAAGAAATGAGAAATGTTATTACATCATTCGCATTATTAAAAACCAACAAAATCCAGTATTGTTCCAAAAAATATATTTACCTGAGAAGTATTTTCCAGACTTAAATGAGAAATTCGAATCTTCGACACGCTTATTCGAGTTTATTGAGCAAACATATGGTTATAAGATTAAACATATGCAAAATACGTTTAATGCAATCAATGCTAGTTCAGATGAAGCTTTATTACTTAAGATTAATCCAGATGATGCAATCTATTCGGTAAGATCTATTATCATTGATGATAAAGATAGAATCATAGGATATGTATCTAATTTTTTCCCTGGAGAATTTACTGAATTCGAGGTGATGGTTTATGCAATCGAACAAAGTTGATTTGATTTCAATTGATCGCAGATCATCAGTTTCTATCAATGAACAAATTAAAGAAAGTATTAAAGCGAATATCCTTGATCAAACATTTTATTATCAGTCTGTGCTTCCTTCCCCAAGTGAACTTGCAAACCATTTAAAAGTTGACTTAACACAGGTTACTCAAGCTTTTAATAAATTGGTAGAAGAAAGATTTATCAAAAAAGACAATGATCAAACATATGTTGTAGCATTCTATGAACTTACGAATTATTTCTTTTATCGAAATGTTGCGGTATATGATGCAATCAGAGCCTTAGGTATGAAACCTTCTATTGAGTGCTTGGATAAAAAAGTTGTAGCATTAAGTAAAGAACAACTTGATATGATGGGGTTTAAATCTGGTGGAAAATTCTTATACATCAATAGAATTTATAAAGGTGATGATAAGCCGATTATTATTCTAGAAAATTACCTGCCTTTATCCATATTTAATGAAATGGATCAAAAGTTTATGGGAACTGAACCACTCAATGCATATATGGAAAAGACTTATCATATCAAAGCAAAACTATCGCATCGTATTACAAAAGCTGTTAATTTGACTGCTGAACTTGCTTCTATTTTAGGAGAAAGAAAAAATGCAGCTTGTATTCAATCTACCAATAGAATATATGATCATCAAGATCGCTTAATTGACTTTGGACGCAGTCACTCGACAAGTAGTTATTACTTTCAAGCATTAATTCATCGAGACGAACTCATGGATTACTATAAAAAATAAATCATATCATACTAAAAAATTAGAAACGCTCATCTATAGACTTAAATGATGAGTGTTTTTGTTATGTTGCTCGAAGAGTAACATAAAACCACCTGCAATGCGGGTGAGACCAGAAAAGCGGAAGCGATAAACAAAAAGAATCCTCTTGGTTGGTATAATGGACATAACCAATTGCCTTACACCAATCAAACCAAGGAGGATTCTATCACCGATGTCAAGAGAAACGATGACACTAGTAGTTTATCACACACAAAATGGAACTGCCAATATCACATTGTATTTTGTCCGAAATATCGACGAAAAGCAATCTATGGTAAGCTAAGAAGTGATATAGGTAGATATTTGAGACGGCTTTGTAAATACAAAGGCGTAGAGATAGTCGAAGCACATGACATGAGTGATCATATACATATGCTCGTCAAGATACCACCAAAACTAGCAGTAAGTTCATTCATGGGATATTTGAAAGGCAAAAGCAGCTTGATTATATTTGACGAGTATGCAAACTTGAAATATAACTATGGATCTAGGCACTTCTGGTCAGAAGGTTACTATGTTTCGACCGTAGGTCTAAACAAAAAAACAGTCGAAAACTACATCAGGAATCAAGAATTAGAAGACCAAGTTAAAGACAAGAGAAGTCTAAAAGAGTATA
>SWCA01009074.1_pt2 | contig 62154 bp, 52 predicted proteins | sample 4692961 | NCBI WGS metagenome assembly SWCA01 (sample SAMN10267275, study PRJNA491770) | bioreactor metagenome | isolation source: DHS bioreactor inoculated with | place: Japan: off Shimokita Peninsula | reverse complement strand
TGCGGGGTTTCGAGACGGCCCTGCGGGCCTCCTCAACCAGCCGGGGGAAGGGGGAGAGCCGATGAGGTGATTGGTGGGGCTAGCTGCTGGTGTAGGCGGCTAGGTGTTGGCCAGTCAGGGTTGATGCCGACGCGATCAGGTCTGCAGGAGTTCCGGTGAACACCACCTGGCCGCCGTCGTGGCCGGCACCGGGGCCCAGATCGATGATCCAGTCGGCGTGGGCCATGACGGCTTGGTGGTGCTCGACAACGATCACCGACTTGCCGGCGTCGACGAGATGATCCAGCAGGCCCAGGAGTTGTTCGACATCGGCCAGGTGCAGGCCTGCGGTGGGCTCGTCGAGGACGTAGATCTCGCCGCCTTCGCTCATCTGGGAGGCCAGTTTCAGGCGCTGGCGTTCACCGCCGGACAGCGAGGTGAGGGTTTGGCCCAAATGCACATAGCCCAGGCCGACATCGACCAGGCGATCCAGGAGCTTGGTGGCTGCGGGGAGCTTGGCTTCGCTGCCGGCGAAGAAGGCGGCGGCTTCGGCCGCCGACATCTCCAGGACGTCAACGATGCTGGCGCCGCCGAAGCGGTACTCCAGGACGGCTGCTTGATACCGGCGTCCTTCGCATTCTTCGCAGGTAGTGCTGACACTGGCCATCACGCCCAGTTCGGTGACGATCACTCCGGCGCCGTTACAGGCCGGGCAGGCGCCTTCGGAGTTGGCACTGAACAGGGCCGGTTTCACGCCGTTGGCCTTGGCGAAGGCTTTGCGGATGGGTTCCAATACGCCGGTGTAGGTAGCCGGATTGCTGCGTCGAGAGCCGCGGATCGGGCTTTGGTCGATGGTGACCACGCCGTCGCGGGGCGCGACTGCGGCATCGATGAGCGAACTCTTGCCCGAGCCGGCGACGCCGGTCAGGACGGCGAGCACCCCCAGCGGAATGTCCACATCGACGCCGCGCAGGTTGTGGCTGGTGACCCCGCGCAACTCGAGCGTGCCGCGCGGTGTGCGCACCCGGTCCTTGGGCTTCGTGCGGTCACTGAGATGGCGCCCGGTGATGGTGTCGGAGCCGCGCAGGTCCGCCACGCTGCCCTCGAAACAGACCTCGCCGCCGTCGCCGCCAGCACCTGGTCCCAGATCGACGATGTGGTCGGCGATCGCGATGACCTCAGGCTTGTGCTCGACCACCAGCACGGTGTTGCCCTTGTCGCGCAGTTGGCACAGCAGCACATTCATGCGCTGGATGTCGGCCGGATGCAATCCGACGGTCGGCTCGTCGAAGACATAGGTGACATCGGTCAGTGATGACCCCAGATGGCGGATCATCTTGGCCCGCTGCGCCTCGCCGCCGGACAGGGTCGCCGAGGAACGATCCAGGCTCAGGTAACCCAGGCCGATCTCGACAAAGGAATCCAGCAGGTGCTGCAGATTCACCAGCAGGGGAGCGACCGACGGCTCGTCCAGGGCCCGCACCCACTCGGCCAGATCGGAGATCTGCATCGCGCAAGCCTCGGCAATGTTGATGCCGGCCACCGTCGAGGAGCGGGCACCCTCGTTCAGCCGGGTTCCGTCGCAATCCGGGCAGGTGATGAACACCACCGCCCGTTCCACGAACGCCCGAATGTGAGGCTGCATCGCCTCGACATCCTTGCTCAGGATCGACTTCTGAATGCGCGGGATCAGACCTTCATAGGTGAGGTTCACACCCTCGACCTTGATCTTGCGCGGTTCGCCGTACAGGAACTCATGGAGTTGCCGCTCGGTGAATGCCGAGATCGGCTTGTCGGCAGGCACCACTGCGGCGAAGATGCGGCCGTACCAGCCGTCCGCGCTGTAGCCGGGCACGGTGATCGCCCCCTCGGTGAGGGTCTTGGACTCGTCGTAGAGCTGGGTGAGGTCGAAGTCGTTGATGGTGCCCAGCCCCTCGCAGCGCGGGCACATACCGCCGATCGCGGTGAAACTCACCTTCTGAGCAACCGCTTTGCCCGGCCCGCGTTCGATGGTGATCGCACCGCCCGCACGCGCGGTGGCCACATTGAAGGAGTACGCCTGCGGTGAGCCGAGGTGAGGCTCGCCGAGCTTGCTGAACAGAATGCGCAGCATGGCGTTGGCATCGGTGACGGTTCCCAGGGTGGAGCGTGGATTTCCGCCGATGCGTTCTTGGTCGACGATGATCGCGGTGGTCAGACCGTCCAGGAAGTCCACATCGGGCCGGTCCAGTGATGGCATGAAGCCTTGGATGAACGAGGAGTAGGTCTCGTTGATCAGCCGCTGCGACTCAGCGGCGATGGTTCCGAAGACCAGCGAGCTCTTGCCCGAACCCGACACCCCGGTGAACACCGTCAGGCGGCGTTTGGGGATCTCGATGCTGACGTTCTTCAGGTTGTGGACGCGGGCGCCGTGGACCCGAATCAGGTCATGACTATCCGCCGGCGGCGTTGCCTTGGGGCTCATGGCAAAAGCCTAGCCCGCAGGTGATCAGGGGCCCGTGGGACCTCCGGCCTGGGTCCAGGCTGCCATGCCGCCTTCGAGGTAGTAGATGTGCTTGAAGCCCGCCTTGTTGAGCGCTTCGCCGACCGCTTCGGTTGTGGCGCCATCGGCGTCATACAAGAAATAGCTGCCGTCCTTGCTCAGCTCGGCGGCCTGCTTCACGACAGTCTGCGGGGTTGCGCCGGGGAAGCTGCGCGCTCCGGAGATATGACCGGCTGCGAAATCCTCGGCTGGACGCAGATCAATGGCGAAGTAGTCGGTGGTGTTGCCGTGGGCGCTGAGGAGCTCGTAGACACCCTTGGGAATCAGCGGAATCACGGGTGCTGAAACGGTGGCGGCATCCGGGGCGGTGGCGTCCACCCCGAAGTTCTTGGTGATGCGCTGGGCGAGTTCGGCCTGGGTCAGCATGCCGCCGGAGAAGTCGACGAGCTTGCCCTCGGCGTCATAGAAGGCGGTGACCGGGAGGCCCTGGGAGCCGTAGGACGTCCACAGATCAGAGGCCGGCTCGGTGCCAATGTCCTTGGCGAGGGTGAAGCCGTTGCCAGCCAGATCGAACCGCTTGGCCATGGCGACGCCGTCGCCGGGATCGCCGGTGTTGACGCCGACGAAGGCGACTTTGCCTTCGGTGGCTTTGGCTACCTGAATGAAGCCCGGCAGCTCCTCATTGCAGTACACGCACCAGGAGGCGAAGAAGTTGACGACGACCGGCGTGCCTTTGAAGTCGGTCAAGGCAACCGTCTTGCTGGCGTCCATCAGTCCCGGCAGGCGGAAGTTCCCCTTGTTGGCCAGGTACTCCTGACCGGAGTCGTCGGTGGCCGGTGCGGCGTTGTTGCCCGCGAACGCGAAAATACCCACCCCGACCAGCACTGCGGCAAGGGCGGCGACGATGACCGCCTTGGTGAGCTTGCCGCGACGTTCCTGCCGCTCCAGCTCGGCGATCCGCGCGGCCCGTCGCGACTGCGTGGGTGCGGTGTTCGTTGGCTTGGTGCCCATGGTGTGTGGTGACCTTTCCGATTAGCCGAGCCCCAGCAGCCCGCCCAGGCCGATGGTTTCGAGGAATGATTGGGTGGCGGTGGTGACCAGGGCCATGCGGTTGAACGCGAGCAGGGCTCCGAAGATGGCCAAGATGATGGCTGAAGCCACGGTGATGCCGAAGAAGTGCCGCTTCACGAAGCCGAAGGCGCCCGCAACCCGGTCCATGGCCAGGGCCGCCAGCAGGAAGGGGACGGCCAGTCCGGCCGAATAGGCCACCAGCATCATGGTGCTGAGCCACAAGTCGCCGCTGCCTGCCGCGACGGCCAGCACGCTGGTGAGGACCGGGCCGACGCAGGGCGTCCAGCCGAAGCCGAAAGCGACCCCGGCTACCGGGGCTGCAAAGGGGCCGAACTTGTCGAGTTGAGGATGCCAGCGGGCTTCCTGATATAGCCAGGGAGCTTTCAAGAACAGCGAGCCGAGCAGGAACAGTGCCATCGCCAGCACCACCATGCCCGAGATCTGGGTGAGTAGAGCGCGGTGGGTGAACAGCGCCTGTCCGGCGGCGGTGATGGACAGCCCCATCAGTACGAAGACCGTGCTGAAGCCGAGAATGAAGCCCAGCGAGGTCTTCATCACTTGGCCGAAGCGTGCGCGTCCGCCTTCTTGGATTGCGGTTGCGCTGAGTCCGGTGACCACCGAGACGTAGGCAGGGATGACCGGCAGCACACAGGGGGAGAGGAAGGAGACCAGCCCGCCCAGGAAGGCCCCCAGGATTGTCAGTTCACCCATGGTTCGCCTGCTCTGGGTGATTGGCGTCTCATCGGTTCCTGGTCCTCGCGTCGCGGTATCCGGTCGCAGGGGACTATACCCCATGGGGTATCAGAATGAGCGTCGGGCGTGTGGGTGTCCGCCGCTGTTGACGTCGATCCTCTTCAGGGGCTTCGCTGCTGTCGTGGACCCTGTGAGAGCGCCTGATTGCTAAGAGAATCAAGTCAGGCTAATAATGTTGAGTATGACCTTGAGTCCTCGCGAGCGCGAGATCCTTGCCTTGCTGCAGGCGCAGCCGATGCTGGATGCGGCCGGGCTTGCCCGAAGCCTGGGGACGACCAAGGGTGCGATAGCGGTGGCGCTGTCCTCACTGAGCCAAAAGGGCGAGATCGTGGGGCGCGGCTACATCTTGCGCGCCGAGCCGTGGGCGGTGGTCGTCGGCGGTGCGGCTTGGGATGTCAAGGCGAGAAGCCTGGCCGCAGCCCGCTTGCACACCTCGAACCCCAGCCGGATCAGCCGGACGCCCGGGGGAGTGGGACGCAACATCGCCGAAGGGATCGCCCGGCTGGGCGGCCGGGTGCACCTGGTGGCCGCGGTCGGCGCTGATTCCGCCGGCCAGGAGCTGCTGGCGCTCACCGCTGAAGCGGGGGTGTACGTCGATCAGGTGGCCAGTAGTCCGCATCCCACCGGCAGCTATCTGGCCGCCCTGGATGCTGACGGTGAGCTGGTGATCGGACTCTCGGACTTCGCCGCCACCGATGCCATGGAAGTTGCGAGTCTCAGCCGGGCTCAGGAGTTGATCTCCCGGGCTGATGTGGTCGTTGTGGACGGCAATATTCCGGTGGCCGTCGCCGAATGGGTGTTGGCCTTGGCTGCGAATGCCGATGCTCGCGTGGTCGTGGAGCCGGTGAGTGTGGCCAAAGCGGCACGGATCGCGCCGCTACTGGTTCCGGAGCGTCCGGTCTTCGCGGTGACGCCCAATGTGGATGAGCTCGGTTCCCTGGTCGGGCGTGAGGTCGCCGATACCGACGCCGATATTGCCGCCGCCGCCGCGGAGTTGCACGAGCGCGGCGTCCAGCACGTGTGGGTGAGCCGGGGGATGGCCGGCAGCGTACTGATCAGTGCCACCGGATCGGTCGCTATTCCGGCCGTACCTGCCGAGGTCGCCGACGTCACCGGAGCTGGGGACGCCATGACCGCCGGCTTTGTCTCGGGCCTGCTCGCTGGCGAAGAGCCTGCCGACGCTGCCCGCCATGGCCATCTTGCTGCTGCCCTGACCGTGGCCAGCAGCAATACCGTCCGACCAGATTTGGGTGTCGCCTTCAGCGCGGCACTCGCCTCAACGCAAGGAGCGACCTTATGACCACCCCTCACCCTATGCTCGCCGTAGCCGACGAGGTTCGTGACGCCCTGGCGTCCGGCAAGCCGGTGGTGGCGCTGGAATCGACCATCATCAGCCACGGCATGCCGTATCCGAAGAATGTGCAGACCGCCCGCGAAGTCGAACAGATCATCCGCGACCACGGTGCCGTGCCGGCGACCATCGCGGTGCTTTACGGTGTACCGAGCATCGGACTCAATGACGCCGAACTCGACCTGCTCGGCTCGGACGGCACCGTTCGCAAGGTGAGCATTCGCGATCTGCCCTATGTCGTCGCCCGCAAGGAACACGGCGCGACCACTGTGGCCTCCACGATGCGTCTGGCGGCACTGGCCGGCATCCGAGTCTTCGTCACCGGGGGTCTCGGCGGCGTACACCGCGGTGCCCAAGACTCGATGGACATCTCCGCCGACCTCACCGAACTGAGCCTCACCGATGTGGCCGTGGTCAGCGCCGGGGTGAAATCGCTGCTCGACATCGGTCGCACTCTGGAGGTGCTGGAGACCCTCGGCGTCCCGGTGATCACCGTGGGTTCGAATGACTTCCCGTCCTTCTACTCCCGCTCCAGCGGTTTTGCCTCCCCGCTGCGGATGGATGCCCCTGCCGAGGTCGCCGCCGCCATGAAGGCCAAGTGGGGCCTGGGCTTGGCCGGGGGCCTGGTGATCGCCAACCCCATCCCGGTCGCCGACGAAATCCCCGAAGCCGAGATCGGGGCACTGATCAACCAAGCTGTGGCCGAAGCCGAACAGAAGGGCATCACCGGAGCGGCAATCACCCCCTACCTGCTGGGACGCATCGTCGAGCTTTCCGAGGGCGAATCGCTGCGCGCCAATATCGCCCTGGTCAAGCACAATGCCCAGGTGGGGGCCCGGATTGCGGTGGAGTTCGCCGAGCTATAGATCGAACTCGACGATGGCTGAAGCGAGCGACCGGGCACGACGCGGACCGCAATTCTGGGGTGGCTTCTACTCTTGGGCGATGGCCGACATCTCTGTTGTCGGCTGGTGCGCCCAGTGGCTTGTCGGGGTCGCTATGGCAGGCCTGGTCGTGGAGACTGCACTGATCGAGTGGGGTCCCGGAACGTGGCCTCAATCGGAGATGCCCGCTATCTCGCTCAGCGCGCTTCTGATCGGATTGTTCATTCTGGCCGCCGACATGGTCGTTGTGGGTGCACACAACGCGTTGGTGGATATTCGTTGCGAGCGTCTTCGCAAGGCGGGGCAATCTGGTCGTGGTTCCGTTGAGGGCTCGGAGCCGCCGAAAAACCTGTGACGTAGTCCGCGCCTAGTTAGCTGTAGGCCGCATAGGTTCGGCGCTGTCGCCACCGCCAAGGCCAGGGAATGAGGGAAGTGGTTCCGAGGCGAATCTCTCCGTGAGGCGTTTGCACTCGTCCGCTGACGAAGAAGCTTCCGGCTTCCTCGAATCTGCCGGCCATTACGCCGACCAGGATTTGGTAGAGCTCTTCTTCAACTGGCCTAGTAGGTCCGTCCCAAACCGGGCAGTCGGTCGATCCGATCCCCAGGTAGATCTCGTCAGTGCCGGCCCAATATCCGATCTCGACCTCTGCGGCATCTTCATGGCGCGGCTCGATGTAGATCGACAGGTCCTCATCACTCACCCTCAGCATCGCGACATCGGGAGGATAAGCCGAGAGTGCCCGGCTTACCGCGGCGACAATCCCGGGCCAGCGGTTTGGCAGCGGGTTCGGAGCAACCATGAACTCAGTGCCTCCCAGGTTGTGTTGCCGTTGTGTGTGGTGCCCGCCGCAGGGGCGCGCGAGGCTGCGCCGAGCTCGTGAGAATATCGGTGCCATGATAAGCGAGGTGCTCGCAGCCAGCGGTCCGCGCGTTCGAACTGGCATGCGCTGGCCTGGGGGCACCCTCCAGGGCGACCGTCATGGTCGGCGACGACTACGAGAAGTATGTGCTCGCGGCGCGGAGCGCAGGCCTTCGCGCCATCCATGTTTCGACGAGCCTTGATCGATCCCACGCGGAGACCGTGACCTCACTGTGGGAGGTGGCCGACCTCTTGTTCGGGGCTGGCTGAATGCCACCGGGCGAGCAGGCTGTTGTGCGCAGTGACGCGTCTGGGACCGTGGGTTAGGGTGGATGATCCGTTTTCGACAGCTTGGGTCCGGGGGTGCGTCGGTGCAGCGCTTGCTCACGATCCTCATGTTCGGACTGTGTCTGGGGATGGGTGCGCTCGGTCTCGGGTTCGTTCCGGTCGCGCATGCATCGGGCGGTTCACTCGATGACGTCATCGACGCTGAGATGCAGGCGTCGGGCGTGCCGGGGCTTGCTTACGCCGTCGTGACTGATGGCGAGCTCAGCTCGATTGGGGAGCGTGGTGTTGTCAGGAGCGGAGGCACTGAGAAGATCACCGCGGACACCACTTTCCTGATTGGTTCGATTTCCAAGAGCTTCACCGCGCTCGCCGTGATGCAACTGGTTGAGGCGGAACGTGTGGACCTCGATGCCGAGATCTCGAACTACCTGGACAGCTTCTCCGGCCGACCCGCGGGTGTGGTCACGATCCGACAACTTCTCAGCCACACCAGCGGCTATTCGACCTACCAGGGAAACACCTCACACACCGACGTCGACGGTGGCGCAGACGAACTCGCCGGTCGGGTCGACGAACTCGCTAGGCAAACCCCTGCCAACGTGCCCGGTGCGCGGTGGGAGTATTCGAACGCGAATTATCTGGTGTTGGGTCGCGTGATCGAGGTCGTGAGCGGGCAGGACTACCAGGACTACGTCACCGCGAACATCCTGACTCCGATCGGCATGACCCACAGCCTCGTCGCCGACGGGCAGGTGCCCGCGTCCATGGCGACCGGGCACACTCCCTGGTTCGGCACCAAGCGGCCGATCGCCGACAACGCGACAAGCCGTGGGATGGCGCCCGCCGGTGGGGTAATCGCAACGGCGTCGGATCTTGCGCTCTACCTCCAGGTCATGATGAACGGCACTGACGACGTGTTGAGCGCCGAAGGTAAGGCATTAATGATGCGACCCGCCGGGGACACCTCACCGTTCTACGGGTTCGGCTGGTCCACCGATCCAGCCACCGGAAGGGTGTGGCATTCCGGATCGACTCCCGGCTTCGAGTCACTCGCGACGATGTTCCCAGCCCGCAACCAGGCAGTCGTCGTGCTCGTCAACGGCGGCAGTGGCGTCGGCTTCGGAGATACCGAGCAACTCCGCAACGCGGTCACGGACGCGGCATTGGGCCTCGACTACAGCGGCGAGGATTCCCGCTGGGCCCAGAAGCTACTGTTCATCGCCCTGGCCCTGCTGCCTATCGGCTACCTGGCCAGCATTGCTTGGGCCTGGCGGCAGCGCCGCGCACTGCGCGCCAAGTCGGGCGCATTCGGCCTGTTCAGCCTGTGGTTCCCGTTGCTCACCACCCTCGTGGCCGCCTGGGTCTTGCTGAGCCTGGTGCCGACGCTGATCGGGGCACCGCTCGGCACGCTCGCCCTCTTTCAACCCGACCTCGGTGTGCTGCTCGTCGCTAGCGCCGTGACCGGTGTGCTCTGGGCTGTCTTCCGGTTGATCGTCGCCTACAGCGGCAGATCCAGTAGTTCCACGGGCGACGAGCCCGAGCGGGTGTGAACTGCCCGCCTGCGACAGAGGAGCCCCCGCGGTCCGGATCTTGCACAACAAATGCTCTGAGCTGATCCCCCCGCGGACGGCCATCAGGAGGGTGGACAATGAAGGCCGGGCTGGCACGCCATCCCGAAATCGGCCAGCTCCGAACCCCACTCAGTCGGAGGGCTTGCGTGTTGGCGGCGGGCACCGCAGTCCTGGGTGCACTATTTCCGTGTGCAGAGGTACTACTTCATGGCGCAAGGCGCAGTGCCTGCCGATCAACACAACGACTTGGTGCAAGGTCCGTTCCGTGTCATCCCACGGCGTTGGCACGTGAGTACCTGGGACTGGGCGCTGCTCGCTAAAGAGCATGAGTTGCATCTGCCCTTTCAGCTTCCCGATCTTGAGGCGCAGAGCGTCAACCTGGAGTTGGCGGTAGAGGCCGATAGCGTTCGAACGGCAGTCACCATGGTTGAAGCGCTTCGACTGGCATTGGCTTGTCACGGGCTAGTGCCGGTCTCCACGCCGACCATCTGTAGCCATTCAGTCAACGACTTCTCGGGGATCAAGCAGTTTGCGAAGGACACTTCTGATCCGCGACACGGCCGTGCGCTCGCTATCGCGTCGAGATCGGAAACCGTCTGGATGGCTGGCATCCGAGGAGGGCCGGTGGCCATCTTGCCCGAGAGCGCGACGCGTGAGTTGAGCGAGTCGGTCTTCGCGCCGTCGGCAAGTATGGCCTTGCGCTGGCTTGATATTGCCAAGGGAGCTCCCCGTTTGCGCGTGCTCGAGGAGGCTGCGCTCACCGCGCCTACAATCACGAACCTTGGACAGAGCATCCTTCAGATGTGGACCGGCCTGGAATCGCTCTTCCCAGAGATCCACTCCGAACTGTCGTTCCGCCTGGCATTGCACCTTGCTCAGCTAGACCCAGCCACGAGGAGAGCCCAGTTTGCTCGAGCGCGAAAGGCGTACGTGCTGCGATCGAAAGTCGCCCACGGGCATGACCTCTCAGAGCCATCTCAGAAGAACCGCGATGCATGGACCGAATGTTGGGAACTGCTGCACTCAACCGTGATGGCGTTGATCGTCCGCGGCGGGCTGCCGACAGAGGAACAGCTCGTGGAGGAACTCCTAACCTAGTCAGTCCCGCAGCATCATCGAGGCAGCAGGCCGACGCCTGCCGAACCTCAGCTTCTTCAGCTCACAGGGCTGTCCACTCCTGCACACACCTGCCCACCAAGGGAGCGGTCCGCCCCGGAGATGTTGTGCATATGTTCTGCAAGGGTCCCGTTGCGACAGTGGCTCTGACTAATTTCCCTAGTCGGAGCCACAATCGTTGAGTGTCCGAGAGAGGACTTGAACCTCCACGCCCTATAACGGGCACTAGCACCTCAAGCTAGCGCGTCTACCTATTCCGCCACCCGGACCGGTGTACCGCCCGGTCAAGCCCGGACAGCCCCAAAACTATAGCAACGCACACCCTGCCTGGCGATTCGGCGACTGTGGGGGTGTTGCGTGCGGCGGTGGCAGGATGACCTCATGGACTCACACGTGACTGCCGCCGATGAAGTCGTTGGACTTTGCCAAGACCTGATTCGCTTCGATACCTCCAACTACGGCCCCGACGGCGCCAAGGGTGAGCGGGAAGCTGCGGAGTACATCGCGGCCAAGCTCGACGAGGTGGGCATCACCTGTGAGGTCTTTGAGTCCGAGTCCCGGCGCACCACCTTGGTGGCGCACTGGGAGCCCGAGGGTTGTGATACCTCGTTGCCGCCGCTGCTCATTCACGGTCACACCGATGTGGTGCCGGCCGTCGCCTCGGAATGGCAGGTTGATCCCTTCGCCGGAGAAGTGATCGACGACTACGTCTGGGGACGCGGCGCGGTCGACATGAAGGACTTCGACGCGATCATCCTGGCCGTGGTGCGCGAGCGTCAACGCAGTGGACGCCCACCGCGGCGTCCCATCCGCCTGGTCTTCATCGCCGACGAAGAAGCCGGGGGAGAGAAGGGCTCGCAATGGCTGGCCGAAAACCACCCCGACCTGATCGCCGACTGCACCGAAGCCATCGGCGAGGTCGGTGGGTTCTCCCTGACCGTGAACGGTCGACGCCTCTACCTGATCCAGACCGCCGAGAAGGGCATCGCCTGGCTGAAGCTCATCGCCGACGGCACCGCCGGGCACGGCTCCATGCGTAACTCCGACAACGCCATCACCGAGTTGGCCGGTGCCGTCAGTCGAGTCGGGGCCTACGAGTGGCCGATCCGGCTGCATTCCTCCGTGCAGCAGTTCTTGGAAGGAGTCGAGGATGTACTCGGCGTCCCGATCAAGGCTGACGAAGTGGAACAGACCTTGGCCCGGCTGGGCTCGATTGCTCGCATGGTCGGCGCGACCGTGTCGAACACCGCCAACCCCACGATGCTCAACAGCGGCTACATGGTCAACGTCATCCCCGGCCAAGCCACCGCAGGCCTGGATGGACGCTTCCTGCCCGGGTACGAAGACGAGTTCTACGCCACCTTGAAAGAACTGATCGGCGAGAAGGTTCGCCTGGAGGTCGTCCATGGCGACATCGCCGTGGAGACCAGCTTCGACGGCCACGTGGTTGATGCCATGACCGCCAGTCTGACCGCCGCCGACCCTGAAGCACTGGTGCTGCCCTTCATGATGAGCGCCGGCACCGACGCCAAGGCCTGGTCCACCCTGGGGGTGCGCTGCTTCGGGTTCGCTCCGCTGCAACTGCCGCCCGAGCTGGACTTCACCGCACTCTTCCACGGCGTCGACGAGCGCGTCCCGATCTCGGCACTGACCCACGGCTGCGCAGTGCTGGACGACTTCCTGGACCGAGCCTGAAGCCCATGGAGCCGATCGAGCGAGCCACCAGCTTCGGTACCGACGTCGGCGCCTACGAACTGGGCCGGCCCGAGTACGACGACGATCACGTCGCCTGGATGCTCGACGGTGTCGACGGGCCTGTACTCGACCTGGGCGCAGGCTCGGGAAAGCTGAGCCGAGCCGTTGCCCGAGCGGGCTTCGCCGTGATCGCCGTCGATCCCGACGCCGCGATGCTTGCGCGAAACGACGCTGCACAGACTCAGGTCGGCAGTGCCGATGCCATTCCGCTGCCGGATCACAGCGTGGCCGCCGTCACCGTGGGGCAGGCGTGGCACTGGTTCGATCCAGCCACCGCTGGCCCTGAGATCGCCCGAGTGCTGCGTCCGGCCGGACGGTTGGGGCTGATCTGGAACACCCGTGACACCAGCGACCCATTCGTCGCCGAACTGGCCGCCATCATCGGCCCGTCCCCGGCAGAGCAGATGGTTGCCGACGACTCCGTGCTCGACCTGCCGGGCTTCACCGCGTTCGAACGCGATCAGCGTCAGCGGATGAGAATGATGACCCCGGCCGAGATCGAGGCCATGGTCACCTCACGAAGCTGGTACATCCTGGCCGAGCCCGAGCAGCAAGCCGAGGTGCTCGCCGGGGTGCGCAACCTCATCGCCACCCATCGGCACAGCCGTGGCCGGGAACGCTTCGAATACGCCCTCCACAGCACGGTCTACCGAGCAGATCGTCTCCGGGCGTCCAGTCACTAGGGCAGATAGTGCTGACCAGCCCAGGCGATCACTGACGCTTTGCCGTCGGTGATCTGAATAACGGCCGTCACCAAATACTGCTCGGCGATCTGTTGGTAGTGCCCGGTGTGCTGGTAGATCTTGTCGTAGGGCGAATTCCAATAGAGATAGTGGCCGGGTTTGGCTCGCCAGGTTGAGGTTAGGTCGAAGCTGACATGGGTGAGGGTCCCCTTCTCCGCAGCCGCGGTGACGACGCTCCCCGGCAGTACTCGGCCCGTCACCGAAGCAGTGAATCCGGCATCGTCTGGGGTCATTTTCTTGCGCCACTTCGCGAGGCTCGGTGCCACCGTCAGAGTCCTACTGCTTCCTGCCTTCATCAACGCAGCGAATGCCTTCGCCGCATCAGCGCCGGCTTGTTCTTGAGCTGGCGTGACCGCAGGACTTCCCGGCATCACTTTCGCCTGCATGGCGCTCGTGATGTCGGCAAGATCGTAGAGCAGCCACGGCGACCAACTGTTGGCACGTGAGTACAGCCGGTAGGTGGTGGGCGGAATCCGATAGGGCAAGTTGCCGCAAGCAAGCGATCCGACGGTGAGTAGCGTGAGCGGGTATGCCTTGGCCGGAGTGTTGAAGGCCGCATCCACATGGCTAAGGCATAGGTCGTGGGTAGCATCCCAGGTGCCTTTTTCTGCCCGAACCCAGGCGGTGGCGAAACGGTCGACTCCCAGATAGGGCTCGGTATCGGCGGACGCCCACTCCTTGGTTGAGTAGGTGGGATTCTTCGACGCTTTGATAGCCGCATTGTTGCGCCGGTCGTAGTCATCGGCGATGGCCCGCAGGTCGAGATCTGTACCGGGATTGATCGTGACGTCAGCACGATTCGGGGGTGGAGCTGACAATGGATTAGGCAAGGGCGTGCCACTGCAGGCAGTGGCGCTGACCAACACGGCGCACAACGTGGCAAGCAACGCCAGGCGCATCGCAACCGAGCCGCCACTCGGCGGCGCTGGAGGTGCCGGTGGCGCGACGAATGGTGGTGGAGGAGGCGGTGGCGGCGCAGTGGTGTTCGAAGGCGCACCAACAGCGCCCGAAGTGTCCGGGCGGCGACGCCGTCCAACAAACACGCCCAAGGCGATGAGGGCCAAGCCGAGCAGAGCGGTGCCGAGCCCAATGGCGAAGCCGGCCGGTGTCTTGATTCCCATCGACACCGTGATCGCCGCAGCCTGACCGTCTGGGGTGCTGATCAGGAATACGACGGGCTGTCCTCCGTAGGAACCACTGACTTCCTGGGTGCCACCGCCACTGGCCTGCTGCCGCCAGAAATCGAGACTCGAAGGCTTGGCAGGCAACGAATCGTCCGCTGCCTTGTTCACGGTTCTGCTCAAGCTCAGCAGGTTGAAGCCGGTGATGGTCACCCGCGGCGCATCACCGAGGTAATCCTCGACGTCAATGACGTGGCCCGCACCGATGAAGACCTCACCGCTGTCGGAGCTTGCTCGTACCCGGACCGGCGTCGACAAGGAAACCAGGCCGTATTGGGTTGTGACCGCAGTCTGGCCATCGCCATTCACAACGGTGCTCGCCGAATCCAGCCAGTCGTCGGGGCCAATGGTCACCGCGACGGCGGTGCCCGCTATCGCCAGAATCGAACCCAACCCGACCAATAGTGCCTTCGCCGCACCCATTTGCTGCTCCCTCGTTACCCGAAGCACCCTAGGAAACAGCGTTCGTCGGCGCAACTGGGGCGCGCGAGGTCGGCGTCCTCGAGGCTAGAACAAGCCGATAGTCGGCTCGTCCTCTTCGACTATGCGCAGCGAACTCGGTCCGCCCGAGACATCGTCGAGAGCAGAAACGATCTCAGCGGGTAGCTCTAGATCTTCGGCGGCCAGATAGGGCTCCAACTGGGTCACGGTGCGCGCACCCAGCAGGGGAGCGGTGACCCCAGGAGCATCGCGCACCCACAACAACGCCACCTGGGCGGGTTCGAACTCCAGGCCGTCGGCGGCGATCATCACCGCCTCGGTCACCGCACGGGAGCGTTGTTCGAGGTAGGGCTCCACGAACCAGGAGAAGTGGTCGCTGGCTCCTCGGGAGTTCTTGGGGGTGCCGGTGCGGTACTTTCCGGTCAAGACGCCGCGTCCGATGGGGGACCACGGGAAGAACCCCAGCCCCAAAGCCTGCGCCGCGGGAATCACCTCGACCTCGGCTCGGCGGGCCAGCAGTGAGTACTCCACCTGGATGCTGGTCAATCGCGTCCGTCCGGGAAAGGCGGCCTGCCAGGTGGCCGCCTGCGCGGTCTGCCAACCCACGAAGTTGCTCACGCCGGCGTAGCGCACATCACCGGCTGTCACCGCGGTGTCGATGGCTGCCAAAGACTCCTCAATCGGGGCATCGCCCCAGGCATGCAACTGCCACAGGTCAATGTGGTCGGTGCCCAGTCGACGCAGCGAATCACGAAGGTCGGCTAGCAGGGTGGTGCGTGAAGTGTCGACGACCCGCTGTCCGTCGCGAATCCCGAAGCCGGCCTTGGTGGCGATCACGAGGTCATCGCGCGCTACATCGCCGGCTCGAATCAGGCGCCCGATGATGCGCTCGGCATCACCAGCGGCATAGGCCGCGGCCGTGTCGATCAGGTTGCCACCGGCCGCAACGAACTTGCGCAGCAGGCTGCGGGCGTCACTGAGGGTGGTCTCGCGGCCCCAGGTGAGCGTGCCCAAGCCCATACGGGACACCTGGAGACCGCTGCGTCCCACCGCCCGTTGTTGCATGCACCAACCTTAGGGTTGCAGCACGCCGGCAAGCAGCAACCCGGCCACAACGGCGGCAAGGGCGAGTCGGTACCACACGAAGATCGAGAAGGTGTGCTTGCTGACATAGCGCAGCAGCCAGTGGATGACGGCCAATCCGATACCGAAGGCGATCACGGTGGCGACGATGGTCGGGCCCCAGCTCACCGTCGGATCGCCGGGGATGTCCTTCAGTTCGTACAAGCCGGAGATGAACACCGCGGGCACGGCCAGCAGGAATGCAAACCGGGCCGAAGCCTCTCGGGTGTAGCCCAGGAACAAACCGCCGGCGATCGTGGCACCACTGCGCGACACTCCAGGGATCAGCGCCAGCGCTTGCGCCAAACCCAGCGCCAGACCGTCGAGCCAGGTCATCTCGTGAAGCTGGTACTCGGTCTTGGCGACTCGATCAGCGATCCACAACACCACGGCGAAACCGGCCAACATCGCCACCGTGATCCACAGATTGCGCAGATCGGTCTTGATGAAGTCCTGGAACAGCAGCCCCAGCACGCCGATCGGGATGGAGCCCAGAATCACCAGCCAGCCCAGTCGGGCGTCGGGGTCATTGCGCGGAATGCGGCCGAACAGAGCCAGGAACCATCGCGAAATGATGCGTCCAATGTCCTTGGCGAAATAGACGATCACAGCGGTCTCGGTGCCCAGTTGGGTAACGGCGGTGAAGGCCGCCCCCGGATCGTGACCGCTGAAAAACAACTGACCAATGATCGACTGGTGTGCGCTGGAGGAGATGGGCAGAAACTCTGTGAGACCTTGCACGATTCCCAGCACGATGGCTTCCAGCCAACCCATTGACGACCCCTTTCGATCCGCGCCAAGCCTAGGCCCTCACCAAAGGTAGGCTCGCCCCATGCAAGCTTGGGACGCGGTGCCGGTGCCCAAATTGCCGCCATCGGCTCACCGGGTGCACTTGTACAACCCGCGAACCCGCGACCTCGTGGCGGTGGGACCCCAGACAGGCGAAGCTCGGCTGTATGCCTGCGGCATCACCCCCTACGACGCCACCCACCTGGGACATGCCTTCACCTACGTGACCATCGACCTTCTGGTGCGGGCCTGGCGCGACGCGGGACTGGGCGTCCGATACGCCCAGAACATCACCGATGTTGATGACCCTCTGCTCGAGCGAGCCGCGGCGACCGGGCGCGACTGGGCGGAGTTGGCGGCCGAGCAGATCGAGCTGTACCGCGCAGACATGGCGGCCCTGCGGGTACTGCCACCCAGCCACTTCGTCGGTGTCGTGGAGGCCATGGACATGATCGCCGACACCGCGACCGCGTTGCGTGATGGCGGCGATGCCTACGCGATTTCTGACCCGGAGTATCCCGACTGGTATTTCCGGGTCGACGAAGCCGGACTGTTGGAGCGAACCGGGCTTCCTCGCGATCAGGCTTTGGCTCTTTTCGCCGAGCGCGGTGGAGATCCCGGGCGTGCCGGAAAGCACCACCAACTCGACGCGCTGCTGTGGCGCCGGGCCCGGCCCGATGAGCCCGCCTGGGATTCGGCGCTCGGGCGAGGGCGTCCCGGTTGGCACATTGAATGTGCGGCGATCGCACTGGCAACCCTCGGCGCAGACTTCGATGTTCAAGCCGGAGGCAGCGATCTGGCCTTTCCGCATCATCCGATGTCGGCGCTACAAGCAGAAATGGTGTCTCATCGGCCGTGTGACCACGCCGCATTGCACACCGCGATGGTGGCCTACGACGGCGAGAAGATGAGCAAGTCGCTGGGCAATCTGGTGTTTGTTCATCGGCTTCTCGCCGATGGTGCCGATCCGATGGCGGTGCGCCTGATGTTGCTGGCCCAGCACTATCGCAGCGACTGGGAGTACACCCCCGAACTACTGATGGTCGCCACCCGCCGCTTGGCCCGCTGGCGTGCGGCGGTCCACCGACCCGCCGGTCCCGATGCCGAACCGCTGATCGCCGCCATCCGGGCAGCGTTGAGCGACGACCTGGATGCGCCAACAGCGCTACGCGAAATCGACCTCTGGGCGGGCTCGGAGGGTGCGACCAGTACAGCCGCGCCCACTCAAGTTCGCGACGCGGTCGATGCCGTGCTCGGCGTCGACCTGTGACCGAAACCTGTAGCTAGATCGCGGCTGAGGGACTCACTCGACGTCACCAAGGGCATCTGCGTGCAGATTCCAGACACGATCCGTGTGCCGAATCAGCCTGACGCAGTGCTCGGGACGCTCGGTGAGGTCCTGCCACGTCAAGCGAAGTACCGCATAGCCGTGTCGAACCAGCAGATTCTGCCGATCTCGATCTCGCTGGAACGCCGCTGACCCCCCATGAACCTGATACCCGTCCACCTCCACCACGAGCCGACTGGCCTCGAACAGCACATCGGGGATCACCGTGATCCCGTCGAGTCGCAGCCGGTGGTTCGCGACCCATCCGCTGACTCCGCCGAGCAAAGCGTGCAGTCGACGCTCGGCCGGTGACCACGGGTTGGCCGCCAGTGAGCGAAGTACGCGCATCCGCTTCGCATGCCCGCGGGTGCCACGGAGTGTGGTCGCGGCTTCGGTGAGGGTATCGATGCTGACCATTCCCGTACGCAGTAGGTGCATTGCAGCTTGGCCATCATCACTGGCCGCAAGTTCGGCGGCGGCATAGGCAGGCGAGGCCAGCGTGAGTCCGCGTTCCCGATGGATGTGCTCGCCGGCGATTCGTCGTTGGGTGACGTGCACGGTGACCGGCGCCCGCAGCGAGCATGGGTTGGCCAGCTGCAGCGGCTGCCGAGGTTCCTCGCCGAGCCACAGTGAGATCGCCGTCGCCTCATGAAGTACGGCCCGGGAAGCCCAGCGGCAGAGGGCTCGCAAACGCAGCGCGACCGACAGCCGTTGCGGATCGGCAAAGACACCAGGATGCAGCCGCTCCAGCTGTCCGGCTCGCCATCGGCGGTTGAGGGTTCGTGCCAGCAAGGGATGCTCGCGGGCGAGCACGAACCCCTCCCGGGTCAACAGGGTCTCGATGGTGTCCACGCTGGCGACTCTCGGTGCCGAGTCGCGACTCAGCCAGGGCTGTCGGTATCCGTGGATGACCAAAATCTGCATCCACAGCGGCCACGGGAGGGATGCCAGGGGTTGGGAACGCCCTCGAGCAGCGGGTTTTGGTCATCGGCTCATTGTGACCGGCGACGTGTGCTGCCGGTAGGCTTTGCCTACGTGAGCAAATCCTTCGAAGATCTTTTCGCTGAACTCCAGGTGCGTGCGGCCACTCGGCCGGTTGGTTCGGGCACCGTGCGCGAGTTGGACGCAGGCGTCCATGCGATCGGCAAGAAGATTGTGGAGGAAGCCGCCGAGGTGTGGATGGCCGCCGAATATCAGTCGAAGGCTGAAACCGCCGAAGAGATCAGCCAGTTGCTCTACCACCTCCAGGTGATGATGATCGCCTTGGATCTGGACCTCGAAGACATCTACGAATACCTGTGAGCCGAAGGGACCCTGCGATGACGGCGGAGCTGTTGAAGATTGCGGTGCCCAACAAGGGCTCGCTGGCCGAAGGCGCGGCCGGTGTCTTGCGTGAAGCCGGCTACCGGCAACGCCACGACACCAAAGACCTGGTGCTGGTCGACGACGCCAATGGTGTCGAGTTCTACTATCTGCGTCCGCGTGACATCGCGGTGTATGTGGGGGAGGGAACTCTCGACTTGGGCATCACCGGACGCGACATGCTGCTGGATTCCGGTGCTGAAGCCGACGAGGTTCTCAGTCTCGGATTCGGCGGAACCCGCTTCCGGTTCGCAGCTCCCGGCGGTTCGACGATGACGGTGGGCGATCTCGAGGGCACCCGCATCGCGACTTCCTATGCCGGCTTGGTCGGCGCCTTCCTGGAGCGTGAAGGTATCTCGGCACGGCTGATTCATCTCGACGGCGCCGTTGAGTCCTCGGTACGGCTGGGTGTGGCCGACGTGGTGGCTGACGTGGTCGAGACCGGAACCACACTGAAGAAGGCTGGCCTGGAGCTGTTTGGCGAGGCGATTCTGGAGTCTGAAGCGGTGCTGATCCAACGCCGAGGCGTGGCCGCCCCGGAGGGCTTGGAACTCTTGGTGCGGCGCCTCAACGGTGTCCTCACCGCCCGGGACTACCTCATGGTGGACTACAACGTCACCACTGACCGCCTCGCGGCCGCATCGGCTGTCACTCCCGGGCTGGATGCACCCACGGTTTCGCCTTTGGCCAAAGAGGGTTGGGTCGCGGTGCGCGCCATGATTCCGGCCAAGCAGGCCCAGCAGATCATGGATCAACTGTGGGAGGTTGGGGCCGAAGCCATTCTGGTCACCAGCATCCACGCGTGCCGGCTGTAACCGTCCGCGGGTGGCGCTGCTGGCCACCGAGGTGCGGCCGTCGTCGCGGCTGAGTGACACGAAGAAAACGCCGAAGATCCTTGACAGTTACGTAACGTCACAGGGGGACACTGAGGTGTGCGAGTCAAAGAGGTAGCCGATTTGGCGCACACGTCGGTGCGGACGGTGCGCTACTACCACCATGTCGGTCTGCTGCCGGTACCGCCGGCGATCAATGGTATGCGTGACTATGACCTCTACCACCTCGCCCGGCTGCTGCGCATCCGATGGCTGGTCGATTCGGGCCTGCCACTGCGATCGATCCGGGAGGTGTTGGTCGAGCCCGGTGGCATTCCATCGCAAGATACCGCCGTGGAGTTGCGCCAGGCACTTGACTCGGTCGACGCCCGCATCGCGACTCTGACCGCGCAACGAAATGGCTTGGTGGCGTTGCTGGAGCAAGCCGATGAAGGCCGACTGACGCCGCTGCCGCGTGCGCTGGCCAATCTGTATGACCGGCTTGCCGCGGCGATGCCGAATCCGGCGGCGCGCAAAGCCGTCGAGGGTGAGCGGCATGTGATGATCTATCTGGCCGTTCACGGACTCCTCCCGGCCAGCCTGACCACCCTGGTTGCCGAGATCGATCACGACGATGAGGCCGACACCGTTGCCATCTTCGAAGGGGTGGCGCAATTGGCCGACCTGAGCGGCGACGATGCGGATCACCTCATCGCCGACCTGGTCGACGCCACCCGGCGCATCTATCGACGCCACCCTGCGGCAGTGCAACGGATGCTCGCTGATCTGCCGCAGGGTGTGGCCGGAAGCGCGTTCTGGGCAACTGTGCGGCGGCTGGCACAGTACGCCTTCAACACATCCCAGCAGCGCCTACTGATTGATGCACTCGCCCGGGAACTGAGCACAGAACCGGGCATCGAGCTGGCTTTGGCCGGTTCGACATCACCACTCACCGATGAGGGAGCCTGACATGACCTATGTACCCAAACACGAACTGCGAGCCGATGGCGAAGCCGGCGATCCTTCGGTGAGGCTGTCAGCAGTCACCAAGAGTTACCAAACCGGTGAGGTCGCCGTGCTCGCCCTGCGAGGGCTGAATCTGACTGTGCCGCAGGGACAGTTCGTTGTGATCCTCGGACCGTCAGGCTCGGGCAAGACCACATTGATGAATGTGATCGGCGGAATCGAGAATCCCAGCACCGGCGAAGTGATCGTGGCTGGCGCCGACCTGACCGGCAGTGATGACGCCTCACTGACTGAATACCGCCGTCAACAGGTGGGTTTCGTCTTCCAGTTCTTCAACCTCATTCCGACGCTGACGGCCTTCGAAAACGTCGCCCTCGTCGCGGAGTTGGTCGGCCTGGGGGAGTCGGAGGCCCAGGCGGCGTTGGCCGAGGTGGGGTTGGCCGCTCGCGCCGATCATTTCCCCTCGGCCTTGTCCGGCGGCGAGCAGCAGCGGGTGGCGATTGCCCGCGCCTTGGTGAAACGTCCCGCGGTACTGCTGGCCGACGAGCCCACCGGTTCGCTGGATCTCGAAACTGGACGCCAAGTGCTCGCCGCGCTGCGGCGAGCCTCTGACGACACTGGCTGCACGGTGCTGTTGGTGACGCACAACCGTGCCATCGCCGATATGGCCGACCGTGTGCTGCACCTGGGCTCGGGGGAGTTGGAGGGTGACGTGACCAATCCTCACCCGGTGGCCGCAACCGAGGTGAGCTGGTGAGCATCCTCAGTCGCGCGCTGCGCCGCGATTTGACGTCTCGCGCAGCCCAATTCCTGGCGGTCGGTGTGACGGTCGTGCTGGGCGTTGCCATGTTCGGTGCCACCTTCGACGCGTTCGCCAATCTGACTGCGTCCTATCAGGGCATGTACACCCGCTACGCCATGGCCGATCTGATCGCCGTCGGCGGCGACAGCTCTGCCATCGCTGACAAAGGTCGCCGAGAGGCCGGCGTCGCTGCCGCCGATACTCGTTCAGTCGGCGAAACGGCGATGCGGGTCAGCGGGCATCGCCAACTGGCCCGGGTCGTCGGAATGCCGCCCAACGGCGAGCCCTCGGTGAACAAGGTCATGGTGTTGGACGGCAGCAACCTCGACCCGCAGCGCAGGGATCAGGTGCTGGTCGAGCAGCACCTCGCCGGTGCCCGTCACCTGGTTCCTGGTGACTCCATCGACATCGCCACCGCCACCGGCTGGAAGAGCCTCACCGTTGCCGGCATTGTGGCGTCCCCGGAGTATCTGTGGCCGGCGCGTAGTCGACAGGAAGCCATCGTGCCGTTCGATCAGTGGGGCGTTCTCTTCACCACCGAATCCATCGTTGCCACCTTGCCACCGACCCAGGTACAGCACCAGGCGATGTTCGTCTACACCGACAACCCGCCCGCCGATACCGACCAGCGCCTCCACAACCTGGCGATGGGCTTGGGAGCGGTCTCCACTCAGACGCTCGCCGAGCAGCCCTCCGAGGCCACCTTGTCCGAAGACCTCAATGGCTTCGGCGAAATGTCCGTGGCCTTCCCACTGATGTTCCTGGTGGCCGCCGGGTTGGGTCTGGCCGTGGTGTTGGGTCGCATGATCGCCCAACAACGAGGGCAGATCGGAGTGCTGCGGGCCAACGGTTTCTCGCGCAAGACGGTGCGACGCCACTATGTCGCCTACGGGTTGATCGTCGGTGTCGTGGGATCGGTCATCGGCGTGGTGCTGGGTTCGCTGTCCGCAGCCTCCATCACGCGGCTGTACACCGCGGCGATCTCGGTGCCGGTCACCGTGGTCGAGGTGCGTCCGGCCACCATCGTGGCCGGGCTGCTGATGGGACCCCTCGCCGGGGTGGTTGCGGCTTGGTTCCCGGCCCGACGCGCCGCCGCGGTTTCTCCCGCCCAGGCCATGCGCGGCGAAGTCACCGTCTCGGTGGGCCACCGGAGTCTGGCCGAACGGCTGATTCCGCCGCTGCGACGGCTTCCGATCCGTTGGCGCAGCGCACTGCGTGGGCTGGGTCGCAGCCCCCGGCGCACGGTCTCGACCATCGTTGGAGTCACCATCGCCACCACCTTGGTCCTGGTGTCGTGGGGCATGATTGACACGGTTCAGATCCTCTTGCAGCGACAGTTCGTCGATGTCCAGCATCAAGACGCTCAGGTCGCTTTCCTCACGCCAATGGCTGCTGACAAGGTTTCGAGCACCTTGTCGGTGAGTGGGGTCGCGGCGGTCGAGCCGGAACTGGACGCGGCAGTCGCCATCGTCAACGGCGACAAGCGCTATGCGACCAGCCTGGTCGGCCTTCGGACCGATACCACTATGCACAGCTTCATCACCCCTGCCGGGATTCACCTGACTGTGCCCCAACAGGGCCTGCTGCTCGGGTCCAGCCTGCGCAGCGTGTTGGGCGTCCAGGTCGGCGATACGGTGCGCGTCGATGCCGGCGGCGGACGCATCGTGTCGGAAAAAGTCGCCGGATTCGTGGATGAGCCGCTGGGTACCTTCGGCTATGCCTCCCTGGCCACCGTGGCCGAGTTGACAGGTACGAGTACCGCCAATCCTGTCGTCAGCACGGCGTTGGTGAGGTTCACCCCCGGAGCCGATCGGACGGCGGTGATCGATCGATTGAGCGCGGTCACCGGCGTGGCTGCCGTGATCGACGCGCACGCGCTTTACGACTTGGCGCAGTCGATGATGGGGCTGTTCTACGCGTTCGTCGGAGTGATGGTGGTGCTCGGGGCGATCATGGCATTCGCGCTGATCTTCACCACGATGACCACCAATGTGTCCGAACGGAGCGTCGAACTTGCCGCGCTGCGGACGCTGGGCATGCCGCAGCGCCGTGTCTCGCGATTGATCACCGCCGAGAATCTGCTGCTGGTCGCCGCCGGACTGGTGCCGGGCCTCATTCTGGGCTCCTACGGCGCCGCCGCGGCTATGGCGTCGTTTTCCTCGGACCTGTTCCAGTTCAACTTGCAGATGCGTCCGACGAATGTGGTGTTCACCGCGTTGGCGATCCTGGCGGTCGGCTGGCTGAGCCAGTGGCCGGCGGTGCGCAGCATCGCACGCATTGACCTGGCCACCGTGGTCCGCGAACGGGCGAGCTAGGCAGGGCTGCTGTGCGACCGATTGGGCAATACCCGTCGATCAGGCTAAAATCTCTTTGATCGACTGTGCCGAGAGGTGGCAGTCCGCAGAAGTGGAGACCTGAGCTCCCACCTGCTCGCCGAAATGGTGACAGGTCGGTACCGCGGTAAGCGTGCAAGCGCTGCCGCCCCATCAGGGTCTTCGCGTGTGCGGGGGCCCTTTTCTTGTGGAGCCGATCTCATCACATCAAGTCTTTGGAGGACACATCAGTACTGAACCGCGGATCAACGAGCGCATCAAGGTTCCCGAAGTGCGGCTGGTCGGACCAGCCGGCGAGCAAGTGGGCATCGTGCGCATCGAAGACGCGCTCCGGCTGGCTCGTGAGGCCGACCTCGACCTGGTCGAAGTCGCCCCGATGGCGCGTCCGCCGGTCGCCAAATTGATGGACTACGGCAAGTTCAAGTACGAAGCGGCCCAGAAAGCTCGCGAGTCACGGCGCAATCAGACCAACACCGTGATCAAAGAGATGAAGCTGCGGCCCAAGATCGATAGCCACGACTACGAGACCAAGAAGGGTCACGTCGTCCGCTTCCTCAAGGCCGGGGACAAGGTGAAGATCACCATCATGTTCCGTGGCCGCGAACAGAGCCGTCCGGAGTTGGGCTTCAACCTGCTCAAGCGATTGGCCGATGATGTCGCCGAGGATGGCACCATCGAATCCGCGCCCAAGCAGGATGGCCGCAACATGCTCATGGTCTTGGCTCCGACCCGGAAGAAGACCGAGGCTCGCGTTGAGGTTGAAGCGGCCAAAGCCGCCAAGGCCGCCGATCGCGCCGCCGCGGCAGAAGAAGAACGTCGCCAAGAGGCCGAACTGCGCGCTGCTGCAGCCACGACCGTACATCCGAAGAAGAAGCGGGGTCCGGCAGACAACATGGACCCCGACGTAGACCTGTAAGAGAAGAAGAGAAGGACGAAGCCATGCCGAAGATGAAGACCCACTCGGGTGCCAAGAAGCGCTTCCGGGTCACTGGCTCGGGCAAAGTGATGCATCGCCAGGCCGGCAAGATGCACCTCAACGAGCACATGCCCGCCAGCCAGAAGCGCCGCTTGGACGGCGACCAGGTGATGGCCCCCGGGGATGCCAAGAAGGCCCGCAAGCTGCTCGGCAAGCGCGCCAAGTGACGTCCACCACCCCGAACTGTTAAGACTGAGGAGACACCGAAATGGCACGCGTCAAGCGCTCTGTGAATGCGCAGAAGAAGCGTCGTGAGGTCCTGGACGATGCGTCCGGCTACCGTGGACAACGGTCCCGCCTGTACCGCAAGGCGAAGGAACAGCTGCTGCATTCCTACACCTACGCCTACCGCGACCGTAAGGCTCGCAAGGGCGACTTCCGCTCCCTGTGGATTCAGCGGATCAACGCCGCAGCCCGCGCGGAAGGCATGACCTACAACCGATTTATCAACGGCCTGAAGAATGCCGGCGTCGAGGTGGATCGCAAGATCCTGGCCGAGATCGCCGTCAGCGACTCGGCTACCTTCGCCAAGCTGGTAGCCATCGCCAAGGAGAACCAGCCGGCCCAGGCCGCCTGACCGACAGGTCGACAACATTGGGCCGGGCTCGAGGATTCGGGCCCGGCCGACCCGTTCCAGTAGAAGGACCCAGCTATGAGCGTCCCTACGCCCCTCGAATTGCCTGAACCGTCCCACAAACTCCTGCGCGCTGCCCGCGCGTTGCAGCGTCACGCTGAGCGGAAAGACACCCAGAAGTTCCTGATCGAGGGACGCCAGGCTGTGCGCGAAGCGTTGGCGAACCCCGGCGTGGTGGATGCGGTGTTCTTCCGGTGGTCGGCTGCCCACGACAATGCTGATCTGGTCGCTCTGGCCCAAGAGGCCGGTGTGGACTACTACGGCGTCAGTGAGCAGAATCTGGGAACCATGGCCGACACGGTCACGCCCCAGGGTGTGATCGCCGTGGGCAATCGCATCGACCTGCCTCTGGCTGAAGTGCTCGCCGGAGATCCGCCGCCCCGATTGGTCGTCGTCTGCGCTCAGGTGCGGGATCCGGGAAACGCCGGAACCGTGATTCGCTGCGCCGATGCGTTCGGTGCCGACGCGGTGATTCTGAGTTCGGACTCCGTCGAGCTGTACAACCCGAAGGTGGTGCGCGCCAGTGTGGGCAGCATCTTCCACCTGCCGATCGCTGTCGGTGCCGACCTCGAGACTGCGATCTCGGCCTGCCGGGATGCCGGCATGCAGGTGTTCGCCACCGACGGCAGCTCCGACACCGACCTGAACCACCTAGCCGCCGACCTGTCGCGTCCGACGGCCTGGGTGATGGGTAACGAGTCGTGGGGTCTGCCGGTGGAGCATCTGGCTCTGGCCGACCACACCGTGGCCGTGCCGATCTATGGCAAGGCCGAGAGCCTTAATCTGGCCACTGCCGCAGCGGTCTGCCTCTACGCCAGCGCCACTGCGCAGCGTGAAACCAACTAACCCCAAGGAGTGACGTCCATGACCGGGCCCGATTCGCCGGCCGACTTGAGTCAGGAGTCCGTCGACGCCATGGTGGCGTCCGCTGTCGCCGCGATCAGCGCCGTGCAGAGCTCTGCTGAACTGAAGACAGCCCGGCTGGCTCACGCGGGCGACAAGTCGCCTCTCGCGCTTGCCTACCGCACGATCGGATCGCTGCCGGGCTCGGATCGTAAGGTCGTGGGCCAGCGTTTGGGCGCCGCTCGGGCACAGGTGGCCCAAGCACTCGCCGAGCGGGAAAGTGTCGTCGTGGCGGCCGAGTTGGAGGCTCAGCTGGCCGCCGAGCGCATCGATGTGACGCTGCCGGTCGACCTCGCGCCACAGGGAGCGCCGCACCCGATCACGGCGCTGATGGATCTCATGGCCGATGTGTTCGTGGCCATGGGATGGGAGGTGGCCGAGGGTCCAGAAGTGGAGGCTGAGTGGCTGAACTTCGACGCCTTGAACACCGACCCGGATCATCCCGCCCGGTCAACCACGGACACTTTGTTCGTGGAACCACTGCTCAATCATGTGCTGCTGCGGACGCAGACCTCGCCGGTGCAGGCCCGCTCCATGCTGGAACGTGAGCTGCCCATCTACATCGTGTGCCCGGGCAAGGTCTATCGCGCCGACGAGTTCGACGCCACCCACGTACCGGTGTTCCATCAGATCGAGGGCCTGGTGGTTGACAAGGGCATCTCGTTGGCGCATCTGAAGGGCACCCTGGATCACTTGGCTCAGTCGATGTTCGGTGACGACATCGAGACCCGGATGCGCCCGCACTACTTCCCGTTCACCGAGCCGTCGGCTGAGGTCGATCTGAAGTGCTTCGTGTGCCACGGCGACTCGGTCGGCAACCCTGCGGCCCCCTGCCGCACCTGCAAGTCTCAGGGATGGATCGAATGGGGCGGTTGCGGCGTGGTCAATCCGCGGGTGCTGATTGCCTGCGGCATTGATCCGGCGCAGTACTCCGGATTCGCTTTCGGCATGGGCATTGAGCGCACCTTGATGTTCCGCAACAACGCTGCCGACATGCGCGACATGGTTGAGGGCGATGTGCGCTTCAGCCGTTCCTTGAAAGGAATTGCACGATGAGGGCGCCGTTGACCTGGCTGGCCGAGCACGTCGATCTGCCCGAGGGCATGACGGGGCGGGAGCTGTCGGAGGTCCTGATCCGCGCCGGTCTGGAAGTCGAGACCGTCGACGAAGTGGGTGCTGAGGTACGCGGCCCCATCGTGGTGGGGCGGATTCTGGCCTTCGCCGAGGAGCCGCAGAAGAACGGCAAGACCATTCGCTGGGTGCAGGTCGATGTGGGCGCCGAGCACAACCAGCCGCACGAGGACTTTCCGCAGGGGTGTCGCAGTGTGGTTTGCGGCGCAGATAACTTCGCCGTGGATGATCTGGTCGTGGTGTCGCTTCCGGGAACGACGCTTCCTGGGGGTTTTGAGATCGCCGCACGCAAGACCTATGGGCATGTCTCCGACGGCATGATCTGCGCTGAGGACGAGTTGGGGATCGGCAGCGATCACAGCGGCATCATCGTGTTGCCGAGGTTCGCCGATGACGGCAGCGAACTGCAGCCCGGCGACGACCCGGCTGACTACCTGGTGCTGCGTGACGATGTTCTCGACATCGACGTGAGCCCGGATATCGGTTATTGCCTCAGCATTCGTGGGCTGGCCCGCGAAGCAGGGCAGAACTTGGGTGTTGCGTTCACCGATGTCGTGAACCTCGAGACGCCCCGGCCGGTAGCCGACGGGCATCCAGTCATCCTGGAGGATCCGGCCTGTCCGCTGTTCGTGGCATTGACTGTGACCGGCATCGACAAGGATCGACCGACGCCGCGCTGGATGGCGCGGCGGCTGGTGATGGCTGGCATGAGGTCGATCTCGCTGGCGGTCGACATCACCAACTATGTGATGCTCGAAACCGGCCAGCCGTTGCATGCCTACGACGCGTCCCTGCTGACGGGGCCGATCCGGGTACGCAAGGCCACGGCGGGGGAGACCTTGGTCACCCTGGACGACCAAACCCGCACGCTGGACGTCGACGACCTGCTCATCACCGACGACACGGGCCCCATCGGTTTGGCCGGAGTCATGGGTGGACAGAGCACCGAGATCGGCGAACACACTGTCGATGTCGTCATCGAGGCGGCGAATTTCGACTCGAGGACGATTTCTCGAACCCTGCGTCGGCACAACCTGCCCTCCGAAGCATCCAAGCGGTTCCACCGCGGTGTCGACCCGGATGCCGCTTACAGTGCGGCTCACCTGGCCGCGCGGCTGCTGGTCGAGCTGGCCGGCGGCACCCTGTCGCCGAAGGAGACTGTGGCGGGCGCCGTGCCGGCCTTGCCCACTGTGATGTTGCCGGCGTCTTTGCCCTCGGAAGTCCTGGGAGTGCAGGTCGCCCCGGAGCGGGTGGTAGAGGTTCTGCGCGCCAGTGGTTGTCGGGTGGTGGCTGGGAGCGAAGAGCTTGCGATCACCCCGCCGACCTGGCGTCCGGACCTGCGGGACCCGTATGAGTTCGCCGAGGAGGTCGGACGCAAGGTTGGTTTCGACAAGATCCCGTCGCTGCTGCCGGTCGCGCCCCCGGGACGAGGCCTGACCCGCAGCCAACGGGCGCGCCGGGCCGTCGCCAAGGCTGCGGTTGATGCGGGTTTCGTGGAGGTACTCACCTTTCCGTTCATGGCGAGCGATGACCTGGATCGCCAGGCGATTCCGCCTCAGGATTCGCGACGGCGCGCCGTGCGGCTGGCGAATCCGCTGGCCGAGACCGCTCCGTTGATGCGCACCACCATGCTGCCGGGCCTGTTCGGCGCTGTCGCTCGCAACAACTCGCGCGGCAACGATGATCTGGCGCTGTTCGAAGTCGGGTCGGTGTTCCTCGCCGGAGCAGACGTCGCCGCGCCCCTGGTGCCGGTCGACCGACGTCCCCGCGAAGCTGAGATGAAGGCCATCAACGCTGCGCTGCCTGATCAGCCGCGCCACCTCGGTGCGGTACTGACCGGCCAGTGGGTGCGTGCCGGTTGGGACGGACCAGGGGTGCGAGCCGGCTGGCGGCAGGCATTCGCGCTCGCGGAACTGGTGGCCGCTGCCGTGGGTGCCGGAGTTGAGCGTCGAACGGCGCATCACGCTCCGTGGCATCCGGGACGATGCGCTGAACTCCTCGTCGAGGGCGTATCCATCGGTTTCGCCGGAGAGCTTCATCCGGCGGTGATCGCCGACTACGGTCTTCCGAGCGGCGCAGCGGCGGTGGAGATTGATCTGGACGCCCTCATTGCGGCGGCGCCGGTTGGTGGTTCGATCCGGGCCGTGTCTGGTCATCCGGTCGCAAAGGAAGATGTGGCGCTCATCGTGCCCGATTCTGTGAGTGCGGCTGAGGTTCAGGCTGCGTTGGTGCATGGCGCGGGCGAGCTTCTGGAGTCGATCAGCCTGTTCGATGTCTTCACCGGGGAGCAGGTACCCAGCGGACATCGATCCTTGGCCTTCGCGCTCCGTTTCCGTGCATTGGATCGAACTCTCACCGATGCCGAGACTGCTCAGGCGCGAGAGGCCGCCGTGGCCGCTGCCGCCAATCTGGGTGCGGTACTGCGTTCATTCTGATCGGCTCAGGTGGTCCTTTCGTTGCCGTGTTCTGGTCCTTTGTCCTGGGTGAAATGCTGGTTTTGCGTGGGGCTCCGATCGACTCTGGGTGGCCATCGACGCAATTCATCACTGACGTGAGATGGCCGTCTCGGCACGACTGCCGTTGTCTCCGAATGCGGAGCCCGGCGTAGCCGGATCGGCCAGAGCAGTTCTCCGGCAAGGGCTTTCTCGCCGGGTTGAGCAGTCGAGCCGGTGGGGTGGGCGCGGGGTGGCTATAGTGCAATTCCTCAGAAAAGGACGCGAGCGACACGCCTTTGCGCGTAATCTGATCGCATCAGCACAGCTGCTGATGATCGTTGAGGGAAGTGACAGAAGTGTCCGCCAACACGTATGTTGCGAAGCGTTTATGGCGATGGTGCCGCGAAGCAGTCGCTGGACTGGCCGGTGTCGCTGTCTCGCTGGTTGGCGCCTCCTCGGTGGTGGCAAATATGACCGATGGCGTTGGATTCGACTCAGTCGGGCCCAACTCTGCAGTACTGGTCGTCACGCCGGTTCAGGGAGGGCACCTGGTTCAGGTCGAGGGTGATCGCGGCCAGGTGCAACTCACAGACTCCAAAGTTGTCGATGGCTTGCACCCCGGCGAAGCGGCGTACTTCGGTCTGACTCTGTCTCTGCGTCATGCTGAAGGGCGGGCCGCGCGGGCCTCGGTGATCCCTGAAGTGGATCTCGCTGGAACTGCTGATCTGTCTTACGAAGTTCGTGTGGTCGCGGACGCGACCCAGTGTCGAGAGCGGTGGCCGGATGGCCATGCGGTCGTGTCGCGTCGCGCTATCACCGAGGCTGCGCTCGACAGCTTCCTGTTGAGTGGTGACGGCCCGTCGCTCCCACTGTGCATCCGCGTCGCACATGCCAAGGATGCCCCTGAGGTGGAGACCGGTTCGGTCCTCTGGCGATTTGCGGTCAGAGAGGGGTAGCCCCCCTCGGGGGTTTGTCGGCCACGGGCCGGGTGCCGGTGGAATGATGTCCCCTATTGGGGGACGGGTTCCCTTTTGTAAATGTCCCTCGCTTGGGTGACATGCCTTTTGTGGAATGTCCCTCGTTCGGGTGACAAGCGGAATTGTCCTGGCTTTTCACTTACTCCCAGCGCTGTGTCCTATCTGCGGGTGACAAGGGGGTATGCAGGCTTGATTGAGGTTAACGTCTTCCGCCAAATGTAGGCCGAAAGTTAATGCCGTGTTTGGTGCGGTGGTTCTTATCCGCATATAGTTCTGGCCGTGACTCATCCGGCAAGATCGGCACACTAGGGGAAGTAGGCATTGATATGAGTAACTCCAGCACGTCCACACAAGACAAGCGCGACCGTCGCCGTAAGGTGGCGGCACTCCTGGCCGGCGGCCTGGTCGTCGGCGTCGGTACCGCAGCCACCTTGGCCGCGTGGAACGATTCCGAGTATGCGGCCAGCACCTTCACCGCTGGCTCCTTCAACATGCAGGGCAGCACCGACCAGTCGACCTTCGACGAACACACCACCTCCACCGGCGCGGCCGGTCTGGCCTTCTCGGTGCCGGTGGCGAATTTGTCGCCCAGCGATGTGGTTTATGCGCCCTACGCACTGCGTCTGGACGCCGACACCACCAACGGTGCCAATGTTGTGGTCGACAGCGTGACCACCACGGGCACCGTCACCAACCTTAGCTACGGCGTGGTCACCACCAGCGCCGCAGGATGCAGCGCGGCAGCATTCGCCGGTGGCACCTCGGTTGTCGCTGATGGCACCGCCCTGAGCTCCATCGGCTCGCCAACGGGGTTCACTCTGGCGAAGCCAGTCGCGCCGGCCGACGGTGCGCCGACCTACCTGTGCTTCAAGGTGACCGCCGGTAGCGGCCTCACCCAGGGCCAGTCGGGCGCCGCCACTTGGAAGTTCACGGCAACCTCCAACTGACGTCGATCTGGATAGTCCGGTCAGTGGCGGCCCCGTCCGCCCGCTGACCGGGGCTTCCGGATTCGCGAACGGACCCCTCTTATGTCCAAGCGAAGTGATTCGACGCAGGACCGTGGCGCTCGGCAGCGTCCTGAGCCTGCAGGTTTGCGGCACCGGATCGGCCAGATGGCTATTGATGTGGCGCTGTGGACGCTCGGGATCATCGGGCTCATCAGTCTGTTGGCCGCGATCGCGGCCTACATCTGGGGCTACTCGATCATCCTGTTCTCCACCGGGTCGATGTCTCCGACCATTCCGGCCGGTTCGGCGGCGCTCGTGCAGCGTGTCCCTGCCAGTGAGGTGCAGGTGGGCGATGTCGTGACCGTAGACCGGCAAGATGCGCTACCGATCACCCACCGGGTAACCACGATCACCCCAGCGACAGGCCCGTCGAAGACGTACATCATCACCATGAAGGGCGACGCCAACGAGTTCGAAGACGTCAGCCCCTATCAGGTGAGCGAAGTGCGTCGCGTGGTCTTCTCGGTCCCCGGAGTAGCGCGCCCGATTGATCGACTCCATGAGCCATGGCTGTTGGCCGCGCTCACGGCGATCGCCGCGATTCTGGTCACGTGGGCCTTCTGGCCGCGGCGTCATCGGGATCCGGCTCGACTGATCGAATCCGAACCTCAAAGCCAGTCCAATCCAGCACCGGAGTCCTCAGTGGCGGCTGCGGACCCCGTGGGTCCGAGCGAACTTGTTCGCACGGGCTCGAACATCTCCGCCTAGGTGGAAATCATGAAGACTGATCCCTTCGCGCAAGCAGGGCGAAGCACCCGATGCGGCACGCATCGAGCGCTGGTTGCTGCCTACGTGAATGGGGTCGAAGGTGCCGACACCGGAGTGCTGGCTGGTGGCGGTGCCACGGCTGATGAGTTTGCCGACTTACAGCCGGATCGGGAGGTGGCGCGATGAAGAGGGGTTCGCGCCACCTCCCGGCATACGGACGCGGACGTCGACGCGTCGGCGCCCTGGGGATCGGGCTGGCGGCCGTGCTGTCGCTGGTGTGGGGTCAACAACCGACCTTGGCCTCCTTCGTGGACGGCGAATTCGCCGCGAGCGAGTTCACTGCGCGTACCTTGCAGCCCATCACTCCGACCACCACGGGCGGGCACGCCTCCTCGATCGATGTGTCATGGCCAGCTGCCGATGGTGACTGGGCCACGCCGACCTACACGCTGTCGACCGCCGCCACGAACACGGGCACGGGCGCGTACGACCTCTACAGCGGCGGGGACACCAGCTACACGCACCGCTCGACCGACACCGCGCCGACGACTGGACAACTCCGCTTCACTGCCGTAGCCGCCGGGACTCGCCACGCCTGCGGCATCGTCCGTGGCGAGGCCTACTGCTGGGGAACCAGCACCGTCGGTGCACTGGGTGGCGCAACCAGCCCGGCATCCAGCCCCACTGTGGTCGCCGCCCTCTCGGGCAAGCTCGTGACGGCAATCAGCGCCGGGAACGACCGCAGCTGTGCGATCGCCGACGGAAATGTCTACTGCTGGGGCACCGGCATCGGCGCCACGCCGACGGCGGTGACCGGCATTCCCGGCACCCCCACTTCGCTGAGTTCGGGAGGCAGTCAATCCTGTGCCGTGGCCAATGGCGGCGCCTTCTGCTGGACTGCGACGACGGCGACAGCGGTGGCTGGCGGATTGTCCAACAGGACGGTCTCCTCGGTCAGTGTGGGATCGAACCACGCCTGTGCGGTAGCCGACGGCATGGCCTTCTGCTGGGGAACCAACACCTACGGTCAACTCGGCGATGGCACCACGGTGGATCGCACCACGCCGACCCTGGCCTGGGGCGGCGAGATCACCGGACGTCAGGTCAGCGAGATCAGCGCCGGCGATGCCCACACCTGCGCCATAGCCGATGACAAAGCCTTCTGCTGGGGAGCGGGTGGGTCGGGAAGGCTGGGCAACGGCTCCACGGTGAATCGAACTACTGCGGTTGCCGTGAGCGGAATCAGCGGCAAGGTCAGCGCAATCACGGCCGGTTATACCCACAGCTGCGCCGTGGCCGCCGGGGACGCCTATTGCTGGGGATCGACCCCGGGCAATGGTTCGACGGCCAATCAAACCACCGCGGTCGCGCTGACCTCTGGGACGCTTGCCGGACGCACGCTGGGCGACATCAGCGCAGGCAACGGCTTCTCCTGTGCTGTCGGTGATTCCCCGGCCGCCTGTTGGGGATTGGGCACCTCCGGTCAGTTGGGAAACGCTGCGAGCGTTACTTCGGTGACTCCGGTCGACGCCGATCTCGCCGGCCCCAGCTGTGGCGACGGTGCGGTGCGCCGCTCCGACGGAACCTGCTCGCTGGTTCAAGGCAGCGACTACTACTACCAATTGGGCTACACGATTGGGGCCTGGCATGCCCCGAACAGCAGCTGGGTGAAGCGCAGCACCACCACCCGCCCCGCGGTGAGCCCTGCCGTGGACAGCCGCACGCAGAACTCGATCACGATGAGCTGGGACCCGGCCTCCGAACGGGCGCAGTCTTACGGTCAGTATCAGCTCCAGCGTTCAACCTCCAGCAACGGCAGTTCTCCAGCGACCGTTGCCACCACCGGCGATACCACCTGGACCGATGATGGCGGGTTCGCGCTGAGTCGGGACTTCACCAAGGTGTCCGCCGGCGGGTCCCACAGTTGCGGAATCGTGGCCGGATCACTGTATTGCTGGGGCGAGAACGGATCGGGTCAGCTGGGCATCGGCAACACTACGGACCAGGCGAAGCCGACCCTGGTGGGCGGAGCGTTAGCCTCCAAGACGGTTACCGATGTGACGGCCGGAGGTTCTCATACGTGCGCTGTGACCGACGACGACACCCTTTACTGCTGGGGCCTGAACAGCAGCGGACAACTGGGCGTGGGCAACAACACCTCCCAGAGGACACCGCAGCAGGTCGCAACGGGAGTCAATTCGGTGTCTGCCGGAGCCAACCACACCTGTGCCGTGCAGAGTGGAACCGTGTACTGCTGGGGTTCGAACGGCAGCGGGCAGCTTGGCTTGGGGAACACCACAAACCAGAGTTCGCCCCAGGCGGTCGCAAACACCCAAAGGTGCGTGTTTTGGTTCTTCTGCTCCACGGTATTTGACAACACATCGGTGACCTCGGTCGCAGCTGGCGACGCTCATAGCTGTGTGGTCCGTGGTGGAGTTGTGTACTGCTGGGGTTTAGGTACTTCGGGGCAGCTGGGGAACGGCTCGAACACGACATCGACCCTTGCGGTCCAAGTCAGCAACGGCAACATGACCAACTCCGGGGTGTCCACGATCACGGCCGGCGGTGCGCATACCTGTGCTCTGAGATCGAGTCGTGCCTACTGTTGGGGGAGCGATTCGTCCGGGCAGTTAGGCAACAACAACGCCAAGACCAACGTCAACACGCCGGCCTCGGTATCGAATCTCACCAGTGTGACGGACATCTCTGCTGGCGGCTCTCACACCTGCGCCGTCAACTCTGGCCAGGCGTATTGCTGGGGCGAGAACTCCGATGGCCAACTGGGTCTGGGCACCACGGCGGATGCCACTACCCCGGCAGCGGTCAGCGCCTCCGGCGCGTTGACTTCGGCGAGCGTGATCTCAATCTCTGCCGGAACGACGCATAGCTGTCTGGTTGCGGGCGGCAACGCCTACTGCTTCGGCAACGCCACCCAGGACGATCGACTAGGGCTGGGCGGCAGCTCCAGCGTGGACATCACCGTCCCGACACAGGTCTACCAGGGCGCTCGCTGTGCGGCCGACCAAACCCTGCTGGGCAATGGCACCTGCTCGCTGGCCGCCGGCACCACCTACTACTACCGGGTGACGTTCAGCCTGGACGGCACGACCACGACCGCCGGCAACTGGGTCGGCTTGGCGACAGGGCCCTAGGATGTGCCCGCGATGACACCCACGACTCCGAGAGCTGAGGACCACACTCGACGCCGCAAGGTGGCCGCGCTGCTGTCCTCGGGCCTGGTAGTCGGAATCGGGACCGCAGCCAGTCTGGCCGGTTGGAACACTGAGGAGTACGCCTCGGCTCAGTTCTCGCCGGGAACCACGTCCACGGCGATTCCGAGCACGAGCGGCACCGACCCGGCACGCAGCCCGCAGGCCGGTCTGCCCACCTCACTGCCGGTGCCTATCCCAGCCGCCACCACGAGTGCACCGGCTCCCACGACGGCACCCCCGATTCCGGTGCCGACCGAGATCACCTCGCCGCCGTCGCCACCGCCGCTGCCGCCGCCCGCCGGTACCTTCGTGTTGGTGGGTAGCACTGATGGGGTCAGCTACCGAAACCATGCCACGGCTAGCTCGGCTGCGATGCTCGCCTTCTCTGAGCGCGCCTCGCGCCTCAGTCCGGGGGAGGGCGTAGCTGCGCCTTTCGCGCTGCGCCTGAGCCAGGTCGGGGAGGATGTGGGAACGGTCACGATGGTGACGACCGTCACCGGAAGTGGCAGCCATCTCAGCTACGGCCTGTTCACGACCGCCAGCTTCGGCTGTCGGATGAATACCGCCACCACGAGCACCTTGATCCCTGCGGGAACACCCCTGGCAGGGACGGCGACATCGACCACTGTGACCATGCCGCTGCCCGACCAGGGGAGTACCGAGGGTGCACCGATCTACCTGTGTATCAAGGTGCGAGCCGACCACTCGCTGGTACCCGGCAGCAAGCATCAGGCCGGTTGGGTCTTCCGCGCCGACGCAGACTGACTCGACCTGGTCGACCTGGTCGAATCTGCGTGACGCGAGCGCCAGTCGCCCCGAGCGTGTCCTTGCCTCGCTCGCAGGGGCACGACCGGCGCCGGATGGCTATCCCTGTTGGGCGGCGGCGCGTGCTGCCGCCGGGAGGGCTGCGGCGGCCTGCTCCAGCACGCGGTCGTCGTGGGCGGACGAGAGGAACCATGCTTCGAAGGCCGACGGTGGTAGCGCGATGCCGGCGTCCAACAGCGAATGGAAGAAGGCTCGGTAGGCGGCGGTGTTCTGGGTCTGGGCATCCGCGAAATTCCGCACCGGATGGTCGACGTTGAAGAACACCGAGAACAGCGAACCGGCAGTCTGGAGTTGATGGGTCACACCGGCGCCGTTCAGCGCGTCCACGACGGCGCCTTGAAGTGCGGCCGAAGCGGCATCGATGCGCTCGTAGACCGCTGCATCGGCGAGCTTGAGCGTCGCAATGCCGGCAGCGGTGGCCAGCGGGTTACCCGACAGTGTGCCGGCTTGATAGACCGGTCCGACCGGTGCCAGCAACTCCATGACGTCGGCTCTCCCGCCGAGGGCTGCCAGCGGCATGCCGCCACCGACCACCTTGCCGAAGGTGAACAGGTCCGGGCTGATCGTGCGGCCCTCCAGCCCCCACCAGCCTGCCGCCGAGACGCGGAAACCGACGAGGACCTCGTCATAGATCAGCAGGGCACCATGGGTGCGGGTGAGTTCGCGCAGCAGCGCGTTGAAGCCCGGCTCGGGCGGCACGATGCCCATGTTCGCCGCCGCCGGCTCCGTGATCACAGCCGCGATTCGATCGCCCAGTTCCGCGAAGACGGCGGTGATCGCCTCAGGATCGTTGTAGGGAACCACCACGGTCTGCGCGGCGATGGGTTCGGGAATACCAGCCGAACCCGGCAGTCCCGCGGTTGCGATGCCCGAACCGGCCGCGACCAGCAGTCCATCGGAATGGCCGTGGTAGCAGCCGGCGAACTTGACCAACAGGTCGCGTCCGGTGGCTCCGCGGGCCAGCCGGATGGCGGTCATGGTGGCCTCGGTGCCGGTGGATACCAGCCGTACGCGCTCGGCCAACGGCACCCGCTGTTGGATCAGTTCGGCGAGTTCGGCCTCAGCCTCGGTCGGGGCGCCGAAGGACAGACCCTTGCCTGCTGCGGCGCGGACGGCGGTGACCACCTGGGGGTGCGCGTGACCCAACAGGGCCGGGCCCCACGAACCGACGAGATCCAGGTACTGGCGGTCGTCGACGTCGTAGACGTAGGCACCCTCGGCATGGTCGATGAAGCGCGGCGTTCCGCCGACGGATCCAAAGGCGCGCACCGGTGAATCCACACCTCCGGGAATCACCTGGGAGGCGCGGGCGAAGGCTCTGTCGTTGCCGGTCATGCCCAGACCTCCGCGAGTTCGAGTGCTGCGTAGCTGAGCACGATGTCAGCTCCGGCCCGCACGATGGCGGTAACCGATTCGGCCAGTGCCGCGTCTCGATCGATCCAGCCGCGTTCGGCGGCGGCGGCAATCATCGCGTATTCGCCGGAGACTTGATAGGCCGCGACCGGAACCTGACTGGCCTCGGCGACTTCGGCGAGCACATCCAGATAGTGGCTGGCCGGTTTCACCATGAGGATGTCGGCGCCCTCGAACTCATCAAGGCTGGCCTCCAGGCGTCCTTCCCGCCGATTTGCGGGATCCTGCTGATAGGTGCGTCGGTCGCCGCGCAGCGTGGAACCGACCGCCTCCCGGAACGGGCCGTAGAACGCCGAGGCGTATTTCGCTGAGTAGGCGACGATCCCGGTATCGCTGAAACCGGCCATGTCGAGGGCATCGCGGATCGCCATCACTTGGCCGTCCATCATTCCCGATGGCGCGACGAAGTCGGCTCCGGCTGCGGCCTGGCTGACGGCCTGCTCGGCGTACAGCTCCACGGTTGCGTCATTGTCGACCGCGCCGGTGTCGTCAAGTACGCCACAGTGACCGTGGTCGGTGAACTCATCCAGGCAGGTGTCGGCGATGAGGACCGTGTCGTCGCCCACCTCGGCCTTCACAGCGGCGAGCGCCCGATTCAGGATGCCGTCGGGGGAGTAGCCGGCGGAGCCTTGATGATCCTTGTCCTCGGGGGTGGGCACACCGAACAGTGCGATGCCGCCCAGGCCTGCTGCGACCACGCGGTTCGCCTCGGCGCGCACCGAGTCGAGAGTGTGCTGAACCACGCCGGGAAGCGAACTGATGTCGCGGGGGGCGCTCAGGCCGTCGGCAACGAACACCGGCAGAATGAGTTGCGAGGGATGGACTCTGGTTTCGGCGACCAGCCGACGAATGGCAGGGGTGCGACGAAGCCGTCGGGGACGACGGGTGATCAAGGACATACCGATGTGCTCCTCAGTTGTGCTACCCGCCATTGTGAACCACTTCGACGCCTCGGCGCGCTTCGGCATGCCTGGACGTTCATGTCCCGGATGCTTGGCAGTGCCACTATGGAGGTATGAAGCGAAGTGCACGCGACATCGAGTGTTGGCTCACCGACATGGACGGCGTCCTGGTCCACGAGAATCAACCGATTCCTGGCGCCGTCGAATTGCTGAATCGGTGGGTGGACACCTCCCGTCGGTTCTTGGTGCTGACCAACAACTCGATCTACACCCCACGCGACTTGTCGGCCCGGCTGGCGAGATCCGGATTGAATGTGCCGGAGGAGAATCTGTGGACCTCCGCACTGGCCACGGCGGCTTTCCTTGGAGGCCAACCAGGGGAGAAGACGGCCTTCGTGATCGGCGAAGCGGGACTGACCACCGCCTTGCACGAGGCCGGCTTCGTGATGACCGAGACAGATCCGGCCTACGTGGTGATGGGCGAGACGCGCAACTACTCCTTCGAAGCCATCACCAAGGCGATCCGGTTGATCAACAATGGCGCCCGCTTCATCGTGACCAACCCTGACACCACGGGGCCCTCGGCGGATGGGCCGCTCCCGGCAACCGGTGCGGTGGCCGCCCTGGTGACTTCGGCGACAAACCGTCAGCCCTACATCGTGGGCAAGCCCAATCCGATGATGTTCCGCTCAGCGATGAATCGGATCGAAGCGCACTCCGAGACCACGGCCATGATCGGCGACCGCATGGACACCGACATCGTTGCCGGCATGGAGGCCGGATTGTTCACGGTGCTGGTGATGTCGGGGGTGACCCAGCCTGAAGACATCGAGACCTTCCCCTATCGACCTTCGCAGGTACTGAACTCGGTGGCCGATCTGGTGCCGGAGATCTAGGCCTCGGCGACGAGGGCCTCAAAGACCGCAGCCACCAGGCTGTCGGTCACCGGACGCAGCGCCACCCGGGTGACGTTCAGCCCGGCCGCGCGAGCGGCATCGGCCGATGACTCCCCGATAGCCACCACTGCGGGCCCCGGCGTGCCGCAGGCCGCCACAGCGGACGCCGCGACTGAGCCGGCAGTCACGACGAATGCGTCATAGCGCTGTTCACGCCAGGCCGACACGACCGACGCCGGAATCTCGGTGGGCACGGTGCGATACACCGGCACTGGTTCGACCTGCCAGCCCAAGGCGGCCAGCCCTGCGGCCGGTTCGGTGGAGGCGGTTTGGGCCCCCGGCAGCAGGATGCGTCCCTGGCCTGCGGAGAACATCTCGACCAGCGCTGCGCCGCCACCGGGGTAGGCGATGAGGTCGGGAGTGAATCCGGCACGGGTCAACGCGCCGGCTGTGGCCGGTCCGACGGCGGCGATCTGGCCGTCGCCGAAGCGGGTCGGCAGGTGCCAGCCGGCGTCGAGGAGTATTCGCACAGTCGCCGGTGAGCTGATCACCAGCCACCTCCAGGGCTGGGCGAGCGCCTGCTCGAGGTCGGTCAGTGGCAGGGGCTCCTGGCGGGTGAAGTCGACCTCGGTCAGCAGGGCGCCGGCAGCTTCCAAGGCTCTGGCCAATCCAGCCGGGGTGCGGCTGGGAAGCAGGATCTGTCGACCGTCCAGCGGCTTCTGTTTCGTAGCGCCGAGGTTGACCACCGTCGCCGCGCCCTGTCTCAGCAGGTCGGAGACCACAAGGTCGGCCACGGTGCTGGCGCCACGCTCGTCGGCAGCGGCCGCGGCGTGCGCGGTGAGGCGCAGCGAGCCGTCCTCGGTGACCACGACCGCCGTCAACTGGCCATGGTCATCGTTCACCGTGGCGTATGCGGCGACGGGGGCGGCGCAGCCTGCCTGCAGCCCGGCCAGCACCCCCCGTTCTGCCAGCGCGGCCCAGCGAGAGGCAGGATCGTCCAGCTCGGCCAGCGCGGCGCGTACGGCGTCGTCGTCGCTGCGGCACTCCAAAGCCAGCGCGCCCTGCGAGGGTGCGGGCAGGAAGACGGCGGGATCGAAACGTTCGCTGATGTGCTCGGCGAGCCCGATGCGTCGTAGCCCGGCTGCGGCCAGGATCACGGCGTCCAGGTCGGTGCCGGCTCGGGCGAGCCGGGTTTCCACATTGCCGCGGATCTCCACCACCGACAGGTCGGGACGCATCGCCCGCAATTGGGCGGCTCGCCGCGGTGAGCCGGTCCCGACGCTGGCGCCGGGCGGTAGCTCGGCCAGACTCCGGCCACCGGAACTGCACAGGGCGTCGACGGGATCTTCCCGGGTGGGCACTGCAGCGAGAACCAAGCCGGGTTCGGCGGCGGTGGGGAGGTCTTTGAAGGAATGCACCGCGAAATCAGCGCGCCCGTCGAGGACTGCGGCACGCACGGCACCGACGAAGACCCCGGCCCCGCCCATCGAAGTCAACGGTGCGGTGGAGACGTCGCCGTGCGTGGTGATGCGGACGAGTTCGACGTCATGTCCGAGCGCTCGCAGCGCCTCGGCTACGTGGCTGGATTGACCCCACGCCAAGGCCGAGCCGCGAGTTGCCAGGCGAAGTTGCATCATGCCTCCATCACTTGGGATTCAACGTGGCAGGACGGCACAACTGGTGCTTGGCTACGGGGATTGAGGCAACAATCACCGTGACACAGATCGCCGATCGAGGTCTGAACCGGCCCCTGGCGAAGCGCGTCGGCGATACGTCCGGCCAGGTCGAGGACGAAGCGGGGATGAACACCGACCGTCGGGGTCCGAATCAGCCGTATTCCATGCGCCTGCGCGGTCTGCATCGCCTGGGTATCGAGATCCCAAATCACTTCCATGTGATCGGACAGGAACCCGATCGGCACCAGCACCACGGCGGTGGCGCCCTGATGCCCCAGATCGACCAAGGCGTCATTCACATCGGGTTCCAGCCAGGGCACCTGTGGCGGGCCGGAGCGTGACTGGAACACCAGATCCCACGGCTTCGATACTCCGGTGGCGGCAGCCATCGCTGCACTGACCGCCGCGGCCACGGCTCGATGCTGGGCGACATAGGCATCACCGGCGGTGCCGGCGCTGCGGGCCAGCGACAGTGGTACCGAATGAGTGGTGAAGACCAGCCGAGTGCTGTCGGCGGAGATGTCGAGGTCGGCCGGCAGCGCAGCGATCAGCAACTCGGCGATGGCTGCGGCGAACCCGGTCAGATCGAAATAGGGCGGCAGCTTGTGGATGGCGACCTCGACATCGCAGTCCTGTTGGGCGGCGGCGAGATCCTCCCGGTACTGCCGACAACCGGAATAGCCGCTGTAGGCCGATGTGGCCACCGCGAGGATGCGACGTCGTCCCTGGGTTGCGAGTTCGGCGAGCACTTCAGCCACGAAGGGTGCGGAATTCCGATTCGCCAGCACCACCGGCACGGTTTCGCCGAGCAGCTCCTGCACGGCGTTGTCCAGGGCATCGCGCAGCGTCCGGTTCTGGGCGTTGATCGGGCTGACGCCACCCATCGTGAAGTAGTGCTCGCCGACCTCGATCAGACGCTCCGGCGGAATGCCACGGCCTGCGGTCACCCGCTCCAGGAAGGGCACGACTTCAGCGGTGCTTTCGGGGCCGCCGAAGCCGAGCAGCATCACGGCGTCGTATCCGAGAGTCATGATCCCAGCTCCGCGCGGGTCTGCGCGCCGGTCAGCGCCAAGGTGGCTTGTCGACGTCCGTCGGCGACACAATCCGGAACGCCGACCCCGCGCAACGGAGAGCCCGCAACGCGCCAGGCGGGTAGCTGTGCCAGGGCCGCTTCGACGGCGGCCACGCGATCACGATGACCCACGGTGTACTTCGGCATGACCGACGGCCACCGGGAGACGCGCACCTGCTGTGGTGGCTTGGTTGCCTTCAGCACCGCACTGACGTGGGCGGTTACGGCTTCGACGAGTTCGTCATCGGGGGCGTCGGCGATCGCACCAAGACGTCCGGGAACGAAGGCGCGGATCAACACCTGTGTGGCAGGTGCGCGTCCAGCCCACTTGGCCGACGACACCGTGACGCCGCTGATCGGCGTCGCCTCGGCCTCCAGCCAGCCGTGGGTGGTCACCGCGTCGCCGAAGGCATCGACGGGGTAGACCAGATTCACCACCGTGGAGGTGGCCAGCGGAATATCCGCCAGTGCTGTCTGCGCCTGCGGTGCTGCAGTGCCGAGAAGTTGAGCGGACGCCGGCAATCCGCAGGCCAGCACGACTGCATCGAAAGACTCTGGCCCCTCGGTGAAGGTGGCTTCGACCCCGCCGACTGCGGTGGCGGCCAAGCTCTGCACGGTGGTGCCGGTCCTGATTTCGACCCCGTCGCGGCTCAACTGTTCGCTCAGCGCGTCGATGAGGCTGCCCAGTCCGTGGCGCAGTGTTCGGAATGGCGAGTTCGCGCCGGGCGTGTTGCGCTTGCGACGCCCGGCCGCCAGCGAGGCCATCATGAGACTGCGGTGAGCCTTCTCATCAGCGCGAAGCGAGGGTAGTACCGCATCCAGGCTGAGTTCGTCGACGCTGGCACCATAAATGCCACCGACCATGGGGTCGGCGAAGCGTCGCACAATGCCTTGACCGAGCCGCGCGGCGAGGAAGCTGCCGATGGTGACGTCCTTGCCCTCGCGTAGTTGGCGGGGCAGCACCAGATCCCAGGCGGCCCGCAGCTTGTCGGTCGGCGTGAGGATCGGTGTGGTCACGAAGGGCCACAGCTTCGTGGGCAGCACCATGCCCATGCCTGCGGGTAGCGGATGCAGCCGTCCTCGCGAGCGAAGAAAGACGGTTCGGGTGCCGCTGACCGAGATCACGTCATCGCCCAGTCCCAGTTCGTCGATCAACTGCAGTGCCGCGGGCCGATAGGCCACGAAAGAGTCCGGGCCGTGCTCGATGAGCAGATCGTCGACGTGCTCGGTGCGCACCTTGCCGCCCAGTGTGGCCGCGGACTCGACCACCACGACCTGTGCGGGCGGCGCTCCGTCCCGGGGACGGCTGGCCTCCCAGGCCGCAGCCAGTCCGGTGATACCGCCACCGACGACCAGGAGTCTCACGAAGAGTGCCCCGCGGCAGGCTGGTAGGGGCACAGCGGATCGGTTTCCAGGGGATCCCCGGTCCAGGCGTAGGCCCGGGCGCGAGATCCACCACACCAGGTGTTGAACTCGCACACCCCGCAGCGGCCGACGAAGCTGCTCGGATCGCGCAGGGAGCGCATCAGTTCGGTGTCGCGGTACAGCGTCACCAAAGAAGTGTCTTTGACATTGCCGATCTCGATCGGCAGGAAGCCCGACGGGCAGACATCGCCGAGGTTGGAGATGAACACGATGCCGTTTCCGTCGCGAATCCCGAAGCCCCGCGACATCGGTCCGGCCTCGATCTCCGCCCGCGACGTACCGGTGCGAAGCATCGGCGTGGTGATGAGGCGTCGGTAGTGCATGGCCTCGGTGGTCTTCACCCGGAAGGGTGCCTCCCGATTGGTGCGGGCTGCCCACAGCAACCAATGCTCGGCATCTCCAGGGGAGAGCTCGGCCAGTTCAGTGCCGCGACCGATGGAGATCAGGAAGAACAAGCTCCACTGCATGAGAGTGTGCTGGCTGAGCACCTGGTACACCGCCGGAAGATCTGCCGCGGTGGTGGCTGTGACCAGGGTGTTCACCTGCACTGGAAGGCCGGCTTCGGCGGCGTGGTCCAAGGCGGTGAGGGTGGCATCGAAGGTTCCGGGCACCATCCGGATGCCGTCGTGGTATTCGGTGTTCGAGGCATCCAAAGACAGCGAAATGGCCTGGATGCCGATCTCCTTCATCCAGAAGATCTTCTCTTTGGTGAGCAGCGGCGTCACCGCCGGCGCCAGCGAGACTCCGATACCGCGGGACGTGGCGGCCGCCACCAGTTCGGCGAGATCGGGCCGCTTGAGCGGATCGCCGCCGGTCATCACCAGGTGCGGCAGCGGCTCGCCGTCGGCGCTGAAGCCGAGGATGTCGTCCAGGACGGCGATGGCCTGCTCGGTGGTCAACTCGCCGGCGGACGGCTCCGGCATTGCAGTGGCCCGGCAGTGACGGCAGGCCAGACCGCAGGCGTTGGTCAACTCCCAGTAGATGATCATGGGCGCTCGGTCGTAGGCCCAATCTGCATTGGGGCGTACCGAACCGATGCCGGCGGCGTGAGTGGTGGTCATGTCAGGGGGCTCCTAGTCGTTCCGAGGCGGAAGCGAGTGGACGAGTTGGACGACCGTCGTTAGGACGTCCGGATCGGTTTCGGGGGGCACTCCGTGGCCGAGGTTGAAGACGTGCCCGGGGGCGGAATCGCCCTGAGCGCAAATGTGGCCCACTGCCGCAGCCAGTTGCTCGGCTGGGGCCGACAGCAGCGCCGGATCAAGGTTGCCCTGCAGCGGCACGTCGCCACCGAGTACGGCATTGGCCTCGCGCAGTGAGATGTCGGAGGCAACTCCGACCACATCGGCGCCGGCGGCGTACAGATTCGGCAGCAGGTTCTTGGTGGCGGTGCCGAAATGCACCCTGGGGACGCCCAGATCGGCGATGCCGTCGAAGACCGCCTCGGAGTGAGGTTGCACAGCACGCTCGTACTCCTCGACCTGCAGCCGGCCCACCCAGGAGTCGAACAACTGCAGCGCGCTGGCGCCGGCCTCGGCTTGGGCTCGCAGAAATGCCGTCGTGGTGCGAGCTACCCAGGCCAGGAGCTTCTGCCAGGTGTCGGGATCTTCGGCCAGCAATGCTCGCGTCGCGGGGAGTTCCCGGTTGGGTCGGCCTTCGATCAGATAGGACGCCAGGGTGAACGGGGCACCGGCGAAACCGATCAGTGGCGTGGTGCCCAGTTCGGTAACGGCGAGATCAACAGCCTCCCGGATGGGGCGCAGTGCGTCGGGCTCCAACTCGGGCAGCGACGCCACGTCGGCCGCACTGCGGATCGGCGCGGCCATGACCGGGCCGACTCCGGGCTCGATCTCGACCTCGATCCCGGCCAGCTTCAGTGGTACGACGATGTCGGAGAAGAAGATGCCGGCATCCACATCGTGCCGACGCACCGGCTGGCAGGTGATCTCGGCGGCCATCGCCGGGTTCAGGCAGGCGTCCAGCATGGTGGTGCCTTCGCGAAGTGCCCGATACTCCGGCAGTGATCGGCCCGCTTGGCGCATGAACCAGACCGGGCGGCGGCTCACCGGCCGTCCGGTGTAGGCGCACAGCAGCGGTGAGTTGAGGGTCAACCCCGTGAGCAACGGGTGGTTGGCAGGCAGTCGGTAGGTCACGAACGGGCCTCCACCTCAGCGTGAGGATCGACATCAATTCCGAACAAGGTGTGCAAGGCGTGTTGATAGTCGTCCAGGTCTCCGGCGCGAGCCAACTCTGCGGCTCGCAGTGACGGTGTGTGCAGCAGCGCATTCGACACCCGCCGCAACGACCGCGCCACGGCGGAGGCGGTCTCGGCGTCGTAGCGGCGTGCAGCGGCCTCGATTTCGCGCTCGATGAACTGACTCACGTGAGAACGCATCGCGGTCACGGCCGGGGTTGCGGCGCGCCCGGATTCGAGATGCTGGTAGGTGTCCACGCCGCGAGTCACGAGATCCCGAGCGGCCAGGACGGCTGCGCTTTGCTCGGCTGGTGCGTGGGCGCCGATCTCATCAAGGTCGATCAGATCGACGCTGACCAGCTGCGCAGCGGCAGTCGCGACATCGCCGGACAGTGACAGATCCAGGATCGGCAGTAATGCGCTTTCTGGGCCGCGAGCGCTGTCGAGAAGGTCGACGGTGATGACGGGGGAGTCGCTGTGGTCGCGGCCGCTGCAGGTGACCACCAGGTCGGCCTCGCCGAGTGCGGCCAACAGTTGGTCGGAGCTGACCGGCTCCACGGGGTGGCTCGCGGCGAAGCGTTCGGCTCGGCCACTGCGGGAGTAAACCGACAGATCGGTGCACTCCAGGCGCATCAAGGTGGCGGTCACAACCCGGGCGTAACTGCCGGTGCCGACCAGCAGGACTTTTCGCCCGGCTAGGGGGAAGTGACGCTGTTGTACGAGGTCGAGGCCTACCGAGGCCACCGACCGTCCGGCTGCACCGAGACTGGTCTGGCTGGCGACCGCTTTCCCGGTGGTGAGCGCGGCGTGGAAGAGTCGACGCAGGCTGGGGGTGTTGTGGCCCTCGGCTGCGGCGAGGGCGTCGCGCACCTGGCCGAGGATTTCGGCTTCGCCGACCACCATGGCGTCCAGGCCGGCCGCGACCTCGAGTAGATGCTGGACGGCCATCTGTCCGGCGTGAACTTCGAATTGTTCGACCAGATCGGCGCTGCTGGCAGGCAGGAGCCCGCTGATGGTGCTGAGCACCGCCTCCAGCGAGGAGTGGAACTTGGGAGCATCGAAATAGAGCTCGAACCGGTTGCAGGTGCTCAGCAAGACGAAACCGGCGATCTCTTCACGGTTGAGCAGTTCGGTGGTGATCTGCTGCTCGGCAGCGCTGAGTGCGGCCAGTTCTTCTGAGGAGACCAGGTGGTGACTAATACCCAAAGCGGTGATCGGCACGGTGAGCATGGTAACTCCACTCGTGGCGATGATCGACCATGTCATGACTCGGTTGCTGCAGTTCGCGGTAAGCCGGTTGGAATATTCATGCCGTATGCGCCATAGTTATGCCATGACGTTTTCGGTTGCGGTGGCCGGTGCCACCGGCTACGCCGGGGGAGAAGCCCTACGGCTGCTGTTGTCCCATCCTGAGTTCGAGATCGGTGCGCTGACCGCTGGATCCAGCGCCGGCAGCCTGCTGCTCAGCCATCATCAGCACCTCACCGCGCTGGGCGACCGAGAGATCCTGGACACCACCGCCGAGAATCTGGCCGGGCATGATGTGGTGATCCTGGCGCTTCCGCATGGAACCTCGGCCGCTATTGCCGCGCAGCTGGGGCCTGAGGTCTTGGTGGTTGACGCCGGTGCTGACCACCGACTCATCGATCCCGCCCAGTGGCAGCAGTTCTATGGCACCGATCACGCCGGTACCTGGCCCTACGGACTGCCCGAGTTACCCGGCCAACGCGCCCGACTCGCCACCACCAAGCGCATCGCCGTGCCCGGCTGTTATCCGACGTCGGTGACGCTGGCCTTGCTTCCCGCCCTCACTGCCGGACTGGTCGACGGAGCCGATGTGGTCGCTGTCGCGGCCTCTGGGGCCTCGGGGGCCGGCAAGTCGCTCAAGGCCAATCTGCTCGGGTCGGAGGTCATGGGGTCAGCGAGCGCCTATGGCGTCGGCGGAGTGCATCGGCATGTGCCCGAGATACTGCAGAACTTCGCGGCACTGGGCGCTGCCACCCCCACGGTGTCCTTCACTCCGGTGCTGGCACCGATGTCGCGCGGGATCCTGGCCACTGTCACGGCGCCGTTGCTGGCTGACATCTCTACGGCACAGGCACGCCAGTCCTACCTCGATGCCTATGCTGGCGAACCGTTCGTCACAGTGCTACCCGAGGGTGTCTGGCCGCAGACACAGTCGGTCGTCGGTTCCAATGCCGTCCACGTCCAGGTCACCGTGGACACTGCCGCCCGTCGTCTGGTGGCGGTCTGCGCCATCGACAACCTCACCAAGGGCACCGCCGGTGGCGCGGTGCAGTCCATGAACCTCGCCCTGGGTCTGCCTGAGACGCTCGGCCTTCCTCTGATCGGAGTCGCACCGTGAGTGTCACAGCAGCAAAGGGATTCACCGCCGCCGGCGTGGTCGCGGGAATCAAGGCTTCCGGCAAAGCCGACCTGGCGCTGGTGGTGAACACCGGCCCCAGGGCACATGCGGCTGGTGTGTTCACCAGCAACAAGTTCACTGCCGCGCCGGTGGTGTGGTCGAAAAAGGCCCTCGCCGATGGACGGCTGGCCGCCGTGGTGCTCAACTCCGGCGGCGCGAACGCCTGCACCGGGGACGCCGGCTACGCCGATACCGTCCAGACGGCCGAATGGGTCGGCGCGGAGGTGGGTTGCGACACCACCGATGTGGCGGTGTGCTCCACCGGGCTGATCGGCGTCCGACTGCCGATGGATGCGGTGTTGAACGGCATCCAGCTGGCTGCCCAGGATCAATCCACCGCCGGTGGGCCGGCTGCCGCCGAGGCGATCATGACCACGGACACCGTGGCCAAGGAGTCGATCCACACCTCCCCGGCCGGATGGACGATCGGCGGGATGGCCAAAGGGGCAGGCATGCTCGCGCCGGCCCTGGCCACGATGCTGGTGGTGATCACCACCGACGCCGATCTCACCTCGGCTGAACTGGACGCAGCATTGCGCACCGCCACCGAGGCGACCTTCGATCGCACCGATTCCGATGGCTGCATGTCGACCAATGACACCGTGCTTCTGCTGGCCTCCGGCGCCGCCAAGATTCAGCCCGACATCGATCAGTTCACCGAAGCGCTGACGGGGGTCTGCGCCGACTTGGCCAAACAGCTGCTGGCTGATGCCGAGGGATCGGCCCACGACATCGAAGTCAACGTGGTGGGAGCCGCGACCGAGGCTGATGCGCTGACGGTGGCCCGGGCGATTGCGCGCAGCAATCTGTTCAAGTGCGCCATCTTCGGCAACGATCCGAACTGGGGTCGGGTCTTGGCCTCGGCGGGCACCGTCGATGCCGCCTACGACCCTGAACACGTCGATGTCGCCTTCAACGGCGTGACTGTCTTCGAGGACGGCCAGTTGGGCACCGACCGTAGCGCTGTGGACCTGTCGGCTCGTCAGGTGCTGGTCGAACTCAATCTGCACGCCGGCCAGGCAGCCGCCTCCATCTGGACTAACGATCTGACCTACGACTACGTCAAAGAGAACGCGGAGTACTCCTCATGACCGAAGCTGCCGACAAGGCCGCCATCCTGATCGAAGCGCTGCCCTGGCTGGAGCGCTACGTCGGGAAGATCATCGTGATCAAGTACGGCGGCAACGCCATGGTCGACGACGAGCTCAAGGCCGCTTTCGCCCGTGACATCGTCTTCCTGCGCACCGTCGGAGTACATCCGGTCGTCGTTCACGGCGGCGGTCCGCAGATCTCGGCGATGCTGGCACGGCTGGGCATTGAGAGCGAGTTCCGTGGCGGGCTGCGGGTCACCACCCCCGAAGCGATGGACGTGGTGCGGATGGTCCTCATGGGTCAGGTGAATCGCGAACTGGTCGGCCTGATCAACGCTCATGGACCGCTGGCGGTCGGACTATCCGGCGAGGACGCCGGTCTGTTCACCGCCGAGCGGCGTGGCGCCATGATCGACGGCGAGGAGGTGGACCTCGGCTTGGTCGGTGAGGTTTCGGAGGTGCGTCCCGAAAACGTGCTCGGCTTGATCGCCGCTGGACGGATTCCGGTGATCGCGACCGTGGCGCCCGACGAGGACGGCCAAGTGCACAATGTGAATGCCGACACCGCCGCCGGGGCATTGGCCGCAGCGCTGCACGCCGAGCGGCTGTTGATGCTCACCGATGTGGCAGGCCTGTACCGGAATTGGCCGAACTCCGACGAGATCATCCGGCAGATCGCCGTGGATGACCTTGCCGCCATGCTGCCCACCCTGGCTTCGGGGATGATTCCGAAGATGGAAGCCTGCGTGAACGCGGTCCTCGATGGCGTACCCAAGGCCACCGTCATCGACGGGCGGTTGCCCCATTCGTTGCTGCTGGAGATCTTCACCGACGAGGGCAACGGCACCATGGTGCTGGGTCACTCTGCGATCGGGGAGTTGATCTGATGAGCGTGCCCGTCGCTGTCGGCAATCAGGCCGAACTGATCGACCGCTACACCGGCTCGGTGATGAACACCTTCGGACCACCCTCGCGGGTGTTCGTTCGCGGGGAGGGTGCCTACCTGTGGGATGTCGACGGCAAGCGCTACCTCGATCTGCTGGCAGGTATCGCCGTGAATGCCCTGGGCCATGCCCATCCGCAGGTGTTGGGGGCCATCTCGGCGCAGCTATCGACGTTGGGCCATGTGTCGAACTTCTTCGCCACTCCCACTCAGATCGCGCTCGCCGAGAAATTGGGCGCGCTGGTCACCGCCAACGCCCCGCGAACCCCGGCGAGGGTGTTCTTCAGCAATTCCGGAACCGAGGCGAATGAGGCGGGTTTCAAGATCACCCGCATGACCGGACGCACCAAGCTCATCGCCATGGCGGGCTCTTTCCACGGACGAAGCCTCGGTGCGCTGGCGCTCACGTCGAACCCGAAATATCGCGAGCCGTTCGAACCGTTGCCGGGCGAGGTGACCTTTGTTCCCTATGGCGACGTCGAGGCACTCGCCGCGGCGCTCGACGACACCACTGCGGCGGTCATCATCGAACCGATCCAAGGCGAGAACGGCGTCATCGAGCCGCCTGACGGCTTCCTGGCTGCCGTCCGCACCCTCACTGCTGACCACGGGGCCTTGCTGTGGTTCGACGAGGTGCAGACCGGCATCGGGCGTTGTGGCGATTGGCTGGCCAGCACGGCCTCCGGCGTGACCGCCGACATCGTCACCTTCGCCAAAGGGTTGGGCAATGGCTTCCCGATCGGTGCCTGTGTGGCCACCGGTGCGGCAGCGACTCTGTTGGGCCCAGGCAGCCACGGCACGACTTTCGGCGGAAACCCGGTAGCAGCGGCGGCGGGCCTGGCAGTTCTGGGCATCATCGAACGCGACAATCTGCTGGATCACGTTCGCACCACCGGTGACCGGCTAGCGGCCGGAATCATGGCTCTGAGCCACCCCGGCATTGATCACGTGCGCGGACGCGGGCTGCTCCGCGGCATCGTGCTCACTGAGCCCCATGCCCCTGCCGTCGTCCAGGCCGCCCTGGGCGCAGGCTTCGTGATCAACGCCCCGCGTCCCACGGTGATCCGACTGGCACCCCCACTGATCATCACTGACGCTCAGGTGGACGATTTCGTGGCGGCTCTGCCGTCGCTCTTGGAGGCACGATGACAGACACCGTGAAGGCACCGCCGACCAAGAGTGCCCGCCACTCCCAGATCGCCACCTTGATCGAGCGGGAGACTATTGGCTCCCAGACCGAGCTTGCGGTGCGCCTGGCCGATTCCGGAATCGCGGTCTCTCAAGGCACTTTGAGCAAAGACCTGGTCGAACTCGGCGCCGTGCGGGTACGGACGGCGACCGGTGAGTTCGCCTACGCCCTGCTGGCCGGCGAACACGTCACTGGCAGCCCTGCCGCCACCGCGCGCCTCACCCGGCTGTGCGGCGAGTTGCTGCTTTCGGCGGAGGGGTCGGCGAACCTCGCTGTGCTACACACCCCGCCGGGTGCGGCTCAGTTCTTTGCCTCAGCCATCGACAAGGTCGGCTGGACCTCGATCTTGGGTACGCTCGCCGGGGATGACACCGTGGTGGTGATCGCCCGCGACGCCGATGGGGGAGCGAGCTTGGCCGAAACCCTGTTGAGTCTGCCCGCGAACAAAGCAATGGAGGAAGAGCAGCAATGAGTGACGCCACCGATTCCGGTCGGCTTTGGGGCGGGCGTTTCGCCGGTGGGCCTGCTGAGGCCATGTTTGCGTTGAGTAAGTCCACCCAGTTCGATTGGCGCCTGGCCGGCCATGACCTTGCCGGGTCGAAGGCCCACGCCACCGCGCTGCACGCCGCTGGGCTGCTGACCGATGACGAGTACGCCGCAATGACCGCCGGTCTGGAACGGCTGTTGGTCAAGGTCACCTCCGGCGAGGTTCAGCCAGCGGACACCGACGAGGACGTTCATGGCGCCCTGGAGCGTCTTCTGATCGCCGAGGTGGGTCCCGACTTGGGCGGACGGCTCCGGGCCGGACGGTCGCGGAACGACCAGATCGCCACGCTGATCCGGGCCTACCTGCGCGATGCCAACACAGTCCTGGATGCCGATCTGAGGGCCTTGATTTCAGCATTGGCCGATCAGGCCGAGGCCAACCTGGGCGCGATCATGCCGGGACGTACTCATTTGCAGTCCGCCCAGCCGGTGCTGCTCAGTCATCACCTGCTCGCTCATGCCTGGCCGTTGGTGCGCGATCGACAGCGTTTGGCGGATCTGGATGCTCGACTGGCCGTCAGCCCCTACGGTTCCGGCGCCCTCGCAGGCACCTCTTTGGGGCTGGATCCGGAGTTGGTCGCCCAGGAGTTGGGCTTCGCATCCTCGGTTCCCAACAGCATCGACGGCACCGCAGCTCGCGACCTGGTTGCTGAGGAGGCCTATGTACTGGCCCAGATCGGCGTCGACCTGTCTCGGCTCAGCGAGGACGTCATCTTGTGGTGCACCGCTGAGTTCGGCTTCGCCACCTTGGATGATGCCTGGTCGACCGGCTCGTCGATCATGCCGCAGAAGAAGAACCCCGATGTCGCCGAACTCGCCCGCGGCAAGGCCGGACGCCTCATCGGCAATCTCAGCGGCCTGCTGGCCACCTGCAAGGGCCTGCCGCTGGCGTACAACCGTGACCTGCAAGAAGACAAGGAACCGATCTTCGACGGCTTGGATCAACTCCGCGTGCTCCTGCCTGCGGTGACCGGGATGATCTCGACGTTGCGGTTCCACCATCCCCGCATGGTTGAGCTTGCCCCCAGAGGATTCTCGCTGGCCACCGATGTCGCCGACTGGCTGGTGCGTCAGCGGGTGCCCTTCGCGCAGGCCCACGAGATTGCCGGCGCCTGCGTTCGGTACTGCGAAAGCCACGGCCAGGAGTTGGTCGAGCTGACGCCTGAGCAGCTTGCCGAAATCTCGCCCGAACTGTCCGCTGAGGTGCTTGGCGTGCTGACGGTCGAAGGTTCGGTCGCCTCCCGGAACGGACGCGGTGGCACTGCACCGATCCAGGTGGGCCGGCAGTTGGCCGAACTGCGGTCCACCCTGGAATCGTGAGTCTTGTCGCCGAGTTCCTGCCACTGGAGGCGGACACCGCTGCGGTGATCGTGGGCTGGGTCCACTCTGCGGAGGAACTGGCTCTGGTCGCCGGTCCCACGCTGAGTTGGCCGCTGACCACCGAGCAGTTGATGGGCACCGTCAATGGCGCACAGCGAGAAGCTCGGGTTCTGGTCCTCGACGGGGTGCCCGTCGGATTCGGCACGCTTCGCCGTCACGACGGCAGCGTGCGGCTCGGCTGGATCCTGGTCGATCCCGGCCGCCGCGGTGAAGGCTGGGGGAGAAGGCTGCTGGAGCAGCTCATCGCCGAGGCCGAGCATCTCTATGGTCCGCAGCGCCTCACCTTGGGGGTCTTCGCCCACAACCAACCCGCAGTGCAGCTTTACCGCAGCCTTGGGTTCAGCGAAGAGCCGCCGGTTCCGATCGATTTCGCCGACTACCCCTGGCAGAAGATCGAGATGGAACGGGTCCTCACCGATCAGCCGTGATCCTCCAGCAGCACCCAGCGTCCGGTGATGCGACGAAAGACACGCAGGTCTTTCCAGTCGGCGACGTGCCCCACTGCGGCCGCCAAGGCCTTGCCGACCTGCCAGGCTTCGGCGTCCTCGGTGAGGTCGTTGGACGACTCCACCACAAAGCGGATGGTGACCCGGGGCAAGCCGGTGCGAGCCAGAGCGGCGACATCGACGAAGGCGTCTTCCACCGGGCACAGCGTGGCCACCGCGGTGCGGGCGGCGTCCAGGACGGCCTCCGGGGGGACTCCACTGCGACTGCGCTGAATGGCCACACCGGCGCGAAAGGAAGGCATGACCGCAACCTAGTGCGGGTCACCGACACTCGGTTGTCGGAGTCCAACAAGCCCAGCTACTAGGCTTAGCGGTCGTGAATGCCTTACTGGACGAACTGACCTGGCGTGGGTTCATAGCCCACAGCACCGACCTGGACGCACTGAGCGCGGCCCTCGACGACGGACAGTTGAAGTCCTATGTGGGCTTTGATCCCACTGCGCCGAGCATCCACATGGGAAACCTGGTGCAACTGATGCTGGCGCGGCGTCTGCAGGCTCACGGCCATCGTCCGTTCTTGTTGGTGGGGGGCTCGACCGGTCTGATCGGTGACCCCAAACAATCCAGCGAGCGCAATCTGAACCCGAAGGACGTGGTCCACGAGTGGGTGGAGCGGATCCGGGGCCAGGTGAGCAAGTTCGTCGATTTCGACGGCCCCGCTGCGGCCACCGTGGTGAACAACTACGACTGGACCGCCGAGTTGAGCACACTGGACTTCCTGCGCGATATCGGCAAGCACTTCAGCATCAATCGGATGCTGGACCGCGAGGTCGTGAAGGCCCGGCTGGAGACCGGCATCTCCTACACAGAGTTCTCCTACATGCTGTTGCAGTCCCTGGACTTCCTCGAGCTCTACCGCCGCTACGGCGTCACCATGCAGACCGGCGGCTCCGACCAGTGGGGCAACCTGACCTCTGGAGTTGAACTGATCCGGCGCTCGGACGGCGGCAAGGCCCACGCGTTGGCCACGCCGTTGCTGACCAAAGCTGACGGAACCAAGTTCGGCAAGACCGAGACGGGGACAGTCTGGCTGGATCCTGCGATGACCAGCCCGTATGCCTTCCACCAGTTCTTCTTGAACGCCGAGGACGCCATGGTGGGGACCTACCTGAAGATCTTCTCCGAGCGTGGGCGTGAGGAGATCGATGAGCTGATCCGTCAGACGAACGAGGCCCCCCACCTGCGTGCTGCGCAACGGGCGCTCGCTGACGACATCACCGACCTGGTGCATTCCCGCGCTGAACGAGAGGCCGCGACGAGCGCTGCGGCGGCGATTTTCGGCAGGGGAGAGCTGCAGGACCTGGATTCAGCGACTTTGGCTGCGGTCTGCCAGGAATTGGGCGGTGCACAAATGACCACCGGATCCGATTTGCCGAGCATCATTGACGTCATGACGGCCGCCGCAGTGGTGCCGAGCAAGTCCGCAGCACGGCGTGCTGTGGACGAGGGTGGGGCCTACCTGAACAACGTGAGGGTCACCGATGCGGAGCAGACCCTGGCTGAATCCGACCTTTTGGCTGGAAAATTCGCGATTGTGCGTCGCGGCCGGAAGACCGTTGGGGCCGTCGAAATCGTGCGTTAGCCCTAGTCAGAGTGCGACACGCCCGGGCGTTTCGCCGATTTGACCCATAGGGGTCGACCGCGTAACGTTCTCCAAGCGCCCCGGTGAGACGGACGGGCCAGAGAAGATCTGGACTGGACGAATCGAGGCGCCGAACCCAACCAAGACAACCCTGGATCAGGGTGTTTTCGAGTGCGAGAACACAAGGGTCCAAGGCCTAGTCACGGCCAGGTTCGGGTCCAAACCCCGGTTTGACAAGCGGATGAGGACCTACTAAAGTAAGTCGAGTTGCCCCAAGCGGCGGTGAGAGCCAAAGCGAGGAGCGCACCCGAAACTTGAGAACTCAACAGCGTGCTTAAAAGTCAATGCACAATAATGCACTCTTCGGAGTGCGAACAAAACCCCGTATCGGGGTGTGCGAAGCGCAAGCAGAAACACATCACGAGACGGATTCCTTTGATTATTGATACAGACCAGCAATGGTCTGCGTCAGAATCAAACTTAAGTTGACGGTAACGGGCGTAAGCCCACACCGAAATTTTTCAACGGAGAGTTTGATCCTGGCTCAGGACGAACGCTGGCGGCGTGCTTAACACATGCAAGTCGAACGGTGAAACAGAGCTTGCTCTGTGGATCAGTGGCGAACGGGTGAGTAACACGTGAGCAACCTACCCTTGACTCTGGGATAACAGTTGGAAACAGCTGCTAATACCGGATATTTACCTCGGCAGGCATCTGCTGAGGTAGAAAGCTCCGACGGTCAGGGATGGGCTCGCGGCCTATCAGCTTGTTGGTGAGGTAACGGCTCACCAAGGCGTCGACGGGTAGCCGGCCTGAGAGGGCGACCGGCCACACTGGGACTGAGATACGGCCCAGACTCCTACGGGAGGCAGCAGTGGGGAATATTGCGCAATGGGGGAAACCCTGACGCAGCAACGCCGCGTGCGGGATGAAGGCCTTCGGGTTGTAAACCGCTTTCAGCAGGGACGAAGGATTTCTGACGGTACCTGCAGAAGAAGCACCGGCTAACTACGTGCCAGCAGCCGCGGTGATACGTAGGGTGCGAGCGTTGTCCGGAATTATTGGGCGTAAAGAGCTTGTAGGCGGTCCGTCACGTCGGAAGTGAAAACTCAGGGCTTAACCCTGAGCCTGCTTTCGATACGGGCAGACTTGAGGGATGTAGGGGAGAACGGAATTCCTGGTGGAGCGGTGGAATGCGCAGATATCAGGAGGAACACCAGTGGCGAAGGCGGTTCTCTGGACATTTCCTGACGCTGAGAAGCGAAAGCGTGGGGAGCAAACAGGCTTAGATACCCTGGTAGTCCACGCCGTAAACGGTGGGCACTAGGTGTGGGACCCTTCCACGGGTTCCGTGCCGTAGCTAACGCATTAAGTGCCCCGCCTGGGGAGTACGGCCGCAAGGCTAAAACTCAAAGGAATTGACGGGGGCCCGCACAAGCGGCGGAGCATGCGGATTAATTCGATGCAACGCGAAGAACCTTACCTGGGTTTGACATATACCGGAAACATCTGGAGACAGGTGCCCCGCAAGGTCGGTATACAGGTGGTGCATGGCTGTCGTCAGCTCGTGTCGTGAGATGTTGGGTTAAGTCCCGCAACGAGCGCAACCCTCGTTCTATGTTGCCAGCGGTTCGGCCGGGAACTCATAGAAGACTGCCGGGGTCAACTCGGAGGAAGGTGGGGATGACGTCAAGTCATCATGCCCCTTATGTCCAGGGCTTCACGCATGCTACAATGGCTGGTACAAAGGGCTGCAATACCGCAAGGTGGAGCGAATCCCATAAAGCCAGTCTCAGTTCGGATTGGGGTCTGCAACTCGACCCCATGAAGTCGGAGTCGCTAGTAATCGCAGATCAGCAACGCTGCGGTGAATACGTTCCCGGGCCTTGTACACACCGCCCGTCAAGTCATGAAAGTCGGTAACACCCGAAGCCGGTGGCCTAACCCTTGTGGAGGGAGCCGTCGAAGGTGGGACCGGTAATTAGGACTAAGTCGTAACAAGGTAGCCGTACCGGAAGGTGCGGCTGGATCACCTCCTTTCTAAGGAGCTTTTGGCAGGCTTAATCAACCTGTCCAGCGTTCGGTTCCACCGCAAACGTCGGTGGCCGGACAGAGCACCTAGTGGAGCATTGACCATTAAGTTGAGCAACCAGGCTCGTCAGTACAACCACCGGTTCGCCGGCGGAGTGGAACCTCGAGGCCTGGAGCGATACCCGAGCACGCTGTTGGGTCCTGAAGGGTCGGTTGCCAAGGCAACTACTTTTCAGTGCGGACCAGTGACCAAGCCGTTAACGCGGGGAGGAACTGGGCTCGCCCGTTTCTTGAGAACTGCACAGTGGACGCGAGCATCTTTGTAGTGAAATAACAAGCTACTAAGGGCAATCGGTGGATGCCTAGGCATCAAGAGCCGATGAAGGACGTTGTAACCTGCGATAAGCCCCGGGGAGCTGGTAAACGAGCTTCGATCCGGGGATCTCCGAATAGGGAAACCTCGAAAGAAACCGGAGTAATGTCCGGCGACCTCTACCTGAACACATAGGGTAGTTGGAGGGAACGTGGGGAAGTGAAACATCTCAGTACCCACAGGAAAAGAAAACAACCGTGATTCCGTAAGTAGTGGCGAGCGAACGCGGAAGAGGCCAAACCCCGCATGTGTGATAGCTAACAGGCGTTGCATGCTGGGTGTTGTGGGGCCGTTCAGACCGGGCTGTTAACCGGTCAGGGAGTAAGAAAAGATCAAGGAAGTCGAAGGACTCTGGGAAGTTCCGGCAAAGAAGGTAACACCCCTGTAGACGTAAACTGATCTCTCCCGAGCGTCACCCCAAGTAATGCGGAACCCCTGAAATTCTGCATGAATCTGGCGGGACCACCCGTTAAGCCTAAATACTCCTTGATGACCGATAGCGGACAAGTACCGTGAGGGAAAGGTGAAAAGTACCCCGGGAGGGGAGTGAAATAGTACCTGAAACCGATTGCCTACAATCCGTCGGAGCCCTTCGGGGTGACGGCGTGCCTTTTGAAGAATGAGCCTGCGAGTTAGTGGTACGTGGCGAGGTTAACCCGTGTGGGGAAGCCGTAGCGAAAGCAAGTCCGAATAGGGCGACATAGTCGCGTGCTCTAGACCCGAAGCGAAGTGATCTATCCATGGCCAGGGTGAAGCGACGGTAAGACGTCGTGGAGGCCCGAACCCACTTGGGTTGAAAACCGAGGGGATGAGCTGTGGATAGGGGTGAAAGGCCAATCAAACTTCGTGATAGCTGGTTCTCCCCGAAATGCATTTAGGTGCAGCGTCGCGCGTTTCTTACCGGAGGTAGAGCACTGGATGGTCTAGGGGGCCCACAAGCTTACCGAAATCAGCCAAACTCCGAATGCCGGTAAGTGAGAGCGCGGCAGTGAGACTGTGGGGGATAAGCTTCATAGTCGAGAGGGAAACAGCCCAGATCATCAGCTAAGGCCCCTAAGATATTGCTAAGTGGAAAAGGATGTGGAGTTGCAGTGACAACCAGGAGGTTGGCTTGGAAGCAGCCACCCTTGAAAGAGTGCGTAATAGCTCACTGGTCAAGTGATTCCGCGCCGACAATGTAGCGGGGCTCAAGCAATACGCCGAAGCTGTGGCATTCGCATGTTAACCAGGCCTTCGTGGTCCAGGTGTGCGGATGGGTAGGGGAGCGTCGTGTGCGCTGTGAAGCGGCGGGGTGACCCAGCCGTGGAGAGCACACGAGTGAGAATGCAGGCATGAGTAGCGAATGACGGGTGAGAAACCCGTCCGCCGAATATCCAAGGGTTCCAGGGTCAAGCTAATCTGCCCTGGGTAAGTCGGGACCTAAGGCGAGGCCGACAGGCGTAGTCGATGGACAACGGGTTGATATTCCCGTACCGGCGAAACAACGACCCTGCCGAGGCGAGTAATGCTAAACACGCAAGGAACTGGGAGGACTTCGGTCTGAGCAGTTCTGAGTCTGTGACCCAAACTTGTATTAGGCAAGCTGCGGAGGGACGCAGGAAGGTAGCCCATCCCGGGTAATGGTATACCGGGCTAAGTGCGTAGGGTGAGGTGTAGGCAAATCCGCACCTCGTGAAGCCTGAGACACGATGGCGATAAAAAGTGGGTGATCCTATGCTGCCTAGAAAATCTTCGTGAGCGAGTTGTTAGCCGCCCGTACCCTAAACCGACACAGGTGGATAGGTAGAGAATACCAAGGCGATCGAGAGAATCGTGGTGAAGGAACTCGGCAAAATACCCCCGTAACTTCGGGATAAGGGGGACCTGATGTGTCAAGGCTCTTGCAGCCGGCAGCACTGAGGGTCGCAGAGACCAGGCCCAAGCGACTGTTTACTAAAAACACAGGTCCGTGCCAAGTTGAAAGACGATGTATACGGACTGACTCCTGCCCGGTGCTGGAAGGTTAAGGGGAAGTGTTAGAGCAATCGAAGCACAGAACTTAAGCCCCAGTAAACGGCGGTGGTAACTATAACCATCCTAAGGTAGCGAAATTCCTTGTCGGGTAAGTTCCGACCTGCACGAATGGAGTAACGATTTGGGCGCTGTCTCCACCACGAACTCGGCGAAATTGCACTACGAGTAAAGATGCTCGTTACGCGCAGCAGGACGGAAAGACCCCGGGACCTTTACTATAGTTTGGTATTGGTGATCGGTACAGCTTGTGTAGGATAGGTGGGAGACTTTGAAGCATGGACGCCAGTTCATGTGGAGTCATCGTTGAAATACCACTCTGGTTGTTCTGGTTATCTAACCTAGGTCCATTATCTGGATCAGGGACAGTGCCTGATGGGTAGTTTGACTGGGGCGGTCGCCTCCCAAAAGGTAACGGAGGCGCCCAAAGGTTCCCTCAGCCTGGTTGGCAATCAGGTGTTGAGTGTAAGTGCACAAGGGAGCTTGACTGTGAGAGAGACATCTCAAGCAGGGACGAAAGTCGGGACTAGTGATCTGACGGTGGCACGTGGAAGCGCCGTCACTCAACGGATAAAAGGTACCCCGGGGATAACAGGCTGATCTTGCCCGAGCGTCCATAGCGACGGCATGGTTTGGCACCTCGATGTCGGCTCGTCGCATCCTGGGGCTGGAGTCGGTCCCAAGGGTTGGGCTGTTCGCCCATTAAAGCGGCACGCGAGCTGGGTTTAGAACGTCGTGAGACAGTTCGGTCCCTATCCGCTGCGCGCGTAGGAATCTTGAGAGAGGCTGTCCTTAGTACGAGAGGACCGGGACGGACAAACCTCTGGTGTGCCAGTTGTTCTGCCAAGAGCACGGCTGGTTGGCTACGTTTGGAAGTGATAACCGCTGAAAGCATCTAAGCGGGAAGCACGTCTCAAGATGAGGGTTCCCACAGAGTTAATCTGGTAAGGCCCCCGGAAGACCACCGGGTTGATAGGTCGGATGTGGAAGTGCAGCAATGCATGAAGCTGACCGATACTAATAGGCCGAGGGCTTGTTTCCTACAAAGATGTTACGCGTCCACTGTGCGGTTCCCGAGTAACGGTCGGGAGCCTCCTCAATCGAGGAAGGCCCGCCAAAACTCCATAGAGTTACGGTGATCATGGCGAGAGGGAAACGCCCAGCTCCATTCCGAACCTGGAAGCTAAGCCTCTCAGCGCCGATGGTACTGCAGGTGGGAACCTGTGGGAGAGTAGGACGTTGCCGGACATTTCAACACCCCCGTGGAGCTTCGGTTCCACGGGGGTGTTGTACGTTACGGCTGATGTGGTCGAAGCGGCGAACTGGCGCTACCGAGCGCAGAAGGGCAGGATGGTGCGGTGAACGAACCCACCCCAAAACGTGGCCAGGGGTCACCAAAGCGACAGGGATCCTCGACCGGCGGCACCGGACGCGGACGTCCGAGCGGTCCACCGAAGGGCCGTAGCGACGCCGGCTCGCGTGGATCCCGGAGTCAATCGAATTCAAAACCCCGCGGCGGAGCATCGCGGAGCTGGGGAGAGGATGATCGTACTGATCGCCCCTCCGGCTACCGCGGTAGCAGCGGTGGAAGTGGCAGACGTGACAGCAGCAGCAGTCCACGAAACGGCGGCAGTCAGGGGCGTTCGTGGGGCGATGATTCGCGCGGTGAGCGTTCGGGTGGTTCGCGGGGGCAGTCTGGTTCTCGCGG
>SWCA01005041.1_pt1 | contig 62232 bp, 67 predicted proteins | sample 4692961 | NCBI WGS metagenome assembly SWCA01 (sample SAMN10267275, study PRJNA491770) | bioreactor metagenome | isolation source: DHS bioreactor inoculated with | place: Japan: off Shimokita Peninsula | reverse complement strand
ATCCGTGCACCGCCAGCACCAGCGGGGCAGGTCCGGTGAGCCCGTCGGGAATGGTCAGCAGGAAGTTGCGGGTCAGCCCGTCCTGCTCGAAGCTGATCTCGGAGGTGTCGGCGGTCGCGGCGGCGATGCTGAGCACGGCGGCGAACAGGAGCGGGGCAAGCGTTCGAATCATGGCCGCAGGGATAGGCACGCGCCGGGGGCCGGTCAATCGCGGGCGGTGCGCTTGGCGGAAAGCCGCAGAAGCGCGGCCGCGCTGTCACCGCGCGGCGGTGGTCGGCAGGCGCCGGCGGATCCCGGCGCCGGTGGCCTCAGAACATCGCCCAATCGGAATAGATCGGCTTCGGCGGGCGCTTCGGCTCGGGCCGTTTGGTGCTGCGCTCGGTGGTCTTGGGTTTGTCGACAACCCGGCGAATCTCGGGTTTGGGGGCTTTGCGGGGGTCCTGGTGAGACGCCATCTGCCTGCTCCTTTGGCGGGCCCGGTGGCGCTGGCCCGGCCCGGTTTCGGTTGCCCTGAGGCCTCCTTCTGCGGGAGGTCCATCCCCCCAGTTTCGGAGCCGAATGGGGAGAATGCGTGGCTGGAATGCGGCAAAAATGCGGCAATCGCTTCAAATTGCCGCCCCGGAACGCGATGCGCCGGGGCGGCGTTGCTCTCAGGCGGCGCGCGCCAGCGCCGGGCGGGCCTGTGCGACCAGTGCCTTGTGCAGCGCCGCAATGACGGGCTTCAGCGCATCGCGGTCGAGGATGAACTGCACGTCGACATTGCGCGGACCCTGGCTTGCACCGATCGCCGAATGGCCGGCGGCGGCGATTGCCTCGAGGCCTCGGGTGAGCACCGAAAGCCCGGCGAGATCGCGCCCGACCACCGACGCCATCGCCACGGCCCGCGACGAAACATCCGCCGCCGGGTAGCGCGCCACGAGGTCTTTCTCGACCCGGCGCAGGGTTTTCAGCGAGGTGTCGACATAGTGGGTGATGGTGTTGGCGTTCGACACTTTCGAGACGATCCGCACGCTGTGGCGGGTCAGCACGTCGAGGATGGCGGCGTCGTAGCCCTTCACCCCGACCATGTCCTGTTCGAACAATTCGAGCGCGAACAGGTCCAGCCCGGTGACGATCTCCACCGCCGGGGTCTCGGCGGGCTGGTCGTCGATCAGCGTGCCCGGATCGTCGGGTTCGAAGGCGTTGGTCACCCGCAGCGGCACCTGCGACTGGCGCAGGGTCTTGGCGGCCTTGGGGTGAATCGCTTCCATCCCCATGTTCGAAAGCTGGTCGGCCACGTCGTAATTGGTGCGCCCGAGTTTGCGCACATCCTCGGCGCCAACGATATTGGGGTCGGCGGACGACAGGTGGAACTCCTTGTGAATGATCGCCTCACGCGCACCGGTCAGCGCCGCGAGCCGCGAAAACGTCACCTCGGAATAGCCGCGATCGTATTCGCCCATCAGCCCCTCGGCGCATTGCGCGTAGCCGGTGACGATGGGCATTTCCCTGGCCGGGTCGATCCCCTCCATCGCGGCGGTGATCCGCTCGTCAAGGCTCACATCGCCCTCGTCGCGCCAGCCCGACAGATCGACGAAGCGCGCGTTCACCCCCGCCCGCTGCAACAACAGCGTGGTGACGAAGGCCGAATGCGCCTCGCCAAGCCCCGACAGCAATTCGCGGGTCTGGCCCATATGCTCGGACAGGCGGAAATGGCCATGCGAGCAGAGCCGCTGAAGGTCGATCAGGCAGCCACGTGCGCCGTGCAGCCGGTCCTCGACAAAGGCATCGGCGCGCTCGATATCGGCGGCGCTGTCGAGCACCCGCCCATGCGCCGCCTTCATCGCCTCGGCGACCTTGTCGAGCCGGTCGTGCCAGCCATGATCGCTATCGTCGGCGGCGAAGGTGGCAAAGGCCCCCGGCTCGCCGGTTTTCTTGTGCTCGAGCAGCAGGTTGGTGATGCCGCCAAAGGCGGAAACCACGAAGATGCGACCATAGAGATCGGCCTCGTCGCGGTCTGCGACGATCAGCGTATCGCGCAACTCGTCGATGCGCGACATCGACGTGCCACCGATTTTTTCAACGGTGTGGGTCATGTCAGGCCATCTCCTCTTCGGCCGGGGCATAGGAGCCGTCTTCGCCGTGCACTTCGGTGCCGGTGACCGGCGGGTTGAACACGCAGGCCATCACCAGCTCTTCCTCGGCGGCCAGCACGTGGCGATCGTGGTCATTGAGCGCATACATCACGCCCGGCTTGATCGCGTGGGTCTCGCCGGTGGCAAGGTCGGTGATGGTGCCCTTGCCCTGAATGCAATAGACGCTCTCGAAGTGGTTCTTGTATTCGAACGTGTGCTCGGACCCGGTTTCGAGGAAGGTGATGTGGAACGAAAACCCCATCCCGTCCGCGGCCAGCAGCATCCGCACCGATGTCCAGTTCGCGTCCGAGACCACACGGTCACGGTCGTTTTCGATGATTTGGTTGAAGTCACGCACGATCATGGGGGTTACTCCGCCGCCAGTTTGCTGTTGTTGTCGGCCATCGCATCGCGGGTGGCGTCGAGCAGGATGTTGAAGCCCTTGCGGAAGGTCTCCGCCGAGGTGGTGAGCGGGGCGAGCACCTTGACCACCTGGTCTTCGTTGCCCGAGGTCTCGATCACCAGCCCCTTGTCGTAGCTGCGCGCGCAGATATCTGCCGCCAGCGCGCCGGAGCCGACATCGACCCCCTGCATCAGCCCGCGCCCCTTGAGGGTGGCGCCGGGCACCAGCTCGGCCACGTCGCTCAGCGCCGAGGTGAGCATCAGTGCCTTGTCGGCGAGTGCCCGCTGGAAGCTGTCATCGGCCCAGAACTTCTCGATCGCCACGCGGGCGGTCACGAAGGCGTGGGTATTGCCGCGGAAGGTGCCGTTATGCTCGGCGGGGCCGAACACGTCATGGCCGGGGCGCACCAGCACCAGCGCCATTGGCAGGCCGAAGCCCGACACCGACTTGGCCATCGTCACGATATCCGGGGTAACCCCCATCTCCTCGAACGAGAAGAACGTGCCGGTGCGGCCGACGCCGGCCTGAATGTCGTCGATGATCAGCAGCGCGCCATGGCGCGCGGCAATGTCGGCCACGCGGCGCACCCAGTCGGGGCTGGCGGCGTTCAGCCCGCCTTCGCCCTGCACGGTCTCGAACATGATCGCCGCCGGGGCGTCGATGCCGCCCGAGGGGTCATCGAGCATCTGCTCGAGCAGCGCCGCACTGTCGACGCCATCGGCATAACCGTCGAAGGGCATCCGGGTCACGCCCGAGGTGTCCATCCCGGCGCCGCCGCGATGGTAGCCGTTGCCGGTGGCCGCGAGCGCGCCCATGGTCACGCCGTGAAAGCCGTTGGTGAAGGTGACGATATTGGTCCGGCCGGTAACCTTGCGGGCGATCTTCATCGCCGCCTCGACGGCGTTGGCGCCGGTCGGGCCGGTGAACATCACCCGGTGATCCATGCCGCGCGGGGCAAGGATGTGGCGCTCGAAGGCAGCCAGGAAGTCGCCTTTCGCGTCGGTGTGCAGGTCGAGGCCATGGGCGATCCCGTCGCCGGCGATGTGGTCGATCAGCGCCGCCTTCATGTCGGGGTCGTTATGGCCGTAATTGAGCGACGAGCAGCCGGCCAGAAAGTCGATATAGCGGCTGCCGTCGGCGGCCTCGAGTTCGGAACCGCTGGCGCGGGCGAACAGCGTCGGCATACCCCGGCAATAGGAGCGCGCCTCGCTCTCGCGGCGATGAAAGATGTCGGTGTTGGTGGTCATGTCCTTGGGCATAGGGAATCCTTTCGCACAAAGTGCGTTGCGGTGTGTTGGGGAAGGGCGTGGATCAGGCGGCGCGGGCCAGCGCGCCCGCTTCGGGCAGCGAGATCGTCACCATGTGCTCGGTATCGTGATGGCCGTCGAAATGCGCGTCGCGCTCGAAATGCGGCTCATCGGTGAGCGTGCCGCCGATGCTGCGGGCGAAGCTGCGAAACAGCCCCCACGAGGCGGCGTTGTCTTCGGTGATCGTGGTCTTGAGATGGGTCGCGCCGTCGCATTCGTCGCGCTCGATCAACTCGAGCAACATCAGCTTGCCAAGGCCGAGGCCCCGCGCTTTCGGGCTCACTGCCACCTGCCAGACGAACAATTCGTCCTTGGCCGGGATCATGTGACCGGAAATCCAGCCCACGACCGCGCCATCGAGCTCCGCCACCACGCAGGTGTCGCGGAAATGGTCGGCCTGGATCAGGTTGGCATACATCGAGTTTTCGTCGAGCGGCTTGCAGCTTTTCACAAGCGCCCAGATGTCGGCCCCGTCCGTCGCAGTCGGTTTGCGCAGGCGGGGCTTGCGCGCTCGGGGTTCAGAAGTGTCTTTCGGCATCTTGACTATCCCTTCATTGCTTCGAGTGTCTAACTAATGGACTGGTGCATAAATTTCAACCGCCTAAGGAGTTTTGTTCAACTTTTGGTGCCAACAGTAGCAAATAGGGGCAATATGCGGTGTGTGATTAGGAGAAAGACCGCCAGTTTTCCTTTATCAAGTGAATGAGTTTCGCCGATCTTTGCAGGATTGATGGAAACTGGCGTTCCGTGCGACACTCAGCCCATGCCGGAGCCTGTGACCGACCGCACCGACGAAAGCCTGATCGCGCTGAGGCGTATCCTCCGCGCGACCGAGCTTTATGAGCGCAAGCTGGCGCAGGCGGCCGGGCTGACCCCGGCGCAGCTCCGGGTGTTGCAGATCCTTGCCAGCCGGGCCGATGCGTCCGCCACGCCCAAGGCGCTGGCGGTGCAGATGGGGGTGGCGCAGGCAACGGTAACGGCGCTGGTCGACAAGCTGGTGGCCGGTGGGCTGGTGACCCGGCTGCGCTCCGAGACCGACCGGCGCCAGACCAACGTGGTGATCACCGGACCGGGCCGGGCGGCGGTGAAGGACGCGCCCGACGCGCTGCAACAGCGCTTCGTGCGGGCTTTCGAAGGCTTGCGCGACTGGGAACAGGCGCAACTGGTCTCGTCGCTCGAACGGGTTGCGGCGCTGCTCGACGCCGAAGATATTGATGCTTCGCCGGTGCTGACCACCGGCGAGATCCACGCCGGAGACGAGCCGGGCTGAGGCGCGGGGGGCAAATCGCGCCCGCCGACAGCTCGCAATCCCATCTGAAACCGGAACGCGGCGGACCTGTTGCCGCCGCCGCCGTCCGGCGCGGTTCGTTTTGCCATGCAGAATCCCTCTGGCAGAGGAGGGGTTATATCGCTATTACCTTCTCGAGACAGCCGATTCCAAGTCCTCAAGGAGGTCGACGCGATGACAAACGATTCCATGCAGACCAAGGCGCTCCCGCGCTGGCAGCGCCCGGTGGCGATCATCGCCGGGGTGTTCGGCGTGATGACGATCTTTTCCGGCGGCTCGGTGCTGTTCGGGCCGCAAAGCGCGCAGGCCGTGGCGGGCGATTTCGTGCCTTACGTGGTCTGGGTCAATTTCCTCTCCGGGTTTCTCTATTGCATCGCCGCTGTCGGGCTCTGGCTCGGGCAGGGCTGGGCGCGCATCCTCGCCTGGGCCATCGCCGCAGTCACCGCGACGGCGGTTCTGGCGCTGCTGGTGCAGGTGATGGCCGGCAAGCCGTTCGAGATGCGCACGGTCGGGGCGCTGGCGCTGCGCTTCGGGCTCTGGGCGGCGATCGCGATGGCCTTGCAGCGGCAGGTGCGGGCGCGATGAACGCAGACAATCCCACATCGGGGCGCCGCGCCCAGATCCAGCGCGTCACCCTGGCTTTGGCGTTCGAGCTTGGGCCGGAACGGGTCACCACCGGGCTGATCGCCAAGCGCCTCGGGGTTACCCAGCCGGCGATTTACAAGCATTTCGCCGGCAAGGAAGACCTGTGGCAGTCGATCACCGAACTGCTGGCCGAACAGATTGCCGACAACATCGCCCAAGCCGCGGCCACGGCGCGGAACCCGCTGGATCATTTACGGCGGCTCGTCCTCGGTCACCTCGATCTGGTGCGCCAGACCCCGGCGCTGCCCGAGATCATGGTCAGCCGCAATCAGAAGGGCGCCCAGAAACTGGTGCAGCACGGTATGCGCGCCAGCACGGTCGCGCTGTCCGACGCGTTGACCGGTGCGATCCGCGCCGCCCAGGCCGATGGCAGCCTGCGCAGCGATATCGCCGCCGAAGACATGTCGATACTGGTTCTTGGAACGGTGCAGAGCCTCGTGCTTCGGTTGCTTGTCAGCCGCAATCTCGCGGTCCTCGAGGCCGATGCCGAGCGGCTGCTGGACTTGCAGCTTTCGGCCTTCACCCCCCGGCAAGGAGAGCAGCGATGAAACGTGGTTTCGGTCTGGCATTCGTGACACTGCCGCTGGCCGCCATTGGTGCGGGGGTTCTGGCTTTCGTGGTGGCGACCAGCCCACCCCCGGCGCAGGAGCCGGTGGCCGAGCGCGCCACCCCGGTGCGGGCGATCGTGGCGGAGGTGATGCCGGTGATGCCGATGGCGACCGGGCACGGGCTGGTGGCGCCGGCGCGCAGCTTCGAGGCGATCGCGCAGGTCGGCGGCGATGTGGTTTACGTCAATCCCCGCTTGCGCAAGGGCGAGATCCTGTCGGCGGGTGAGGTTCTCGTGCGGCTTTCGCCGGCGGATTACAACCTCGCCATCGCGCAGGCCAGGGCCAATATCCGGGCCGCCGAGGCCAAGCTGGCCGAGATTGCCGTGTCGCAGGAAAACCAGGCGGCGGCGCTGGAGATCGAGCAGGAAGTGCTGGCGCTCAAACGCGACGATCTCGAGCGCGCCGAGAGCCTGTTTGGCAGCGGCAGCGTCTCCCAGGCCGGGCTTGATGCGGCGCGCAACGGGGTGCTGGCGCAGCGCCAGAAGGTGCTGTCGATCGAGAGCACGCTGGCGCTGCTGCCGACCCAGCGCGATGTGCAGGTCGAACAGATCGCGGTCTACCAGGCCAGCCTCGAGACCGCGGAGCTGAACCTTGCCCGCACCGAGCTGACCCTGCCGTTCGCGGCGCGGGTGGCGAGCGTGGCGATCGAACAGGGCCAGTATGTGCGCGCCGGGCAGACCACGGCGATGCTCGACGGGATCGAGGCCGCCGAGGTCGAGGCGCAGATTTCCGTCGAGGCGCTGCGCACGCTGCTGCACGCCACCCATCCCGACGTTGCCAAGTTCGCCGCCGATCCGACGCGGATGACGGAGGTGCTGCGCGAACTGGAATTGACGGCTGAATTGCGGCTGGCGATCGGCGCCGAGGTGATCCGCTGGGCCGCGCGCGTCGACCGGGTGAGCGATACCATCGACCCGAAGACCGGCACGCTGGGGGTGATCCTGCGGGTCGATACCCCGCTGTCGAGCGCCTTGCCGGGCGAGCGGCCGCCGCTGACCAAGGGCATGTTCGTCGAGGTGGCGCTGAGCGCCGAGCCGGTGACCGGGATCGTCATCGACCGCGCCGCGCTGCGCGACGGCACCGTGCTGGTGGTGGGCGACGACAACCGGCTGGCGCGCGTCGAGGTTGTCGCGTCGTTCGTGCAGGACGGCATCGCGGTGATCGAACAGGGGCTTGAGGCCGGGCAACGGGTCGTGGTCAGCGATATCAGCCCGATCATGCCGGGGATGCTGCTGGAGGTAACCGAAGATACCGGCCTGATCTCGGGCCTGATCGCGGATGGGCAGGCGCAATGATCCGTTTTTTTGCCGGTCATCCGACGATTGCCAACCTGCTGATGATCCTGTTTCTGGCCGCCGGCCTGTTCGTCAGCCCGACGCTGCTGCGCGAGACCTTTCCACGCGCCGAGCCCAGTGAAGTTCTGATCTCGGTGCCCTATCCCGGCGCCCGCCCCGAAGACGTGGAAAACGCCATCTGCCGGCGCATCGAGAGCGCGCTCGACGCGGTGACGGCGCTCGACCGCCATTCCTGCGAGGCCCGCGAAAGTCTTGCCAGCGCAGTGGTGCGGATGCGCGAGGGCGACGATTTCCAGGCCTTCGTCGCCGACGTGTCGTCCGAGATCGAGGCGATCACCGATTTTCCCGAGCGCGCCGAGCAGGCCCGGATCAAGCCCCTCGGGCTGACTGATTTCGTGGCCTCGGTGGCGATCACCGGCCCGGTGTCACGGCCCGAGCTGGAAGCCTATGCCGACGAGGTGCGCACCCGGATGCTGCGCTGGGGCGGTATTCCCAAGGTCGATATCAACGGCTTCTCGACGCTTGAGCTTCAGATCGCCCTGCGCCCCGAGGCGCTGCGCAAATTCGGCCTGTCGGTGCCGGATATCGCCCGCGTGGTCGGCGCCGGCAGCCTCGACATGCCTGCGGGCAGCCTCGACACCGAGACCGAGAGCCTGCTGATCCGGGTCGCCGAGGAACGGCGCAGCGCCGAGGAACTGGCCAATCTGTTCGTGCGCTCGTCGGCGGCGGGCGGGCAGGTGCGGCTGGGCGATATTGCCGATATCACCGAGCATTTTTCCGTCGATGACGATGTGATCCTGTTCGACGGCCAGCCCGCCGCGATCCTCGATATCACCAAGACCCGCTCCGAAGACAGCCTGCGGGTGATCGACGCGGTCAACGCCTTTCTCGACGATGAACGCGCCAAGGCGCCGCCGGGCGTAACCATGGAAATCACCGCCGACGGCGCCACCGTGGTGCGCGAACGGCTGACCCTCGTGGTGGTCAACGGGCTTCAGGGGCTGGCGCTGGTCTTTGCGGTGCTGTGGCTGTTCTTCGGCTTTCGCTTTGCCTTCTGGGTGGCGATGGGCCTGCCGGTCAGCTTCATGGGCGGCGTCGCCCTGATGGGGGCAATCGGCTATTCGCTGAACCTGATGACCACGCTGGGCCTGTTGATCGTGATCGGCCTGCTGATGGACGATGCCATCGTCATCGCCGAAAACATCGCCCGGCTGCGCGAAAAGGGGCGCAGCGCGATGGAGGCGGCGGTGGAGGGCGCGGGCCAGGTCTTTCCCAACGTGCTGGCCTCGTTCGGCACCACCGCGATGATCTTCGGCTCGCTCGCCTTCCTGTCGGGCGATCTCGGCGCGGTGTTGCGGGTGGTGCCGGTGGTGATGCTCTTCGTGCTGTCGGTGTCGCTGATCGAGGCGTTCCTGATCCTGCCGCATCACCTGATCCACACCCTCGAAGCGCCGCGCCCGGAGAAGGGGCTGCGGCTGCGGGTCGAGGCTGGCGTGGCCTGGACCCGTGACCGGCTGGTCGGCCCGCTCGTCGACCTGACCATTCGCTGGCGCTATGCGGTGGCCGGGATCAGCCTCGCGGTGCTGCTGGTTTCGGTCAGCATGATGGCGGGCGGCTACCTCAAGTTCACCGCCTTTCCCGAGCTTGACGGCGATACCATCGTGGCGCGGGTGCTGCTGCCGCAGGGCACGCCGCTGTCGCGCACCGAGGCGGTCGTGGCGCAGCTCGAAGCGGGGCTGGAAGAGGTCAACGCCGAGCTGTCGCCGGAGCAGCCGAACGGCGCGGCGCTGGTGCGCCATGTCAGCGTGTTCTACGGCGTGAACCGCGACGCGTTTGAGAGCGGCGCACATGTGGCCACCGTCAGCGTCGATCTGCTGCCCTCGGCCGAGCGCACCCTGCGGCCCGACCCGATCATGGAAGCCTGGCGCAGCGCCGTCGGACCGCTGCCGGACGTGATCAGCCTGAGCTATGCCGAGAGCACCATCGGCCCGGCCGGCATCGCCATCGACATGCGCCTTCACGGCGACGATCTGACCGAGCTGAAAGCCGCCTCGATCGAGTTGCAGGAATGGATCGGGCGCTACCGGGGCGTAACCTCGGTGCTCGACGATCTGCGTCCGGGCAAGCGCGAGTTGCAGATCACCCTCAAGGATACCGCCGGGCCGATGGGGGTGACCGCCGCGATGGTCGCCGACCAGCTGCGCGCCGCCTATTTCGGCACCACGATCAGCGAGTTGCAGGTCGATGGCCGTCTGGTCGAGGTGACGGCCCAGTTCAATGCGGCGGACCAGGGCAGCTATCGCGGCTTTGACGATTTCCTGATTACCGGCGCCGAGGGTGCCACGATCCCGCTCGGCATCGTGGCGGATGTCGCCACCGGGCAGGGGGTGAGCCGCATCAACCGTGAAAACGGTCAGCGCACGGTGACGATCCAGGGCACGATCGACACCAGAACCGCCAATGCCAGCGCCATCGTCAGCGACACGCTGGCGCGGTTCATGCCTGACCTGCTGGCGCGCTATCCCGGTATCGAGTTCGGCGTGGAAGGCCAGCGCGCCGAGGCGACCACGACCCAGACCTCGATGATGAAGGGCTTCGTGATCGGGCTGATCGGCGTGTTCCTGCTCTTGAGCTTCCTGTTTCGCTCCTATGTCGAGCCGATCGTGGTGATGCTGGTCATCCCGCTGTCGCTGGCCGGGGCGATCTTCGGGCACATGGCGATGGGGCTCGATTTCTCGATGCCCAGCCTTCTGGGGTTCGTCGCCCTTGCCGGGGTGGTGGTGAACAACTCGATCCTGCTGGTCGATTTCGTCAAGCGCGAAAGCGACGACGCCCATACCGTCGCAATCGCGGCAGCCCGCGGCGCCCGCGCACGGTTTCGCGCGATCTTCCTGACCACGACCACCACGACGGCGGGGTTGTTCCCGATCCTGACCGAAACCAGCCTCCAGGCGCAGATCCTGATCCCGCTGGTCGCCAGCCTGGTCTACGGTCTGCTTGCCGCCGCCATCGTCGTGCTCTTCGCACTGCCGGCGATCTACGCCATCCTCGACGATCTCGGACTGAGCACCCTTGCCCATGCCCGCAAAGCCGCCGCGATAGGAGCCGCCGAGGCGTAGGCATCCGGTTGCACCGCGGCGCCGCCGCGCCAACACCAGCGGCCGTGCTCGTGCCGGGCTTTGGGTGTGAAGAAAGACAAAAGGGCTTGGCGTAGCATCGCCAAGCCCTTGGAATTTCTGGCTCCGGCGGTAGGGATCGAACCTACGACCAATTGATTAACAGTCAACTGCTCTACCGCTGAGCTACGCCGGAACACGAGGCGCGATTTAGCAACATGGTCTCGGCCGCGCAAGGGGGGAAATGGCATTGGCGGTCAAAGTTTTTCAAACAGCGCGTCCGGCGACAGTTCGGGGCTGGGGCGCACCTGGCCGCGCGTCGTGAGGTCGATCAGGTGGGCGAACACGTTACGGGCGGCGGCGGGCAGGAGCGGCGGCGGGGTCTCGGTGTAGATCTGCGCGGTGAGCGCCGCGATGCCCGCCGGTCGGGGTGCCAGGGCGGCGAGGATCTCGGCCTCGCGGGCGGCGCGGTGGGCGACGAGCCAGTCGAGCCGCGCCACCGGATCGGTGACCGGTGCGCCATGGGCGGGCAGATAGAGCCGGTCGCCGCGCGCCCTGAGCCGGGCGCAGGAAGCGAGAAAGGCGGTCAGGTCGCCATCGGGGGGCGAAATCAGGGTCGAGGCCCAGCCCATCACGTGATCGCCGGTGAACAATGTGTCGCCAAGCGCGAAGCTGAGATGGTTGGCCATGTGGCCCGGCGTCCGGATCGTTTCGAGTGCCAGACCGTTGCCGAGATCAATCCTCTCGCCATCGCTCAGCCGTTCATCCGGCGCGAACCCGGTATCGACGCCTTCGCCGCCGCCGGTCAGCCCGCGCCCGGCGAGGTCGGCCATCAGCTCGGACCGTCCGGCAGTGGCGTCGCCATAGGCCAGGACCGGCGCGCCCGTTGCCTCGGCAAGTGGCCGGGCGAGGGGGGAATGGTCGAGATGGGCATGGCTCACGAGGATGCGCGCTACCCGTTCGCCGCTGGCCAACCCGGCGAGAATCGCGCGCAGATGCGCCGGGTCGGCGGGGCCGGGATCAAGCACCGTCACCGCGCCGTCGCCGATGAGGAAGGTGTTGGTGCCCCAACAGGTCATCGCCGAGGGGTTGGGCGCGATCACGCGGCGAATGCCGGGCGCGAGCCGGGTGATCTGGCCGGGCAGGGGGGCGTCTTGCGTCATGCCGGCTACGAAACCGCGCCGCCGCGCCAAAGGCAAGCCCCGGCCTCGGCCCTTGCACCCGGTGCCGCCGCGCGCCATGCTCGCGCCTCTCACGCTGGCCCGGCCGGGCCAGACCGCTCCGTGCCGACGAAGAAGGAAACGCCATGGCCCGCCGTCCGCGCAAGGACCGAGCCACCGAGGCGCCGCCGGCGCCCGATGCCTTCCGGCTCGCGCCCGCTGCGCCGCCGCGCCCGCGCTTCGAGATCGGCGGCGCCGAGGCGCGCGGGGTGCTGCTCGACCATGCGTTCCGGCTGCTCGACGAGCATGGCGTTGCGGTGATCCACGAGGCTGCCAATGCGGCGCTGCAACGCGCCGGGGCGAGGCCGGGCCGCAGCCCCGAGCGGCTGCGCCTGCCGCGCGCCATGGTCGAGGAAGCGCTGCGCGAAACGCCGAAATCGGTCACCCTCGCGGGCAAGACCCAGACGCGCGATGTCACCCTGCCGCGCGGCGACAACGGCTTCGTGATGCGCACCGGCACCGGCGCGCATGGCTTCATCGAGATCGACAGCCGCGACTATCGCAACATGCAGATCAGCGACGTCGCCACCATCGCGCGGCTCGCCAACGGGCTCGACGAGGTCGGCTTTGTCGCCCATCCGTTTTCTTACGGCGTATCCGAGCTGACCAGCGATATTCACGGCGTCGGCGAGCTGGTGACCCATACCGACAAGCATGTCTGGCTCCAGCCCTACAACGTAGAAAACGTCGAGTTCCTGGTGCGGATCGTCGAGGCAGCGGGATCGACGCCCGCCCGGCCCATCGCCTCGATGATCATGTGCTCCTTCACGCCGCTCGAATTCAAGGTGATGGATGTCGAGGCGCTGATCCAGTCCGGCCGGGCCGGGCTGCCGGTGCATGCCTGTTCGCTGCCCTCGGCGGGGGGCACGGCGCCGCTGTCGGTGGCGGGCAACGCGCTGATGGCGGTGACCGAGATCCTGGCGATGATCGCCATGGGTCACGTGCTCGCCCCCGGCCTGCCGATGATTGCCACACCGCTGATGTTCACCCTCGACATGGCCACCGGGCAGGCGCTTCATGCCTGCCCCGAGAGCCTTCAGGCCAAGGCGCTGGCGGTGGAGGTGCTGCACGGGCTGGGGCTGGTCACCCACACCTACGGCATGGGCTCCGATACCCCGGCGGCCGACATCCAGTCGATGGCCGAGCGGGCGATGCTGGGGCAGGCGGTGGCGATGGCGGGGGCGGATATTCTGGGTGGGGTCGGCCAGCTTCAGACCGCCACGGTGTTTGACCCGGTGCAGGCGGTGCTGGACGACGAGCTGGGCCGCTATCTGCGCAGCCTGATCGCCGCGCCCGAGGTGAGTGCCGCGGCGTTCAACTGGGACGAGCTCAGCCAGATCGGAATCGGCGGGCATTTTCTGGCCTCCGACCAGACGCTGGCGCTCTGCCGCAGCCAGTTTCGCCCGCAGGTCTTTCAGCGCGACCGGCGCGACGACTACGACAAGGCCGGGCGGCACGGCGCCTGGGAGGCCGCACGCGACCGGGCCAAGGCGCTTGTTGCCGCCGATCTGCCCGCGGGCCTGCCCGATGCCGATGCCCGGCGCGAAATCGCGGCGCTGCGGGCGCGGGCGGACGCGGAGATTGCCGGCAAGGCGACGGTTTCGGGCCGGCGCGCGGTTGTCTGAGGCGTGGTCGGTCGGGCCGAAACGGGCTGACAAGCGGGGATGGTAGGCCCGGAGGGACTCGAACCCCCAACCAAGGCGTTATGAGCGCCCTGCTCTAACCAATTGAGCTACAGGCCCACCGTGACAAATGCTCCTATCATTTGCGCGCCCCGGGTCAAGCGGACGTTGCCTTTCGCCGCAGGCTGGGCTATCGCGGCGGCAACCGAGACGGGGGCCGCCATGACCGACAAGAAAACCGCGATCACCTATGCGCAAGCGGGGGTCGATATCGACGCGGGCAACGCCCTGGTGGAGCGGATCAAACCGGCCGCCCGGCGCACCAACCGGCCCGGCGTTATGGCCGGGCTTGGCGGTTTTGGCGCGTTGTTCGATCTCAAGGCGGCGGGCTACCACGATCCGGTGCTGGTGGCGGCGACCGACGGCGTGGGCACAAAGCTGCGCATCGCCATCGACACCGGCAACGTCGATACGATCGGCATCGACCTTGTTGCCATGTGCGTCAACGACCTTGTCTGCCAAGGCGCGGAGCCATTGTTTTTTCTTGACTATTTCGCCACCGGCAAGCTGGAAGTGGAGGCTGCCGCGCGCATCGTCGAGGGCATTGCCAACGGCTGCGCCGCGTCCGGCTGTGCGCTGATCGGCGGCGAGACGGCGGAGATGCCGGGCATGTATGAGGCCGGCGATTTCGATCTCGCGGGTTTTGCCGTGGGGGCGATGGAGCGCGGCGCAGAGCTGCCGCGCGGCGTCGCCGAGGGCGATATCCTGCTCGGCCTCGCCTCCGACGGGGTGCATTCCAACGGCTACAGCCTCGTGCGCAAGCTGGTCGAGGTCTCCGGTCTCGGCTGGAACGATGCCAGCCCCTTCGGCGACGGTTCGCTGGGCGCGGCGCTGCTGGCGCCGACGCGGCTCTACGTCAAGCCGGCGCTGGCGGCGGTGCGGGCAGGGGGCGTTCATGCCCTGGCCCATATCACCGGCGGCGGGCTCACGGAAAACCTGCCACGGGTGCTGCCCGAGGGCTTGGGCGCGCTGATCGACCTCGAGGCCTGGCCGCTGCCGCCGGTGTTTGGCTGGCTCGCGGGGATCGGCGGGCTGGATCAGGCCGAGCTGCTCAAGACCTTCAATGCCGGGATCGGCATGGTGCTGGCGGTAGATCCGAAAGACCTCAAGACCGTGCGGCAAGTGCTTGAAGATGAAGGAGAAACGGTTTTTCAGATCGGCCGTGTCCAGGCTGGCGCGGGCGTGAGCTATCTCGGGTCGCTGGCGTGACCAAGCGCGTCGCCATGCTGATCTCGGGCTCCGGCTCGAACATGGTGGCGCTGGCCGAGAGCATGGTGGGCGATCATCCGGCGCGGCCGGTTCTGGTGCTCTCCAACGTGCCGGAGGCGGGCGGGCTCGCCAGGGCCGAGGCGCTGGGCATCGCCACTGCGGTGGTCGATCACCGGCCTTTCGGCAAGGACCGCGCCGGATTCGAGGCGGCGCTGTCGGCAGCACTGGCGCGGGCGGCGCCCGATATTGTCTGCCTGGCCGGGTTCATGCGTATCCTGACGGAAGATTTCACCGCCGCCTGGGCGGGCCGGATGCTGAACATCCACCCGTCGCTGCTGCCGAAATACCGTGGGCTGAATACCCATGCCCGCGCGCTCGAGGCGGGCGATAGCGAGGCGGGCTGCACCGTGCACGAGGTGACGGCGGAGCTGGACGGCGGGCCGATCCTTGGCCAGGCGCGGGTGGCGATCCGGCCCGGTGACACCCCCGAGGCGCTGGCCGCCCGCATCCTGCCGCTGGAACACCGGCTCTACCCGGCGGTGCTGCGCCGCTTCGCTGCGGGCGACAGAACGCCGGTGATGCTGAGCTAGGGGCGGCGCGGCGGCTGCGCGACCTTGCCGCCAACCCTTTCCATTCGCCGGGATTCGCACTAGAGCGGTAGAAATCCGCAGGAAAGAACGGCGAGAACCACGAACAGCATGATCACCATCACCACCACCGAAGCACTGGCTGAGTTCTGCACCCGCGCCGCCAGCCACCCTTACGTGACCGTCGACACCGAGTTCCTGCGCGAACGCACCTATTATTCCCGGCTCTGCCTCGTGCAGCTTGCCGTGCCGGGCAACGACACCACCGACGCGGTGCTGGTCGACCCGATGGCCGACGGGATCTCGCTCGAGCCACTCTACGAATTGTTTCGCAACGAAGACGTCGTCAAGGTGTTTCACGCCGCACGGCAGGATCTCGAGATTTTCTTTGTCGATGCCGGGCTGATCCCGACGCCGCTGTTCGACACCCAGGTCGCGGCCATGGTCTGCGGCTACGGCGACCAGGTCGGCTATGAAACGCTGGTGCGCAAGATCGCCAAGGCGCAGCTCGACAAGTCGTCGCGCTTCACCGACTGGTCGCGCCGCCCGCTCACCGAGGCGCAGAAGAAATACGCCATCGGCGATGTGACCTACCTGCGCGAAATCTATGAAAACCTTGCCGCCGAGCTGGAAGAGACCGGGCGCGGTGCCTGGGTCGCGGAGGAGCTGGCGGTGCTCACCGAGCCGGCCACCTACCGGGTCGAGCCGGGCGAGGCCTGGCTGCGGGTGAAGACGCGCACCAATTCGGGCCGGTTCCTTGCCATCGTCAAGGAGCTGGCGCGGTTCCGCGAGGGCTATGCCCAGTCCCGCGACATTCCGCGCAGCCGGGTATACAAGGACGATGCCATGCTTGAGCTGGCCTCGACCAAACCCGCCAACATGCAAGACCTCAGCCGCTCGCGCCTGCTGCTGCGCGAGGCGCGCCGGGGCGAGATCGCCGAAGGCATCCTTGCGGCGGTGAAGGCAGGGCTGGAGATGCCGGCAAGCGAGGTGCCGAAGCCGCCGTCCACGGGCCGCGAGAAACTCCAGGTCAACCCGGCGCTGGCCGACCTGCTGCGGGTGCTGCTCAAGGCGCGGTCGGAAGACACCAGGGTGGCGCAGAAGCTGATCGCCTCCGCCGCCGATCTTGATCTGCTGGCGGCGGGCGAGCGCGATGTGCCGGCGCTCAAGGGCTGGCGCGTCGAGGTGTTCGGCGCCGATGCGATCCGGCTCTGCGAAGGCAGGCTGGCGCTGGCGGCCCAGGGCCAGAGCGTGAAGGTGGTCGAAGTCTCGCCCGACCGCTGACCGCGGGCTGTTGCGTCAGCGCTGGACGGTGCGCGAATTGCGCTCACCCACCACCCGGATCGTGCGCACGTTCTTCAGCTTGGCGTTGGAGATGAACTCGGCCACATGCACGGTGCGGGCATAGGGGGTCGAGGCGCTGGTGGCCCAACGCGGCGTGGCGATGCGGAAACGGTAGGTCAGCACCCCATTCACCGGCTCGCCATCGTTCTCGGCCTCAAGCTCGGCGTCCCAATAGCCCAGGCGCGGCGGCAACCCGGTGGCATGCACGATCACCCCGGCGGTGGTGCGCTCGACCCGCAACTCGGTGACCTGGTCGACGACGAGGCGCCGGTCCTGGACATCCTGCCAGCCGCCTTCGGGCTCGAGCGCCACCCAGTCTTCCTCGCCGGGCGAAGAGAACCAGTTGAACGGGTTCAGGCTGAAATTGCCGTCAGAACAGGCGGAAAGCCCGAGAACGAGACTGAGCGCGATCAGAATGCGGAGCATGATGTCCTTCCCCCGGTGGTCCTGACTTTGAGTAACCCACGGCGCGCGGTTTGAAAACCCGCCTCGTGCGGGTCTGGACCTTTGCCGCCAGGCTCCTTAGGTGGTGGAAAGCCGAAAACCGGGGAAGAGGACGAACCATGGCCACGGAAGCTTTCGAGAGTATCGTTGAGGATTTCGAGTTTCTCGACGATTGGGAAGACCGCTACGCGATGGTGATCGACATGGGCAAGCGGATGGAGGGGCTCGACGATGCCCTGAAAGTGCCCGCCACCAAGGTCGACGGCTGCGCCAGCCAGGTCTGGCTGGTGCCCCGGATCGAGGGCAGCACCTTCCATTTCGCGGGGGATTCCGACGGGCTGATCGTCAAGGGCGTGATCGCGGTGCTGGCCGCGCTCTATAACGGCGTGCCGGTCAGCGAGGTGGCCCGGATCGACGCCCAGGCCGAACTTGGCCGGTTGAAGCTCGAAGAGCACCTGTCGGGCCAGCGCACCAACGGATTGCGCGCCATGGTCGAACGGATTCGCAAACTGGCGGCCGCAGCCTGAGACCCAAAGCCGGAGCGGGGGCGCTGCCCCCGCACCCCCGGAGTATTTCCACCAAGAAAAAGGGACAGGTCAGAGCCCCGCGAGGGCCGGGGCCAGGTCGCCGAAGCCGGTGAAGCGGCGTTCATAGGCGAGGCCCAGCATGTCGGCCGCCGCGCGTGCTTTCTTGTCCAGAATCGGATCATCGGTCTGAGCGAGGTAGATCACCCGCTCGTAATTGCCGAAATAGGTCTCGATCAGGTCCGGGTGCCGGTCGAGGCCGAGAGGTTTGACCACGAAGGCCTCGAACTGGCGGGTGAGAAAATCGGTGAGATAGAAGGCCGTCACCTCGTCGCGGCTGGCAAACAGCGCGTTGCCGTCGAAAAAGCTGTAGCAATGCGGCCCCGCGATCATCTCCAGCCCGTGGCGCGCGCACAGCGCCGCAATCGCGCCGCCGGTGCCGCAATCGGCATAGGCGATGAAGATGTTTTCGTAGCGATCCTTGTGCCTTGCGATGCTTTCCTCCAGCGCCGGGGCGATCTTGTCGGGCCGGTTGTGGAAGATCGCGGGCAGGCAGGTGAGATCGACATGGTCGAGACCGTTGGTCTCGATCAGCACCAGGATTTCGCGCGCCAGCGCGCCGCAGCCGATCACCAGGACCCGGCCGGTGCCGGGCGCGGCGATCCCGTCGCGGGTAAGCTGGGCATCGTCCGGGATCATGCCAGTTTGACCGCGGTGCCGTAGGCGAGGATTTCCGAGGCCGATTGCGCGATGGCGGAGGTTTCAAACCGCACGGCGATGATCGCGTCGGCACCGAGGGCTTCGGCTTCGGCCACCATCCGGTCGATCGCCTGTTCGCGCGCACCGGCCAGCAGCGAGGCATATTCCTTGATCTCGCCGCCGACGAGGTTGCGCAGACCGGCGACGATATCGGAGCCCAGGTGCTTGGCGCGCACGGTCGAGCCGCGCACGAGGCCGAGCGGCGTGACGGTGCGGCCGGGAACGGTGTCGGTGGTCAGGATCAGCATCATTTTTCAATCCGGTCATAATGGTCGTCATCGGCATTGCCGAGGCGGTCGGCGATCACCCGCCAGACGATGTAGGCGACAAGCGAGGCGGGCACCAGCACCAGCCAGCCCAGCGGCACCTGCACCGATGCGGCGATCAGCGTGGCGATCCAGATCGTGAGCGCGGCGGCGCCGATGACCACGACGAGGATGAGAACGAACTTGTCGAGCGGCATGGACACCTCCTTTGCAACCTCTATTGCAGGTGTCAGATGGGGGCAACGGACCGGCGAGGCAAGGTCAGTCCGGCCTGCCCGTCAGCCCGCGCCAGGCGATGCCGAAGAGCATCGCCAGCGGCAGGATCGCGAAAAACACCTGGCCCGTCAGCGCGCCGGCTTGCGTGGCGGCGAACAATATCCACACGGCGCCTGCCGCCGAGGCCAGAGCCAGAAGGCCCAGAAACAGCCGCCGCCCGAGCGACATCTCAGGCGCTGAGCTGGTTGTGCTTGCGTGCGATCAGCGCCTTGGCGGTTTCCACCGCCACCGCGGCGTCGCGGCAATAGGCGTCGGCCCCGATGGCCTTGCCGAACTCCTCGTTCAGCGGCGCGCCGCCAACCAGCACGATATACTTGTCGCGCTTGCCTTCCGCGATCAGCGTGTCGATCACCACCTTCATGTAGGGCATGGTGGTGGTGAGCAGCGCCGACATGCCGAGGAAATCGGCGTCGAATTCTTCCAGCGCGGCGATGTAGTCCTCGACCGGGTTGTTGATGCCGATGTTCTTCACCTCGAAGCCGGCACCTTCCATCATCATTGTCACCAGGTTCTGGCCGATATCGTGGATATCGCCCTTCACCGTGCCGATCACGATGCGACCGACGGTGGGGGCGCCGGTTTCGGCGAGCAGCGGCTTCAGGATCGCCATCCCCGCCTTCATCGCGTTGGCGGCCAGCAGCACCTCGGGCACGAACAGGATGCCGTCGCGAAAATCGTCGCCGACCACCTTCATCCCCGACACCAGCGCCTCGGTGAGCACCCGGTAGGGCGCCCAGCCGCGTTCGAGCAGGATATTGGTGGCCTCCATGATCTCGTCCTTGAGACCGTCATAGAGATCGTCGTGCATTTGCAGCACGAGTTCGTCGTCGTCGAGCTCCGCCAGGATGATATCGTCGTCTTCGTCGGCCATGTTGTCCTCACGGGGTCCGGCCGGCTGGCGGCCTGTCGCTGTCTGTTCAATCCTGCCGCAGGCGCGGAAATGCAATATCCGGTTTGCGACACAGCCGGGGCTGTCGCCGACTTATAGCGATGAAATGACGCGGGTTTGAGCGAAAAATGTTCATCGCTAACATGAATGGATTGAGATTGTTCCTGTTTTGTTCGATGATCGCGGCATGACCGAGAGCGAAATCCGAAAAGTCGCGGCCGAGGCACGGCGCGGGCGCGGCGCGGCGACCAACCGGCCGGGCCGGTTCGAGCGCCATGACCGGGTGGCGATCGCCGATGGCTGGGAGCCCGATCCGCCGGCGATGCTGCGCACCCAGGTGCGCGAGGAAGAGCCGCGCCGGGCGATCACCCGCAACAGCTCGCCCGATGTGCCGTTCGATCGCTCGCTCAACCCCTATCGCGGCTGCGAACATGGCTGCGTCTACTGTTTCGCCCGGCCCAGCCATGCCTGGCTCGGGTTATCGCCGGGGCTCGATTTCGAGACAAGGCTGGTGGCCCGCCCCGGCATCGGCGCGGTGCTGGCGCGCGATCTCGGACGCAAGGGCTACCGGCCCGGGGTGCTCGCCATCGGCACCAATACCGACCCCTATCAACCGGTTGAAAAGGCGATGCGGGCGATGCGCGGCGCGCTCGAGGTGCTGGCGGCGCATCGCCACCCGGTGGCCATCGTCACCCGTGGCACGCTGATCGAGCGCGACCTCGACATCCTGTCGGCGATGGCCGCCGACGGGTTGGTGCAGGTCGGGATATCGGTGACGACGCTCGATGCCGGGCTCGCCCGCCGGATGGAGCCGCGCGCGCCCGCGCCGGCCCGGCGGCTGGCGACGATCCGGGCGCTGGCCGAGGCCGGGGTGCCGGTGCGGGTGATGGCCGCGCCGATGATCCCGGCGCTGACCGACCCGGAGCTGGAAGCGATCCTGGCCGCCGGGGCGGAAGCGGGGGCGCAGGCGGCAAGCTGGATCATGCTGCGGCTGCCGCGCGAGGTCTCGGCGCTGTTTCAGGACTGGCTCGCCGACCAGTATCCCGACCGCGCGGGTCGGATCATGGCGCGGCTGCGCGAGATGCATGGCGGGCAGGCCTATTCAGCGCGCTGGGGCCACCGGATGCGCGGCGAGGGGCACTATGCCGCGCTGATCGACCAGCGCTTTCGCCTCGCGGTGAAGCGGCTGGGGCTTGCCACCAGATTGCCGCCGCTCAGAACCGACCTGTTCGCCGTGCCGCCAAAATCGGGCGACCAGCTTGAACTGTTCTGATTTTCTTTGGCCCGGAAATACCTTCGGGGGGTGAGCCCGCAAGGGCGAGGGGGGCAGACGGCCCCCCTCCCGGCGGTCTGCGAATGTCTATTCGGGCCGACGACGCCGACCACGCCGTTCGCGTTGTTTTGGCGGATGCGCGGCGCAGCTATGCGCGGTGCCGTCGGAGGCCGAGGAAAACGCGCCGAGCTTGGCAACGATCTCGTCCAGCGTGGGCTTGGTGGCGGATTTCGGCCGGGTTTCCAGCGCCTCGCGCATCGCCACCAGATGCTCGGGGGTGGTGCCACAGCAGCCGCCAATGATCGTTGCGCCGCAATCGCGGGCAAGTTGGGCGTAATCGGCCATCAGGGCCGGCGTGCCGTCATACTCGATCGCGCCATCGACATATTTCGGGATGCCGGCATTGCCCTTGGCGACGATCGGCCGCTCGCTGCCCGAGGCGGCGAAGCCGAGGATGGTGCGCAACAGGTCCGACGAGCCGACGCCGCAATTGGCGCCGAAGCCCAGCGGCGGGTTCGGCAACGATTCGACCAGGGCGGCAAGGTCGGTCGAGGTCACGCCCATCATCGTGCGCCCGGCGGTGTCGAAGCTCATCGTGCCGACCCAGGGCATCCCGGCCAGCTCGGCGGCGCGCGCGGCGGCTTTGTATTCGTCGGCGGCCGAGATCGTCTCGGCCCAGAGCACATCGGCACCGCCCGCTTTCAGCGCTTCGGCCTGCTCGTGAAACATCTCCACTGCGGCCTCGAACGACAGCGGCCCCATCGGCTCCATGATCTCGCCGGTCGGTCCCATCGAGCCTGCGACCACCACCAGCCGGCCGGCCTTGTCGGCTACCTCGCGGCCCAGCTCGGCGGCGATCCGGTTGAGTTCGCCCACCCGGCCTTGCGCATCGTGCAGCTTGAGCCGCGCGGCGGTGCCACCGAAGGAATTGGTCAGGAAAATGTCGGACCCGGCATCGACTGCGCCCTGGTAGAGCGCGCGGATATTGTCGGGCTTGTCGACGTTCCACAGTTCGGGGGCGTCGCCCGAGGTCAGCCCCATGTTGAACAGCGTCGTGCCGGTGGCGCCATCCGCCATCAGCCAATCGTTTTCCGCGAGCAGCTGGCTCAACGCGTCCTTGGTCATGCCGGGGCCTTTCTGGTCTGAGGGCTTGGCCGCTTCCTGCCACGAAACGGCCGCCTGCGCAAATCGCAATCGCGCAAGATCATCATGAGCGGCCTTGAGCGACGGGAGGATCGGGCCGGGCGATTTCGCGCGCCAGGTCGAGCGCGCCAAGGGCGAGGCCGGTCGCGCTTGGGGCGGCAGCATAAAGCGGCTCCCAGTGCGGGGCGAAGCTGGCCTTGAACTGGCGCAGACCGGCGGCCCCGGAATCGCGGTCGAGCCGCGCGCGCAGCGACCGGATCGGGAGCGGATCAGCGGCGCGCGGCGCCCGCGGCACGGCGGCGAGAGACAGCCGCGCCACCCCGTCGCGTGCTGCGCCGGCAATGGCTTCGGCCACAAGGCGGTGCATGGTGCCATCGGGGGCATCGGGTGCGCTGCGCATCAGGTCGAGCGTGTGTTCGCGGGCATTGCTGTGGAGCGTGACGAAACCGACGAGCCGCCCGGCCCGGTCATGGGCGAGAACCACCCGCGCCCAGCCCAGTGTGTCCGGGTGCCAGCCGCCCATCGAGAAGCCGCGCTCGCCACCATGCGCCCCGGCCCAGGCGCGGGCGATGGCGTCCATCTCAGCGAGCGGCAGCGCATCGGCGGGGCCGGGCGCGCTTGTCGTCACGCCAGCGGCCTCGGCCTGGCGCAACTTGCGGCGCAACTGCCGGCGGGCGGCGCCCGCGGGGGTGAAGCGGCGCGGATCGAGCCAGGCCTCCTCGGCCACCGGCAGCACCAGCCAGCCCGCGCCGCGCGCGGCGGCGGCAAGGCGGGGTCCGGCCTTGTAGAGCACCGGGGTGAGAAACCGGGTGCGGGCGGCGGCCTGGGCCAGCGCCAGCACCCGGGCCGGGTTGGCGCCGCGCTGCAACGGATCGCAGAGCAGCACCAGCGCCTGCCCGGTTTCGGCAGCCATCGCGATGGGGCGGCCGGCGCCATCGCCGAGCACGCCAAGGCGGCCATGGCGCAGCAATGCGGCTTCGGCGCGGGGGGCGCGGTCGATCACTGCGTCGAGCAGGAAGGGCAGGTGCGGCGCGCGTGCCAGTGTCATCAGTGCCGGGGCGGTTCTGCCCCGCGCCCCGCGCAGCATCGGCCCGCGCAACAGAACCATGCCGCCGATCAGCGCAGGCAGGGCATAGTAGAGCCCGCGATAGGCGATCACGGCGGCGAGAAGCGGCTCTTGCGGCAGATCGGGCAGCAGTGTGAGCAAGGCCAGCTCGAACGGGCCGACGCCGCCCGGCGTGGTCAGGATCAGGCCCGCGCCGAGCGCCAGCAGGTAGGCTGCCAGCACCGGCGCCGGGGCGATGGCAAGCTCGGGCGGCAGCAGCGCCCAGAGCACCGTGCCCGCCGCCAGCGTGTCGAGCGCGGTGAGGCCGAGGATCGTTGCCATCGCCTTGAGCGAGGGCAGGCGGCGCGCCCATCGGGGCCGGAGCAGCGAGGCCAGCGCCAAGGCACCCGCCACGGCCCAGACCGGGGCGGCAAGCACCAGCGCGCCGGGCAGGGGCGGTGCGGTGGGCAGGGGCAGCGCGACCAGCGCGACCGATGCCAGCAGCGCCCAGCCGGCAAGGAACGATATTGCGACGAAGACCGAGACCCGCGTTGCCTCGAACAATGACAATTCCGGCACCAGCCGCCACCGTGCCAGCGCGCCGGTGAGCGCGCCCATCCCCAGCGTTTGCGCCACGGCGATGGCGGTGACGCCGCTCTGCACCGCCACCCGGTCGGCGATGCCGGTGCCGATCAGCCGGTGCGCCACCGCGTCATAACGCCCGACGGCCCAGAAGCTGGTGGCGGTAAACAGCGCCCCGATCAGCCATTGCGCGGCGCTGACACCGGCAAGCGCCGCGCCGATCCGGGCAAGGTCCAGCGCCGCGATCCGGTCCCAGCCGAGCCAGACCAGCAGCGCGATGAGCGCCAGCGCCGGGATCTGGCGCAGCCCCAGGCGGCGCAGTGCGGGCAGGACGGGGGCGCGGTCGGCGCCGGTCGTTGCGGCGCGGTCTGACTGGTATGACATGGCTCCCCCTTCCGGCCCTCGCCAGAAGGTGTGCGCCCAGGCGCCGAAGATCGGGTTAACAGCTCAAATTGCACACAAAAAAGACATGCCCGGCGCGTGGCCCTGCATGCCTTTCAGTGCCGTCATTCGGCAGCGTGGGCTCAGGCGTCCTTGGCCACCTGAATGCGCGCGATGACGATCAGCTCGGCGCGCTTGGCACGCACTTCCGCCTCGGACGAGGCACCGCCGAGATCGCCGCTGACCTTGCGGATCACGTCATCGTGCCCGGCTTCCTCGAAGTCGGATTTGATCACCTCGGCGATATAGGCCTTGGTCTCGTCTTCGCCCTTGCCGAGCTTTTCGGCGGCCCAGACCGCCAGCAGCTTGTTGCAGCGTGCCTCGGCCTTGAAGTTCAGTTCCGCGTCGTGAGCGAACTTGTTCTCATACGCGTTTTCGCGGTCGTCAAAGGTGGTCATCTGTCGGCCCCCGGTTACAATCTCCCTCATCATATGCCCGCGCCCGCGACCTCAGGCAACCCCGTGAGCGCAACCATTTTGCCGCAATCCGCCGCGCAGGGGGCGCATGCGGCGCGGCTTGCGGGGGCTGGGGCATTGCACTATACGGACGCGCGCGGGCCTTTGCTGCCCTGCAAGTCAAAAGGCGACCCCATGGCACGACGCAAGAAGCTCTATGAAGGCAAGGCCAAGATCCTCTATGAAGGGCCGGAGCCGGGCACGCTCGTGCAGTATTTCAAAGACGACGCGACCGCCTTCAACGCCGAGAAACGGGCGACGATCGAAGGCAAGGGCGTGCTGAACAATCGCCTGAGCGAGTTCTTCATGACCGGACTGGCCAATATCGGCGTGCCCAATCACTTCATCAAGCGGCTCAACATGCGCGAACAATTGATCCGGCAGGTCGAGATCATTCCGCTGGAAGTGATCGTGCGCAACTTCGCCGCCGGCTCGATGGCCAAACGGCTGGGGATGGAAGAGGGCACGCCCTTGCCCCGGCCCATCGTCGAGTTTTCCTACAAGGATGACGCGCTCGGCGATCCGCTGGTGCCGGAGGAATATGTCATCGCCTTCGGCTGGGCGACGCAGCAGGATCTGGACGATATCGTCGCGCTGGCGCTGCGGGTGAACGATTTCATGTCGGGCGTGATGTTCGGCGTCGGTATCAAGCTGGTGGATTTCAAGATCGAGATTGGCCGGATCTGGGATAACGACTACATGCGCCTGATCGTCGCCGACGAGATTTCGCCCGACAGCTGCCGGCTGTGGGATATCGAGACCGGCCAGAAGCTCGACAAGGACGTGTTCCGCCGCGATCTCGGCTCGCTCACCGACGCCTATACCGAGGTGGCCCGCCGCCTCGGGGTGCTGCCCACCAACGTGACCCACGCGCCGAAGCCGACGCTGATCAACTGAAGGGGCCTGTCGTGCCTGAGGTTGACGCCAAAGACCGGCGAGGTGTTGTTTTCGCTGGCCGTGCGCCTTGCGCGACCGGCTGGCGACGGCGGCGGGATGGATGTAAGAGAGCCGGGAACGGGCCATTGCCACAGAATCGAAGGAGCCTCACCCATGAAAGTCCGCGTTGATGTGATGCTGAAAACCGGGGTGCTCGATCCGCAGGGCGAGGCGGTGCGCCATGCGCTCGGTTCGCTTGGCTTCGACGGGGTGGAAGGGGTGCGGCAGGGCAAGGTGATCGAGCTCGATCTCGCCACCGCCGATGCTGCCGCCGCCAAGGCGCAGGCCACCGAGATGTGCGAAAAGCTGCTCGCCAACACGGTGATCGAAAGCTACGCCGTCGAGGTTCTCGGCTGAACCCGACCGGCGCCGGGTTCCCGGCCGCAGACGGGGCAGGAGCTCGCCTGCCGATGCGTTGCTGCCATGGCGTGAAAACGGGAAAACCGCCATGTTCTCCATACCGTCATGCCCGTTTGACATGCGGCCGGGACGATAGAAAAACGCCCCGCCAGCGCGTATGTTCCATGGTTTTTCCGGCGATGGCTTGATCCGGTTTCGCCGAGGGCGTATCAGCGCTCCAACTCGTCAGCACAAGGACGCCCGACATGAAAGCTGCCGTCATCGTCTTTCCCGGTTCCAACTGCGATCGCGATCTGGCCGTCGCCTTTGAGCAGGCGGGCGCCGATGTGACCATGGTCTGGCACAAGGACGATCACCTGCCGGACGGCACCGATATCGTCGGTGTGCCGGGCGGATTTTCCTTTGGCGACTACCTGCGCTGCGGCGCGATCGCGGCGAAGAGCCCGATCAGCCGCTCGATCACCGCCCATGCCGGGCGCGGCGGCTATGTTCTGGGCGTCTGCAACGGCTTTCAGGTGCTGGCCGAAACCGGCCTGCTGCCGGGCGCGCTGATGCGCAATGCAAACCTCAAGTTTGTCTGCAAACCCGTTGATCTGGTTGTGGAAACCTCCGAAAGCGCCTTTACCGCCGGCTATGACAAGGGGCAGCGGATCACCGTTCCCGTGGCGCATCACGATGGCAATTACCAGGTCGACGACGCCACGCTCGCGCAACTGCGGGCCGAAGACCGGATCGCCTTCAGCTACGCCGACAATCCCAACGGCTCGACCGCCGATATCGCCGGGGTGCTTTCGGCCAACCGGCGGGTTCTGGGGATGATGCCGCATCCCGAGCGCGCCGTTGATCCGGCCCATGGCGGAACCGACGGGGTGGCAATGTTCCGCTCGCTTGCGGGCGCGCTCGTGTCCGCCTGACTTGTGGCAAGCGGCGCGGCAAGTGTATCGTCGCGCCATGGCCCGCTCCGCTGCCTCCAAACCCGAGCGCAAGTCCCCTGCGCTGCCCGCGCCGCAGCGTATGTCGCTGCGGGCCCGGCTGGTGCTGCTGGTGCTGATCTCGCTCGCGGTGGCGGTGGTCTGGGTGTCGAACAGCTGGCTGACGCAGCGTTATACCGAAAACACCCGCTCGCGGGCCGAGCTCAGGCTCGCGCTCTATTCCGGCAACCTGATGAGCGAGCTGCAACGCAACTCGGTGGTGCCGCTTCTGCTGTCGCGCGATCCGGCGCTGATCAATGCCCTGAATTCGCAGGACTACGCCACCTCGTCGCAGCGGCTGATCTCGTATCGTGACGAGATCGGCGCGGCCTCGCTGATCCTGCTCGACGCCGATGGCCGCGTCGTTGCCGCCACCGACCGGTCGCGGCTGGGCGAGGTGCTGCGCAGTTCGGCCTTTTTCGTCAGTGCGCTGCGCAATTCCGATACCGTCTTCACCACCACCCAGACCGAGGCGGGCGCCTTCAATTTCACCTATGCCCGCAAGATCGAGACCGGCGGCCAGCGCCTTGGCGTGATCGTCGTCGAGGTTGACCTGGGCAAATTCGAGCAAAGCTGGGCCGGGATCTCCGACGCGGTGATGGTGAGCGACAGCGAAGGCCGGATCATCCTGTCGACCGAGCCGAAATGGCGCGGGCTGACCGAGGCCGAAGCGCTCGGCGTGGTGGCGCCGTCCTCCGCCATCGAGCGCGCCATCGAGGCCACCGCCAACTGGGCCTCGCTGCCCTCGGAAGCCTTTTTCACCGGCGATTCCCTGCTCCGGCAGGATGCCCGCATCCCGTTCCAGGGCTGGCGCATGGCCTCGTTCACCACCTATGCCTCGGTGCGCGAACGGGTCAACGGCGTGCTGGCGCTCGAGATCATGGGCTTTGCTATCCTGCTGGCCTTCACCTTCTACGTGATCAGCCGCCGGGCGACCTCGCGCTCGATGGTGTTCCAGCTCGAATCGGCGGAATTGCGCGAGCTGAACGCGGCGCTTCAGCGCGAAGTGTCGGAGCGGCAGAAGGCCGAGGCCAACCTGCAGGTGGCCGAGCAGACGCTGGCGCAAAGCTCCAAGCTCGCGGCGCTGGGCGAAATGTCGGCGGCGGTCAGCCACGAACTCAACCAGCCGCTGGCGGCGATGAAAACCTATCTCGCCGGGGCCAAGCTCCTGCTCCAGCGCAAGCGGCCCGAAGAGGCGCTGTCGAGTTTCCAGCGGATCGACGACCTGATTGACCGCATGGGCGCGATCACCCGCCAGCTCAAATCCTATGCCCGCAAGGGCGGCGATGCCTTCGAGCCGATCGACGTGCGCCAGTCGGTCTCGACGGCGCTCAGCATGATGGAGCCGCAGCTCAAACGCCGGCAGGTGCGCATCACCCGCAACGTGCCGCGCGAGCCGGTGATCATCGTCGCCGACCGGGTCCGTCTCGAACAGGTGCTGATCAACCTGCTGCGCAACGCCATCGACGCCACCAAGTCGGTCGACCAGCCGCAGGTCGATATCCTGCTCACCGCCGACCGTTCGGCGCGTATCTCGGTGCGCGACAACGGCCCCGGCGTGGTCGATCTCGATAAGCTGTTCGAGCCGTTCTATACCACCAAGGCGCCGGGCGACGGCGTCGGGCTGGGGCTGGCGATCTCGTCGGGGATCGTCAACGATCTCGGTGGCAGGCTTACCGCGCGCAATGGCACGACGGGGGGGGCTGTATTCGAAGTGGAATTGCCTATCTTGAAGGAAAGTGAACGCAAGAGCGAGGCGGGTGTGGAAGCGGCCGAATGAGCGGCAAGCATCCGGTCGAGCGGGATAGGCTCGGATTTTTCGGCCCGATGGGGGGCCAGAGGGTATAGATCATGGCACAGGCAATGAAGATCGCGATCGTCGATGACGAACAGGACATGCGCCAATCCATCAGCCAGTGGCTGGCGCTGTCGGGGTTCGATACCGAAACCTTCCCCTCCGCCGAAGAGGCGCTGAAATCCGTGGGCACCGATTATCCCGGCGTGGTGATCTCCGATATCCGGATGCCCGGCATGGATGGCATGGCGTTCCTGAAAAAGCTGATGAGCGTCGACTCCGCGCTGCCGGTGATCATGATCACCGGCCATGGCGACGTGCCGATGGCGGTCGAGGCGATGCGGGTCGGGGCCTATGATTTCCTTGAAAAGCCGTTCAATCCCGACCGGATGACCGAGCTTGCCAAGAAGGCCACCCAATCGCGCCGGATGACCCTCGACGCCCGCGCCCTGCGCCGCGAACTGGGCGACGGCAATACGATCATGAAAAAGCTCATCGGCGCTTCGCCGGTGATGGAGCGGCTGCGCGAGGATATTCTCGATCTCGGCCAGGCCGATGGCCATGTGCTGATCGACGGCGAAACCGGCACCGGCAAGACCCTCGTGGCTCACGCGCTGCACGCCGTCGGGGCCAAGGCCGGGCGCAAGTTCGTAGTGGTGCGCTGTGCCGGTCAGGACGACGACGAGCTGTCGACCCGGCTGTTCGGCCCGATGGAGGATGGCGGCCAGCAGCCGCTGGTCGAGCAGGCGCGCGGCGGCACGCTGGTGCTCGAAGATATCGAATCGCTGCCCGTCGCGCTTCAGGCCAAGCTCCTGGCCTGGATCAACGATCAGGGCACACCGCCGGAAACCCGCGTGGTGGCGATCTGCAATGTCCAGGAGGCGGGCAAGACCTGCGAAGACAGCCTGCGCTCGGATCTGTTCTACCGCCTCGCGCAGATGAAGATCACCCTGCCGCCGTTGCGCCAGCGCGGCGAGGATATCCTGATGCTGTTCACCGGCTTTACCGACCAGTTCGCCGACGAATACGGCTGCGCCGCGCCGGCGGTGACGGCGCAGGAGGCGGCCCAGTTGCTGCAAGCGCCCTGGCCCGGCAATATCCGCCAGCTGATCAACATCGCCGAACGCGCGGTGCTGCAATCGCGCCGCGGCACCGGCACGATCAGCTCGCTGCTGATGAATGACCACGACGATGTGCAGGCGACGACGATCACCACCGAGGGCAAACCGCTGAAAGAATACGTCGAAGCCTTCGAGCGGATGCTGATCGACAACACCATGCGCCGCCACAAGGGCTCGATCGTCGGGGTGATGGAGGAGCTCTGCCTGCCGCGCCGCACCCTGAACGAGAAGATGGCCAAATACGGGCTGCAACGCTCCGACTATCTCTAGGGGTGTGGCGGGGGGCGCTGCCCCCCACGGTCATTTTGCGGGCAAAATGACCGTTCCCCCCGGGATATTTCCGGCAAGATGAAAGGGGACCGGTGCTGCCGTCCGATGCACGGCGCCCGGCGCGAAAGGCAATTGCGCGGCGCGGCTGCCACATGCTACCGGTGATCCGGATCGTTATGGGAGATAACAATGCGGATTTCGGACAAGACCCCGATCGTGGTGACCGGCGGGGCCTCGGGCCTTGGCGAAGCGGTGGCGCGGGCCTTCGCGGCGGTGGGCGCGCCGGTGGGGATCTTCGATCTCAACGAAGAGCTCGGACGCGCCGTTGCCACCGATCTCGGCGGCGCCTTCGCGCGGGTCGACGTGGCGGACCCCGAGAGCGTGCGGGCGGGCTTTGCCAGCCTGCGCGCCGCCAACGGGCAGGAGCGCATCTTGATGAACTGCGCCGGGATCGGTCCGGCGGCCAAGACCGTCTCGAAGGGCGTGGCACATGATCCGGCGTTGTTCCTGAAGACCATCACCGTCAATCTCGGCGGCACCTTCAATTGCGCCAGCCAGTCGGCCGAGGGCATGGTCGCGGCCGACGCCCTCAATGCCGATGGCGCGCGCGGAGTGATCATCAACACCGCCTCCGTCGCCGCCTATGACGGGCAGGTGGGGCAGGTGGCCTATGCCGCCTCGAAGGGCGGCGTGGTGGGGATGACCCTGCCGATGGCGCGCGATCTCGCGCGGGACGGCGTTCGGGTCAACACCATCGCGCCGGGTATCTTCCTTACCCCGCTGTTGCACCAGCTTCCCCCGGAGGTGCAGGACAGCCTTGGCGCGCAGGTGCCGTTCCCGTCGCGGCTGGGCCGGCCCGAGGAGTTCGCCGCCCTGGCGCTGCACATCGCCGAGAACGACATGCTGAATGCCGAGGTGATCCGCCTCGATGGCGCGATCCGGATGGCGCCGCGCTAGGGCCCCCGGTCTTTGGTCGCAAAATACCTCACGGGGGTCCGGGGGTGTGAAACCCCCGGCCGGGCTCAGAACGCGTCCGGTTGCCGGGCGGGCGCGGCCTCGGCGAAGGCCGGCAGCACGTCGAGGGCGGCGTGGATGCGGCGGATCGTCGGGTAGGGGCTCATGTCGACCTTGAACCGCTGGTTGTTCCACATCTGGGCGTAGAGGCAGCAATCGGCATAGCCCGGCACCTCGCCATGGCAATAGGTGCCGGTTTCGGAACTGCCCGCAAGCATCTGTTCGAGCGGCGCGAAGGTGGTGTGCACCCAGTGGTTGAACCACGCCGCCTTGCCTTCGTCACCGGCGCCGAACTCGGTGTCGAGATAGGTCAGCACCCGCAGGTTGTTGATCGGGTGGATCTCCAGCGCCACCATCTGGCCGAGCGCGCGCACCCGGGCGCGGGCCTTGGGGGATGCCGGCAGCAGCGGGCGCTCGGGATAGGCCTCGTCGAGATAGTCCATGATCGCCAGCGACTGGGTGAGCACGGTGCCATCCTCCAGCTCCAGCGCCGGCACCAGCCCTTGCGGGTTGAGCGCCACATAGCCGGGATCGCGATGCGCGCCCCTCGGCAGGTGCACGCCGACATATTCATAGGCGAGCCCCTTGAGGTTCAGCGCCGCGCGCAGCCGGGTGGAGGTGGAGGAGCGGAAGTAATTGTGCAGTTTCAGTGTCATCGGTCTTGTCCCTGTTCGCGCTGACACTGCCACGGCGCGTGAGCGGGGGAAAGCCTGAACCGGGCCTCGACTCGCCCCAGGATTGACTCCCGTTCCGCGTCGGGTAGGGATAACGAAAACCAAATCACGGAAAATGATGTGACCGACCATGACGCTGCCGCTTTCCCGGTGGACTTCCCGTTTCGTGGCGCGCGCGACTACGTGCATTCCGGCTCGATCTGCAATTTCTGGCGTGGTCACGCGCCGCAGGCGGATGGGTTCGAGCTGGTGTTGAAACACTGGATGGCGCACCGGCTGGTGTTTACGCCACTTGGTGAGGGCCAGGTCCCCGCCGGCTCGGGGCATGTCGCGGTCACAGATTCCGGCAGGCGCCGCCTCTACGAGATAACTGAAGATACCCGCCACCCGGTTACGAAACGCGAAGTCTATGACGAGGACGCCGTGCCAAAGGTGGTCGACGTTGCGATGCGCAGTTGCGAGGTCGCGCCGATGGCCGGGTTCACCTTTTTCGATCGGGTGATCTCGGGCAACAAGGCGCTGATCAACGAGATTCTCGATCCGGGCGTCAAGCTGATTGCAGCGAAGCTCACCTGCACCGGATTTCCCGCCGACGATGCCCGCATCACGCTGAAACTCAAGGGGAATGTCGGCCATCGCGTTTTCAAGACGGCCATTCTTGTCGATGGCGAACCCAACGGAGAGGTCGTGTATTATGGCCAATGATGATTTTGCCGTCCGCGCGATCGGAACCTATATTCCGGAGACGCGGATCGACAACGCCGCGCGTATCGCAGCGTTCGACTATGCGCCCGACGCCCTGCGCGACAAGATCGGCGTGATGAGCACAGCCCGCAAGGCCGCGGGCGAAGAAACCTCGGATATGTGCGTGAAGGCCTATGAGGACCTGTTCGCCCGGATCGGCGCGGCCCTCGATCCCGACAGCCTCGACCTGATCGTGGTGGTCACCCAGCATCCCGACGGCTTCGGTCTGCCGCACACCTCGGCGGTGCTGCACGGCAAGCTCGGCCTGCCGAAAACCTGCTTTGCGTTCGATATTTCGCTCGGCTGCTCCGGCTTTGTCTCGGCGCTGGCGACGGTGAAGGGGCACCTGATCGCCACCGGCGGCAAGCGCGCGCTGTTGTTTACCGCCGATCCCTATTCCAAATCGGTGAGCGAAGACGACAAGAATACCGCGATGATCTTTGGCGATGCCGCCACCGTGACCTTGATCGAGCCCGGCGCCGATTGGCAGATCGGGGCGTTTGACAGCGGCACCGACGGTGCGGCGCATCACGCCCTGGAACGCGATGCCGATGGCGTGTTGCGGATGAACGGGCGCGCCGTCTTCAACTTCTGCGCCCTGAACGTGCCCAAGAGCGTGACCGCGACGCTTGAGAAGAACGCACTCGGCAAGGACGAGATAGATGCATTCGTCTTTCATCCCGGCTCGAAATACATCGTCGATACCATCGCGGCGCGGGTGAAAATCGCGCCACCGGCGGTGTTGCACTGCATGGCGTATGGCAACACGGTCTCGTCGTCTATTCCCTTGGTTCTGGCCGATCTGGACGCTAAGGAAGCGGCAAGAGTATTCGTATCGGGATTCGGCGTCGGCCTGGGATGGGCCTCGTGTATCCTCAAGCCGGGAAAGGGCGCGTGATGTCGACAGAAGCACGGATCAGGGAAATGATTTCCGAGGTGGTAGAGGGATTCGACGGGAACGCACTGAAAGCGGATTCGCTGTTTCTCGACGCCGGGCTCGACTCGCTCGATCTTGCATCGGTTCTGCTCGAAGTTCAGGAAGAGTTCGGGGTGATCGTTCCGGACGGCGAGGAAGACAAATACGACACCCTCGCCAAGCTTGTCGCCTTTGTCGATCATTCAGCTGACTCGTGAGGGTTGCCCGTGTTGGATCTGATAGGGCGCCTCACTTGGGAGAAGCTCCTTGAGAGGGTGCGTGATGCCGCGTGGAACGATGCAACAAGTGATGATATTCTAGCGAGCAATGAACGGAGAATTCGTAAACGAGTCGATGCGGGGAAACTACGATCACGCGAGAAGGCCATTGCCCAATTCTACCTGTCGCTCATTCATTGGCGTATGACGGGCGTCTTTGAGGCGCCATGGAAAAACCTGACCGAAGCACGCATACAGTTTTGGGAGGGCGAACGGTTCTGCTCGATAACTGAATTTCAGGCGAAGCTTGCGGAGGCAATGGCCGACCAGTTCCCGAAGATGGAAATCTTTCGCAAATACGACAGCATTTTCAAATCGATACCGTCAAGCGCATCGCGTATTCGAGATCTGCGCGATAGCGACCTCCAAACCTTTCATACTCCGGGGGCAACTGGAACGCTGATTGCATTCTCCACTGCGACGAATGACTGCCTCGGTTCGAGTTGGACGATGTTCTATCAAGCGGTTGCCGAGCCGGCAGGGATGAATCTCGTTGTTTTAAAAGACTTTAACCGACGTCTCTTCATGAAAGGCATTCGATCACTTGGTAGCAAGAAAAGCACATTGCATACCTTGAGATCGTTGGTGGAAACCTATTCAGAAGATACAGAGGTTATTTTTCTAGGCGCTTCAGGTGGCACGTTTGGGGCCTTGGCGTATGCAGCGCAAATCCCCGAGATCCGTAGAGTTGTCGCGCTATCGGGTCCAACCTCACTGGAGTTGGGCGGTGAAAACGAAGACAAGGTCGTATACAAAGCGATTCTGGAGGAGGTCGGGGAAGGTTCCCTCGACTATGTCGACATCATTCGCGCCGTTCGCACATCGTCGCTTAAGAGGATCGATTTCTTCGTGTCCGGGCATAATGATTTCGACATGGCGCAGATGAACCACCTGCGTGAAAACACCGAGGTGGTCGTGCCCCATATCTACAACACCGACCACCACTCGATGACCGACCTTTGCGTCGCCGATGGGCGGCTGCTCAGGGCCGTCAAAGGCGAAGACCTGACGCCGATCGACCTGTGCTGACGCGCGCTTGCGCGGGGTCGGTGTTGCGCGAGCCCCGCGCTTTCCCGATGCCGTGTTGACGTTGCTCGCCACCAGCCGCCTTCCGGGCACCACCTCACCAGGGCGGGGCGTCGTCATATCCGCGTGAGCTGCGGCATCGCGGTTCTGGCATCGCGGACGGGGGGCGTATATGGCGGCCGGTGCAGAGGCGAGAAAGGATATCCGGGATGAGTGTTGCACAGGCCGAGACCGGCGCGGGGCGGCCGCGCGCCGACAGGATGTTTGGCCTGTTCCGGCTTGTCGCCCTGATTGAGGGGGTGACGACGCTGGTGCTGTTCTTCGTTGCCATGCCGATCAAATACGGGCTCGATAACCCGAGCTGGGTGCAGCTCTGGGGGCCGATCCATGGCTATGCCTTCGTGGCCTATATCGGGCTGATGGTGCTGGTGCTGCGCGGCCGGGGCTGGGGCGCGGGCGACTGGATGCGCACCACCTTTGCCTCCTTCGTGCCGTTCGGCACCTTCCTCAACGATGGCTTCCTGAAACGCCGCTGGGCTGCCGGCACCGGCGCGGGCTGAGCGGGGTGGGGTGATGCGCATCGTGTTCCTGATCCTCGGGTTGACCTTCTCCGGGCTTGGCTTTCTGGGGATCTTCCTGCCGGTGCTGCCCACCGTGCCGTTCCTGCTGATTGCCGTCGGCAGCTTCGCGCGGTCGTCGGCGCGGCTGGAAGGCTGGTTGCTCGGTCATCGCCACTTCGGGCCGGTGCTGAGCGACTGGCACCTGCACGGCGCGATTCCACGCCGCGGCAAGCTCATGGCGCTTGCCGGGATGGCGCTGGGCTTCGGGCTGTTCGTGGGCCTGGGCAATCCGGGCTGGCCACTGATCGCCGCGGTCGGCGGGTTGATGCTGTTTGGCCTTGGCTACGTCTTCAGCCGTCCGACGGCGCGCCGGGCGCCCATTGCCGCGCCCCCGGCGGCGCCAGCCGCAGCAGATCGACCGCCCGCGCGCCGATCTGGGCGGTGATTTCGTCAAGGCTCTGCGCGCCGAGATAGAAGGCCGGCACCGGTGGCAGAACGATGGCCCCAAGTTCGGTTGCCGCCACCATGTTGCGCAGATGTGCCAGCGTCAGCGGGGCCTCGCGCGCCAGCAGCACCAGCGGGCGGCGCTCCTTGAGCTGCACCCCGGCGGCGCGGGTGAGCAGGTTGTCGTCGAGCCCGTGGGCGATAGCGGCGAGAGACCGCATCGAGCAGGGCGCCACGATCATCCCGTCCACCGGCACCGAGCCCGAGGCGATGGCGGCGCCGATATCTCCGACCGGGTGGCTGCGCGTGGCCAGCGCCCGCAGTTCGTCCTGCGCCGTCGGTCCGCATTCCTGCGCCAGCGTGCGCTCGGCGGCGGCGCTGATCACCAGGTCGATCTCGGCGCCGATCGCGGCCAGCCGCCGCGCCGTTGCCAGCGCCAGCGCCGCGCCCGACGCCCCGGCGACGCCCAGCACCACCCGTGGCCCGCTCATGCCCCCGGCTCCGGCATGATCCGCGCCAGCAGATCGGCGGCAAAGGCGGCATCCTCGGGCGCGGTCTGCATCACCTTGCCCCAGTCGCGCCGGGTTTCGGCGCCGATCTTGGTGGTGGCGTCGAGGCCGATCTTGCCGGCCAGCCCCGGCTCGGGCGAGGCGAAATCGAGGTAATCCATCGGCGTGTTCTCCAGCATCATCACGTCGCGGCCGGGGTCCATCCGGGTGGCCAGCGCCCAGGCGATATCGTCCCAGTTGCGCACGTCGATATCCTCGTCCACGACCACCACCATCTTGGTGTAGTTGAACTGCGGCAACATCCCCCAGAGCGCCATCATCACACGGCGCGCCTGACCGGGATAGCGCTTTGCGATGCTGACCACGGCGATCCGGTAGGAACAAGCCGCCGGCGGCAGCCAGACATCGCGGATTTCGGGGATCTGGGCGCGCATCGTCGGCAGGGCGAGGCGGTTGAACACCTCGCCGATGATCGCGGGCTCATCGGGCGGGCGGCCGGTATAGGTCGACAGATACAGCGGCGCCTCGCGCTGGGTGATGGCGGTGATCCGCATCACCGGGAACGGTTCGGCCTGGTTGTAATAGCCGGTATGGTCGCCAAACGGCCCCTCGGGCGCGACCTCGCCGGGCGTAACCCAGCCCTCGAGCACGATCTCGGCGTCGGCGGGCACCATCAGCGGCACGCTCTTGGCTGCCACCAGCCGGGGCTGGGTGAGGTTGAGCGCCCCGGCAAAGCTGATCTCCGACACGGTTTCGGGCAGCGGCAGCGCCGCCGAGAGCAGGGTGGCCGGATCGGCGCCGAGCACCACCGCCACCGGGGTTTTCTCGCCCGCGCGGGCCCAGCTTTGATGATGCGCCGCGCCGCCGCGATGCGGCAGCCAGCGCAGGATCGCGCGGTCCGGTCCGAGCACCTGGACCCGGTAGATCCCGGCATTGTAGCTGGCAAGATCGCGCGGCTCGCCGCCATGGGCGCGGGTCACCACCACCGGCCAGGTGATCAACGGCCCGGCATCGCCCGGCCAATGGGTCTGCACCGGCAGCGCGGTCAGATCGGCCGCCTTGCCCTCGCGCAGCACCGCCTGCACCGGCGCGCGGCGCAGGATCTTGGGCCGGGTCGCCAGCGCCGCTTTCAGCATCGGCCAGCGGCCGAGCGCATCGCGCAGCCCGGTGGGCGCGGTCGGCGCGCGCAGAGCGGCGAGGAAGGCGCCGAGACCGTCCAGCTCGTCGGGGGTGATCCCGAGCCCGGCGGCCACCCGCGCCTCGGTGCCGAACAGGTTGACCACCACCGGCATCGCGGCCCGGCTTCCATCCCCGGCCACCGGGTGATCGAAGCGCAGCACCGGCCCGCCCGCTTCCAGCACGGCGCGGTGAACGGCGGTCATCCGGTGGCGCAGGGCGACCGGCTCGGGCACCGCGGTGAGCTGTCCCTGCGACTCGCACCAATCGAGATAGGCCCGCAGGCTGGGGAAGGCGGGGAGGCTGCGCATGAAACGACTCCGGGCAGGTTCGCCTCCGCCTAGCAGCAAAAACCCGGCGAAGAATTGACGATCGTCAATTCGGCCTGCCCGCCGATCGCCTAGGACGGGGCAACCGGCCAACCATCCGCGCGCGACAGGGGGGAAGAGTGCCCGACCCGTATCCGATGATTCCGCTGTTTCCGCCGCTGCTGGCGCGCGGGCTCGTGCCCCTGCCGCTGGCGCCGCTTTCGCTGGCGCTCACCGCCTATGCCCGGCGCATCGCCAAGGCGCATCCGGGGCTGTTTCGCCGCCTCGGCAGCTACGGCCACACCCGTTTCATCCTCGATCCCACCGATCTGCCGCTGACCCTGTGCCTCGATCCCGGCGGCGGTATGCCGAAGGTCGAGGTGAGCCATGGCCCCGGCCGGGGCGCGGCGCGCATAGCCGGGCCGCTGGCCGCGCTGCTCGGGCTGGTTCACGGCGCCTATGACGGCGATGCGCTGTTCTTTTCACGCGATCTGGTGATCGAAGGCGATACCGCCGCCGCGCTGGCGCTGCGCAACGCGGTGGACGATGCCGAGCTTGACCTTTCGGAAGACATCATGCGCCTCACCGGCCCGTTCGCGCCACCGTTGCAGCGGCTGCTGGCCTTTGCCGAGCGGCGCACCGGGGTCACCCTGCACCGGCCCGAGGAGGTGGCGCTATGGTAATGGAAATCGTCTGCCCGGCGGGCACGCCCGCGGCGCTGCGCGCGGCGGTGAAGGCCGGGGCGCATACGGTCTATTGCGGCTTTGCCGACGAGACCAATGCGCGCAACTTTCCGGGGCTTAACTTCGAGCGCGACGAGATGCGTGAGGGCGTGGCCTTTGCCCATGAACATGGCGCCAGGGTGCTGGTGGCGATCAACACCTTCCCGCGTGCCGGGGCCGAGGCGCTGTGGCACCGCGCCGTGGCCGATGCCGAGGCCGCCGGGGCGGATGCGGTGATCCTTGCCGATATCGGCCTGCTCGATCACACCGCGCGCCACCATCCCGGCCTGCGCCGCCATCTTTCAGTGCAGGCGGCGGCGGCCAATGCCGACATGATCAACTTCTATGGCCGCGAATTCGGGGTGAAGCGCGTGGTTCTGCCACGGGTGCTCTCGGTGCCCGAGATCGCCGCGATCAACAGCCAGACCGAGGTCGAAACCGAGGTGTTCGTGTTCGGCGGGCTTTGCGTGATGGCCGAGGGGCGCTGTTCGCTCTCGTCTTATGCCACCGGGCAATCGCCCAACATGAACGGCGTCTGCTCGCCGGCGTCGCATGTGGAGTATCACGAGGAGGCGGGCGTGCTCGACGCCCGGCTCGGCGGCTACACCATCCATCGTGTCGGCGCCGGTGACAGCGCGCCCTATCCGACGCTGTGCAAGGGCCGGTTCCGGGCCGGTGACGCCGAGGGGCACCTGTTTGAAGACCCGGTGAGCCTCAATGCCGAGGCGCTGATGCCGCAATTGCGCGATGCCGGGGTGACCGCGCTCAAGATCGAGGGGCGGCAGCGCTCGCGCTCCTACGTGGCGCAGGTGGTGCGCAATTTCCGCGCCGCAGCCGATGCGCTGGACGCGGGCCGGCCGATGCCCGAGGGGATGCTGGCGCAGCTTTCCGAAGGCCAGGCGACAACCACCGGCGCCTATCGCAAGACATGGAGGTGAGCGCATGGAACTGACCGTTGGCCCGAGCTTTTTCCTGTGGTCGCCCGAACGCTGGACGGCAGTCTATGACGCCGTGGCCGCCGCACCGGTGGATCGGGTGGTTCTGGGCGAGGCGGTGTGTTCCAAACGCCTGCCATTCGTCGAGGAACGGATGGCGGAAACGATCGACAAACTCAGCGCGGCGGGCAAGGCGGTGACCCTGACGACGCTGGCGCTCGTCACCCTGCCGCGCGAGCGCAAGGCGACGGCGGCACTGGTCGAGGCCGGGGCCGAGATCGAGGTGAACGACCTCACGGCGCTTGCCTACCTGCCCGAAGGGGCCGCCTTTTCGGTCAGTCCGCTGGTCAACGTCTACAACGAAAGCACGCTGGCCTGGCTTGCCAGGCGCGGCGCTGTGCGGGTGTGCCTGCCGCCGGAACTGCCGCTGGAGGCGGTGGCGGCGTTGGCGCGCGCGGGTGCGGCGCTGGGGGTGGCGATCGAGGTCTGGGGCCATGGCCGGGTGCCGCTGGCGATCTCGGGGCGCTGCTACCACGCCCGGCTGCATGGCCGTGGCAAGGATACCTGCCGGTTCGTCTGCGAAGACGATCCCGACGGGCTGGAGGTGCGCACCCTCGACGACGCACCCTTCCTCGCCATGAACGGGGTGCAAACCCTGTCCGACAGCTATGCCTGCGCCGCCAACCAGATCGACGAGTTGCGCGCCGCCGGGGTGTCGTCGCTGCGGCTGTCGCCGCAATCGCAGGACTTTGCCGAGGTCTGCGCCAGCTGGCGCCGGCTACTGGAGGGTGAGATTGCCGCCGATGCGGCGGTCGAGACCTTCCGCCAATCGGCCCTGTCGCCGCGCCTGTCGGATGGTTTTCTCGATGGCGGGCGAGGGGCTGTGTGGGCCAGCCCCTCGCCCTGACCGGCCCGCACCGGGCTGGGACGCCTTAAGCTGCGCCGGCCGGCATTGGCAATGTCCCCGCCTTGTAGCGGGTCCAATCTTCGATTTCGGGGTAGAACTGCTTGCGCCATGCCCGCACGCGCGGGTTGAACATCCGCCGCCAGAGCGGGGGAATCATGGCCAGAAACGTCATCGGCGGGTAGCCGGTGGGCAGCATCGGCACCTGCGCGCTGTCATAGACCTGCAACAGCGCATAGCGCCGCATCGGGTGCAGGTGATGGTCGGCGTGGCGTTGCAGGTTGATCAGCAACAGGCCCGAGACGCGATGGGCCGAATCCCACGAGTGATGCGCCTTCACCGGCTCATATTTGCCGTCACCGAGATATTTGCGCGTCAGCCCGTAATGCTCGACGTAATTGGTCAGCTCAAGTTGCCAGATCGCCACCAGCGCCTGGAACGCGAACAGGCCGACGCCGGTCCAGCCGCCGACGGCAAAGGCGAGCGCGACAAACAGCGATTGCAGCGCGAGGTATTTCCAGATCGGGTTGGCGGGGTGAAAGGGCGAGCGGCCGCGCCGCGCCAGCATCGCCGCTTCCGCCCGCCAGGCCGAGCCGAAGCCGGTGGCGAGGATGCGTGCGAAGGCGCGGTGAAAGCCCTCGTTATAGCGCGCGGTCACCGTATCGCGCGGGGTGCCGACCCAGGGGTGATGCACCAGAAGGTGCTCGGTGCGAAAATGCCCATAGAGCACCATCGCCATCAGGAGATCGCCGAGATTGCGCTCGAACCGGCTGGATTTATGAAATAATTCATGAGCATAGACGATGCCGACCGTGCCGGTCGTCACCCCGATGCCGAACATGATCCCGAGGATCTCCCACGTCGAGTGGCCGCCGATATGGGTGAGATAGTAGATGGCCCCGAAGACCAGCGCGACCTCGACGGGAAACCAGATCCAGGTCAGCAGCCGAAACCAGAACAGCTCGGCATCGGGCGTGTCGGGGTCGGGGTTGCGCAGATCCTTGCCCAGCACGGTATCGAGCAGCGGCATCAGCACCCAGCCGTAGAGCGGGATCAGCAGGATCGTCCAGCCGCCCGCGATCAAGGCGAGCAGCACCAGCGGCACGAAGGTGACGGTCATCCAGTAGGGCCAGGCCCGGAGCGGTGCGACGGCGGACTCGGGGGTGGTGTCGGTCATTCGGTCGGGTCCTTGGCGGTTGCAAGCGGGCGCGGAGTGAGGGTCAGCCGGATGCCGTCGGCGGCGCGCACGGTCAGATGCGCGGCGGGCACCGGCACGTCGCCCGCGATCGGTGCGAACCGGTAGGCGCGCACCAGCATCGCCAGCAGCAGCGGCCCCTCGGCCATGGCGAAGCCCGCGCCGGGGCAAACGCGCGGCCCCTCGGAGAAGGGAATATAGGCGCTGCGCAGCCCGGCCTTGCCGTTCTCGGTATCGAACCGGGCCGGGTCGAAGGCGTCCGGATCGTCCCAGATCCGTTCATGGCGGTGCAGGTGCCAGGGGCTCACGATCACCTGCGCGCCGGGCTTCACCGGGCGGTCGCGAAAGTGCTCGGGCCGGGTCGCCTCGCGCACGAACATCGGCACCGGCGGGTAGAGCCGCATCGCCTCGCGAAACACCGCGCGCGCCAGCTTGAGGCGTGAGATCGTGGAGAAATAGATGGTCTCGGGATCGAATTCGCGCGCCGCTTCCTCGGCCAGACGTTCCTGCCACTCGGGATGGGTCGCCAGCAGGTAGAGCGCCCAGGCAAGGGCGGCGGCGCTGGTCTCGTGGCCGGCGAGAAAGAAGATCGCCACCTGGTCGACCATTTCCTCGGTGCTGAAGGTTTTGCCGGTCTCGGGGTCGGGCGTGGTCATGATCTTGGTGGCCAGATCGTCGGGCGCGGTGCCGGTGGCAATCGCGGCGGCGCGCTCGGCGGTGAGCTGGGCGATCAGGGTGCGGATGGTGCGCGCGGTCTTGCGGGTGCCGCGCGAATGGACGCGCGGCCACCATGTCGGCAGCGGCAGCACCGCGGCGAGATTGGCCAGCGGCTGCGCACCCTGATGGGCGCGGAAGGCCTCAAAGGCGGCGCTCGCCACCTCGTGCTCGACCGGCACCGAGAACAGGGTGCGAAAGATCACGTCCATCGCCGCGTGGCTGGTCTGCGATTCGATCTCGACCGGGCGGCCATCGGCCAGCGGGCGCAGCCGCGCCACCGCCGAAACCCCGGCATCCCACATTGCCGGAAACACCTTGCGCAGCCGTCCCCCGGCAAAGGCGGGATCAATGATCCGGCGCTGGCGCTTCCAGGTCTCGCCATTGGTGATGAACACCGAATTGCCAAGGAGTGGCTTCAGCCCGACCCGGATACGCTCGGATTTGGGAAAGTCGTCGGGCCGCTGCTTGAGCACCAGATCGACCAGTCCGGGATCGTTGCACAGGTAGGACCGAAAGAACGGTGTGCGCATCTCGGCCATCCAGGCGTGGTAGAGATGGGCGGGCTGGGCCGAGAGGATATCGTTGCGAAACAGCCGCAGATAGCGCCAGAGCGAGACCTTGCCGGGGCGCGTCGCGGGCTTGGGCGGCAGGGCATGGACCGGGCAGGCAGAGGTATCGCGCATCGTGGGGCAGGGTCCGATTCGGGTAGCAAGGCCCTGACTTTTCCCGGCTTTGGACGTATCTGTCAGTGACGATCGTCACATCGCGCGCACCGGCAATGTTACCATGGGTCGCAGTCGACACCGGCGCGGATTAGGATATGGCTGGCCGAACGGGGCGTGTGGTTGCGGCCGGAGTGAGTGGACATGTCGGAAATCGAGCAGACCCCGCATCCTTGCGGACATTGCATCTTCTACGAAGACTCGGTGTGGAACCCGGTGGCGCCGGGATCGGTGGCGCTGCTGGCGCGGGGCTTCAGCCGCAAGACTTTCGAACCCGGCGAGGTTCTGTTCGAGCAGGGCGGCGACAATCGCGGGGTGTTCTGTGTCTCGAAAGGGCTGTTTGCCCTGCGCACCCACCATGCCGATGGCGGCTCGACGCTGCTGCGGCTGGCCTATCCAGGCGAGATCATCGGTTTTCGGTCGTTCCTCGGGCGCGGGGTGCACCAGACCGAGGCGCGCGCGATGGTGCCGTCGCGGGTGTGCACGGTGGCGCGGACGAATGCTGAAGCGCTGGTGCGCGATCACCCGGCGATACTCGAGCGGTTGGTGGCGCGCAGCGTGGCCGAGATCGACCGCAGCCACGAGCGCATCATTGCCGCCGCGACCAAGCCCAACAAGCTGCGGCTGGCCGAGCTGCTGCTGCGGCTGATGGAGCGCCATGGCGAGCGGCGCGGCGATCAGGTCCATATGCGCCTGCCGCTGACCCGCGCCGATCTGGCCGACCTGATCGGGGTCCAGCGCGAAACCATGTCGCGTCTGGTCAAGCGGCTGGAACGCGACGGCGCCTTTTCGTTTTCCGGGCGCGAGGTGCGAATGCCGGTGGCCGCGAGGGACGGGGCGAAACGGGCAGGCTGAGCCCGCGCCCGGCCGGGCCGAGATACGCCGTCCCGGCATCCGGTTCGCGGGCATAGAGGCAATCGTTCAGTGGCAGCAGCCTGTGGCGCCGAACACCAAGATCGCGGCGGCCGCGACCTCGCTGCGGACCGCGAAAAGATCGCTCCGTCAGACGATGGGATCAAACACTTAGTCGCGTTGGCGGTTGCGGTCGGTCCAGACCAGCACCAGCCCGGCACTCGAACACAGCACCACGCCGAGCAGCAACGGGGCAGGCGTGCCGTCGAAGGCCAGCCCGACCGGTGCGGCGATGACGACGGCGAGGATCGACGACAGCGCCCCGATCACCGCGCTTGCCGTGCCCGCGATATGGCCGAGCGGCTCCATCGCCAGTGCGGTGATGTTGCCGAAGGTGAGCCCGTTCATGAAGAACAGTGTGACCGACCACGTGACGAACAGCGCCAGTTGCGCCGTCTGGCCGAGCCCCGCCACCGCGCCGGAAGCCCAGATTGCCCAGAGCAGGGTAGCGAAGATCACCTGGCTGGCGAAAGCCCAGATCGCCATCGGCCGCATCCCGAGCCGCATCACCAGCCGGGCGTTGAGAAACCCCGACAGACCCGAGATCAGTGCCACCCCGGCAAAATAGAGCGGGAAGCGGTCGCCGGCGCCGAGGGCGTCGACATAGACTTCCTGGGCCGAGGAAATGTAGGCCATGAGCTGGCCGAAGGCGAGGGTGGCGACGATCAGGTAGCGCAGCGCCACCGGCGTGCGCAGCACCTCCCACATCGCCTCCAGCACCCGGCCGGGGCGGAAGGAGCGGCGGTGCTCGCGCCCGAGGGTTTCGGGCTGGCGCAGGAGAAACCAGGCCAGCACCACCGCCCCGAGCCAGCCATAGGTGGTGAACAATCCCTGCCAGCCGACCCGGTGGATGATCTGCTGGCCGATCAGCGGCGCGATGGCGGGCACCACGACGAAGAACGAAAACACGATCGAGCCGACACGGGCCTGCGCCCGGCCGGCGAACAGATCGCGCATCACCGCCTGGCTCACCACCCGGCCCGACGCCGCGCCGAGCCCCTGCAAGACCCGAAAGGCAAGGAGCGCCTCGAGCGAGCCGGCCGTCCTGGCACCAAGTGCGCCGACGATGAATATGGCGACGCCCAGCAGCAGCGCGCGGCGGCGTCCGAAACTGTCGGAGAACGGGCCGATGAAGAACTGGCCGGCGCCGAATCCGAGCACGAAGGCCGAGACGACAAGCTGCGCCCGGCTGGTATCGCCGGGCACGAATGTGTCGGCCAACGCGGGAAGGGCGGGCAGGATCGAATCGATCGAGAAGGCGACCATCGACATCAGCGCCGCGAGCAGCAGCACTAGCTCGACGAAGTGCAGCGGTTGGGTCGGGGTCGGCAGGCGCATCGGTGTTCCTCTTTGCCGCGTCATGCCCGATGCGGCGGAATTTGACCAGTCATTCCAGATTTGCGCGCCAGCGCCAGCGGCGTTAGCAGGCCTCGCCGGGGCCGCTATTGGCGCCGGGGCCGCCGGGTTTGCGCCCGGTGATCTCGTCGATCACGTCGAGCCACAGCGCGACCGGCTGCGCCCCCGGCACTACCGACTGGTTGGCGATCACGAAGGTGGGCACCGCGCGCACGCCTTTCTGGCGGGCATCGGCATCGCGGGCGCGGATATCGGCGGCATCGGCGGGGCTGGCGAGCAGGCGGGCGACCATATCGCCTTCCATGCCGCAGCTCTCGGCGATCTCGGTGAGCACCTGTGCCGCGCCGATATCGCGGCCGTCGATGAAATAGGCGCTGAACAGCGCCGAGACCACCGGGGTTTGCCGCCCCTCGATCCCGGCCCAGTGGATCAGCCGATGGGCGTCAAGGGTGGAGGGGGTGCGGGCGATGGCGTCGAGGTTGAGCTTGAGGCCCGATTTCGCCGCTTCCTCGACCACTGGCAGATAGGCCTGCACCGCGCCCTCCTTGCCGCCGAACTTGGCTTCGAGATAGGCGCGCCGGTCCATGCCGCCGGCGGGCATGTCGGGGTTGAGCATGAACGGATGCCATTCCACCTCGAAGGGGTGTTCGGGGCGCTGCTCCAGCGCGCGGCCAAGGCGGGCCTTGCCGATATAGCACCACGGGCAGATAGGATCGGAGAAGATGACGAGTTTGACCATAGCCGGGGCATAGCCGGGATTGGCGGCAAGGAAAAGCCACCGGGGCGCGGCTCACGGCAGGGTGAAGCCGGGCGCTACTCGCAGCGCAGCCAGTCGAGCACCAGCCCGTCGGTGATGACGTAGACGCCGAATTCATGCGCCATCACCATCACCCGCGAGGTATAGGGTTCGCCTTCACCGGCGCAGGTCTCGTCGTAGAGCACCGCGCTCATGCCGCGCACCTCGACCGGATCGGAGAGGGTGCAGGGATTGTCGACGCCGGTGAGGGTGTCGCCGTCGATGGCGAGCGCACCGCCCTCCATGCCGACGCTCGTGCAGTCCCAGCTTTCCGCCCAGTCGTAGTTGGGCCGGTAGAGCCCGTCGAACGGCCCCGCCAGCGCGGCGGCGGGAACGAGAAGGCTGGCGCAGATCAAGGCGGTTGCACGCATGGGATTGATCCTTTTGTCTGTGCGGTCTGTATTCAGGGTGTGCAACCGGAGGCCGACCGTCAATGACACTCATCAAGACACTGGCGATTGCCATCATCCTTGTCGGGCTGGCGCAGCTCTATGTTCGGCTCTCGCCGCTGCCGCGCCAGCGGCTCGAGGACCGGCCCGGTCCGATGGAGCCGGGTGTGCATCCGATGAAAGGCGGGGTGAAGGTGGTGCGCCCGCTCGCCGGCTTGCCGCCCGATGCGCTGGCCCGGCTGGCGGAGATCGCCGCCGCCACGCCGCGCACCCGGCAGGTGGGCGACGACCCGCTGGCCTTCGTGACCCGCTCGGCGCTCTGGGGGTTTCCCGATATCGCCTTGATCTGGAGCGACGGCGCCAATCTGCACCTGCACTCACACCTCGTGTTCGGCAACGGCGATCTGGGGGTGAACGCCGCCCGCGTCACCCGCTGGTTCGAGGCGCTGGAGGCCGCCCAGCGCTGAGCCGAGGCAAGGCCGCCCGGTATCGCGCCACATCGGGGTGTTGAGGCTCATCTCGCAGCGCGCGATGAAAGCGCGGCCGCCGACCGTCAGGCAGATTTCCTGATCCAGTTCGACCCGGCCGCCGGTCGAATCGGTGCAATAGCACTCGATCACCCGGCCGCCGGGGCCGCTCACATCGGCCAACCCGGCGCCGGGCAGGCAGAGGAGGGCGACCAACATCCAGCGCATGGGCCATGATACATCGGACGCGGCTCTTGACCAAATCGTGCCGATACGCCACCTCAGGCGGATGGTTCCTGTCGACAAACTCACCGCGATTTCCGAGCGCTTCGGATATCTTGAAGCGAAGATGGCGCAAGGTCTGTCCGGCGACGAGATCGCGCGGGTCGGGCGCGAATATGCGCAGCTCAAGCCGGTGGTCGAGCAGATCGCCGACTACCTTCAACTGCTCGACGACATCGCCGGGGCGAAGGAAATGCTCGCCGATCCCGAGATGAAGGCGCTGGCGGAAGAGGAACTGCCCGCGCTCACCGCCCGGCTGCCCGAGGCCGAACAGGCCATGCGGCTGGCGCTGTTGCCGCGCGACGAGGCCGATACCCGGCCCGCGATCATCGAGATCCGCCCCGGCACCGGCGGCGAGGAAGCGGCGCTGTTCGCGGCCGATCTGTTGCGAATGTATCAACGCTATGCCGAGGCGCGGGGCTGGAAAGTCGATCTGCTCGAACACCAGCTCACCGAACTGGGCGGGGTGAAAGAGGTGGTGGCGCATGTGACCGGCGACAACGTCTTCGCCCGGCTGAAATACGAGAGCGGCGTGCACCGGGTGCAGCGCGTGCCCGAAACCGAATCGGGCGGGCGTATCCACACCTCGGCGGCCACCGTCGCGGTGCTGCCGGAAGCGGCGGATGTCGATATCCATATCGACCCGAACGATATCCGCATCGACACGATGCGCGCCTCCGGGGCAGGCGGGCAGCACGTGAACACCACGGATTCGGCGGTGCGGATCACCCATGTGCCGACCGGGATCGTCGTGACCTCGTCGGAGAAATCGCAGCATCGCAACCGCGAGATCGCGATGCAGGTGCTGAAAACCCGGCTCTACGACATGGAGCGGCAGAAGGTGCATGACGCCCGCGCCGCCGACCGCAAATCGCAAGTGGGCAGCGGCGATCGTTCCGAGCGCATCCGCACCTACAACTTCCCGCAGGGCCGGATGACCGACCACCGGATCGGGCTGACGCTCTACAAGCTCGGCGAGGTGATGGCGGGCGATCTCGACGAGATCGTCGACGCGCTCACCGAGGCCGACCAGGCGCAACAACTGGCGGAGATGAACGGATGAGACTGACGCAGGCGCTGGGCAAGGGCACCGGGCTTCTTGGCTTCGGCGGCATGGGCAATTCCGGCCGCGACAGCCGCGCGCTGCTGGCCCATGCGCTCGGCCTCGCCCCCGACCGGCTGATCGTCGAGCATGACCGCGAGGTGAGCGATGACGAGATGGCGGCCTACGAGGCGCTGCTGCACCGGCGGATGGAGCACGAGCCGGTGAGCCGCATCATCGGGCGCCGCGCCTTCTGGGGGCGCGACTTCAAGATCACCCCCGATGTGCTTGATCCAAGACCGGAAACCGAGATTCTCGTGGCTGAGGCTTTGCGCGGCCCTGCGCCTGCGCGACTGCTCGATCTCGGCACCGGCTCGGGGATTCTCGCGGTCTCGCTGCTGGCCGAGTGGCCCGGCGCCGAGGGGGTGGCGACCGACCTGTCGCCCGCCGCGCTGGCGGTGGCGCGCGAGAATGCCGCGCGCCATGGCGTGGATGACCGGCTGGGCTTGGCCGAGGCCAACTGGTTCGCCGGAGTCGACGGGGTGTTTGACCTGATCGTGTCGAACCCGCCCTATATCGCCGCCGACGAGATGGCGGGGCTTGAGCAGGAGGTGCGCGACCACGATCCCGAGATGGCGCTGACGCCGGGCGGCGACGGCCTCGACGCCTACCGCGCGATCCTCGAGGGCGCGCCGGCCCACCTTGCCCCCGGCGGGCGGCTGATGGTCGAGATCGGCCCGAGCCAGGGCGCGGCGGTGACGGCACTGTTCGAGGCGGCGGGGCTTGCGCATGTGACCGTGCGCCCCGACCTCGATGGCCGGGCGCGGGTGGTGCTCGGGCGGCGCGCCTGAGCCGCGCGCCGGGGCCCGTCACCGGCCCGAAGCCGCCGCTTGCGCCGTTGCCGGGTGAGCGCACCCTCACATGATCGTGCAATCGCTGCACTTTCCGCTTGCTACCGTCTGCGTGACGTGCTTATTCAATCGCAGCGACAGGGTGCAGTCTTTCGATTGCCGGTCGCTGACAAGCCGCAAAGCTGGGACCAAACAATCGCGCAACGCCTGCGCCTGTCCTGCAAAAAGCCCGAAACTGGCTGGAAAACGGAATCTATGAGATCATCGAAATCACGCTCGCGTGGCAAGAGCCGGAGCAGCAACAACCGCTCCCCCGCCAATAACCTCAACCGCGTCTTCGACAGCTCCGGCCCTGAAGGCAAGGTGCGCGGCACGCCGCAGCAGATCATCGACAAGTATAGCCAGCTTGCCCGCGATGCCTTCCTTGGCAATGACAGGGTGGCGGCGGAAAACTTTCAGCAGCACGCCGAGCACTATACCCGGCTGCTGGCCGAGGCGCAGAGCGACGCCGAAGAAAAGCGGCTGCAAACCGAAAAAGCCAACCGCGAGCGCCAGCAACAACAACAGCAGCAACAACAACAGCAGCAAAAGCAGCGTGACGATCGCGGCCGGTCGCGCGACGATGCGCAGGACAACGATCCCGCTGCGGCGCCACAGCCCGATATTCGCGATATCGACATGGCGGATCAGGACAGCGGGCTGGTGGAAACCCCGGAAACCAAACCCCGTGCCCGCAAGGCGCCGACGCGCAGCCGCAAGCCCAAGGCCGAGCCGAAGCCCGAGGCCAGCGCGCCCGGTGACACCGACGGAGCGGCCGAGCGGGTCGACTGACGCTGCCGGATTCACTGAAATACACAAAGCCGCCCGTCCGGGGCGGCTTTTTTGTGTCTGCCAACAAGGTCGGGGCGCGGGAGACAGCTCCCACGCCCCTTGTCAATCGCGCGTCTCACGTCGTGCGCTGTGTGGGACAGCCAGCCGAGATCCTGAGATCTGTATCGCAAATCGGCGACATTGGTGGAAATTGCACTTTCCGATGGAATTGATAAGTGTAGCTTATGAAAATCACCTTGCGCCAATTGTCCTACTTCGTGGCGCTCGCCGAGGAACGCCATTTCGGGCGCGCGGCGGGCCGGGTTCACGTTACCCAGCCCGCGCTCTCGACCCAGATCCGCGAGTTGGAAGACCGGATCGGCACCGCGCTGGTCGACCGCAGCGGGCGGAGCTTCAGCCTCACCCCGGCGGGGCAGGATGTGCTGGCCTCGGCGCGCCGGATTCTGGGTGAGATGGAGCGGATGGAGGCCAATGCGCGGTGGCAGGACGGCCTGCGCGGGCGGCTAAAGCTCGGGATCATTCCCACCGTCGCGCCCTATCTGTTACCACCGGCACTGCCGCTCCTGCGGGCGCGCGACGTGACCCTCGATCTGAGGTTGCGCGAGGCGCAAACCGAGGTGCTGCTGGGTGAGCTTGCCGACGGGCTGATCGACGCCGCGGTGATCGCGCTGCCCTCCGGCGTGCCGGGACTTGTCGAGGCACCGCTGTTCATGGACCGCTTCCTGCTCGCCGGGCGCCGGGGGCAGGTCGACGAGATGCGCCGCAGCGGCACGGTGCCCCGGCCAGGCGAATTGAACCCGTCGCAATTGCTGTTGCTCGACGAAGGCCATTGCCTCGCCGATCAGGCGCTGGAGGTTTGCGGCACCAGCCGGGCGGCGACGCGGGTGGATCTCAGCGCCTCGTCGCTGGCCACGCTCTGCGGCCTGGTGGCGGCGGGGTTCGGCCAGACATTGCTGCCCGAAATCGCCTGCGCCTCCGAGACCGCGGCGGCGCCCGAAATGGGTGTGATTCGCTTCGGCGCGCCCGAGCCGATGCGGATGATCGGCCTCGTGCGGCGCGATCTGGGCGGGTCCGATGGCTGGTTTCGCGAGCTTGCTGGGATTCTGGCCGAGGCAGGCGCGGCATTGGTGGCGGGTGCGGCCGAAGCGTGAACCCATGCGTGCCGGGCATGGCAGCTTCACGCCGTTTCGATGTGACAGCCCGGCCCAAAGCCCTATATAGAGCGCGGAAAGGGAGAGCCGTATGCGTGATCTGAAAACCCCACAGGGCCGCCACCCCGAGAAGGCCCATCGCCCCGACAACGCCCAGCCGAAAAAGCCCGACTGGATTCGGGTCAAGGCCCCCGGCGGCGCGGGCTATGCCGAGACCCACAAGATCATGCGCGAGCACGGGCTGGCCACGGTCTGCGAAGAGGCTGGATGCCCCAATGTCGGCGAGTGCTGGAACCAGGGCCACGCGACGATGATGATCATGGGCGAGATCTGCACCCGTGGCTGCTCGTTCTGCAACATCGCCACCGGCAGGCCGAACCCGCTCGACGTGTTCGAGCCGGGCCGGGTCGGCGATGCGGTGGCCAAGCTCGGCCTGAACCACGTGGTGATCACCTCGGTCGACCGCGACGACGTGGACGATGGCGGGGCGGAACATTTCGCCATGACCATCCGCGCGATCCGCCAGCGCGCGCCCGGGACCACCATCGAGATCCTGACCCCGGACTTTCTCAAATCCACCCCCGGCGCGCTGGAAGTCGTCGTCGAGGCGCGTCCGGACGTGTTCAACCACAATCTCGAAACCGTGCCCGGCCTTTATCCCTCGGTGCGCCCCGGCGCGCGCTATTTCCATTCGCTCAGGCTCTTGCAACGGGTCAAGGAACTCGATCCCGCGATGTTCACCAAGTCGGGCATCATGGTCGGCCTCGGCGAAGACCGGCAGGGGGTGATGCAGGTGATGGACGACATGCGCGCCGCCGATATCGACTTCATCACCATCGGCCAATATCTGCAACCGACGCCGAAGCACCATGCGGTGGATCGCTTCGTCACCCCCGACGAGTTCAAGGCCTACGAGAAGGCGGCCTTCGGCAAGGGGTTCCTGATGGTCTCGGCCACGCCGCTGACGCGCTCGTCCTACCATGCGGGCGAAGATTTCGCCCGGCTGCGCGCCGCCCGGCTGGAGAAGCTCGGCCGCGCCTGACCGCGATGGCGGGACATCCTGCGGCGATGCGGTCTCAGCCCGCGAGCGCCTGGTAGAGCTCGGTGATGAGCTGGTCTTCCGCTACCTCCTCGGGGCTGTTGAGATAGACCTCCCAGGTCGGCGCGCTGAAGTCGACGCCTTGGGCTTTGACGAAGTTGAACATCTCACCGTAGATCCCGCGCAGCCCCGAATAGCTGCCCCGATGGGTGCCGAACACGGTGCGCCCCGCCGGGGTCACGGCCGCCTTCACGGTGCCATCGGCGGCGGCCATCCCGTCACGAGCAATGATGAAGCCTGCGCGAAAGGTCATCTGGTCGGGGCTGTAGTCGTAATAGACCGCAAGCGCGCCACCGGCCGGGGCCACCCCGTGCCTTTCCATGAAGGTCCAGACCTCCTGCATCGCCGATCCCTTCGCCGGGCCGATCTCGTCGGGGGTCATGGCGCAACTGCGCTCGACGTAGAGATAAGGGGTTTCCTGCGTTTCGATGATCTTGAAGCCGGTCATGGCAGCCTCCTTGCACTGTGCTGCAATGATGCGCCGGCTGCGCCCGTCAGTCCAGCGGCAAGCGTTTGAGATAGGCGGCAATGGCCTCGCGATCGCTCTCGGGCAGTTGCGCGAGGTTCTCGACCACATGCGCCATATGCCCGCCCGCCATATCGAACTCGGGGGTGAAGCCGGAGGTGAAATATTCCACCAGCTCGCTGCGGGACCAGCTCATTGCCGGCGGCGTGAGGTCGGGGAAGGAACCGCGCCCGGCCGGGTTGGGGGCGCCCGACAGCCAGGCGGGGCCGGTTTTCAGCCCGCCGAGGGCGTTGCGCGGGCTGTGGCACTCGGCACAGTGCCCAAGCACTTCGACCAGCACCCGGCCGCGCTGCTCTTCGGCGCTCAGATCGCCCTGCATCACCCAGCCGTCGCGCAGGAACAACAGCTTCCAGCCGCCAAGGCTGGCGCGGATGTTGAACGGAAACGGCACCGCGTGCGGCGCGCTCGGGGTGGCGTCGGCGGGCAGGGTGGCGAGGTAGGCGTGCAGGTCGACCACCTGCTGCGGCTCCATCCGGATATAGGAGGCATAGGGGAAGGCGGGGTAGTAATGCCGCCCGTCCGGCGCGGTGCCGTGGTGCAGCGCGTTCCACAGATCGAGCGCGGTCCAGCCACCGATTCCGTGCTCCGGGTCGGGGCTGATATTGGGCGCGGTGAAGCTGCCGAAGGGCGAGGCGAAGCTCTGCCCGCCCGCCAGCACCAGCCTGTCGTCGCCGCTCGCCCCGTCTGCCATGTGGCAGGAGGCGCAACCGGCCGCGGTGAACACCTGCTGGCCGGCGCCTGCGTCGCCGGTGAGACCGGCCAGCACGTCCGGCCCGTCGCTGCGCGGCCGGGTGATCCAGAGCCCGAGGGCAATGGCGAGCACGGCAAGGATCAGGGCGCGGGTAAGCCAGCGGCGCATGGCAGTCTCCGAAACTGTGGGTGCCGGGCGCGCGCGCCGGGCGGGTGGCCAAGCCTAAAGCCTGCGCGCGGAAATGCCATGCCGGTGCGGTCCGCGCGCACGCGATCGTGAGGTCAGTCCGGCACGCGGTAGGCCTTGTGGCAATCGCCGCAGGCGGCGCCGAGAGGCCCCATCGCGGCTTGCAGCGCGGCAAGATCGGTGCCCGCCGCATCCGCCATCGCGCCCGCCGCTGCCTGCAAGGTCTGGATCTTGGTCGAGACCTCGGGGAAGTTGGCCCAGAGATCGGGCAGGGCGCGGGTGCCGGTGATGCTGTCGGCATCGGTGCCGGCGGGCCACATTGCGCTGGCGTCGAGCAGGGTGAGCGAGGCAAGGTTGCTTGCCGCCGCCGACGCGGCTTCGGCGTCATAGGGGATCTTCTCCTGCGCCATCGCGCCGATGGTGCCGAGGTTGAAGGCATAGAGCGTCATCTGGGCCTGACGGGCCTTCACCGCCGGGTTGGTGGCCTCGTGCTCGGCGGCGTTGAGCATCGGGGCACTGAACGCGGCAACGGCGAGGCCGAGGCCAAGGGCGAGGGGACGAAGATAGGGCATGGGCGTTTCCTTTCAGACAAAGGGAGGACTCCTGTTTGTCCAGCCTAGCTGTTACGCTTTGGATGAGAACTCTCTAAATCTGCATGGGATCTGTGTGAAAATGCAAAGGATGGATTGGGACGATATCCGCTTTGTCCTCGCCGTGGCGCAGGAGGGCTCGCTGTCGGGCGCGGCGCGGGCGCTGGGTGTGAACCATGCCACGGTGCTGCGCCGGGTCTCGGGGTTCGAGGCGCGGCTGGGGGTGACCATCTTCGACCGCACCGCACGCGGCTACCGGGTGGCGCCGCGCCGGGGCCGGGTGATCGCGGCAATGATGGCGATGCAGGCCGACGCGCTCGGCGTCGAGCGGGCGCTGACGGCGGCGCGCGCGCCGCTGGCCGGCGTGGTGCGCGTCACCTCGACCGATACGCTCTGCCAGGCGGTGCTGCCGGCGATCGTCGCCCGGCTGATGGCCGAAGCGGAGGGGCTGACGATCGAGCTCAATTCGCAGAACCTCCATACCGATCTGGGACAGCTGGATGCCGACATCGCCGTGCGCCCGGCCGAACATCTGCCCGACGACCTGGTGGGGATACGGGCCGGTCGGATGGGCTTCGATGTCTATTCCGCGCCTGGCGGGCGGCCTGGCTGGCTTGGTTTTGGCGGCAGCCTTGTGCGTTCGCGCCCGGCGGCCTGGCTGGCCGAGGCGGTGCCCGCGGACGAGATCGCGGGCCGGGCCGACAGCTTCGTGGTGCTGCGCGAAATGGCTGCCGCCGGGCAGGGCCGCGCGGTGCTGCCCTGCGTGCTCGGCGATGACGATCCACGCCTCGTCCGGCTCGACGGGGTGATGCCGCCGGTGCAGGTCGATCTGTGGGTGGCCTCGCATCACGACCTTGCCGAGCTGCCGCGCATCAAGGCGGTGCGCCGGATGCTGGCCGAGGCGCTGGGGCGCGAAGGCGCCCGGATGCTGGGCGCGGCCTGAACGGGCGCTCGCGGATATGTGACCGTGCGCCGGCGCATCCCCGGCGCTAGGCTGGTGCTGAAGGAGATCTGCCATGACCGACGATCTGACCAAACGAACCTGCCGCGACCTGCCCAAGGGCAGCCCGGCGCTCGACGCGGGCCAGATTGCCGCGCTGATGCCGCGGCTTCACGATGGCTGGCGCGCCGAGGGTGGCAGGCTCAGCCGCCGGTTCGAGGTGAAGGGCTATGCCCCCGCCCACATGCTCGCCAACGCCGCCGCCTTCCTTGCCGAGCGCGAAGGCCACCACCCCGACATTTCATTCGGCTGGGGCTGGTGCGAGGTCACCTTCTGGACCCATACCGTCGGCGGGCTGAGCGACAACGACTTCATCTGTGCCGCCAAGCTCGATGCGCTGGTGACAGGCTAGCGGGCGGGCGGCGCGTCGGCTCGGGCCGCGCGCCGCTTGCGAAGGCGCGGCGATCGGATTATGCGAGCCGCCATGGCTCAGAAATTCACCTTCACCCTTGCCGCCACCGATGGCGCCGCGCGCAGCGGGCTGATCTCGACCCCGCGCGGCGAGATCCGCACACCGGCCTTCATGCCGGTCGGCACCGCGGCGACGGTCAAGGCGATGATGCCCGAAAGCGTGGCCGCCACCGGCGCCGATATCCTGCTCGGCAACACCTACCATCTGATGCTGCGCCCCGGCGCCGAGCGGATCGCCCGCCTGGGCGGGCTGCACCGCTTCATGAACTGGAACAAGCCGATCCTGACCGATTCGGGCGGCTTTCAGGTGATGAGCCTTGCCGATCTGCGCAAGCTCACCGAGGAGGGGGTGGCGTTCCGCTCCCATGTCGATGGCTCGAAGCACATGCTCACCCCGGAACGCTCGATGGAGATCCAGACGCTGCTCGGCTCCGATATCGTGATGTGTTTCGACGAATGCCCGGCGCTGCCCGCCGACGAGGCGGTGGTGGCCGAGAGTATGCGGCTGAGCATGAGATGGGCAGAGCGCTCGCGCGAGGCGTTCGGCGACCGGCCGGGCCACGCGCTTTTCGGCATCCAGCAGGGCGGGGTGACGCGCGCGCTGCGTGAAGAGAGCGCCGCGGCGCTGCGCGAAATCGGCTTCGACGGCTATGCCGTCGGCGGGCTGGCGGTGGGCGAAGGACAGGAGGCGATGTTCGGCGTGCTCGACTATGCGCCCGCAATGCTGCCCGAAGATCGCCCGCGCTACCTGATGGGGGTGGGCAAACCCGACGATATCGTCGGCGCGGTCAAACGCGGGATCGACATGATGGATTGCGTGCTGCCGTCGCGGTCGGGCCGCACCGGGCAGGCCTGGACGCGGCGCGGGCAGGTCAACATCAAGAACGCCCGCCACGCCGACGATCCGCGCGCGCTGGACGAGGCCTGCACCTGCCCGGCCTGCTCGAACTATTCGCGCGCCTACCTGCACCACGTCTTCCGGTCGGGCGAGATCATTTCGTCGATGCTGCTGACCTGGCACAACCTGCATTATTATCAGGAGCTGATGGCGGGGATGCGCGAGGCCATCGCCGCCGGCACCTTCGCCACATTCGAGGCGGCGTTTCACGCCGACCGTGCGGCGGGCGATATCGAGCCGCTCTGACGCGGGCTTCCTTCGCGCCGCGCCGGCAAAAAACCGGCAATGGTCGAGCCATCGCGGCTGTTTCAACCATCGCGCGAAGCACTAGCCCTTGCCCGTATGGCCCATGCAAGGCACAATACCTGCAAATCAACAGGCCCGGTTGAAACTGGCGGGCGCGACCCCAAGTTTAGACCGGCGAACAGGAGACGGAGCGCGTTGCCGATGGTCGGGGCCGTTTCGCCTGCCGAAGACAAGGAAACCAAATGTCCGAGCAAAAGACCCATTCCCACCCGGTTCTGCCCCTGCGCGATATCGTGGTGTTCCCCCATATGATCGTGCCGCTCTTCGTGGGCCGCGAGAAATCCGTGAAGGCGCTCGAAGAGGTCATGGCCGACGACCGGCAGATCCTCTTGGCCAGCCAGATCGACCCTTCGGTTGACGATCCCGATACCGATGGCATCTACCGCGTTGGCGTGTTGGCCAACGTGCTGCAATTGCTCAAACTTCCCGATGGCACGGTGAAGGTGCTGGTCGAGGGCCAGTCGCGCGTGCGGATCACCGGGTTTATCGAAAACCCGGACTATTTCGAGGCCGATGCCATTGGTCTGGAAGAGAGCGTCACCGAAGAGGCCGCCGCGATCGCGCTCACCCGCTCGGTGAACGAAGAGTTCGAGCGCTACGCCAAGATCAAGAAGAACATCCCCGAAGAGGCGCTGGCGGCGGTATCGGAAACCACCGAACCGGCAAAGCTGGCCGATCTGGTGGCCGGGCATCTCGGCGTCGAGGTTGGCCAGAAGCAGGAATTGCTCGAAACGCTGTCGATCGACGAGCGGCTGGAGAAGGTCTTTGGCCTGATGCAGGGCGAAATGTCGGTGCTCCAGGTCGAGAAAAAGATCAAGACCAGGGTCAAGAGCCAGATGGAGCGCACCCAGCGCGAATATTACCTGAATGAGCAGATGAAGGCCATTCAGAAGGAACTGGGTGAGGATGGCGAGGGCCAGAACGAGGTGGCCGAGCTGGAAGAGCGGGTGGCCAACACTAAGCTCTCCAAGGAAGCCCGCGAGAAGGCCGACGCCGAGATCAAGAAGCTCAAGAACATGAGCCCGATGAGCGCCGAGGCGACCGTGGTGCGCAATTACCTCGACTGGATGCTGAGCATCCCGTGGGGGGTGAAGAGCCGCGTCAAGAAGAACCTCGTCAACGCCCAGAAGGTGCTCGACGACGACCATTACGGGCTGGAAAAGGTCAAGGAACGGATCGTCGAGTATCTCGCCGTGCAGCAGCGGTCGAGAAAGCTCAAAGGCCCGATCCTGTGCCTCGTCGGCCCGCCGGGCGTGGGCAAGACCAGCCTTGGCAAATCCGTGGCGCGGGCCACCGGGCGCGAATTCATCCGCATCAGCCTCGGCGGTGTGCGTGACGAGAGCGAGATCCGGGGCCACCGGCGGACCTATATCGGCTCGATGCCGGGCAAGATCATCCAGGCGCTGAAAAAGGCCAAGACGACCAACCCGCTGATCCTGCTCGATGAAATCGACAAGATGGGGCATGATTTCCGTGGCGACCCGGCGAGCGCGATGCTCGAAGTGCTCGATCCGGAACAGAACGGCACCTTCGTCGACCATTACCTCGAGGTCGAATACGACCTGTCGAACGTGATGTTCCTGACCACGGCCAACAGCTACAACATGCCCGGCCCGCTGCTCGACCGGATGGAGATCATCCCGCTCGCCGGCTATACCGAGGACGAAAAGCGCGAGATCGCCCGCCAGCACCTGATCGAGAAGCAGGTCAAGAACCATGGCTTGCGCAAGGGCGAGTTCGTCATGACGGACGCGGCGCTGACCGATATCATCCGCTACTATACCCGCGAGGCCGGGGTGCGGAACCTTGAGCGCGACATCGCCAAATGCGCCCGCAAGGCGGTGACCCTGATCGTGCGTGGCGACGTCAAGACCGTCGAAGTCACGCCCGACAACCTCGAAGACTTCCTGGGCGTGAAGAAGTTCCGCTACGGGCTGGCCGAACAGGAGGACCAGATCGGCGTTGTCACCGGGCTGGCCTGGACCTCGGTGGGGGGCGATCTGCTGTCGATCGAGGCGCTGCGCCTGCCCGGCAAGGGCCGGATGAAGACCACCGGCAAGCTCGGCGACGTGATGAAGGAGAGCATCGACGCGGCGAATTCCTTCGTGCGCTCGATCGCGCCCGAGATCGGGGTGAAGCCGCCGAAATTCGAGAAGTGGGATATCCACGTCCACGTGCCGGAAGGGGCAACGCCGAAAGACGGCCCCTCGGCCGGGATCGCGATGGTGACCTCGATCGTCTCGGTGCTCACCCAGATCCCGGTGCGCAAGGATATCGCCATGACCGGCGAGGTCACCCTGCGCGGCAACGTCCTGCCTATCGGCGGGCTCAAGGAGAAACTGCTCGCGGCGTTGCGCGGCGGCATCAAGACGGTGCTGATCCCGCAGGAAAACGAGAAGGATCTCGCCGAGATCCCCGACAACGTCAAAGAGGGGATGAAGATCATCCCGGTCAGCCATGTCCGCGAAGTGCTCAAACTGGCGCTCACCCGCGTGCCCGAGCCGGTGGAATGGGACGAAGCCGCCGAAGAGGCCGCCGCGGCGGCGCTCAAGGGCGAGGGCGAAGCGGCGGGGCAGGTGGCGCATTGATCTGCCGCCACCAGTGCTGAAATCATCTGGCGCACCCTTCGGGGTGCGTCATTTCAATTTGGCTTGGCACTGGATTTGTTAAGGTTTTCCGGCTAGTGTTTCGCAAAACGAAACGATGAGTAAATCGAGGCGGTATTTATGACCACGAAGAAAACGAGCACGGCCAAGACCCCCAGCAAGGCCACGACCGGCAAGAGCGGCAAGCCCGCGCCGAAAGCGACCGTGAAACCGGTCGTGCCGGCTCCGGCCAAGGCGCCTGCCGCACCGGCCAAGGCGCCTGTCGCCAAAGCGCCCGCGGCCAAGGCGCCCGTCGCCAAGGCGCCTGCCGTTAAGGGCATCTCGCTGTCGGAGGCCAAGCCCGGCGCCGCCGGTGATCCGCTGAAAAAGAAAGAGCTGTTTGAACGGGTCAAGGCCCGCGCGACCGGCGTGAAGGGCCGCGAGGTCCGCCAGGTGCTCGATGCGGTGCTGGAAGAGCTTGGCCTGCTTCTGGCCGCGGGCGAGGGCCTCAATGCCCAGCCGCTGGGCAACCTCAAGGTGCAGAAGCGCCGCGAGACCAACGGCGCCGATGTGGTGGTGTGCAAACTGCGCCGCAAAAAGCCCAAGTCTGGCGGCAAAGACCCTCTTGCAGAGGCCGCGGAGTGAGGCTAAAAGCCCCGGACGTCGGGTGATTAGCTCAGTGGTAGAGCGCTTCGTTCACATCGAAGATGTCGGGGGTTCAAATCCCTCATCACCCACCATTCCCCCTCTTTCGGCCCCCGCGCGGGGCCGTTTGCGTTTTTGCCGCCGGGGATGGCGCTGAGGTCTTGCGCAAGCCGCGCCGATCCGGGTAAGACCGCGCGCAATGGGTCGTTAGCTCAGTTGGTAGAGCGTCTCGTTTACACCGAGAATGTCGGCGGTTCGAACCCGTCACGACCCACCAGACGCCCGCAAACGCGCCGGTTCAGCCTTTCACCCGCACCTCGCGCGGCAGCCGCCAGCGCAGCTTCGACCAGTCGCGCTGGCCCAGGATCATCGACACGGTGGCAAAGCGGTAGCCATTGGCAATGATGCCGTCGAGCGCGGCGGGCATGGCGCTGATCGTCGGCGCGTGAATGTCATGGCTGAGAATGATCGACCCGGCGCGCGCGCCCCCGACGATCCGGCTGGCCACCACCTGCGCGCCGGGGCGGCGCCAGTCTTCGGGGTCCACCGACCAGAGGATCGTCGGCATGTCGCGTTCCTTCGAGATCATCGCCCGTTGCCCCCGCGACAGCGCCCCGTAGGGCGGGCGCATCGTCACCGGAATCCGCTGCACCGCCTTGTAGACCGCTTCCGAGGTGCGATCGAGTTCGCTCAGCACCGAGCCGCTGCCAAGCTGGGTCAGGACCGGGTGGCGCCAGGTGTGGTTGCCGATCTCGTGGCCTTCGTCGACCATCCGTTTCACGATATCGGGGTAGCGCGCCACGTTGCGGCCGATCACGTAGAAGGTGGCACGGATGCGGCGCGCCTTGAGGATGTCGAGCAGTTGCGGCGTCAGCACCGGGTGCGGGCCGTCATCGAAGGTCATCGCCACCAGCCGGCGCCGGGTCGGGGCGGCGGTCACGGTGATGCGGCGTTCGGTGGCAAGATCGGCAGGCAGCGCGATCTGTGTGCTGGCGGCCAGCGCCGCGCCCGGCGCGAGCAGGCCGGCGCCCGCAATTGCCGCCCCGGATCCAAGGATCAGGTTCCGTCTGTTCAGCACCCCTTGCCCCCCCCAGGCCAAAGTGTCTCAATATGTTGCAGCGACGTTTTCAAGTGTTGGGCGAAGCTGCAAGCGCGCCGGTGTGGTTTTGACACGGCGCCGGGAAGGTTGTTGCCGGCAGCGCACAGATTTGCGCGAGGTCGCGGGAAGGGCGGTTCGATATGTGCAAGGAGCTTTACGTATTGCGCCACGGTCAGTCGGCCTGGAATGCCGAAGGGCGGCACCAGGGACGGCTGGAGAGCCGACTCACCCCGCTGGGGCGCGATCAGGCCCGCGCCATGGGCGCGGTGCTGGCGCGCGAGATCGACGATCCGTCGCGCTTCACCGCCCTGGCCAGCCCGCAACTGCGCGCCGCCGAAACCGCCGAGCTGGCGCTCGCCCCGCTCGGGCTGTCGCCGCGTCATGATCCGCGGCTCAGGGAGGTGTGCCTGGGCGCGTGGCAGGGGCTGACCGATCCCGAGGTTTTCGCCCGCTGGCCCGAAAGCCGGGTGCTGCGCGAACGCGACCCGATCAGCTGGTGCTTCACCGCACCGGGGGGCGAGACCGAGGCGCAGGTGGCCGCCCGGATGCAATCGGTGCTCGACGAGTTGACAGGCCCGACCATTCTCGTCGCCCACGGCGTCGTGCTGCGGGTGCTGCGGGCGCTGTATCTCGGGCTCGACGGCGCGGCGATGCGGGCATTGCCGGGCGGGCAGGGCGCGGTCTGGCGGCTGCATAACGGCGTCCACGAGGTGCTCGCTCCGGCAACCGGGCGAAAAAACACCAGCGCCCCGCCAGAACCGCTTGACGCCCCGGCGTGGCGCTTCTAGAAGGCGCGGACACGACACCCCATATGGGGTTTTGGCAGCGGGCGGTTGTAGCTCAGTTGGTTAGAGTACCGGCCTGTCACGCCGGGGGTCGCGGGTTCGAGTCCCGTCAACCGCGCCAC
>SWCA01001297.1_pt1 | contig 62261 bp, 53 predicted proteins | sample 4692961 | NCBI WGS metagenome assembly SWCA01 (sample SAMN10267275, study PRJNA491770) | bioreactor metagenome | isolation source: DHS bioreactor inoculated with | place: Japan: off Shimokita Peninsula | reverse complement strand
AAAAAAAGAACGCCTGCTTGGCGACTGAGACTGAAACGGAACACCGGACTCAATCGAAAACAAAACGTCAGAGCAGGCAAGCACTTCGCGCTCCGTTCATACTCCCCTTTTTTCATTGACACCTGATTCCGTATCGCTGTGCTTTACCGTCCAGGAAAACCCATGACCGTTCGCGAATACTTGAACTCCGTCTTTATACGCTCGCCGGGCGAGATTCCGGCGTTGACCGGCTTTCGCGGCGTGGCGATCTTTATGCTCTATTATGTGCATCTGTTTCGCAATTATGAGGCGCAGATTATCGAGAAGAACTTTTTCCTCAGCACTTTCCTGCATAACGGTTCGGCCTCTATCGACATGTTTTTCGTTCTGAGCGGCTTTCTCATTGCCGGTCCGCTTTTAAAAGAGCTGCGTAAATCGGGAACGATCAACCTGAAGGCCTTCTATATAAAAAGGTCTTTACGCATATTTCCTCCCTACTACATCTTTCTTGCGATTCAGTTCTTCCTGATCATTCCCTTTTTTGCCAGAGGCGGAGGGGAGTTCGGCGAGATGCTCATGTCGACGCGCTGGCGAATCGTTTTCGACCTTACCTATATCAGCAACTACTATCCAGGAACTCTGTTTCACGGCTGGTCCCTTTCTCTCGAAGAACAGTTTTACATGATCTTCCCGCTCTTCCTGATACTCGTATTCCACCGCATTCCAGAGCGTTTCCAGCTTCCGTCACTCTGGGTGCTTGTACTGTTGCCGATGGCTTACAGATTGTACATTCTGCCTGCCATAGCGGCGCAACCGCATCCTTCCGGTCCGTATCAGGCCTGGATCTATTTTCCATTTCACGGGCACATCGACTCCGTCATCATCGGAATCATCACAGCTTACATTTATCAATTCCGCAGGCACTGGGTTGACTATGTCTACGACAGACCGGCTCTGAAGTCCGCATTGCTGGGTGCGTCCGTCATCCTCTTTTTTGCCTACTCGATCTTCGTTTTCGAGTATCTGCCGACAATTGAAGGCATGGTCGTTCGGTTTCCGGTGTTCTCGATTCTTTCGGCCTTAATCATGATCCTGTCCATCCCCGAAGGCGGATGGGTGAACCGTTTCTTTTCCTGGAAATGGTTTATCCCCGCGGCCAAGCTCTCGTACTGCGCCTATATCATTCATATCGTGGTGATGATTCCGCTCTCTCGTAAGATCTTTGGCGGCGGTGAGCTCCACTACTACCACATCTTCCTCTGGTTCATTCCCATCGGGCTGGTTATCTTCTTCTTTGCCTATCTCTTCCACCTTGTGGCCGAACGACCGTTCATGATCTGGAAGGATCGGTATACCGATATGCTGAAAGCTCGCAGAGCGGCTGCCTGACGGCCCATTAGACGACGTCCCGCAGCAAACTTCGGCGCCTGGAACGGCAGAAGGGGGCCGCCCGAGCGCCGGCAGCCCGCCTCGCGCGCGCCACCCTGACAATAAACTGCTGTTAAGAAAGCGGCAAGAAAAAAGAAAAGGCCGGCTTTTTGAGCCGACCTTCTCAGTCTGTTTTCACAGTTCCTTTGAATTACTTCGCAGGAATCTTGATTTCCTGACCCGGACGGATTTTGCTCCAGTTCACACCTGGGTTTGCCTTCTGAATATCAGCGGCAGGGACTCCGGTTTTAGCAGCAATCTTGCTCAGCAGATCCCCGGCTACGACGGTATAGGTCGTTGCAGCGGATGCAGGCTGTTCCTGTTTCGCAGGTTCCTGCTGCTTTGCGGGCTCTTCCTGTTTGGCAGGCTCTTCTTGCTTAGCGGGTTCCTGCTGTTTTGCAGGCTCGCTGATGGTCGGCTGTTGAGTCGGAGCCTTATCTTTACCACACTGTCCTTTGATCAGGTAGAACCCGACGATCAGAACGATGGCAAGGACGGCAATGCCGATCATGCGGAAGCGAGAAGATTCTCCACCCTGCTCTTCCGATGCAGAAGATGCATAGGATACGTTGTCGTCGCGCATCGATGAGCTGTAGATGTCGCTGTCTTCGTATCTATTTGAAACTTCAGAGTCAAATACGGATGTTTGCAGGGCCTCAAGGCTACGGGTCGACGAGCTGGTCTTCTTCGCAGCCTTTTTAGTCGACTTTTTGACTGCCTTTTTAGCAGTCTTCTTTGCAGCTTTCTTGGCTGACTTTTTGGCGGATTTCTTGGTGGCCATGTTGCCCATTCTGTAAACGATTCGCCGGATTCAAGAATTTTTCCCTCTGTTTTGATAAGAATGCGCCCCGGAAGAAATTTTTTTTCATAACGCCGGCCTGGAAAGGGGGAATGCTTCCTGTATGTGATTCTCAGAGTGAACCGGTGCCTTGATTGCGCGGCGATTATCAGTTGCCCTGCGCCGTTTCTACATTTTTATGGGATTGTGAATCGGAAGCTTGCTCTGACCCTGGTCCTCATCCTTGCCGGACTCGGCGGTCTTTACCTCTTCTCGGGCTCGCTCATTCAGGAATCCGTCGTCATCGCCGATGCCGACATGATTGCGAGCGATCCGCAACGTTATCAGGACCGTGAGCTTCGTGTTCGCGGTTTTGTGAAGCCCGGCTCCATCGTTCGCACGGCCAACCAGGCCAGCTTTGTCATCGAACATAACGGCAAAGAGCTGCCCGTCTTCTTTACCGGCCGCACTCAGCTGCCCGATACGTTCGCCGATGCCGCTCCGGTGCGCGCCGACGGACATCTGGAGAACGGCCAGCTTGTATCGACCCGCGTCGAGGCGAAGTGCGCCTCAAAATACGATGCCGAATATGCCGAAGGCAAGGCGCATCCGGCGTCTATTTCTCTTGAGTATAACGACTACAAAAAAAATAAAAGCCCCTGAGTGGAGAGAGCATGAACCTCAACGAGCTGGGTGCGATCACCCTTGTCCTTTCCGGCGCCACGATCATCTTCTCGATCATCATGGCCACCGTCGGGTTACCGCTGCGCAGCGTCCGCAATCTGATCCGCTCTATAGTACTCGAAGTGATCGATCTGCGCATGGGCAATACGGGACGCCGGGCCATTTCGGTGCGCTATTACCGCTTCCTGCTCTCTATCTGGGTGCCTTTACGCCGCTTCTTTCTTTCACTTACCGGCATTCGTAACGGAGGCCTGGCGCTCGAGCTTTCCCGTCAGTCTCTCTATGTGAATACGGGCCTTGCCAGCCTTGCCATGCTGCTTCTTGTCAGCGCTCTGATGCTGAACGATATGACGAACCAGTACGTCGTCATGCATTCATCGTCCACGCTGTCGATCTTCTATCGCATGACGTCGGCCTGGGCAGGCGCCAGCGGTTCGCTGCTTTTCTGGTATTTTCTTCTGACGCTTTTCACGGCCATCATCCTGTATCAGACGAGATTCCGGCTGTATAACCGTCTTCCGTTGCTCTTCCTTATTCTCGGCGTTTTGCAGCTGCTTTTTATCATGCTGCTTGTCTTCTTCGATGACGCTCAGCCGTTCCGCACGTTTGCCATGCCGATGACAAGCGGCCGCGGACTCAATCCGCTTCTGCTTCACTGGGCGATGATCATTCATCCGCCCATCCTCTATGTCGGCTACGTCTCCTTCGCCATCCCCTTTGCCGTCTTTGCCGCCGCCGTGATGTCGGGCAACATGAAGGACGATCTGCTTGCGATCTTCCGTCGCTGGGGTCTGTTCTCCTGGTTCTTTCTCGGTTTCGGCATCCTGCTCGGCAGTAAGTGGGCCTATGAAGAGCTGGGATGGGGCGGCTACTGGGCCTGGGACCCGGTCGAGAACGCCTCGCTTATGCCGTTCCTGCTGGCTACGGCATTCCTGCATTCGCTCATCGTGCAGCATCACCGTGGCATGCTGCGCTTCTGGAACCTCTTCCTGATCACGTCTACTTATCACTTCTGCCTGCTCGGCACGTGGATAACGCGCTCGGGCGTGCTTCAGGGTCCGCACTCCTTTGCCGAATCGGCCATCGGACCGCCGATGATTATTTTCATCGGCGCCAGTTATGTCTACTTCTTGCGCTTCCTTTTCTTCAAGCGCAAGGTGCTGCGCCCCGACGATCAGCTGCAATCCGTAACCTCCAAAGAAGGAAGCATGCTGCTCAACAACTTCCTGATGCTGATCTCGGTGGTCATCATCCTTGTGGGAGTCTTCTCTCCGCTTGTGCCGCTGGATTGTTCGTTTAACGGCGGCCTGCAATGCTTCAAGGCCGAATGGAAGCCGACGACTTACAACAAGCTCATGGTTCCGATCGGTCTGATCGTTCTCTTTCTGATGGGAGCCTCTCCGCTGCTTGCCTGGCGTAAATCGGCCGATGTCATCTACGCCCGCACGCTGCGTGTTCCGCTGCTTGCCGGCATCGCGGCGACGATCCTCTACGGATCGCTCTATGGCATGTTCTTTACGTCTTTTGACGGAGAGAACAACAGCCCCTGGGGGCCGCAGATCCTCGCCGAGATCTTCTCGGTGCTGACCGTCGGCTGCGGCGTCTTCTTAATCGTCGGCATCATGCAGGAATACCATCGCGGCATCAAGTCGCGACGGGCAAGGCTTGGCGAATCGTTTGGCCGTGCCTTCGTGCAACTCCTACTGCTGAACAAAAGACGCTACGGCGGGTATCTGATTCACCTCTCCGTCGTCTTTCTCTTCATCGGCTACTCGGGCGGCGCCTTCAAGACGACCGGACGCCTGCAATTCCACTACTATCGCATGGATGTGCCCGAAGGCGCTCCTTACGTGTACTATTATTCGGGCGACAAGGCCTATCTCGATAATTACATCATCGAGGCCCGCGAGCTCTTTCTGCGACCTCATTTCGAGCCGCATGGCAATCCCGAGAATCCGGGCGATATGACCGTATCGCAGGAGGCGCATTACCGCATCAATCCGCGCGATCTTTTGCCCGTATATCCTTCTGACGGAAGCGATCCTTTCGCCTTCGCCAACAAGCCGGCGCCGGTCGGCGACCGTCTGATCAAGTTCACCTCGGGCTTTATTCCCGACGGGCGCATGACGACGGAGCGGCGCTTCTATCCGCAGATTTATCCGTACACGGGTGAGGTACAGAAAGACCAGAACGGCATCAGTGCTCGCATGGCCACATCGGAGCCCGATATGAAGTCGAGCTGGTCTGAAGACCTCTATATTCAGCTCGGCGCTATCTATGATCCGATGCGTAACCGGAACCCCGATCTGGCCGCGATGTATGAGTTCTATCTGTATGAACTCAAGCGCGATCCGCGCGGCTACGAGATGCTCTTCCCTCCGTCTATCGTCGCCGACCTCGAATACTGGGTGAATCCGCTTGTGAAATTCATCTGGCTGGGCACGACGCTCTTCTTCTTTGCCGGCCTTCTCATTCTTCTTCCGTTCGGTGAAAAACGCGAAGAAGATGTGATTGAAGAAGCCGTAGAGAAGTCCACGGCAGGAAGGCCCGGGACGGGAGAGCGGTATTGATGGTCCTCTGGATCGTCATCTTCCTGTTTGTTCTGACCGGCGTTCTCGCCGGTCTTCGATTCTTAAAAAAGAAAGATCCTTTCGGCGGCCTTGATTCAGAGACACAATCGAAGAACGATTCTGCCGGAGATTCCGGAAACCATACATGACTCAACTGATCGGTATTCTCAGCGTTATTGCTATCCTTATTCTTATCGCCTTTCTCTTCTGGCCCGTCCTTCGAAATAGCTCGGGTAACGACTTCTATCGCACCGGCATCACGAAGAAGAAAGAACGCCAGACGCGCGAAGAGTTTCTGCTGCGGCGCATCGCCGACCTCGATCTCGATCGCGATAGCGGCAAGCTCAGCGCCGAGGAACATGCGGAACTGATCCGCCCGCTTCGCGAAGAGCTTGATGCCGTCGCCGGCGCGGCCCGGGCCGATGCCGGACGTGCGGATGCAGGCAAAACCGATACGCGCACCCTAACTCCCGTTGCACTGCTCTTTCTCTTCGCCGGGATGGCGATTGCTACGGCACCGGGTCTTCATGCGGCTCCCGTCGCCGTCGAAGGACGCATCATCAACGGAACGACGGGTCAGCCCGCTCGCGTAGAGCAGCTTGAGCTTTTGAAGATCCAGGAAGGCATGCAGGTCGTCGAAACGCTAAAAGCGGCCGGTCCGAATTTTCGCTTCACCCCGATCGAACAGGCCGGAGCGCCGCTGCTTGTGCGGGCGACCTATGCGGGAGATAGCTTTATATCGGTGATCCCACCCGTTGAAAGGCCCGGACAGGAAGCGCTGCAAACGGACCTCACCGTGTACGAACGCGGAGCTCGCATCGACGATATCGAGTTCCATTCCGGATTGCAGATCTCCAGGCTGCGTGAAGGCCTCGACGTCACTCTTGTATATGCCATCAACAACAACTCAAAGCCGGGGCGCTCTTTCGACATATCTGATCTGACCTTTCCCGTGCCCGCCGACGCGAAAGAACTGCGCGTCAGCGTCGCCCATCAGTCGGGCGGTATGCCCGTCACTCTCGAACCCGAGACCGTAACTGGCGGCATCCGGCTCAAGCGGGCGCTGCGTCCCGGTATGTCTGAGCTGTCCATACGTTTCGTTACCGATACGCATATCTTCAAAGACCGCGTCGATTTCACGAAGGATCTGCTCGTGAACCGCGGCGACGGCCGGCCCTTCTTTCGCGTGCTGATCTGGCGACCGGCCGATGCCATCCCCGCAATCACGGGAGGCAATGGAACGGAGCTTGACATCCCGAATCTTGGCAAGGCCATGCAGGTCGTATACGACGAAGATGAAGTGATCTACGAATTCAAGGCCGGCGGTATCTGGTTTGAGAATCCGATGGCATCGGACGAGAATCCGATCTTCGATCACCCCTGGAAAAGCGGCATCGGAGTGCTTCTCGGTCTGACCATTCTGCTGCTCTTTCTTTCTATTCTCACGGGATCGAAGTTCCGACTGACGCGCGACGAGAAATAAGATGCTGCGGCTCGAAAAGCTCAGTCGGGCCTACGGGCATCATACGGTCCTTCATGAGATCGACATCGAGCTGAAAGACGGCGAGATCGTCTGTGTGATGGGCCCGAACGGAGCCGGTAAAACGTCGCTTGTCGAGGCTATCCTTTCGCATAACCGTCCGGCCGGCGCCGGGCTTTTCTTTCACGGCGAAGAGATTCGCGGCATCGAGGCGCATAATCGCTTCCTTTCGCGCTGCGCGTATCTGGGCCACGAACCCGGTCTCATGTATGATCTGAGCGCTCTTGAGAATCTGAAGTTCTTCGCCGACTTCCACTGTACGGTCCGCCCGACAGAAGGGAGGCTGCGTGCGTTGCTTGCCGCCGTCGGACTGGAACGTCGGGCCGACGATGCCGCTCGCATCTTCTCGCGCGGAATGCGACAGAGGCTGGGTCTTGCACGCTGCCTGCTGCATGATCCCGATATGCTTTTTCTGGACGAGCCGTTAACAGGACTTGATCAGGAAGGCATCAAACGATTGATCGAACTTCTGCGCCCGGTTCGCGAACGCCGCGCATCCGCCCTTATCATCACGCATGACGACGCTCCCTTTCTCGACGTCGCCGACCGCTATCTTTTCATCAAAGACGGCCGGCTTGTCGCCGACATCGAACGGGACCGATATACGGATGCCGCACGACGGCATCTGCGTTCGCTTCTCAGTACGGACGATGCGGTCGTCCGCTGATCTTCTCGCCTTTCATCGCCACGTGCGCATCCATCGGACGGCCGAAGCAGAGGCCAAGCGATTCATAGACCTTCACGTCGCCTTCGTCGATGAAGCGCTGCTGGATGGCGTCTTTGATATCCATGTACTGAACCATGCCGTTGCGTGAACCGGCGACGGTTACGCCAAAGGTGCCTTCAAGGGCAAGGTGCACGGCGCCGGCGCCTACTTCGAGGCCGAAACAGGCATCGACGGGCGTGGTGAAGCCGCAGCGCACCAGGTGGCCCGGACGCAGCTCACGCACCTCGGGAATCTCGTACACACCGTCGACGAACTGGCCTGTACGCTTCATAAATTCACGAATCTCAGGATCTTTCTTGATGCGATCTTCGATCTGTTTTACGACGTAGCGGCCCGCTCCCATCAGCTTCTTATGGCCGAACGAATCAAGCGGCGCATTCGGGTCGACCAGCTCGTTACCCGAAGCGTCGCGCAGGCCTTCTGCGACGACGATCATAACCGTGCCGGCATGCACGTCGCTTTTGCCGATGCGATCGAAAAGACGGTCACGAACGAATTTATAGAGAAAATCAAAATCAACGGGAATCTCGGGAACAAGCACCGCATCGGCGCCGGCCGCGACGCCGCCGCGGAAGGCCGTATGGCCCGCATAGCGACCGAAGACTTCCATGACGATGACGCGGTTATGCGTTCTGCCTGTGGTCCGCAGATCACGTGCGAACTCGGCGATACGCTGAATGGTGCTATCACCGCCGACCGAGTAGGTCATCAGGTCGAGATCCATCGTTTTAGGAATATGAATACATTTGATCCCCTGCTGGCTCAGGTCGGCGACAACCGAGCCGGTATCGTCGCCGCCGGCGATGAGCAGGGCGTCGATGTTAAACTTTTTGAGCCCGTCGCGGATGCGCTCGTATTTATGTTCGTCTTGAATCTTTGAAACTTTCACGCGAGAGTTCCCGGCCTCTGAGCCGGCCGCGCAGATGTCGATCTGCTCGATGCGGTCCTGCGTGAGCTCGGTTATGCGATCGAAGGTGACGAGATTATAAAGCCCCGCATAACCATTGGGAATGATAAAAGACTTCAGGCCTCTATTCTGGGCCGTAAGGGCGATGCCGCGAATCACGGCGTTCAGACCGCCGCAGTCGCCGCCCGATGTGATGATACCGATGTTCTTGATTGCCATAGCGGGATGATGCTATGAGTATCGCCGTGCTTACAAGCAGAAAAAGAAAAGGCCCCTCACGGAGCCTTTCAATTCTTAAACAATTTGAGAGATGTGGGCAGGGGAGGATTCGAACCTCCGTAACCCTCTCGAGTGCCAGATTTACAGTCTGGTGCCATTAGCCGCTCGGCCACCTACCCATTCGCTTGCTGCCTGTAGGCCTCGAACCCACGACCTGCTGATTACAAATCAGCTGCTCTACCGACTGAGCTAAGGCAGCTACTACTGTGCCCCTTGTACGCAGGCCCTCTCTGGCGTCAACCGTTTTCGGTATGCACAATCGGACTACTGCGGTTTCGACAGTAGTTCGACAAGGCGCTGCGCCGATTGATTCTGCGGATCAAGGGCGAAGACCTTTTCGATGAAATACTCGGCTCTCGCCATGTTGCCGGCCCTGGAATGACAGTAGGCCAGGTTGAGCAGATTCTTCAACTGACCGGGCTCACGCAGATACACACGTTCTCCGAGGTCGATGGCTCGACTGTACTGACGCTTCTTGCGATACGCGTAAGCAAGCAAATAGAGGATCTCAAGGTTGGCCGGATTCGCTTCGATATATGACTCGCCGTATTTCAGGACCATATCGTATTCTTCGCGCTTCAGATGATAATTGATCAGCTCTGAAAGCGCCTTGCGATGCGTCGGCTCGATCTGCAATACCGACAGGTAACTGTCGAGCATTCCCTGTGTATCGTCGGCCTCTTGAGCCTTTCGTGCAGAATCGAGAAGAGAGACGATTCGATGTCGCGACTCCTGATCGACGGGAGGTCGGTAGGTAATGCGAAGAAGCGAGAGGTCATCGGTGAGCTCTCCCATTCCGTTTACCTCTTCGTAAATGGCATCGAGGTCGCCCTTGCACTTCTCGACGGTTCTAAGGAAAAGCGTCTCGTCTTCATTCATGGCAAGCGAATCCGCCGCGTCGAAGCGGATATCGTCCTTCCCATCGGAGCCGAAGAAGAGCATATCGCCCGCCCGCATCTGCATCGTTTGAATGGCAAGCACGTCGTCGGGATCATCGACGCCCAGCCGTTTCAGCCTGGTCTCGGTTTCGATGAAACTTGCCTTTCCTTTGCGATAGAGAACGCCAAACGGATGCTCGGCGTTGATGTAGTACACCATACCCGTCGCATCTTCGACAAGACCGATAACGATCGACGCTCCCATCGCTCCGTTGAACGACTCAAAGATCTTGCGCAGCTCCATAAACGTGTTCTTCAGCCAGCGCTCCGGATAATAATCCTTGAACACGAAGGCCGACACCGTTCGTTCGAGAATCGAACCGAATACCGAGCCAATCACCAGAGCGCCGCCCGCTCCCTGGATCGACTTGCCCATCGCATCGGCGTTCATAAAGACGGTGTAATCCCGCTCTTTCAGTCGAATGGACCGGGCGATGCAGAGGTCTCCGCCGATTTCGCCCTCCCATTTACGAAAGACGAACTGCTTCTTCTGTTTGATTAAGAAATCGATGTCGACGGTTTCGCTTTCGGTGTGATTGGCGCCGAGCGGCTTGAGCAGCAGAGAGGTGAGGTAATAGTCGCCGTCCTGTCTTGTTTTCAAATCCTGAACCGTCGCAAGGGTATTTTCCAGTTCCTGTGTTCGCTCGCTCACTCGCTGCTCAAGGTTCGCCGCATATTCCTGTAGCTTCAGATTACTGCGCCGGATGTTGCGCAACATCTTGTTAAAGCTCTTTGCGATATAGCCGATCTCATCGTTGAACGATCGCCTGATATGCGTATCGAGCTTACCTGCATTCACCTCGGTGATCGCCTCGTGCAGCGACTCCAGCGGATCCATGATGTTCATACGCAAAAATACGATAACCGTCGCCGCCATGATAAGGGATACGGCGCCGGCAATGATGTAAATATTCACGCGAAGACGCTCCACCTGAGCAAGAGCATCGTCTTCGTAAGCTCCGCAGGCGACGACCCAGGTGGCCGGCAATGACGGATGCTCGAAGGTCTTCATATAGACGACTTTGTAGCGCGGTTTCTTTTCGCCCGGGTTCTTCCATGCGTAGCGATAATGCCCCTCTTTACGTAATATTATGTTACGAACGACTCGTATACCGTCGTACTCGGAGTTGTCGAGGTCCTGATCTTCCTGATACGGGTGCACGTCGGCGATCAATCCGCGCGGAGGTTTGTGTTCTTCCGTTACGTCAGCCGTGATGAGTTTCAGATTCGCTTCGCCGTTTCGTCCGTATTTTTCAGTGTACCGCTCCAGCGCCTCGCCCTTCAGGCTTGTGCCGGCAAAGTGCGTATCATAGCGGTGCATGATGGATTCGCGCGTATAATCGTCGGGGTATTTGGTTCCGGGGATCAACCAGCCGGGCGTGTACATTCGGAGCGCATATACATAGCCGTCGGTGCCGATCTTGATGGAGCTTCCCGATAAATCCCGTATGATGCGAATTTGAAAGACGTCGCGAAAGAGATTCTTGCGTTCCGGAGAAAGGTCGTAATAGCCTGCGTACAGCTTTCGCACGAGCTCAGCGTCTTTAACGCGAAATCGGATGGCCTCCCCTTCTTCTTCTACTACTGCGATGATCCGTCGCCCCTTTCCTTCGCCCGTAAAGAATTCAAGTGGAGTCCCTTCTTTCTGCCGCCCCGATCGCAGATCTATGCCGTTCAGCGCTTTCGCGTCCAGTAGGCCGATCATCTTTCGAAACTGCGCTTCATTGTCTCCACCGCTGCGCGTACGCAACACGATTTCAGAGAGCGGACCGGCGATACGGTTGCGGATCTCATCAAGGGCTTTTTCGGTCGTGATTTCCTTGCGATCGACGCGCTCGAAGGCGGCCGTGATCTCGTTATAGGCGTTCGTCGTCGTCATCTGTACCATGTATTCAAGTCGCTGCACGGCGGAGTCGCGCGTCGCCATGTACATGTATTCGACCAGGATTACGGTAAGGGTAAAAAAACCGATGCTGAAGGTGGCCATCGCCTTGCGGCGAATGGAGATCCCCTGAACTAACGCCACCCCCTTGATCGTCCATCGCTTCAATTTCGTCAGGAACATGAATTTTTCCGTTTTTCGCAGACAATATAAACTACGTAGTTTTTATCAATCTTTTTTATTTTCGGACCGTCATACCTACCATCGCATTCAAAAAAATCAGAAAAGCGCTTTACGGAAGGGGTTACGAAACGGTCAAAACGTGTCTTTCACGATATGGCCGACTGTCTGCGCATCTGAACCTCGCTCAGATTTTGATCTTGACCCGAAAAACGCCGCCGCGAGCCTCGAATATGCCCTCAAAGCGCTATGCCCTTTTCGATCTCGACTACACGCTCATCCCGCAAGACACCCTGCTTCTTTTCTGCAATTACATCCTGCGCCGACACCGCGCCCGCATCCTCTTCATTTTCGTCTTCGCTCCGATCCTGCCGCTTGTCGCCCTGAAGCTGGTCGGATCAAAAGGCCTCAAACGCTTCTTCCTTAGCTTCCTCTTCGGATTGCGTCGCGAATACATAGAGTCGGCCGCTCAGGATTTTGTGCGACGAAGCGTATTGCCGCGCATCTATCCTGAGATCCGCGCCGAGGTCGATCGTCACCGCAAAGAGGGACGCATCACCGTACTCAACACCGCCTCTCCATTTTTCTACGCGAAGTATATCGGTGAAGAACTGGGCTTCGATCATGTATACGGAACTCCCGTCGTTCTGCCCGATCGCTTTCCGCTCATCGGCCGCATCGACGGCAAGAACAACAAGCGCTACGCGAAGATCGAGCAGATGATGGATATTCTGCCGTCGGCCGTTCAGATTCTTCTGCGCACTACGCCGCCCCATAAACCCTCACGCCCGAACTATCCCGACGCAGCCGTGCTTGTGGACTCATGGTCGTACTCTGACAGCGATGCCGACCTGCCCATGCTTCGACTGACGGAACATGCGCGCCTTGTTCATCCCGAGAAGCAATCGCTGATCGACGAAGGTCGCGCGAAAGGATGGACGGTCTTTCATCCGATCCGGCCGTATCACAGCCGCTCAGGTAAGATCTATCATTCGATAAAGCAACTGCTCGGTCTTTATCCGGATTGATTGCATTCAAAAAATATAACGATCTGCATGTCCGCAGATTCAGGAAGAGTGTATGAGAAAGATCCGTAAGATTGCAGCCGTCATCGCGACGGCGCTCATCCTTGCCGTCGCATCGGGCTGGTGGCTTTCAAGTAGCCGCCTGCCTGAAATCGACGGAGTTATCCAGGCGCCTTTGAAATCGGAGGTCGTTATCCGACGTGATCGCTACGGCGTTCCTCATATAGAAGCCAGAACGGCAGAAGACGCCTACTTCGCCCTCGGTTTCACCGTCGCCCAGGATCGTCTGTTTCAGATGGAGCTGCAACGCCGCCTTGCACAGGGCGAGCTGGCCGAAATCCTCGGTCCTTCTCTCGTAAAGATCGATCGCCAGTTCCGGACGTTCGGCTATAAGCGCATAGCCGAGAAGCAGTTGCTTGCCGAAGAACAATCGCCGGCCTCGCAACGGGCACTTGCGCTGCTTGATGCCTATTTAGCCGGCGTAAATCATTTCATCGCCACACAGAAGCTGCCCGTAGAATACACGTTGATCGGAGCCAATGCTCGGCCTTTCACGCGCACCGACGTCATGTCCATGATGGCCTATATGTCGTTCTCATTCGCTCACGGGCATACGACCGACTCGCTTTTCAGTCTGCTGAAAGAGAAGTATCCTGACCGTAATCTGCGCGAGCTCTTCCCCGGCTACACGGGCGAACGACCGGTGACCATTATCGAGAATCAGGCGACGTATAACCCGGGTGCCAAAGCCCGTCCAGAAAGCCCTGTTCTTGCATCGCCGCTCACATCTAAGTTATCGATACCGGACTCTCTATCGCTGGCCTCGCTTCTCTTCTCTGAAGATTCGCTCGATGCCCTGATTCCTTCGTTCCACGGAAGCAACTCCTGGGTGATCGCCCCGTCCAGATCGGCATCGGGGGCGGCTCTGCTTGCCAACGATCCGCATATCAGCCTTTCCAATCCTGCCGTCTGGTATGAGGCTCATATTAAATATGACGGCTTTGAGAATTACGGATATTATATTCCCATCTTTCCTTTTCCGCTGCTCGGTCATAATCGAGAGCGCGCCTGGGGATTAACGATGTTTGAGAACGACGACATCGATCTCTATCGTGAGACGTTTCACGCCGATGATCCGTCGCTTGTGATGTATCGCGGTCAGTTCGTACCCGTGACGACGATAAATGAAAAGATCAGAGTCAAAGGAGCTGCCGACGAAGAGTTAGCCATTCGCATAACGGCGCACGGTCCGATTATCAGCGATTTTCTGAAAGGCTACGAAGGGCCTCCACTGGCTATGTGGTGGGTCATCGATCAACAGCCGAATCCGATCATTCGCTTCACGCATGCCATGTTGCATGCCCGTTCGATGCAGGAATTCGAATCCAGCCTTGCCCTGCTTGCCGCACCCGGACTCAACATCTCCTATGCCGACAACGCCGGCAACATCGCCTGGTGGGCCGTCGGACGATTACCGATCCGCCCGCCGCACATCCACAGCCGTGAGGTGCTTGACGGAGCTTCAGGGCGCGACGAGATTTCGGCCTTCTTACCCTTTGCCCTGAATCCTAAACTGATCAATCCGCCGTCGGGCATTATCGTCACGGCGAACAACAAGTCGACCTCTGCACCGGTCGGGCCGATTCGTGATCTTGAAGGATACTGGGCTCCGACCGATCGTGCGGCACGGTTAACGGAACTGCTTTCGGCTCGCGAGAAATGGGATCTTGAGTCGCTGAAAGCGGTGCAGACGGACGTACATGCGCAGGCAGGCGCCGCATTTCAAGAGCAGATCAAAGCTCTTATCGACAGAGCGACGCTTGACGAAAAGCAGAGTCGTGCGCTCGATGAGCTGCTGAATTGGGATCGCAACGCCCGTATCGACTCTATCGGTGCGACGATCTATCACGTAACGCTCTATCACATATTGAAAGGCCTCGTCATGGACGAGCTGGGGCCGGAGCGATTCGAGGTCTATGCCGACTCGATGGACTACTGGTCGTTCTTGAAAAATGTCATCAGCAACGACGGCTCGGCTTATTGGGACGACGTGACGACGGAAAAGAAAGAAACGCGCAAAGAGATCGTACAGACCGCCTTTATCGCCGCCGTCGACGAACTCACGGATCGCATGGGCGGCATCGACTCCTGGCGATGGGGCGAGCTGCATCAGATCGTCTACAAACATCCGCTCGGGTCAAAGAAGCCGTTGAACCTGATCTTTAATATCGGTCCTCATCCGGCGCCGGCCGAGGCCCACTTTGTGAACCGAATGAAATCGAGTTTCGGCAAGCATGATTACGTCGTCAGCTCCACGCCGTCGACGCGAAGGCTGATCGATTTTTCGAATCCCGAAGAGGCCGTTTCCATTCTGCCTTCGGGAAACTCGGGTAACTTCATGAGCCCGTACTTCGACGATCAGGTACAGGACTTCTTGCGAGGCGACTATCGTCCGATGATCCTGAACGTAGAGAAGGCAAAAGAAGAGATGCGCCATACGCTGACGCTTCGCCCCTGATCGTACCTCAGAACAGTGCCTGAACGGGCTTTGCCCTCGACACAAGCTGAAACGGCCGTCCAAACGATGTCGTAAGGACGGCGTCGCCTTTCAGACCGGCCGCCGCATAGATCGTCGCCATCTGCTCGGGAACGGAGACGGCGTCCTTGACTGGACGCTCGCCTTTTTCATCCGTCTGTCCGATCGCGCGTCCGCGCCCCAGCGATCCGCCGCCGATCAGCGTCGTCCACACTTTCGGATAATGATCGCGGCCGTCTCCGTTAGACGAAACATCGGGTGTGCGACCGAATTCGCTCGACAGAACGAAAAGCGTCTGCTTCAGAAGGCCCGACGAATCCATATCGGCGAGAAACGTTGCAAGTGCGGGATCAAGCTCCGAGGCAATCTTCGCGATGCGATCGCGGTTATTATCATGCGTATCCCATCCGCCGATGCTGATTTCAATAAAGGGGACTTCGACGGCAGCAAGTCGACGGGCGAGCAGAAGCGCCTTGCCGGCCATCGTTTCGCCGTAACGCTTGCGCACCGCTTCGGGCTCGCTCTGCAGCTCAAACACCGACAGACGATCGGAATTCATAAAATCAAGGGCCGACTTCTGCAGCTGCTCGTACACGGCAACGTTCGTTCCCTGGACTCGCGATGCAAAATCCCCGTTGATCAGATCAAGCAGCATCTCGCGACGCATCATGCGGGCCGAATCGACCGATCCCCATGCCGGTTTCAGATTCGACACCGGCCGATCAAGGTTCGAAACGTGAAAGGAAGCGAAGCGGTTGCCGAGAAATCCGCCCTCGCCGACCAATCCGCCTTTGCCGCCGATCGTAATATGCTCGGGAAAGTAAGTTCCCTTACTCTGCTTCGCGAAGGCGATCACGGCGCCAAACGAAGGGATGTCGTTGAAACCGGCGATGCGCTTGTGCGACGTATGCAGAAGATGCTGGGCCCCGTCATGGTCGCCGACATCAGAGTTAACCGTTCGGATTAGATTAACGCGATGTAGCTCCCTTGCCGTTCGTGCGAAGGGCTCGCCGACGCTGACGCCCGGAATGCTTGACGGAACCGAACGAAACATCGACGTCTTTTTCGGATCAAAGGTATCGACGTGACTCATGCCTCCCATCATGTTCAGAAAGACGACGGATTTGACGCCGCCCGGCAGCGTTAGCTGATCGGCGCTGTTTCCTTCGGCCTGCAGAGGATTGATCTTCGTCCCGAAGAGGGCGGCCATAGCGGCCCCTCCCCTTACAAGGAAGTCTTTTCGTGATAACCCTTTATGTGATGAATCGTTGCTGCGTTTCATAATGATACCTTTACGAGAATCAATAGATGTGGATGAACTCACGGCTCTGCAAGATGCTCCAGACAAGATCCTGTACCTGATCTCGCTGGAAGCCTCCCTGCGCCTCAAAGCGGCTCGAAAAAACGCGCTGCAAGCCCGCCTTCTCTTTCTCGGACGGATGCCGCGAGAGCAGACTGACATAGATCGTGTCAAAGAGATCATCCATGCGTTTCGTGCGCTCGAATTCCTGTAAGATGAAGGAATTCTTATTCGGGTCGCCGTATTCCCGCCAGATGCGCGACGTCAGCTGTCCGTTCATGAGCGCCAGCACCTGATCGATGTCAGGACGTATCTCGTCATCGTCGACGTCTTCGCGTCGTCCCGCTCCGAAGATCGAAAGAAACGTCGAGCTATGCACAGGCTTCGGCACCTCGCAGGCGTTTGTGAATCCGGCTTTATTGTCTTTTACCGCCTGTTTCAGAGCGCCCTGTCCCGTCAGATCAAGCGAGGTCGTCGCGCTGCGCTCCCAGACGTGCGGCACCGAGGCGTTATTCGTGCCGCGCAGCATCGAATTGAAAAGCTGGGCATAGTCCATGCGCGAAGGCGGAAAGCTCGCAAGGGCGCTTTCATCGCCGTTAACCGATTCTCCGGGAGCCGGGGCACGGCGCCTGTAAGCGTCCGATGTGACGATATACAGGATCAGGTCCTTGATACGATAGTCCTTCTCGACGAACACGGCATCCAGATGATCGAGAATCTCAGGAGACCGTATCTTCGTTTCAGGTCCCCAGTCGTCCAGCGGGGTAAAGAAGCTCCATCCCATCAGACGCGTCCAGATACGATTGATGATGACCTTGCGAAAGCGGTCGTTTGTTTTCGCCGTCAGCCACTTTGCAAGTACCTCGCGACGATCCGCTCCCGCTTCTATGATGGCCGGCTTTCCGTCAGGATAGACGGGCTTCACAAGATCGCCGCCCGGGCTGTCGTCGGTGTGTGGAAAGCGCAGGCCGAGCTCGGGCAGAACGTCGATCTGTGCGAAAGGCAGCTCGTTCTGTTCGCGCAGCTTCTTGCGCTGCGCGTCGCTCAGCTTATCCCAGTTCATCTGCGCACGCAGACGACGCATCTCGTCTTCGTATTTCTTGCGCGCATCTACGGGCAGGTCTTCGCGACGATTCCAGGGGATCTCATCGAGCTTGTTTTTGCGCACGAAGGTCTGGCTGAAAAACGACGCCAGTCCGTAAAAATCGCGACGCCTGTAATTCGGATCGGTCGGATGGTCATGACATCGAGCGCAGGATAACCGACGACCGTAAAAGACGCGCGATACGTACTCGGCGGCCTCAAGCGGATCGGCGTTATCCCTGAGATAGAAAAGCCCGGCCGCATTCTGGTCGACAGATCCCTTTGCGGTGATCAGGTCACGTACCATCTGACGGTACGACCGGTTTTCATGAAGGGATCTGGCAAGCCATGCCTGATAGGCGTCATAGGGGGCGTCGCGCTGATCACTTCGCGCCCGCAGCATACTGCCCAGTACGCCGGACCAGTAATGGGCGTAGTCGGCATCTCGTAAAAAGCGGGCTGCAAACTGTTCGTTTCTTGTTGCCGGATTGGCGCTCTCGAAGGAGCGCACCTCTTCAGCCGTTGGAATCACTCCGCGAATCTGCAGCGACATGCGCCGCAGAAGAACGCCCGGCGGCGCGTTCTCGGCAAAATTGGAGTACTTTCGGTAAACGTCATCAAGCGGATGCGCCGACAGAGTCGGCGGCCAGAGCGGCATTGAAATAAGCAGACATATCAGGGCACGATGTTTCATAGCTATTCAGATAGACGGAGCAAAGGCCGGGCCGCCGTGCTTTTTTTGCGGATACGGCCGGCCTTTTCAGAAGCAAGCGAAGCGTTATTTTTCAGCTCACAGGGGACCACCGCAAAGGCGCGACCATTTCAAGCAATACTCTCATAAATTTCAACATTCATACTTGACAGAAGCCATCCCCGGCTCTAATCCAGATTGATCATGAGACGCTTGCATGAAAGCAGTCGTATCCACTTCTCACTATGAACCGCTCGCCTTTGCTCAAGGCTTGTCCTTTTACCGATCGTCAGCCTGTGCCTGCTCTCATCCTGCCTCACGTTCGTCCTTAACAGCGTGGTCAGTCCAGGTGCTGAATCTCGGCTCGACCAACCCGAACGCATTGTCGACGTAGAGGCGGGCGATGCGGGCTGGTTACGACTGGTCTTCGAGGGATTGCATGAAGATGCAATCTATGAACAGTGTGTGAGTTATTCGGGTAATCGACTGACAGGATGTCCGAACGAGTTCGGGCCCGCCGAACGCCTGCCCGATATTCTTGCTGGAGGGAACGAGAAAGCCATCTACTACATGGACGGTAACCTTGTCTTCAAGAGCCCTTACCTGAAAAAAGTCTTTCTAAAAAGTGAACCGCAATTCGGATTTCCAACCGCGATCAGAATCTCAACGGACGGAACTGAGATGATGATAACGCATTACAATCGCCTGATAGGCAGAACGATCTGTTATCATCAGAGGATTGAATATGAAACAAACCGGTTTTTTTTCCTGAACGATTGTGAGCGAGCGATTTCGACAAAGACGTTCGTCACGGCGCGCAGAGAAAGAGTGACCGATACGGTCGTATTCCTCTATAATCCAGGCGCAGCCCATCAGGCCGGATCCGATGATATTCAGCTCTATGCCGTTCGGCAGCAGGGGCCGAATCGTATCATTCCCATTCACAATGTCTCAGGCATTCGACATAGAACCGATCGCTACTATCTCTACCCTCTGTATCCGGTCGCCTTTTTGCTCGATGTCGTTACCTTTCCGATTCAGTATTTATTCTGGCGGCCTCCCAATCCTCTGGGATAGCTCCACCCGGATAACTTTACCTGCCAGAACGCAGCTTCGCCCGTGCCCGAACAGGATGGCGAAGACTGCGCTGAGGCTCTGATGACTATTTCGTGAGCTTGCCCTGGGCGGCGTTTGAAACCGACTCCCATTCTTCCCAGACTTTCAGACGGTCTGCGTAAGCAGAGCGTACCCACGGTAAAGCATGACTGCCCAGGAAAAGACGCAGCGGAGGATTCTCTGCATCAACGAGCTTGAGGACCGCCTCTGCCGTCGCCTCCGGATCGCCTTTTTCAAACGCTGTGATGCCGCTCATAATTTCATCACGCAGACCATTGTAAATATCGAGGCCTGCGGCTAACTTCAGTGACTGCGCGCTTCCAAACTCCGTGGCATAGGCGCCCGGTTCGATAATCGATACGTTGATACCCCAGCCCTTCACCTCAAGGGCCAGGCTTTCATGAATCGCCTCAAACGCCCATTTTGACGAACAGTAATAGCCGATCAGCGGCATCGTCACATGGCCGAGTGTACTGGAGACGCCGACGATGTGCCCTCCACCCTGCGAGCGTAGAAGCGGCAGAGCTGCCTTGATGACGGAGAGAGTGCCAAATATGTTCGTCTCATACATGGCACGCACCTCATCGGCCTCGGCCTCTTCAATCATGCCGACAAGAGAGTAGCCGGCATTGTTCAAAACGACGTCAAGCCGGCCAAAATGTGCATGTGCGCGCTGGACGGCGCTTTTTGCCTGCTCTGCATTCGTAACATCCAGCTCAAGCGTGAGCACGTTCTCGCCATATCTCTTCTTGAAATCGGCGATGCTTTCGAGCGATCGAGCCGTCGCAGCCACTCTGTCGCCGCGCTTCAGCGCAGCCTCGGTCCAGACCCGTCCGAAGCCGCGGGAGGCGCCCGTGATAAACCAAATTTTATTAGACATGCAATTCTCCTGTCTGTATCTGATGCTGATCCTATCAGAATCAGCGATTACGATACTCAAGAGTATCGGAACTGTCCGGTTCCGGCCACAAGAAATTACGCGAAGAGCCAGATGACTCAAAAAAAAACAGACCCGGACTCAAGAAGCTCCAAAAAGGATTCTGAGCCCTGCAAGCCGGCAGCGGTCGGGCGAAAAAGGGATCCTGGGCTTGATGAGAAGATCCTACAGGCGACGATTGACGCCCTGGCCGATCTGGGCTTTGATGGCATGACCATGGATATGGTGGCCGCTCGCGGTAAGTCAGGAAAGGCAGCCCTGTACCGACGCTGGCCTTCTAAGACAATGCTCGTCAAAGACGCTCTGATCTGGATGAGTCGCAAGCATCTGCTTCCGGGCAGCCTGCCCGACACTGGCAACCTGCGTGACGACCTGCTCGCCCTGATAAAGCCGCAATCGATCCAAGAAGGACAGCGTAAGCTCCAGGTACTGGCCGGCCTCGGTTCCTTCTGGAAGCAGGAAGAAATCGCCGAGACCGGTGTTACAGAGATCTTCGAGCCATGGGCCGAGGCCAACCGTCAGTTGATCCAGAGGGCCATCAAACGGGGGGAGATCTCGGATCGGGCCGAGGTCGATCAGGCATGCAAGGTCATCTCGGCCATGACGTCCTATCGAAGCCTCATCGAACGCAAAACAGCCGATCGCGATTTTTTCGTATCGCTGATCGACTGCGTTATCCTGCCTGCTCTGTTGAATCCACCTGCAGATCCGGCACCAAACAAAAAGAAAAATTAGGAATCGAACAGGAAGGGATCTTCGTGAATACAGAAAAGGCATCGGTCATCACGCGCGGCAACGGACGCGACATTATCCTCCAGGCCTTCCACTGGAACCTTGTAAAAACAAAGGGGACGGGTACTCTCGACGGAAGCGGCAGCAGCTGGTATAAGACGCTTGCGGCCCGGGCCGACGACATTGCCGCCGCCGGATTCACCGTCGTCTATTTACCGCCGCCGTGGATCGACGACTCTCTCTGGGAGAAGGACGGCCGGCACGGCGGGGGCGAAGGTTATTTCTGGAGAGACTTCGATCTTAATTCGCGTTACGGAAGCAAGGAAGAGCTGAAGGCCCTCGTTCATGAGCTGCATGCCCGCAATATCAAAGTCATCGTCGATATCGTTCTGAATCACCGCGATCGCTTTCGCATGCAGAATGACCTGTGGCCGTATCCAGGACCGCAATGGCGCTCGCTGGCAGGTAGAGATACGGGAGGCGCCTTTCTTGACGGATCAAGCGATCTGAAGCTCGATCATCCCGATGTGTATAACGCCTTTCACAGAGCCCTGACGGAGCTTCTTGACGAAGTCCATGTGGATGGCTGGCGCTGGGATTTCGTCTGGGGGTATCATCCGCGCGACGTGCTGTCGCTGATTCGTGATACCGAGAAGACCGAGTATCTTTCCGTGGGGGAGTACTGGCAGGCCGGCTCGATTCCCGATGATCCGATGTTCATGCGTTACGGCGGTTGCGAGCGAAGCCGTCTTATCGGATGGGCGCTCGAAACGGGATCGTGCGTTTTCGACATGGTTCTGAAACGGGAATTGAATACGGGCAATCCCGCTCATTTCAAATACGGCATCAACTGCGATCCATCGCCCGAACTGAGGGCGGCTTCCGTGACGCTTGTGGATAACCATGATACAGGCGCCTCGCCGTATTCGCCGGCGAACGGCTGGGGCCAGAAGGTCTGGGAGTGTGCTCCTCATCTGAAGTCGCGGGCCTACGCCTTTATTCTCATGATGCCGGGCACGCCCTGTATCTACTGGCCCGATCTTTTCGACTGGCAGCTGCATGAGATCCGTGACCTCATACAGATTCGCAAGCAGGCCGGCATAGTAGCCTCTTCAGACTGGACCGATCTGACGGACAGGCACTCGGGCTTCGCCGCCTTCGTGCACGATGAATCGGGCGACCCACGCCTCGCCCTCTCAATAGGGTCGGATTTCGCCGATCCCGGTGCAGGGTTCGCCCTGGCATTTGAAAAACCCGGCGAATACCGCATCTGGCTGAAAAAATAAGAGCCGGTGCGTTACCCGGCGCTTCCGCTGTGTGCCCGATCTGCACTGCCGTATGTTTTTCGTTGTCGTTCGCAAAAACCTGCATACTTTAATCTCAGCGCTCTTCGCGTGAATCAACTCTCCAACGGAGTCACTACATGCACAACGTAACCCTTGCGGCCCGCATACTGCTTGGCCTGCTTTTCACGGCAGCCGGGCTGTTCGGCCTGCTTGCCAATCCCGAGCCCCCGCCCGATCTTCCCGAGAAGCTGATCGCTTTTAACAAAGGACTGGCAGCCACGGGCTATTTCTTTCAGTTTCTGAAGCTGACCGAAACGATATGCGGACTTCTCATCCTCACAGGCGTGTATGCCCGCATCGGCCTTGTCGTTCTTGCGCCGATCTCGATCAACATCTTTCTTGTGCATGCCTTTCTCACGCCCGGCATCGAAAACATCATTCTGCCCGTCGTGATACTCGTGCTGCACGTCACGGCGGCCAGCGCTTACTGGAGCACATACGCGCGTCTTTTTGAGCGCAACAACTGGCTCGGTCGTTAAGCATCCGGCGAAGGGGCAGGCATTGGGCCCGCCCCTTTTTTATTTCTTTAGTTTGAGAAACATCTGCACGCCCGAATCCTCATAGCCGATGCTTCGCTCCGTCGTATCGGGAAGTTCTGAAGCGAGGCTGAGCATATCTTCGGGCGACTTATACAGAAGCGGCCAGTCCATCAGATGATCCATGTAGTGCCGATCCGGGCTTTCTGACGTGTAGTTCCCGATCATCAGCTGTGCTCCAGGCGCCGAGAGTTCATGCAGGCGCGTCACCAGGGCCCTTGCCACCGGAATCGTCAGATAATCAAACAATCCCATCGTATACACAAAATCAAAGCGTACATCGTCGAAAAGGGCGGATGCATCGCGACGCAGTAGGGTTCGAACGGACTCTTTAATAAAACGCACGTTTGGCGAGTCGGGATCGCCTCCTCCGAGAATGATGCTCTGCCGGGCCTCGTCCAGAGCCTCCTGGTCCTGATCGAGAAGATAAATGCGGATGCGGTCCTTATAGGCGCTGGACGAGAAGAAATCCTTCATCTCCCATGCCGGACCGCAGGCCACAGAGAGCACGTTCACCGTTTCTCCTGGATACGCCGCAATATACGCCTCCAGCTCGGCGCAGATCAGCCCGCGACGATTACGGACGGCCTGTGCCGAAGGAATGCGTAGCGGATGACGATGAAGGAATCGCGCAAAGCTTGAATTGCCCTGGTAGCCGTCTTCATAGACCATCTGCATCATCATGGAATCGCCCGGATAGCCGCGCGGCTTTTCGATGACGCGACGCAAGAACGGAGCGCCTTCCAGATACGGCCAGAGTATGCTTCGCAGATACGATGCGGCGCTCTGACGCTCTTCTTCGGGGCGATCGGCGACAATGCGCTCGAGATAGGCGACTTTCGCGTCCATGAACTGCCATAGCTCGGCGCCGATTCCGTTCTCCATGACCTGAAAGATGCTTTTCTTCATAGAAGAGCTTTCTTTGCGAATCCCTTCATCCAGAGCGTCAAGGCGCTGCTTGAACACGGCAAGACCGGCAGCGAAATCGGCTGCATATTCGCGAACGCGCGTATCGAGCTTTTCATAGTCGCTGAGCAGCGAACGGATGCCTTTAATCTCGTCGTCTTGAAGATGAAACTTACGGTTCTGAAGCAGCTTATCGAGGTCGATGAACTGTTCCACAAGCATCAGACCAACGAAATGACTGCCGAGCTCTTTATGCGAACGAGCGATCCTTCCATCGCCCAGATGCCGGCTGTCGCCGTAGGCCTGAATACGAATGTCCTGTACCTGCGAACCCCGGCCTGGAAGTGACGTCGAAGCCTCCATACACAGACCGAGTCCAAATCGAGAATAATCCCAGAGCGAGCCCTGGTATTCGTTTCCCTTATGCGTGAACGAAATCAAGATATTCTCCCGATCACCTACCGGATAGCGGGGGGTGTTGCGTTTTTCCTGTACTTCCATTTTTTTTCTCCACAGCCCGGAGTTTCGTGAAACCGCTTCACTACTGGCCATCTCAAAAACGGCCCCTGATAAAAAAACAATTGTCTCGCGAATCCGACAGCGTTTGGTTGCTTGATGATCCTTTTCTACAGAAAGGAAAACGTATATGCCAGACGTCCAGTCCAATCTGAGCTTCGCGCGAAAACTCTGAAGGTTTTTCGTACCATCTTCGAAAAAACCTCGGTGAGCAGCGAGCGTGCCGTATTGATAACCCCTCGAACATTAACCGAGCCGACCACATATAAAAGGCGAATTTACAACATGCGAGCAACCCGATGAGCGACTTCCGAGTATATCAACGAACACTTATACATAGATGGATTAAGATCCTTCTATTCCTCGGTATTTTCCTGATTCCGCTCTACAGCATTCTCGATTACTTCACCGTTCCCGAGGGGCTTTTCTTTCCGTTCCTGATCGCCCGCCTCACCGCCTCGGCCCTGCTTATAGCGATTACGTTAGTCGTACACTTTTCGCCCGTTTCGGCCATCGATCATCTGTACGGATATCTGTTCACGATCGTCGTCGGCGGCGTCATCGCCTGGATGACCGTCAAACTCGGCGGATTCGATAGCGGATACTACGCCGGGTTGAATCTTGTCGTCATAGCGGTCAACCTCGTCGTTCCCTGGAAGTACGTTCATACGATTGCGAACGCCCTGCTCGTTCTTCTCATGTACATTGCGCTTAACCTTCTTACACCGCAGCCCTTTCAGTGGACCATTCTCATCAACAATCTGTATTTTCTCACTTCTACGGCTCTGATCGTATCGGTGATCAGCTGGCTGCGCTACGACCTCGTCAAGAAAGAGTACGACTCACGTCAGAAGGCCGATGCGTCGCAGACTGAAGAGATTGCCGAGCTTGCACGGGCGGCCGAGCGTTTATCGTCGGGAGACTTTACGGTGAATCTCGACCTCGAATTCAGCTCCACGGCAGGTACGCTGCTTTCGGCCTTTCAGAAGATGCGCGAAGATCTCAAGAACGCACTGCGACAGATCTCGCTCGCCTCGCATAACGTCGAAGGCTATGCGAGACAGATCATGGACCATACGCATCTGATGGCCGAAGGTACCGAGAAACAGTCCGCTCAGGCAGAAGAGTCGGTCGAAACGATCAAGGCGCTTGCCAATCAGATTCGCGAAAATGCCGAAGAAGCGACGCGACTCTTCCACACGGCCGAGGCCGGCGAAAAGCGTGCCCTTGCCGGTCGCGAAGGCGTCGCCGAGGCGGTGCGCGGCATGAAAAGCATCGACACCATCGTGTCGGGCCTTGCAACGAAGGTGCAGAACCTCGAATTATCGAGTCGGCGCATCGGCGATATCATCAAGGCCATCATTGAGATCGCCGATCAGACGAACATGCTTGCCCTGAACGCCTCGATCGAGGCCGCTCGAGCCGGCGAGCAGGGTCGCGGCTTCGCCGTCGTCGCCGAAGAAGTCGGCAAGCTTGCCGATCGCACGACGCATGCGACGCGCGAAACGAACTCCATAATACAGGCCATCCAGAACGATATTCAGGCGGCGATCGGCGCCATGGAAACCGGATCATCTGAGATTCAAAAGACCATCGGCTCGGTAGAGAAGGTTTCTTCGCTTGCTCAAGAAGTGTCGGAATTCACGACCAATCTGATCGGAGCGGTCCGCGATATCGCCGAAACCGGCCGCAACCAGGCTCGTTCAAGCGAGGGAATCAACAGCAGCATCGAAGAGATTCGCACGCTGACGACGTCGACTTCAAAATCCATCCACGGCGTCGCCTCGGCAGCCGAAGAACTGCATAAAATCACCGAAGATCTGAAGCAGCTTGTAAGCGGATTCCGGATCAACGGCAACTGAATTTTGCTTGCCCCCGGGGGGTATATTGTGCTTTTCTGTAGCCATGCCGTACTATGACTACAGCTGCCGGGATTGCCACTCCGTTACGTCGATCAAGGCTTCCATCGAAGAGAAGGAAGCCGGTCTTGTTGTCCGCTGTGAGGCCTGCGGTTCTACAGAAACCGAGCAGGCCTTCCTGAATGTAGCCATCGCAACAGGCGGACGCGCAGAGGCCGGCCCCTGCGGCCATGCCTGCGGATGCTTTCCGGGCAATTAGCAAGCTGCTGAAAAAGTCCACGGATGGACTTTTTCAGCAACCTGTTAGAAAACTGCCCGAAGGTCTGCCGTATAGCCCGGAAAAAAACAACTACTTGAGGTTTAGAATGTGTATTGAAAGAGTTCATCGTATTATGATGGCATCGGTTATTTCTATTGGAGCCTACCTGCTTTATACGGGTTCGGTAATCGGGCTTGCCATCCTTGGCTTCGTCGTTTTCATGCTCCTTCTCTGGGCCTTCACGAACTTCTGTCCCTCCGTTTTCATGCTGGGACGTTTCCTGAAGCCCTGCTGGAAGGAATGAGTTTCGATCTTCAGAACGAAGTTAACCGTCGACTGGACGCTGTAGAGGGGCTGCTGCCCGAGCTACAGCGTCTTCTGACGACGATGCAGGAAGAGGATCTTCAGATCCGCACCAAATCGACGCGCCGCGATCTCGTTACAAAGGCCGACGTCGCCTCAGAAGAGACAATCCTGCATTTTCTGCGTAGCCTCTTTCCAGGCGACGCCATACTGGCAGAAGAATCGGGCCAGCATCAGGCCCTTTCATCCAGTGTGCCCGTTTCGGGACTGACATGGTGCATCGACCCCGTCGACGGAACCGTGAACTACGCCCACGGGCTGCCGCTTTATGCCGTATCGTTCGGCCTGCTCTTTGAGAACGAGCCAGTCGGAGGCCTTGTTTTTCTGCCTGCATTGAACGACACCTACAGAGGAGCGGTTCAGAGCGGAGCGACAAAAAACGGGCGCCCGATTCGCGTCTCACCCAATACCGATCTTGAATCGGCCCTGATCGTTACGGGATTTCCCTACAGACGTCAGGAGATGATCGACATCCTCACCGGATCGCTTCGCGGAGTGTTGCTGAACGCTCGCGGAATTCGCCGCACGGGTTCGGCCGCTCTTGACCTGTGCTGGGTGGCCGAAGGACGTTTTGACGGCCACTACGAATGGAATCTTTCGCCGTGGGATACGTGCGGAGCGTTAACCATCCTGCGAGAGGCAGGCGGCACGGCGACGAATCTCAAAGGCGAACATTTTCGCCTTGAAGAAAAGATGCTGGTAGCGACGAACGGCTTTGTTCATGAACAGCTGCGCACGACGCTCATTGAGGCAGGCGCCTCAGAACCGCATGCGGAATGATATCGTCCCATCCTGTACGATAACGGCCGACCGATCATCATCAAAAAAAGATATATCGATCCAGTGAAGGGCAATGACGCCGATGGCGGCCATTCCGGCCAGCCGCTGATTGCGCTGATGCGCATCATAAAGCTCTCTCTGCTGTGAACGCCTGATCCACAGAGCATTACCAAGCGTAGCATACGAAGAGATACTCAGCGGCATGATAAGATCGGGATCGTTCAGAGCATCGGAGGCGATGAGATCTCCACGTCGCTTCTGATCCCAGGCATACACGGCCAGCAGACCGAGCGCCGATGGATAGGCCCATCCGCGCCACTGCTGACGCTCGATCTGCACCCATCCGGGAACGGACCGCTTCCATAGCGGCGGAGCAGTCGTTTGCGATACGGGCTCTTTCTTTGCCGGCTCTTCGGGCCGATTCAAATCGAGCGATTGCTTTTGAGCGGCATCTTCGACGCGAAACGTCTTCCAATCCGACCAGCCAGCAGGCTTACCGAAACGATTCAGAGCCGATACGCGAATACGATACTCGCCCGCCTCAAGACTCAGCTCCACAACGCTTGTGGCCGATTTTTGCTGCACGACGCGACCGTCGCTTCCCGTCCATTCGACGGCATAACCGCTTGCTCCCGGTACGCCCGACCAGCGGATCGACATGGATCTTTTTTCTGTCTTCTCGGCAAACATGACGGAAGACAGGAACAGGAGGAGCGCAGAGCAGATTACTCGCCGGCTTCGGTGCATCATCGTATCTCCAGTTCGGGCGGCGCGAGGTTCTCATGCAGCACGATCGTAAACTTTGCCTGAGCGTTGTCTTTCGCCGATTCAAGCGTCCACCTGAAGACGCCCGTATCAAGCACGGAAAGATCGGTTAACGTAAATGCATTGCCGGTCACCCTCGTCTGAAAGACGACAGTTCCGGTGGCGTCGCGAAGCATGAGCGTTCGCTCTGCCGGGATGCCCTTCCATCGAAAAAGCAGGAAATTCTTTCCCGTCATGTCGACGACGCCGGTCGGATAAAGAAGCGTGAGCGGCTCTGCCGCGGGCCCGGGCGCTTTTTCTGATGCCGGTGCGTCGGTATCGAGCTGCCCGTCTTTTTCAGGAGCTTTCTCGTCCACAGCTAAAGCAGATGGGGCGGCGGCCACGACCTCAAAGCTGGAGATCGAGCTTTCAGAGTCGGCGCCTGGAACGCTTCCCCTTGCGAGTACTCGCCAGTAATACCGGCCAGGAGAGAGCTGTATCGACAAACCCGTTCGACGCACATCCTGATAGGCGACGCGATCGGTAAAGCTGCGGTCTCTTGCCAGCTCGATAAAATACGACGAGGCCGATTCTTCCTCTTTCCAGCGAAAAGACACGTAACCAGGATCGGATGCGATGCGAATCTTCGCCTCGGGACGCGGCATCAATAGTTGAGGGCTGCTTTTGCGACGCAGACGCAGCCGTCGCAGCGGACCGACCTCGTCGCCCTGTCGCACTCTCCAGAAATAGTTAGCCGCCTTCAGTTCAAGCACAAGCCTTGAATCGTTCTGGACGTCATAGATCTGAAGATTCTTTTCAAGAACAGCGCCTGCATAGAGTTCGACTGTCGTCGTTCCGGCCGCAGCCTGCCAGCGGAACTCAACCTCCATGGAATCGCCCGTATAAAAAAAGCGAGCGTTATCCTCGGGGCTGATAGCGGCGATCCCTCTTCGTATTCTGCGGTCTTTGCCATCTTTCGTCTGCAACGATTCGCCGGGGCGCAGAATTACGGTCCCATCGTCGGCAAGCACAGAAGCAGTGCCGTCCGTTTCGATCTCGCCGTCTTTATCGTTCAGTGGATCGACGAAAAAGCGTGTCGGACCGGCCTCGGCCGTAAAACGTCTTCCGGACCGTTCGACTACGACGCCCTGACTGCCTGGCCTGATAATCGCCGACCCTTTTACGAGTGTGACCGTCATCTTCTCGCGCAGATGAAGAACGATGAGGCTTTCAGGATCAAGCTCGATCTTAGACCCGTCTTTCAGGTCGATGACGGCCTCTGCCGTTTCGTCGGTACGAACGGAATCACCGTCAAAGACCGTGTCTCCTGGATTCAGTCGCTGCCACACGACCTGAGCAGGATCTCGCCGCTGTACGATGCGATTGCGATAGCTGACATCACCGACCGGACGTCCAGTCCCTTCGCCATAGCCCAGCGTCATCTCCAGATAGAGAAGAACGGCGCTCATGGCGAGTATGGCAGAGCATATAATGAGAACGACGATATCTGTCCGGCTCAGCTTACGGTTCATCGGAGCCCTCCGGCATGCCCGGACGATAGGCGATTCGCAACTGTTCTCTGAGCTGTTTCAGCGATCGGGGCGCTTCGGAGTCGTTCTTTCGCCCCAGAACGGCGTAGGTTAACTGCGGTTCTGCCTTACCGCGAATGGGTACGGGAGGCATGGCGACGAGATGATAATCGTCACCGAGTATGCGTCGCGTGCTTTCAGAGATGAGGATGTCGGTACCGAATTCTTTATTCAAATATTCGATACGGGATGCAAGGTTAACGGCGTCGCCGATGACGGTAAATTCAAGGCGCTTCTCTGATCCGACCTGGCCGGCGATAACCGGCCCCGTATTAATTCCAAGGCCGAAATTTATATGCGGGATGCCTTCGAGCGCGAAAGAATGATTGAGGTCTATCAGAGACTGTCGCATGAGCAGAGCTGAGTTCACGGCGCGCTTCGCCTCATCCTTCTGCGGAAGAAGGGCTCCCCAGTGAGCCATGATCGCGTCGCCGATGAACTTATCAACGACGCCGTCCGTAACCGTCACGCTATCGACCATCGCCGTGAAATAGCGGTTCAGAAAATCCACGACCTCTTCGGGTTGACGCGACTCTGAGAACTGGGTGAACCCTCTGATATCGGTGAAAAGAACCGTACAGTGCTTTTTCTCGCCACCGAGACGCAGACTACCCTGAATGGCGCGCTCGGCGATTTCAGGATTCACGAATTTACCGAACTCTTCTTTGATTTTCTGACGTTCGCGCAGTCCATGCACCATCTGCATAAAGGCCACGGTTAACGAACCGATCTCGTCACGCGTGCTCGGCTTGATCTGAACGGCATAGTCGCCCTGCTCGATTCGGCGCGCCGCATGAAGAAGTTCGACGATGGGCAGTGTCAACGTTCGCGAGAAGAGATAGACGATGATGAAGGCGACCGTGAGAATCATCACGACGATGAGGATGTTCTGTCGCTGCACGCGAAAGACGGCCTCAAAGGCCCGATCGGCCGGGACAAGAGAGATCACGCCGAATCCGTTTTTCAAGATGCGAAACGAGCCGAGATATTCATGGCCTTCTGATTCAAAGAGCTGAGAGCCGTTATCGACGGGACTGCGCAGCATAGATTGCACGATGGGCAGGTCTTCGATTTTCTGAATGGCGCCATCGGTGGCCGAAATCAGCCGGCCCTGCCCGTCGACGAGTAGAAGCCTGAATATCTCGGTCTGCCTGGCGCTGCGGTAGCGAGCGAATAACCGCTCGGGTGAGAGAACGATCAACTGAACGGTATCTTCGGAGTCAAGCCAGAGCGAAAGTATAAGGAGCAGAGAACCATCCGCTCGCACAAACGGGCTGAAAACAGGTACATCGGGCGAAGCATTGAAAAACTCGTCCGATTTATCGGACTGAAGAAGCGAAATCATTTCGGCTTCGGTAACTCCGTAGTCTTTGCTTAACGCCTCGTTTAGATGAATGGACTCGGCCTTTACGGTATCGGTCTTGCCATCACGCTTGAGTAAGGCCACCGACACGGCCGAAGCGTTCTTAGCAAAAAAGCTCTGCGGGCTTTCCTGACCCGAACCGAGCAGGCGCCCCCATGCATATACGTTATCCAGATCGGAATCGAGTGCATCGCCGATCATACGCGAAAGGCTCAGGTTATAATCCTGTATAAGAACCGTGCTGAGTTTTTTGAAAAGATCGCCCGTCAGCGTGATGATCACGACGCTGGAAAGCACGACGATACCCGTAATAATCGAAAGCAGCTTACGACGAATCGAGAACCGTCCGCCCGGCTTGCCGATCATAGTCTTCGCCGTTTGTGGAAGATACGGATGGATGCTTCGCGCATAGTCGGCGACGATTTTGCGCACCTCTTCGGGAGCTTCAGGGCCGTCTACGACTTCGGCGGCGCGATCGGGCGAGATTTCAACCGGATGAATGAGCAGCGTGGGCAGGAATCCTCTTACAGCGGCCGAGGCCTCCTGCGAGTGAAGAAACAGAACATGCCCCTTCCATAGATGAGTGCGCAGCTCTTGATTGAGGCGACGGAAATAAGAGAAGTCAGGACGCGTAAGCGAAGCGACCGATGCAAGAAGGATCGGCATGCCCTCCTCGCGACAGATGCGGTGCCATTCGGACAGCTCGTCAGATCCCATCCACTTCAGATCGGGAGCAAGCACGAGAAGAGAAACCTGATTCCTCTTCCAGCGACGAACGCGACGCGCAATACCATCCGCTCCTTCTGACGAGAACTTATCGTCAAGCGAAGGATCGTGATACAGAGCGAAGCCGCTTCGAAATCGAATTCTACCTTTCTCCATTCTGATCCATCCAGAAAATCAGCGGCCCCGTCAGAGCACACTACAAATCAAATCGACCCATCTACCAGGGAAAATCCATCACGGCTATGCTACAACCATAAGATCAAGCGTTCAGCCTGCACCGGATTGGTATGCGACGAAAACTAATCCTTTTTCCTTATCAAATTACACCATCCGGTGTATTGACCGACGGTAATAAAAATGCAATCCTCTGATGTAGAAAGATAGGAGGATCATCATGAAACGCATCGTAACAAACCTCAGCCTGCAGATCCTCGTCGCATTCCTGGGAATGCTCATGGTCTCAGCCTGTACGCGCGAGGATGAAAATCTTGCATGGCTTCTTGCCGTCACCGACCCTCTGGCCGACATTGAACCGACGACGGAGGCCGAAACCATCCCCTTTCATATGGATGTCGAAGACGTGAACGGCCCCACGGATTTTGTGTTCGAGAATACGACGACCTACCCGGTCAGGGTGACCGTGATCGACGGTGTGAACCCGGTAGACAGCACCCTTGTTCAGATTATGGAATATACGTCGGGCGGTCCGCGCGTTTCCTTCCGCGCGGTCACCGATGCCGAGGGCAATGTCAGCGGTAGCTTCACGATAGAGAATCGTGCCGAACCGCGGGTTACGGTGGAACTCACATATCTCGGTAAAGAGTATCGCTTCGAAATCGACCTGACAAATGTCCGCGAAATCAAGCGCTACATCTACGTTGACGGCTACCTCGAGCAGATCGAGATCAGCGATCGCGACGGCGACGGTATTGCCGACGAGCTGGACGATTATCCCGATGATGCCGGTCGCGCCACGCTTGTTAAGATTCCGGCCGACAACTATTTCACCATCGCCTTCGAAGATCTCTTCCCCACTCCGGGCGACGCCGACTTTAACGACTATGTTGTGCGAGTGAAAAGCGAGCAGGATCTTGATGCGCAGGGTAAGGTCGTACGCATGCGCAGCGAGTTCACACACGTAGCGAAAGGAGCCGGCTACAACCATACCTTCCATATGAAGTTACCAGGAACGGGACAATATACGCTGAAGAGAACAGCGGCAGATGGAGCCGTCGCCCTTGATACGGCGCTTCCGCTTACCGATGCCGGAGTCGAGATCCTGCCCTCCAGCGAAACGACGCTTGCTCAATCCAACACGGCGACAGGGCAGAGCTTTGCAACGGGCATGACGGCACAATTCGAAGCCGTATTCGAGACGCCGCTAACCGGACTGGCCTTTCCCTATGATATGTATCTCTATGTGAAGAATACGAAGAAGGAGATTCACTTCCCCGGCAAATACACAAATAGCGACGGAAGCGATCCCTATATGGATGCGAACGGATTCCCGTGGGCCCTGTTGATTCCAGGAGACTGGAGCTGGCCTCTCGAACGTAACAACATCCATCAGGCGTATCCGCTCTTTCAGAGCTGGTACGAAACGGCGGGACAGCAAGCTGCGGACTGGTATAAAACGGCAGACTTCAATCTCGTCTTCAACAAGTGAACTTCCAACATCCGCTGGAAGGCTGAGGGGGCCGGTGCGAAATGCGCCGGCTTTTTTTTGTTTACCGGCAACCCCGTGTCGCATTCTTCACAGGAGTGAAGCTTGATCCGGCCTATGCAGAACAGATCCTATCAGGCATCTCGCCGCTTTTCACGATCAATCAAAGGCAGGAGTTGCGCTTTGTAAACCGGCCGTTCGAAGAAGAGTTCGGAATAAAAGCGGCGACCGTACTCGGCCGACGCATCTTCGATATACTGCCGCTTCCCGTACTCGATCGCGAGGCGATGCTCGACGCTCTGCAGCGCAAGGGCGGACGCAAAAGCGTGAACCATCAATTTCGCTTTCGACGCCGTATCTATGGTTATACAGTATTCCCGGTCGGAGCGGATCAGGGCATCATACTCAAGAATATTACCGACATACGCCGCCTGGAGCGCAAGGTGCAGAATCTGCATTCGCGTCTTCTCAGCGCCCAGGAAGAAGAACGACAGCGCCTTGCCGCCGAACTGCATGACGGAGTCGGCCAGACCATCGTCGCCGCAAAGATCAACCTGATGGCGTATAACGCCGACCGTGCCCGGAACGAATCCCGATTTACGATGGCCGTCGAACTGATCGATCGATCAAGCGACGAACTGCGCGAAATCTATTCGAATCTGTATCCTTCCGTGTTACGGGAGCTCGGTCTGACCTCGGCGATTCGAGCCGCTCTGAAGGCCCTTGAAGGCGCCTCGATTCATGTGGATGCCGATATAGATATTAAACGCGCCTTACCCGAAGACCTTGAGGTCCAGGTTTACAGGCTTCTGCAAGAGCTGATCGCCAATACTTTGAAGCATTCGTCGGCGACGGCGGTTTCCGTTCATATCTTTCAAAACCGCAACCTGCTTCATCTGCAATTCGACGATAACGGAACAGGCTTCGACACGGGACGAAGCGCCGAGAGCGGATTCGGGCTTCAGAATATGCGTCGCCGCGTCGCCGACTGGCAGGGATGGTTGCAGCTGATTTCATTTCCTGGGGGCGGAAGCAGCGTGCAGATACGCCTGCCTGTTCGCCAGAGGACGGCTCCTCTATGAAAGAAACCAGACTCTATCTTGCCGACGATCATGCCATCGTCCGAGAAGGCCTTCGCTTCATCCTGAGCTCGCAGCCCCATTACAAAATCGTCGGCGAATCAGGAGACGGACCGATCGCCCTGCAGCAGATCGAAGAGATCAAGCCCGATATCGCCATCCTCGACATCTCGCTTCCCGGCATGACGGGCATTGAGATTGCCCGGCAGATTCGCCGTTATCATCCCGACATCAGAATCATCATGCTTTCGCGTCACGATAACGAAGAGTATCTGCGAGAGCTTCTCAAATATAAGATCCACGGATATGTTTTGAAAGATGAGGCGGGCAGCGACTTAATAAGGGCTATCGACGCCGTTATGAGCGGCGAAACCTATCTGAGTCCGCGCATGGTTTCGATGCTTGTGCGCGAAAAAGAGGCCGGAACGGACGCCGATACGGGCCTTTTTTCCCTGCTTTCAAACCGTGAACGAGAGATACTCAAGCTGCTGGCCGAAGGCAAGACGAACGAAGAGATCGGAACGCAGTTGCGTATCTCTCCTCATACGGCGAAGGTTCACAGACAGAATATTATGAAGAAGCTTAATCTGCATAAAACGGCCGATCTTGTGCGCTATGCGGTGCGTACAGGGTTAATCGACGGCTGAGCGGCTATCATTGCGGCGAAAGGCTTGCTTCGCTTAACGCACGCAGAGAAGGGAGCGAGCGACGGAGCAATCGGCCAGGGATACGCCGCCATCTGTGATAGCCGTGACGTCCGTCACTCCTCCAACGCCAACAAATCCGTTTCCTGCCGTGGCACTCCAATCGGAACAGGAAGACAGAACCTCGTTCCACTCATCGTCCATTCCCGTCCACCACTGACCGGCGGCAGCAAGCGGAGCATTCAAGCCCGCTGTCATAAGAAAGATGCCCGATGCATTCGTAGTAAAAACGACTGTTCCATCGGGGCGTTTGTAGCTTGTATTCGCGCGCAGCACCCAGTTCACATTCTCTGAGATGCCGCCTGCACAGTTAATCGACGTGCAGGCGACTCGATTGCCAGAATCGACAAGAAGCGCTCTGTATTCTGATCCTGCCCCAGGAAGCGCCGGCTGCTCATTGTCCTTTGCCTGAGCGCAGAGACTATCGGCACCTTCAATTCCGGTCGCCCCCCCACCGGCCATAAGTAGATCGCCGTTGTAGGTGGCCGAAGTCGCAAAGATGTAATGATCAAAGGTACTGGCAAGACTGAGCAGGCTAACCGCTCCGCCTTCGGGAAAAGGTTTCGAGCATTGCAGGAACAATCCAGAAAAGACGCTCATCATCGCGATAAAAACACGGCTCGATAACATAGGATTCAATGAGCGCCCCATACGTTTAAGATATGATGACGTCGTAAGAATACAACACATTTCGAGGTTCGGTAAGCACAATAATGTTGCTCTATTGCCTATACCGTTTCAGGCTGAACGTCCTTCATTTCGCGGCACAAGCTTATCGAGCTTACGAATATAGAGAGCCGCCGCTTCATCCTCGGGATTGGCTCTGAGAATGCCCTCGAAAAGCTTGCGAGCCTCGTCATATTCGCCTCTATGCAGGGCCATGATGCCCTTCTCGAATTCTGTACGCGTCACCTGCTTCACGATTCGCATCTCTGTCGGATCAAGGTCAAAGACCTCGAAGACAGAGACGGGCTCCGTCTTTCCTTTCACGCGCACCTTGCCCAGGAAGCGATAGCAGAACTTGTTCGGATCTTCAAGACGTACCAGGCTTTCTTCGCTGATGACGATCGATGATCCGTAGCTTCTCGTCAGACCTTCGATACGCGAGGCAAGGTTAACCGCATCAGAAATGACGGTGCCGTCCATGCGCTCCTGTTCGCCTACGGTTCCGAGCATCAGCCGGCCCGTATGAATGCCCGCCCCAACGCGGATGGCGGGGCGTCCCCACTGTGTCAGCTCTTCGTTGAATATATTGATGGCCTTTTGAATCTCAAGAGCGGCCTGCAGCGCGTCTTCGGCGCCTTCGGGAAAAAGAGCCATGAGACCGTCGCCGAGGTATTTGTCGATAAAGCCGTTATTCTTTCGAATCAGGGGGCCGATACGACCGAGATAATCGTTCAAGAAATCGAAGTTCTCTTTCGGCGTCATATGCTCTGAAATCGTCGTGAACGATCGAATGTCGACGAAAAGCACCGTCATCTCGGTCTGCACCTGATCGCCGAGATGAATATCAAGAATGCTCTCTTTCTGTAAAAAACGAAGGAACTCGCGCGGCACAAAACGACTGTAGGCCCGGTTGTATCTTTGCAGATTTTCAGAGAGCGCCTCAATCGTCGAGAAGGCCCTTGAGAACTTCAACGACAGGATAAACGACTGCGAAAAGATAAATATAAAAAGCCCGAATCCGACCATCTGAAACGTGAAGATGACCTGTTGGTTATACAGGATGTCGTTGAGAACGGTCAGGATAAAGATAAACGACGTAAGCGAGACGACGACGGCCCCGTCCCTGCGTCGCACGACGGATTTCAGAAGCCCGTATGTGCACAGAAGCACGCCGACGACGATAACAAGCTGATGAAAATCGACGGAATGCGAATAGATGCGCGCCGGCGTAACAAGCACAAGCAACACAAGGGCAAGATCGATGCCGATTAAGATCTGCGTCATGCGCAGAGGAATCTCGCTCGGATAAAGCGAGCGCAGGAAGAGCAGGAAAAGCGGTAAGCCGACGTTCATCGAGATGTACTCGACTTTGAGCAGGGCCTCCCAGTATTCGAAGGGCACGACTCCATGCAGAATGCGCTCGCCGGTTACCATGGTGCGAAGGGCGATATCAAGGCAGAAAAGACCGAACCAGAGCGTGGAGCGATCCTTCTTGCGAAGCAGGAACAGGCCTATATGATAGAAGCCCATGATCACAAGGCTTCCGGCAAGAAAGCCCTCGAAAATCAACATGTATTCTCGATAAGAATGGATGGCATCGTAGCTGCCGAACTTGATCGGCTCCCATATACCGCCTTTGCGATGATGAAAGTTAGCCACCTGTATAACGAGTTCGACGGATTCGCCGGGAGCGATCAGATCATACAGCGCCGTTCGATACGAGGGCATCGCCTCATTCGGATGTGACGAAACGACGCCGGCTCCGCCATAGTACTGTCCGTTCACCCAGAAGCGATAGCTCGAACCGGAATCCAGAAGCTTCAATGAAAGCGGCGGAGAATTTTCGGGAAGCAGGATGCGCAGACGGTAGGTAGCGTAGCCTGTGCCACCGAGTTCCTGACCGACGATGCGTGCTGCATTCCAGGAATCAGGCACATCAAGAAAGAGGTCGGGAGCTGGCGCTTTCTGAAAATCCCCGGGAGTAAGAAGGCGCTTCCAGTAGAACTCCCAGGCTCCATCAAGATTCAGGATAAATGACGAATCGACCTGCGCCGATCTCAGGTCAAGTACGCCATCCTGCACTTTGTACGAGGTGCGCTCAGGCGAGCATCCGAGAAACAACAGAGGGACGGCACACAGCATCCAGATAGGTCGACGCATGCGGCACGATCTATCAGAGCTTCGATGCTGCCGACTCAAATTTCAAGCCCGAGCTTTACAAGCTCTTCTATGAGCCGCCATAGATGGAGCGTTCGCCGGCCGGCGTCAGCGTCGGTCCTTCCGGATGACCTTCCTGTATCAGGCCATGCCCGACGAGTGTGTGCCAGGCATCGCGCACCATCATCTTTTCGTCGGCAGGCCATGTCTTGATCTCATCCATCATGAGCTTCTTGGATAGAACGCCGCCCGCTCGAATACCGTGGGTCTGAAAAATCTGAAGAATTTTGTGAACTATCTTTTCCATAATATGAGCTGCCGCAATAAGAACTATAACACTGAGTCGAGTCTTTTGCTTCGGCCTCTCTCGTCACACGTTTTCTTGCGGGCCCTGGCGTTACTTCAGTGTCAGATGCCTTATATTATTCGCGTTCCAGGCGATATCATCGACGGTACGCTCCGACTCAGCGAACTTGCTGATCGACTTTTCACAGAGATAATAACGATGCCCTTCTCGACGCAGCCATCTCTTTCCCTTACGCCGCAAAAAACTGCCCAGCTGATGATGTCGGAATGTCTCGTCGCGCAGGCGCTCGTCGATGGCAAAGCTCGATTCGACAGCGGCCAGACAGTAATCCTCATAGCGCTTCTTGAAATCCGCAAGATCAAAGCTCGTCTGCTCCGTTAAACGAATATGCTGAAGCGCCGAGGCGATCAGATGGCTGGCCGTAATGATGCTGCTTTTCTGTAGCGTATCGCGCAGATGATGCAGATACTCGGGCAGCTGCCTTTTATCGGTCGGATGCGGGATGGGCTCGCTCACTTTCAACCAGGCCGTAATACGACCGAAGCGATCGGTGCAGAGCTCGTCATAGGTCAGCGATACGGGAACAAGGGGCCGCTCTTTTCGCAGAGCGACGATGCCCGCAAGATCCTGCATCTCGGCAATACCGCCGTCATGACAGTACTTGCCCTCTGGAAAAATCACAAAGGATCGATTAAGCTCGATCAGCTCTTTCTGCACGGCGACTACAGAGGACATCGTCGTGCGGCCCGCATGCCTCAAGAACTCCGAGTAATCCATTTTCATCACGTGCGGGCCGGCGAAGATGTGATCATAGTAGATGTCTTCAGGCGGTAGATCGACGCCTTCTCTGAAAACAGGATTGGCATGAAAGGAGCGCGCAAACCGATTCGTCAGCCGACCGGCCAGTCGCGAGAAGGCGGCCAGAGGACGCACAAACGGTCCGCGCTTCAGGAGTTCCGGAACGAGGTCGCGATACGTATAGATGCCATAAAATAGCCCCGCCTGCGCTACAAGCGTGATGTCATGAGAACGTTCGAGCGGTCGGCCGGCCATGAAGGCAAGAGCGGCAAAAACGTCATGCAGCTTCTTGTGAGCGATGGCCACAATAGGGGCCGAGTCTTTGCGCTCCGGAAAATTCTCATAGCCCTGCACATACACGTCGTACATCGCTCCCGGGAAATAGGCCATACGATGCAGCCTCTCTGCCCAGCGTACGATATGCTCGTCAAGGCATTCGATCATTTCAGGACGACGATTGAGGTTAGCACGAAAGGTCTGCTTTGCAGAGATGAAACCGGGCGGTAACCCCTTCCCGTTTGACGACGATCCGCCTGCGGGCGATTCTTTCAAAGACATGTAACACTCCGGAGCTCTATCTTTATCGGGCCGGGCTGAACCGGCCGTCGGCTCTTCCATTGACCGAACGAGAACGTTATCTGTCAATCAAACATCTCATCGTTTAATCCCAGCTGGCGAATCTGATAATTCAATCTACCCCTTGATATGCCGAGCATCTCAGCCGCCCGACTTCGGTTACCGCGACTTCGCTGGATGGCTTCGGCCAGTAACCGCTTTGCGTAGGCGTTCATCATTCCCTCAAAATCAAGCGTTACCCCCGAAGCCAGACCGAGGCTCTCCTGAGCGTCTCGCTCGGCCTGGAGATCATCTTCCATACCGACACCAACACTGCCTGTCCCATCCGACATCAGAACCGACGCAGCGACGGCCCTTCCGGGATACTCAAGGGCGATTCGAGCCGATAGATTCTCAAGTTCCCGAACGTTACCGGGCCAGTCGTAGCGTCGCATTCGTTCAAGCAGCTCAGTCTGCGGACGAGCCGGCTCAAGCTGCCACTCCTCCGCATAACGATGTAAAAAATGCTCGAAAAGAACGGGAATATCGGCAGGCCTCTCTCGTAGAGGCAGCAACCTCTGCTCGAAAACGCAGATGCGATAATAGAGATCCTGTCTGAATCGCCCCTCGCGTACACGCCGGCTCAGGTCTCTGTGCGTGGCAAAAACCATGCGACAGAGAGCCGGCCGCTCTTTGCGTGCTCCGACGGGAATGAAGTTCTTCTCCTGAAGAAGGCGCAGGATCTTCGGCTGAATCTCAAGCGGCATCTCGCCGATCTCATCAAAGAAAAGCGTACCGCCGGCAGCGATATCGACAAGGCCGGGACGATTCTCTTTCGCATCGGTAAAGGCGCCCTTCGCATAACCAAAGAGCTCGCTTTCCCACAGAGAGGCGGGAATGGAGGCGCAGTTAACCGGAACAAACGGTCCGTTGCTTCGCGAATGCAGGTGAATCCAGCGAGCCAGAAGCTCCTTACCTGTTCCCGTTTCGCCTACGATGAGCACCGGAAGATCGGGCCCGGCAATACGTGCGGAACGCTCCACCGTTTCGCGCATCCGATCATCCGAAAAAACAAGCAGCCGATTCTCAAGAGGTATCTCCGTGCGAATCGAACGGTCGACCTCCGGACTCTCATTTCTGTGCGAATCGGCGTCAGAGAGCGCCTGTTCGGTCGTTACTTCGGATAACCCTGCAAGGCGCAGACGGCTGTTTTCGATACGAATACCCGCATTGCGCACTGCAAGAGCAAAAGCGACGCTGCCGAATTCAAGAAAGAACCGATCGGCATCGGTATACGGGCGCCGGCCGCGCTTCGGACCGAGAAACAGATAGGCAAACAGCTCACGCTGAAAGAAAACAGGGAAAAAGAAGACAAAGCCTTCGCCTCGTAGATCGGCAAGTAAGCGATGCCATAGATCGATGGCCGGATCGGCAAACGCCGGGCCGCCGCCTTTGCTCATCTGTTCAAAGAGGTCTTTCAGCGCTCTGTAACGCTCTCCCGGCAATCGATATCTTGTCGTTAACGTCCGTCCCTCGCCGGGCAGCTCCGTCAGGTCACCGACGATAATAGGCGGATGATTCGCCTCGGTCAGAACGATCCCACCCTTTTCAAAATCAAAACGACGGCGCAGCAATTCAAGAACCCGACGCAAGAAGCTCTCGGGATCTTCATAGGCGTGCCCGATGACCTGCATGGCCTGAAGCAGCTGCTGTAGATCGTCTTCGATAAGCCGATCCGGGCCGAGGATCAATCGTTCCATCCAGTTGCGCAATCGTCTTTTCATTCGATGAATTCCAGTAATGAATTCCAGAGCGGGCTCATGGTGGGGACTGATCAAAATTCGTCAAAGAGATTTTTGATCGATCAAAATTGATCAGCTGCGCTACTGGGACTGGTTCAGAGCGTGCAAATGACCGCTCTATTCTCAATTTGGGGGCCGTTCTGGCCTGAAAATCTCAAATCAGCGCATTTCTCGCTACGCTCATGGCTGGCACAACCTTTGCTATAATAATCCCGTGCTCTCTTACGTGGATCTACTACTGCTTGGCTCGCTTGTGTTCTTCTCTTACACGGCACAGGCCATGACAGGCTTTGGCAGCATCGTTGTGGCGCTCACAGTTGGCTCGCTCTTTTTCCCGATTCGCACGATACTGCCCGTACTTGTTGCCCTGAACATCCCGCTCTGTCTGTGGATTCTTTATAAAAAGCACTCCGAGATCGACGTGCGCTTCTTGCTTCTGCGCATCCTGCCGCTGATGGGCATGGGCGTGATCGTCGGGGTGTTGCTCGACGAACAGCTTGAAGGTCCGATACTGCGTCGCGTGTTCGGCGTTCTCATACTTGGCTTCTCGCTGAGAGAGCTCTATCTTCTATTTTTCAGGAAGGAGCAGATGAAGGCCGACGAGACGCAAACACATTCAAGCAGCGTCATCGGCTCATTCTGGATTCTTATCGCCGGAGTGATCCATGGCATCTATGCATCGGGAGGGCCGCCTCTTGTGCATGCCCTGAGCCGGATGTCGATGACAAGACAGGCCTTTCGCGCCACATTGACGGCTGTGTGGCTGATCCTGAACGGAGCGCTGCTTGGACTGTATTTCGCGAACGGAAGATTCGCCGGTGAAGAGAGCCGTCAGTTTCTTCTATTACTACCCGCCATCCCGCTTGCGCTTCGTGCCGGTGAGTGGTTGCACGGCCGCGTATCAGAACGCTCGTTTCGAATAACGCTTCAGGGTCTTCTCGCCCTCTCAGCCGGAGCGCTTCTTGTTTGAATCTGACGCTGCAATATTCTATGAATCGCATAGATGAGAAGGATTCTATGTTCAAAGGCGACTTTGATATAACCTGTAACGAAAAGAAAAGAGGAGAGAAACGATGAGTGCAGAAGAGTGGAGCGGAGGAGCCGTCGTAGCGCGGATCCTCAAACAGGAAGGAGTAGAAAAGGTTTTCGGTATTATCGACGGAACCTATTTCGGCTTCTATTCATCCGTGGTGAAAGAGAAGATGGAGCTCATCACCCCTCGCCACGAAACAAGCGCCGCGCATATGGCTGCCTCGTACGCACGGTTAACCGGCAAGCTCGGCGTCTGTATGGCGTCGAACGGTCCGGGCGTCGCTAACATTCTACCCGGCCTTGTCGTCGAACAGGCCGAAGGCAATCGAGTGCTGCTCATCACAAGCGCCCGACGGACGGGCATCATGTATCCAGATCGCGGAGGTACGTATCAGTGCTTCGATCAGGTCGGCGTCATCGGCAAGATCGCCAAGCACAGCGTTGCCGTTCCGTCCTTTGATCGCATTCCAGAGATACTGCGCATGGCTCTGCGTCATTGCTATGAGGGCCGACCGGGCATCGTTCACGTTGATATTCCCGAGAACATCATGAACGGTAAGGTGAAGGCCTCGCCCGACTTCAGGCAGCCGCATCGCTATCGACGCACGACTCCGATTATGCCATCTGACGAGCAGATCAAACAGGCCGCCGAGATGCTTATCTCTGCCGAGCTGCCCGTCATTCATGCAGGCAGCGGTATCTATCATGCACAGGCCTTTGAGGAACTGGAGACCGTCGCCGGGCTGCTGCACGCTCCGGTTACGACAAGCTGGGCGGCCCGCGGCGCCTTTCGCGATACGTCAGAGCTGGCCATCCCCATGGTGGACGTACAGCTTAACCATCGCATCCGCAACGCCTCCGACGTCGTGCTGACGCTTGGCTCACGCATCGGCGAAACGGACTGGTGGGGAAAGGCCCCTTACTGGAAGCATCCATCGCAGCAGAAGATGATCCAGGTCGATCAGGATGGCATGATTCTCGGCGCCAACAAGCCGGCCGATCTGGCTATTCTGGGCGATGTGAAGCAGTTTCTACTTCTGCTTGCCGATGAGCTGCGTCAGAACGTCGCCCGCATCGATGTGGCGCGACGCAAGAGATCGCTCGAGCAATTCGCAAAATACCGCGAGAAGTATCGGGCGAAACTCGACGCCGCCCTTGCAAAAGAGAGTCAGTTTGTGCATCCGGCGCGAGCCGTCGCCGCCGTACGTGATGCCGTCGGTGATGACGCCGTTCTCGTAGCCGACGGCGGCAACACGGCCATCTGGGCGAATTTCTACTGGCCGGTACGCAAGGCGGGCACGATCCTTTCCACCTTCAAATTCGGCATGCTCGGCGCCGGCGTGGCTCAGGCGTTAGGCGCCGCCGTCGCACGTCCCGATAAGAAAATATGCTGCCTTATCGGCGACGGGGCGATGGGATTTCATCCGCAAGAGGTCGAGACGGCCGTCAGGCATAACCTGCCCGTTCTCTATGTCGTATTCTGCGATCGGCAGTGGGGCATGGTCAAGATGAACCAGTCCTTCACGCTGCGTCCGTGGAAGATGCTTCTTTATAAAAAGCTTGATCCGGGCGAGAATATCTCGGCCGATTTAGGCGAGATTCGCTTCGATCGCCTTGCCGAAGCGATGGGCGCTCATGGCGAGCACGTTCAGCGAAACGAGGATCTTGCAGCCGCTATCGATCGTGCGCTCCGTAGTGGACGCCCGGCCGTCATCCATGTGGACGTCGATCCGGTCGCACACATGTGGGCTCCAGGATTGCGCTACTTCAAAGATATGCATCTCGAGCCGAAGGGGAAATGAGATGTTACCCGTCGATCAGATTCAGCTGAACTTCAACCCGGGTTCGCTGATGCTCCTGAACGTGATCCTCGGCCTTGTGATGTTCGGTGTGGCGCTTGATATGCGCCTCACCGATTTCAGGCACGTGCTCGTGACTCCGAAGCCTGTTCTTATCGGCATTGCCGCGCAGTTCGTCTTTCTTCCCGCGCTGACGTGGGCGATGACGATGATATTCAGGCCGGCGCCCAGTATCGCCCTCGGTATGATTCTCGTCGCCGCCTGCCCCGGAGGAAACATATCGAACTTCATAACGCATTACAGCAGGGGCAATACGGCGTTAAGCGTCAGCATGACGGCCATCTCGACAACTGTGGCGATCTTTATGACGCCGTTTAATCTGACGTTCTGGGGCTCTATGAATCCCGATACGGATCGGCTTCTCACAGAGATCGCCCTTGATCCGCTTGAGATGCTGCTCTCTGTATTTCTGTTGCTCGGCGTTCCCTTGATTCTCGGACTTCTGATCTCGCATAAGGCGACGGCGGTGGCACGAAAGCTTCGAAAACCGATGCGCATCTTCTCGATGGCCGTTTTCGGTCTTTTCGTTCTCGGAGCGCTGGCCGCCAACTGGACGCATTTCCTGAACTATGTCGGCTACGTCGTGCTCTATGTGCTCGCTCAGAACGGAATAGCCCTTGCAACGGGGTACTTCTCGGCCTTTGCAGCAGGGCTTCGCGAAACGGACAGGCGCGCCGTCGCCGTCGAGGTCGGCATTCAGAATTCCGGCCTCGGGTTAACCCTCATCTTCACGTTCTTTCACGGCCTTGGCGGAATGGCTCTGATCGCCGCATGGTGGGGCATCTGGCATATCATCTCGGGCATGGCGCTCGGCACGTTCTGGTCAAGGCGCCCGCCGGAGGAGCATGCATGAAAGTGCTTGTAACGGGAGCCGGGGGCTATACGGGGTCAAACCTGATCGCCGGCCTCACCGACTGTGACGTCCTTGCGACCGACGTTCGCTTTGCGAATCCCGAGTCGCCAGCCGCAAAGGACGGCGGGACCATGACGGTTAAAGAGTCTTCTCACTCCGGACACAGACGGGAGCGATGTGATGTGCGCGATCGTGATGCCCTGCTGCGTATGTTTCTGGATTTCAGGCCCGATGTCGTCGTTCATCTTGCATCGATCGTCACTCCAGGCAAAAAGAGCAGCCGGGATTTTGAATATGAAGTCGATGTGAACGGAACGCAGAACGTCCTCGATGCATGTATCGCCGGCGGAGTGCGACGACTGATCGTTACGTCAAGCGGAGCGGCATATGGCTACCATGCCGACAATCCTGTGCCGCTGAAAGAAAGCGATCCCGTGCGCGGGAACTATGAATTCGCCTATTCCTATCACAAGCGAATCGTCGAAGAGATGCTTGCGCGGCATACGGCGACGAAACGGCTCCCCGAGATCGTGATCTTTCGCGTCGGCACAATACTCGGCCAGACAACCAACAATCAGATCACGGCGCTTTTCAAGAAGAAGGCGCTGCCCGGGGTAAAAGGCTCGGACAGTCCGTTTGTTTTCATCTGGGATCAAGACGTCATCGGAGCGATCCGCCGTGCCCTGGCAGTCGACCCGGCCGGTCAGTTTATCGCGCCGGCCGGCATCTTCAATCTTGCCGGTGATGGCTGGATGACCATCGACGAGATAGCGGCCCGACTGAAAAAACCAGTGCGGCGATGGTCGCCGCTCTTGCTGAGAATCCTTTTCGGCATTCTGAAACCGATCGGCATCAGCCGTTACGGCCCCGAACAGGTGCGATTCTTACAGTACAGGCCCGTACTGGATAACGCAAGACTCAAAAGCGTATTCGGATATGTGCCGCAGAAGACGAGCGCTGAGGCCTTTGACTTTTACTGCAAGGCGCAGATTGACGGGACAAGCGGCACAAACGGTTAACCGGAACAACAGAATCCGCACTCGCTTCTTGAGGAATACATCACGTGAAGACGAAAAAAAGGATCCTGAAAGGGGCATCTTTTGTGGTCACCGGAGCGGCCGGCGGGCTCGGGCTGGCTCTATCCGCCGAGCTCGGGCGCAAGGGTGCTCGCATCATCGGCTTTGACGCCGATCCGGAAGGGTTGAAAACAGCCTCGGCGGCTTTACAGCAAGAGAGCATAGACCATCATCTGCAGCTTCTCGATATCACCGATGCAAAAGCAGTCAGACAGGCACTGCACGGCCTCGGCGACCAGCCGATCGACGGCCTGATATTAAATGCCGGTATCACTCGCATCCTGCCTTTTCGTGAAATGCCCTTCGATCAGTTCATCAAGGTGTTCGAGGTGAACGTTTTCGGCGCAGTAATATTTGCAAAGGAGCTGATCGAATCTCTGCATTCTACTAAAGGCGTGATCGTCGGCATTTCAAGCGTAAGTGGATTCGCGCCTCTGATGAACCGCACGGCCTACTCCGCCTCGAAGCATGCGCTCGCAGGCTTTCTCGAAACCCTGCGCAGCGAAGAACCTGACCTGGACGTTCTTGTCGTCTATCCGTCGTTTTTGCAGACGAGGATTCGAGGTCGGGCTGTTAACGATGGCGCCGCTCAACACAAGGCCGGCGAACTTTCGGCCGACGTCGCGGCGGCTCATATCGTCCGGGCCATCATCGATCGCAGGCGTCGACTCTATATGCCTTTTCAGGCACGCCTTGCGCGGTTTGTCTGGAATCTCTTTCCGGATCTCTATATAAGGCTAATGAAGAAAAGAGCGTGAAGCGATCTCTGTATGATGATAAACGCTCACTTCAGAAGATCGCCAATCACGTCAGAGGCCACGAGCTGCTTCGAGACTCGTCCGATCAGACCGGCTCCCAGATACTGCACTCCTCCTGGCCAGGTCTGGCCTCCGCCATGAACTTCATAGAGTTGAAGCTTCGACCTGGGGCATTGCCAGTCATGACGGATTACACGCGTCGGATCGTCTCCAACTCTGACAGACAGGACTGTGGAAAGGGGCGCATTGCATCCGAATCTGCTCGCGAAGAAGCCGTCATTCGAAATACTCGTTACATAGACACGACTGCGATCGATTCCATAGCGGGTGGCCATCGTCTCGATCAGTTTGCGGACAAAGCCCGTATCATCACGATCCTCCTGATAACCGTAGCCAGCCTATTTCACCTGAGCCCATTCGCCTTCACATGAGCCCGATCGCGCTGCAACGGCAAGATGCGCAGGCTCCGGCTGGGGACCGTTGATAGGGATGTACCGGTTCTGCTCCGAACCCTGCAAGGCAAAGACACCAATAAGCGAGCTGTTCTGTGCAGTCATTTGCTGTTCAGACGAACCATATGCTGCATACAGAGTTGCCGCAGGAACCGGATCTATGTAAACAGAGAGCATATAGTGATTCACATCTCCGCCCGCAGCATAAGTGTGTACAGTCGGCGGCGGCAACTCGGGACAGGTTACCGGCGTTAAGGCAGGCAGAAGCAGCTCAAACGGTGGGCCCGCTTCTGATCCTGATTGTTCGTCCATATAGTTATACAGAGGGATGCAGGAGCCGAGGTACACAACTGCAAGAACCCACGCACTGAGTCGGATTGACTGGAATACCGTCATTCTTCGCTTCATCCCTGCGGTGAGAAGGTATTTGAATCCGGTCCAATGCATCCATTCGAAGCGGCGCGAATCATATAATCATCCAGCCCGGGATTAGGGACATAAATCAACCCGGCAAAGGAATCAAAATCCGCGGCCGAAATCGTATAGAAGAGAATCCAGTTCGTTGCTTGCAGTGTCTTTCCGAAAAAGAGATAATGGGTAGCCGATGGAACAGTTCCCGATATCTGAAACAGGAGGTCTCCCTGCTGCGGCATGATGTTCTCAATAAACACGCTTTCGGTGGGAGCCGTGCAGGCAACTCCTGACATCACCACCAGAGCAAGAGCCTCACTGGACTCAGAAGATGTCTTCTCTTTTTCCGTGGCCTCATTCCATAAGACGAGACAGGAATTCAAGGCGAACAAAAGGGATAATAAAACGATGCGTTTCATCTGCTCTATTCCTGCTTCAGTTTGCTGTCTCGGGCTTTTTATCCCCGCTTGAGGGGGTGGCGGCAGCTGCGGGCTCACGCAATACGATCCTGCGTATGTCGTTGCGGGCAATCGTAACTCTCTCAATCGCCTCTTCGTCCTCTTTCTTCTCATCAACGGATGCTTTCTTCTTATAGTAAAGAATCGTCTGAATATCTTTTTTATTGAGATGCTTGATACCTGATGACGTGCGCACAACGACGACATCTTTGCTCTGACGCAATACCGTGCCGAGCACCGTCTGCCCTCCACGAAGCACAACCCGATCAACAGGCTCGACCTCGACGGGCTTCACCTTTGTGACAAGAACGATACTGCGCTCATCAAGCGACTCGATACGCCCGATTTTTGTTTCGCCGGACTTGAGAATCAGAACGGTCTCACCACCGTCTTTTGACGACAGCTTCATATAAAGATCCAGACCGGCCTGAACGATCTGCTCTTCTTCTTTCTCGATCTCGGCGGGCGTGCGAATCACAAAGCGTTGATCGCACTCCTCTACGTCAATGGTCTTTACATTCAAAGACATTAAGGCCCCGCCGACGATACTGAGCGTCGCATCCTGCCATGAATAGCTTTCTTTAATACGGTAAGAGCGATCAGGAGACAGCAAAGTTTCGTCGAGAACGGCCTTTTTAAAAGGATACACGCCAAAAAGCAGTCCCCACTGCTTCTGTGATTTTTTAAGCGAGCAATTGCTCTCCTGGCCGCCCAGTGCAACCGGTGTCGTACCCGAAGGGCTTTGTATCACCGTTGAAGAGCAGGATGCCAGCATCAGTGCGGCGGCAAAGGGGATTATCCTGTGCATGTAAGACTCCGATTTCGACCTGAGTCGGCATTTTAGGGCTTGAGAGCGCCGTTATGTATTGAGAGCAGACGCTTCTTCGAACTATATTCGAAAGAAACAGGATTTGTAGAAATACGTCAAGCCATTTTAGCAAATTCATGTGCAGAGATATAACGATGCTCACGCCGGACGGCTTCGCAAGCGAACCATACATTCGACGCCGTCGGTAACGTTCTGAATCTCAAGTACGGCACGGTTGCCTTTAATATGTTCGTAGGCGAGCAAAAGTCCCATTCCGCTTCCAGATTCTCCCGTCGCCGACCTCATGGGGACGACCTTCATACCCGTACGAATCTGCTCGATCGTTTCGCGACGGATCGTCGAACCACTGTTAAAAATACGGATAACGATCCAGTTCTCCCATTCATAAACGCGGACCGATATACTTCCTCCGTTCTGCGTGAATCTTACGGCATTGCTGATGAGACTGCGAAGTACGACCCGCATACTGTTCACGTCACAGTGAATGGAAGAAAAGACGGCCGGCATATCGAGATTGAACTGGATGCTCCTTTCGAGCATTTCCTTTCTATAGAACTCAACTACAGGCGAAAGCAGTGACGCAACGTCGGCAGATTCAATACTGTAACGAGTCTGCTTGCGCTGCATCCGGTACAATTCGATAAGGCCCTGTTGCAGAGAAAGGACTCGCTCGATGGAGCTTTTCAACATGGAAAGAACGTCGCGAAGCTCTGCGTCGCTCATTCGTTTATGCCCTATCTCAAGCTCTTCGTTCACAACGTGCAGTCCCATCTGAACAGCGGCAAGAGGTCCGCCGATGTCATGAGATACGATGCTTACGAAACGATCTCGAGCCTTCTCAGTTTCTTCCAGTTCGGCCACCAATGTCTGGCGATCTTCGATCAGACGCTCTAAAATCAAAAGAAGATAACCGCCAAGCAAAAGCATGGGAAGAGACAGCATACCGACGACCGATATGCCAAACAATCCACTAACGGTGAAAAAATCCTTCTCTGAAACGGGGCCCGCGAGGGACGGGATGATGCGAATCCAGGAGAATACGATGAATAGCACAGCACCGATTCCCATTAATACCCTGGACGCCCGATAATCCAGCCGTGTGCGCATGACGATAACGAGGAAGGGAATCCAGAGCATGCCATGCAGCAGGGCAAACGCTATGATCCTGTCCTTTAAATCACCGGCAAGGGCGACGACTGCAAAGCTCAACCCACTGAAAGCGCCGGCGATCAGAATGGCGTAATTTCCGCGCTCCTTTCCCGAGAAACGCTTCATACTTACAGTGAGGCATGCCGGAGCCATCAACAATAGAGCGTTCGCAAGAAATATCGAAAAGGCGTCAGGAATGAAGCCGCGAAGCGCCATCAACAGAACTCCCGACCCATACAACAGATAGCCAAGCATCCATTCAAGAGCGCCGGGGAATACGCGAAGCTTCCGGAAGGCCATCAACAAAACGAAAATGCCCCAGATCGTTATACAGGTAAAGGCGATAAAGATCGGCCGGACGTCCATTTCCATCGAATCCAATCCGTCCAACCGAGACGTCAGATGCAAGCGAAAAGCCTCTAACGCTGCTGAAAGGGGATCTGAATCAGAGGAGACCCCGTTCCCTGCACCTGTGGAAGCTTACCGTCCCACTTTTTTATCCATTCCATGTCTCGCAGTAAAGGATTGAGTGCCGTCGTTTTCAGACGATAGGACTCAGCTTCAGCTCTGGCCGTTGCAATCTGCTGCTCCGCTTCCGTTCGGATTCGTTCCAGATCACGCTGTGCCTTCAGAGCAAGTTGCTCGGCCTCCTGCTTCGCTTCAATAGCTGCCTTGAACTTTTCGGAAAAGTCAAAGTCCTTGGTGGAAACCTGATCGACGGTTATATAATACGGTTCAAGCCTTTCCCGCAACGTCTTTTCAATTTCATCGGTAACGACATGCCTGTTTGTAATAAGATCGACGGCAGTATACCGCGCCGTTACTGCCTTCACCGTTTCCTGTACTGCCGGTTCGATGATGCGCTCGCTGTAGTCCTCGCCGATGTTTTGATAAATCAGATTGACCTGCTCCGGATTTACGTGATAGTTCAGGGCGATGACCGTGCTGATTTCCTGCAAATCTCGTGATGCGGCGCTTGCTACGACCTCATGCTTCTGAATGCGCACATCGACTCTGACGATCGATTGCATGATGGGCACACGAAAGTTCAGCCCCTCAGATAAAATGCGGTCGCTGACGGCGCCAAGATTCAGGAGAACTCCGCGATGACCGGCGGGAATCAGCACGATCGGATTCAAGAACATGAGAAACACAAGTATACCGACGGCGATAAGTATCGGCCTGCGAAAACGATTAAAAAGTTCCATAGAGAGTCCTCCGGTTCAAATGCTTTCTTCTGTTAAAAAACAAGAACCAGAAGATTCAACGGATTCTATCATCAGAGCAAGCTATTTTTTGCTTCATGACGATGAAACGACGACCTGAACAAATAACTCAACGCTAACCTGGCCCTCTACTCCGCCACCCACGAGGCCGAAGCAATGACTCCACCTTTATAGAGAATACGCCCATCAAAGCGATCGCCTGCCTTAAAACCCGCAGCTCCAGCCGGAGTGCCCGTCAGAATCACATCGTTGTCTTCAAGCCCGAACTCCCGGTCGATCTCTTTGATCAGCCGATCGGGCGGAAACAGCATATCGGTCACACCGCCCTTCTGCCTCAGCTCTTCATTGATGAAAAGCTCAAGTGAAAGATGCTCCATGCCATCGGGTAACGCCACAAAAGGACCGAGAAGAGCCGATTCTCTGAAGGCCTTGGATCTTTCCCAGGGCAGGCCTTTTTCTTTCAGTGAATTCTGTAAATCCTGTAGCGTCAGATCAAGGGCAAAGGCAACGGCGACAGGGCGGACTCCCCGGATCAGAAGAGCAATCTCGCCCTCAAAACGGATTCCGTTACGGTCAGTTGCGAGAAGCCTGTTTGAGAGGGCGCTTCCGGGCTTGATAAACAGGACCGGCTCATCGGGCACGGAGTTCCCGAGTTCCTGTGCGTGGGCGGCGTAGTTCCGACCAACACAGACCAGTTTCTGTGGACGAAAGTTGATCCCCTCATATTCCCATTGAGCGAAAGCCATGGCTCGCTTTCCCATGCACCGGGCTCGAGTCATGCGGATTTTTGTTGCTGAGATAATAAAGAAAATTGAGAATCACAATCAAGCAGCCCTCTGACTGCCAGCATCGGTTCAGCAATTTCGCCTCCTATGGAACTTTTTCAGAAAAATTCCGGACATTATTCGGCTATTTAACGTCGATTTCGTCCTATATCCGGTCGGTATATGCGCGCTCAGATCCTCATCGTTCCAATGCTTCTCTCCTTGCTGGCCTGCAAGGCGGAGCCGGCGCGCCTTGAGCTGCTGCTCGACGACCACCGCACCATCGAATTCCATCATCTCAGCGGATCAAATCCCGCGACGGATCCCGACTTTCCATCGCACACCCTGCTCTGGCAGGCCGTCGATTCAAACAGCGAGCTGCATCAGGGGTTCTACAGCGGTCGCCTTTATATCAGACTGACCCTCTCCGACAGCCAGAACGGAAAATACCGCATCCGCTTTCGCAACTCCAACCTTGAGAATGTGGATTTCCTCGATCCGGCGACCGGCGCCGTTATACATGAAGGCGTGCGCAGCCGTTCACGGGCCGTCTTTCCATCGTTTGAGCTCGACACAGACGGCGGGCGGTCGCTTCTGATCCGCGTCGATTCGCGAACGCCGTACAGGCTTCCGCTTGAGATCATTCCCGAATCGGAATGGACCAATACGGAGCGACTGAGCGGCATCGTACCGGCCTTCGTTGGCGGGGCGACTCTGACGCTGCTTGTATATTATTTTCTGCTCTGGCGCCGGACGGGCGATCGTTCATCGCTGTATTTTCTGCCGTATCTGCTTTTCGTTTCGCTCCATCGACTCACGTATCATGGTGTGCTGACGCCGCTTCTCAAGCCCGAAAACGGGCATCTGCAACTGCCTCTTGCTCTTTTCTTCTCTCTCGGAGCGACGATTATCCTGCTGCTCTGGACGAACCACTTCTTGAGGCCGCTCATATTCGGTCCGGCGATGCGGTATCTCACACAGCTTTCGGTCATCATAGCCGCCGCGCTGCTCGTGGCGGTTCCATTCACGCCGTATCTCGCGAATCAGCTTACGTATCTCATGGCCCTGCCCTACTCCGTTTATCTGATTCTTCTCGGCTTTACGGCCGCCCGAATGGGCTACGGACCGGCGCTGTATTTTGGGTTATCCGTTCTAACGTTTCCCGTCAGCATCATTACGACCTTTCTTCTTACCGTGGGCATGTCGTCCATTCCCCCCTATGTTGATTTTGCCGTAGACGCCTCTTTCCTGCTTCAGATACTGCTCATGGCCTTTGCTATCGTCGACGGGCTTCGCAGCGAGGTCCAGGAGGCGCATGATAAACTGGAATCCGAGGTCAGGCTGCGCACCGCAGAGCTCCGGGAAGAGGTACTTGAACGAACGCGAGCGCAGAAAAGCGCCGAAGAGGCGAACCGGGCGAAGACGCAATTCCTTGCCAATATCTCGCATGAGATACGCACTCCGATGAACGTTATCCTTGGCACGAACGAATTACTCAGAGAGCAGCCCGATCTGAAAGAAGATCAGCGACAGCTTTTAGCTGCCATGCATCAGGCCGGCGTCTCGTTGCTACAGATACTCGACGACGTTTTGCAGACTTCCAGGCTTGAACTCGGTCAGGTGAACGTTAACCAGCAGGACTTCCTGCTTCGCGAGTGGCTTGATCATCTCTGCGCTCCGTTTGCCATGCGCATGACGTCGGCAGGCGTATCCTTTCAGATGCAGATCAACGACGTGCCCGATCGGTTGATCGGCGATGCCACAAGCGCCTCGCAGATACTGGGCAACCTGCTCTCGAACGCCGTGAAATTTACGTCACAGGGATCGATAAAACTGATCGTAAGCAAAGCCGAGGAACGAGACGGAAAGGTGGGCATACGTTTTTCGGTCATCGATACAGGCATAGGAATTCCCGAAGAAGACCATGCGCACGTATTCTCTCCGTTTTCGCCCGCCAGTTCCCGCACGGCAGCCCGTTATGGCGGCACCGGCCTTGGGTTATCCATCGCTCAATCGCTGACGAAGCTGCTCGGAGGAACGCTGACGTTCGAGAGTCGCCTCGGATCGGGCTCGCAGTTTACGCTGACATTGCCCTTTCGACGGGCGCCGGAAAAGGCCGCTACGGCGCCGGCGGCAGAGCGTTTTATCAATGCTCGCATCCTTCTGGCCGAAGATCAGCCCGAAAATCGTTTTCTTTTCGACAGGTATTTAAGAAAGCATGTGCGCGAGCTCATCTTTGCCGAAGACGGTGAACAGGCCGTATCGACCTACTCGTCCACAGGCTTTGATCTTGTTCTAATGGATATTCGCATGCCGGTGATGGACGGCTATGAGGCCTATGTCCGTATTCGTGAATTCGAAAGCGCAAGTGGTCGACACCACACGCCCGTGCTGGCCCTCACCGCTCATGCCATGGATGCCGACCAGGACCGCCTGCGTCAGACGGGCTTTGATGAGATCCTCACCAAGCCCGTTCGTAAAACAGACCTGCTCGACGCCATCCAGCGTCATGTCGATGTCGTTCGTCCTTTTTAGATCAAAGCAGCTCGGCGATCTGCACGGCGTTCAGGGCGGCGCCTTTCAGAAGCTGGTCACCGACGACGAATAGCTGTACGTTTGTTCCGCTCTGATCGTCATAGTCCATACGAACGCGGCCGACATAGACGTCGTCTTTGCCCGAAACCTCAAGCGGCATGGGAAAGCGATTGGCCTGACGGTTATCCAGCACCTTTACTCCGGGGAAGGCTGCGAGAGCCTCGCGCATCTTTTCAACATCGCCCTTTTCGCGAAGCTCAAGATGAATGGACTCGGCGTGAGCACGAAACGTACTCACACGCACGCAGGTGGGAGCGATGGCGATATTCGCATCACCGAGGATCTTATGCGTTTCCTTGACCATTTTCACCTCTTCCTGGTTATACCCCGACTCGGGGTCCATCGAAGAGTTATGGCTGAAGACGTTGAAGGCCAGCTGATGCGGCAGAATATTCGTCGGAACCTCGGTTCCGGCCAGATGCGCCTTCGCCTGATCTTCAAGCTCCTGCATGGCTGCGGCGCCGGCGCCCGAAGCGGCCTGATAGGTCGATACGATGATCTTTTTCACGCCGTATAACTTGTAGATCGGATAAACGGCCATCAGCAGAATGATCGTCGAGCAGTTCGGATTGGCAATGATGCCTTTATGCAATTTTACGGCCTCGGGATTGATCTCGGGCACGACAAGCGGCACCTCGGGATCCATACGGAAGGCGCTTGAGTTATCCACGACCACACAACCCGACGATACGGCCACGGGACCGTACTGCTTGCTGATCGACCCGCCGGCGCTGAAAAGCGCCACCTGAACGTCATGAAAGGAATCCTCTGAAAGAGCCTCAACCGTATATTCTTTGCCGCGGAACGTCATCGTCTTACCGGCCGAGCGCGGTGAAGCAAGCAGCTTCAGCTGACCGACATCAACGTTACGGTTTTCAAGAACCTTGAGGATCTCGACGCCAACGGCGCCGGTCGCCCCAACGACGGCATAATTCTTCGACATGGGAGACTCCTGCTTCCATTATAGGAAGTCACAACAAGTTTACTCAAAAAACCAACGTCCGTGTTGTTTTTTGAGTGGCGACTTCTGAAGCTCTGGCTCCGATTTTCTGCTTCCGGCTACAGGGCAAAGCGCTTTTTCTGTATGAAGTATGGCCGCAGTTCCCGAGAACACACCGCCTCGTATAGCAAACGGGAGCACGCGAACAGGAATGGCGCATGACTCCCCGAAGGTTTCCCGAAAAACCGGCGCAGGCTCGATGAAGGCCGGGTTGCTCTGGCTTCTGCTTGGCGCTGAACGGCGAACGATTGCGACGCGGCTATCGTCCGACGAGCTGCTCGAACTGGCAGAAGGCGGCAGGGCCTATAAAGCGGCCTCTTCGCGCGATAAGGCAAAGGCGCTGCATACGGTACGAAGGGTTCTCGCGAACGAACGTGAGCACTCCTGGCCGGCCGCTCTCAGTGCCGGCCTGTTCGTTCTGGCGGCCGTTCTCTTTGTCGCACATGCCGCCCTGCGCCCCGAACAACCTTTTCTTTATCTGCTTTCGCTTTTCGGGCCGCTTCTGATCGGATGCATCTCACCGCTCATGCTCTATCTGCTTCCCGCCTACCGTCGCGTCGGCCTCTTCTCGCCGTCGGGCTTCCTTTACGCTCCGCCGGCCTTTGTTGCGCTTCTCTGGCTGCTCTTCTTGATCAATACCTCCTCAGACATTCCGATTGCCCGACTTCCTTTTTTTGAACTGAGCATTTTGAGCCTCGGCGCACTTCTTGCTCCGCTGCTTGAAGAGATATTTTTTCGCGAGCTCCTGCCGGGCTCGGTCGGGCGGTCGCCGCATTTCGCCGGCCATCTGGGATCGGCCGTTCTCTTTGCGGTGCTGCACCTGCCCGTCGATGGATGGCAGTTTCTTTATTATCTGATGGCGGCGGCTACGTTATCGCTGCTTCGCATCCTGAGCGGCAATCTGCTCTGGCCGATCGCCGTTCATAGCGCAGCCAATATCGCCTCACTCTGGATTATGCAATAGAGCCGGCGCCTGCTTCCGTCGTCGCAATAGCAAAGCAATATGTCATCGCGACATATGTTATCGTACGTATATCTTCGTGAAATCAAAGGGCTCGGGCAGGGCCGTTTTCGCGTCTTTTAGATTCGCCTTCGGCTTCTGCACGGACTCCGTATCGACGGCCTCGGTCATATAACCCGACTCCAGACGCTGCCCGTCTTTCAAGAAAACGATGCGCTTTGCTTCACTGAAATTCTCGAAAAGCGTGAGCGTCAGGCATATCTGATACATGCGCGCAATGCGGATGACGTTCTCTTCGCTTTCTCCGCCTACGGACCGACGATGCCGATGCAGCACCTTATTCAAATAAGCCGAGTCGACGTCGATATACAGATCCCCTTCGCGCATCCAGAAGCGACTGACGGCAAGATCAAGTGACGGAAAGAAATAGCCCGGAGCGGAGGGGCGGGACTTGCCCTGCACAAGAGGGAAGGGAGACCGCACAACGTAGGCAAGATGTCGTGCATCCTGTTCGAGATCGCCCGTCTTTTCCATCTGCTCGTGCAGCTGCAAGATGCTGTGATCATGACGGGAGAGCGTGAAATACGGAATATCTTCACGAGAATCAAGAGCGGGAAAGGAATAGCTCAGGCCTGGAACAAGCAGCCGAAACGGATTCGACGAGGTCAGCACGCTGCCCGAAATGAAGATCAGAAAAACGGCCCAGGCGAGCAGGTAGAGACGGAACTGCGGTTCGGCCTCAAACCGGTCGATCAGGCGGGAGATGCGGCTACGCAGCGGCTGAAGGTATTTCATAGGAGTCCTGAGCTCAGGAAGCGGATTCTTCCGCTCACATGTGGCTTTTCAATTTCATTTTTTTCAACGGAGCCGCCCCGCAAACTTTTTTTCTTGCTCTGGCTGAATCTCTGTTCAGAATTGAAGCAACCCAGAAGTCGCTTCAGGGTCAGAAAAAACAGATCTCTCCGGGAGTTTTCAATTCATGCAAAAAACATACGACTACATTGTCATCGGCTCAGGCTTCGGCGGAAGCGTGTCGGCCCTCCGCCTCGCTCAGAAAGGCTATTCTGTCGCCGTTCTGGAAGCCGGTAAACGGTACCGCAGCGAAGACTTTCCGCGCACGAACTGGAGCCTGAAAAAATTCCTCTGGATTCCGGGCCTGGCAATGTACGGCATCCAGCGCATCAATCTCTTGAAAAACGTTTTGATCCTTTCCGGGGCGGGCGTCGGCGGAGGCAGCCTCGTCTATGCCAACACGCTTTACGTTCCTCTGCCCGCCTTTTTCGATAATCCCATCGTAAAAAAGATGGGAGGAGATAAAGTGCTTCTGCCGTTTTACGAACTGGCAAAGAAGATGCTCGGCGTCGAGCAGACTCCCCGTATCTTCAAGGCCGACGAGATGCTGCGTGACACGGCCGTTGAGATGGGCTTCGGCGATACCTTTAAATCGACGCCGGCCGGCGTGTATTTCGGCACTCCCGACACGACGCATCCCGATCCCTATTTTGGCGGCGAAGGCCCCGAGCGCGTCGGCTGTAACTACTGCGGCGGCTGCATGGTCGGATGTCGCAACAATTCAAAGAATACGCTCGATAAGAATTACCTCTTCTTCGCCGAACGCCTCGGCGTCGAGATCATTCCCGAAACGAAGGTCGTCGACATCGTTCCGCAGAATGAAGATGGTTCTCAGGGTTATACAATTCACACGAAGTCGTCGACGGGCTCCGCTCCGAAGCGCACGTTTCAAACGAAGGGCATCGTGCTCTCGGCCGGCGTGCTTGGAACGATGAAGCTGCTGTGGTCGATGAAGCAGAAAGGACGCATGCCGCGCATCTCCGATCGCCTCGGTCATGTGGTGCGGACGAACTCCGAATCGATTATAGGCGTCACCGCGCGCAGCTCGAACGTCGATTACAGCCACGGCATCGCCATCACATCGAGCGTCTTTCCCGATCCCGACACGCATATCGAGCCCGTGCGTTATCCAGAAGGATCAGACGCCATGAACGGCCTGGCCGCTCCGGTCATGGTGGACGGCGGAGGCTGGATTCCGCGTCAGATCCGATTTCTATTCGCCATGTTGCTTCATCCGATCCGGGGTCTGCGTCTCACCTGGCCCGTCGGATTCGCGAAACGCTCGATCATCCTGCTCGTCATGCAGAGCGTGGATAACTACATCAGCATCCAGAATAAAAGGACCTTCTTCTGGCCCTGGTCGAAGATTCTCACGACGAAAATGGAAAAAGGCGGTCATCTTCCGTCGTATATTCCGATTGCAAACGAATTCGCACGAGCCCTCGCTCGCCGCATGAAAGGCTATGCACGCAGCTCCATCAACGAGGTGCTGCTTGATATTCCGACGACGGCACATATTCTCGGCGGTGCCGTCATCGGTGAAACGCCCGAAGAAGGCGTCATCGATTTGCAGAATCGGCTTTTCGGTTACGAGAACTTCATCGTCTGCGATGGCTCGATGGTACCGGCGAATCTTGGCGTTAATCCGAGCCTGACGATTACGGCGTTATCCGAGCGTGCGATGTCGCTTGTTCCTCCGAAATCGCAGATGCATCATTTTGGTTTCGAGAAAAGCTGGAATGTGACGACATTGCTGGAAGGGGCCTTAAGCAAACAGGCCTGAAAAAAGTGACACGGAACGGGAGGCCGCTGTGGCCTTCCCGATTTCTCTATCTATGAAGCCTGCCGACTAACCCGACACCAGGCGGAGCCATCAGGGATTATCAGGGCTTTAAAAGAAAACGCTCGATCAAAGCCGTTACAGCCGGATACACGACAGCAAAGGCGACGATCGCCGAGAGAATCCACCGCGTCAAACTGCTGATCTCACGATGCACGACGGCGAAATCGGCCTTCATTTCAGCTCGAAGCTCCGACAGACCACCCTTCAAATCCGCTTGCAGGCGAGTGTGGCCGGTCTCCATCTCGGCGCGGATGTTCGCCATCCCTGTTTCCATGTCAGCACGCAGCTCGGCTATGCCCGTCTCCATGTCAGCACGCAGCTCGACTATCCCGGTCTCCATGTCTGCACGTAGCTCGGCCATTTCTGTCTTTAGCTCTGTGCGAAGATTCGCCATATCGGCTTTCAGCTCAGAACGCATCTCATAGAATTCAGAACGCAGGCCCGCCATCTCGGTTTTCAGCTCTGTGCGCATCTCGGCCATGTCGGCCCGCATTCCGGCCATCTCGACGCGTATGAGGGCAGTCTCTTCAGAGAGGCGATGTTCGGAACGGGAATGTGACACGGCAAGCACCTCTTCTTTTAGAGTAAGCAGTACCGAGCCCAGATAGTCAACGAATTTTGACGTTCCCTGCTCTCCGAGCAGGCGTCGCAATTCAGCGGGAAAATTTTCAGGGTTCATGTCATTCCTGGTGGCAATTCGGTCGATCGTGCGCGATTTTTTTTCAGCGAACGAGAGGCCGGGATCGGCCAGAAAAAGGTTCTTCGACGATGCCGTTTCCCCCTTTCTTTGTTCCATGATGCCAGCTCTTTTTGTCGGCCACGGAAGCCCGATGAACGCCCTTTCTGAAAACGATTTTTCAAGAGAATGGAAGCGCCTTGGTGCCACCATTGAGCGCCCTCGCGCCATTCTTGCCGTATCTGCACACTGGCTGCGTCGCGGCACGGCCGTTACAGCCATGACGCAACCTGCGACCATCCACGATTTCTACGGCTTCCCCGAAGAGCTCTTCTCGGTTCAATACCAGGCTCCAGGCAGCCCTGAGTTAGCCAGACGCGTGGCCGATCTCGTCGGATCAACGGCTCTCGATCAGGAATGGGGGCTCGATCATGGAACCTGGAGCGTACTTGTGCATATGTATCCTGAGGCGAACATCCCCGTCGTCCAGCTCAGCCTTGATATACAGCTCTCGGCTCGAGAGCACTATGATCTCGGGCGCAAACTGCAGCCCCTTCGCGAAGAAGGCGTCCTGATTCTTGGAAGCGGCGATATCGTGCATAACCTCGGCCGTATGGACTGGGGACGCCGGCAGGGCTTCGACTGGGCCGAGAGCATAAACGAGCAGGTGAAGCAATGGATCAAAGCCGAAGACCATAGATCTGTGATCGACTGCGAGACGCTGGGCGGCGATTTCAAACAGGCCATCCCAACACCCGATCACTTCTGGCCTTTGCTCTACGTGCTCGGGACGTCGAAATCAGGCGAGGCTGTTGAATTCTTCAACGACGCCATTCCCTTCGGCGCCATTTCGATGACGGGAGTGAAGATAGGTTAACGCACACTCTGCGGGAGTTGTTCAGAAACTGATTCACTGGCTGCAACTTCAACTAAAACCGCAAGATGATCTGAACCTGAAACCGGAATGGTTCGCGCTTGCACGACGATCGGGCTTTCTGTGCGAAGGAGCGTATAGTCAATGCGAATGAAGGGCACAGGGAAGGTGTGGTCGGCCGGCCAGGTTCTCTGTAACGGCGGGCATCTGCCTGCATCGATCAATCCGTCGACAAAGCCGCTGTAGATCGGATTCTGGTCGCTCAGGTTCATATCGCCAAGAAGGACAACGTCTGTGCTCCCATGAGCAAGATCCTTCATAAATCTCAGGTGTCCATCGCGGGAACGCTGATCGTATAACCCAATGAGGCAATGCAATCCGCGGCAATCCCGGTTTCTAACAAAGGGAATGCCGGCGTGAGCGGCAAGGATGGTCCATTTACGATGCCTGATGTCGACCTGCGCCGACAGAATGACCCGCGCATCAGGTGCAGAGAAACCGGGCCCCGGGTCATAGGTGTAAACCGGCACCGATACTGACCCACCCCCGGCAATTATCGTGAC